>Ga0081539_10001973_pt1 | contig 31246 bp, 31 predicted proteins | sample TabmetS4T2R2_FD_71023 | JGI IMG/M metagenome (GOLD analysis project Ga0081539, IMG submission 71023) | Tabebuia heterophylla rhizosphere microbial communities from the University of Puerto Rico - S4T2R2 | ecosystem: Host-associated > Plants > Roots > Rhizosphere ... | reverse complement strand
CCCGCCCACGATGTGCGGCCAGAAACGCGAACATGCTGCCCTCGGGTACCAGGTGCCCGACCAGCGCCCCGGCGTCGAGAAGCACCCGGTCGGTACGCTCCATGCCCTGCACACAGAGATTCTCTCATCTCGATACAAACAGGCACACAAGACACGCCATTATTCAGCGGTCTCCTAGGCACCGATCCTGCTGCCAGAACGGTGGCGTCGGCGGACACCGATCTGCGGGCTCAGCCGCTCACGCCCACGACGGCCATGGCCGACCTGGACAAACCGACGCTCGACCACTCCGCCATCAATGACTCGCGCAGCTTCTGCATCCGAAGCGTCGGCGGTCCCGGCGTTGCTGCCGGAGGGACGGCCGAGCGGCGGTACTTCACCGCAATCCGGGGAGCGGATCGTCGACCGGCCAGATGCAGGCAAACGGGACATATGGCGAGAGCCGACAGCCAATCTTGTGTAGCTATGGCGATATTTCGACCACGACTATCCAAGGTCCACAAGTGGGCTCGGACAAGTCACGTATAACGCCCGGATCTAAGGGACCAACGGAGCGGCGCCCGCGATCCGCAACCAAGACGGACCGCCACTGCCACGAAAGAGACGGTGCCCCGCAAGAGCACGAAATCGGGAGCCCTTATGCACCATTCTTCGACATCGGGGCCAGTCCTCATGCCCGATGGACGCACCCGTGGAGCCCTCGCCGACCTGCACTCTCCGAGACTTCGCCGATCTTGGAGTTGTGGTGGGTGACGTATGGGATATTACGGACACATCCCCCACCACAACTCCAAGATCGGCGCGCTCAGAATCGAGATCGCGGGTGAAGATGGTGTCAGAGGAGAACCGACGGGCGGCGAGGTCAGGACGCGAACACCTCGACGCCGGCGAACGTGCGCTTGCCCCTCCGCAACACACAGAACCGCTCGTGTAGGAGATCGGCTCGCGACAGCACCGCGTTCGCATCGGTGACGCGCACGTTGTTGCAGTAGGCGCCGCCTTCGGCGACTGTCCGGCGCGCCTCGTTCGCGCTGCTCACGAGACCTGTCGCAACCATCAGTTCCACGACGGAGGGCAGCTCACCGCGTACCTCGATGAGGGAGGCCGAGGTCAGTGCGGCTCGCAGCGTTTCCGCGGAGAGCTCCTCCAACGATCCCCGGCCGAACAGCGCCTCGCTCGCCGCCACCGCCTGGTCCGCCTCGGAGGTGCCGTGCACCAGCGCCGTGATCTCGTAGGCGAGAGCACGCTGCGCGAGCCGTGCCTGCGGCCGTTCCGCGGTCGCCTTCTCCAGCTCCTCCAGCTCGGCACGGGATTTGAAGCTGAAGTACCGCAGGTAGTTGGCGACGTCCCGGTCGTCGGCGTTGATCCAGAATTGGTAGAAGTCGTACGGCGAGGTCATCGCCGGGTCCAGCCAGACCGACCCGCCCTCGCTCTTGCCGAACTTCGTACCGTCGGCCTTGAGCACCAGCGGCGTGACGAACGCGTGGACCGGCCCGGCGCCCCGGCGGCGTACGAAGTCGACACCCGCGGTGATGTTGCCCCACTGATCGGAGCCGCCGAACTGCAGCATGCACCCGTACCGCCGGTGCAGTTCGTAGAAGTCGTTGGCCTGCAGCAGCTGGTAGCTGAACTCGGTGAAGCTGATCCCGCTCTCCAGCCGGTTGCGGACCACATCACGCGCGAGCATCTTGTTCACCGGAAAATGTTTGCCGACGTCGCGGAGGAACTCGATCACCGACAGGGGACCCGTCCAGTCCAGGTTGTTCACCAGCGTCGCAGCGTTCTCGCCCTCGTAGGTCACGAACGGCGAGAGCTGGTCGCGGATGCGCTGCACCCAGCCGGCGACCACCTCCGGCGGGTTGAGCGTCCGCTCGCTGGACTCGCGCGGGTCGCCGATCTGCCCGGTGGCGCCGCCGACGAGCAGGAGCGGGCGATGGCCGGCGAGCTGCAGCCGGCGTGCGGTCATCACCTGCATGAGGTGGCCGACATGCAGCGAGGCGGCGGTCGGGTCGAACCCGACGTAGTACGTGATCCGGTGCTCGTCGAGGGCTTCACGCAGCGCCGCCACGTCGGTCGAGTCCTGGATCAGTCCACGCCACTGCAAATCGTCAACAAGAGTCACGGTGGCGATTCTCCCCGAACTGACAAGTGCGGATCACACGGGGTTTCGAGATGCTGTACGAATGAGTCGCCTCGGATCCGCGGACCCACCCGTCGACATCTCCAAGAAGAAGGCAATCGCGCGGCTGGAGGCAGCCCAGCAGCGCATCCTGCGGCTTCGCCTGATCCTGGGCGGCCAGATCGGCGATCAGACGATCGGGCCGCCGCTGACCTGCGTCTTCGAGGGGTGGGACGCGTCCGGCAAGGGCGGAGCGATCAAGCGTCTGGTGGCTCCGTTGGACCCGCGGTTCGTGCGGGTGTCGCAGTTCGCCGCGCCCACATATGACGAGAAGCGGCATCATTTCCTGTGGCGGTTCTGGCCGAAGCTGCCGGGCTGGGGCGGCATGGCGGTGTTCGACCGTTCCTGGTACGGCCGCGTGCTCGTCGAGCGGGTCGAGGGCTTCGCCACGCAGGAGCAGTGGTCGCGCGCGTACAACGAAATCGTGGAGTTCGAACGGACCCTGACCGCCGAGGGCATGATCATCGTCAAGTTCTGGATGCACGTCTCGCCCGAGGAGCAGAAGCGCCGCTTCGACGACCGGGCGCACGACCCTCTGCGCACCTGGAAGTTGACCGACGAGGACTGGCGAAACCGGGAGAAGCGCCCGGCGTACGAGGCCGCGGTCAACGAGATGCTCGAACGCACCGACCCGACGTGGGCGCCGTGGCACGTGATTCCCGGGAACAACAAGCACTACGCCCGGTTCGCGGTGGTGGAGGCGGTGTGTGAGGCGGTCGAGGCCGAACTGGAGAAGCGAGGCCACGACCTCTCGGCCACGTGACCTGAGCCGAGGGAAGCCGCGGTCACTTGCCGGGCGCCAGGGCCGGCAGGTGGAGCGCCTCGCGGATGGCCGCCTGCACCCTCTCGGGTTCGGGCCGGGCGTCCACGTCGTGTACGACCTCCTTGCGCCGGAACAGCTCGAGAACCGGGCGCGTCTTCTCGTGGTAGTCACGCAGCCGGGCGTCCAGCGCTTCCGGGGTGTCGTCCGCTCGGGTGAGGAGTTCGTGACCACAGATGTCGCAGCAGCCCTCAACCTCCGGACGGTCGGCGATCAGGTTGTAGTCCATGCCGCAGTTCGGGCAGAGCCGCCGGCTGAGCACGCGCCGACGTACCTCGGCGTCCGGGATCTCCAGGTGGATGACGCCGTCGATGTCGTAGCTCTCCATGAAGAACTCGGCCTGCCGCCCGTTGCGGGGGAAGCCGTCGATGACGAAGCCGTAATTCCAATCGTGCTGGTCGAGCCGGCCTCGGACCACCGATTCGACAAGGTCGTCGCCGACCAGGTCGCCGGCGTTCATCACCCGCTTGACCTGGGCGCCCAGCTTCGTGTGGTTCTTCACGTGCCAGCGGAAGGTGTCGCCGACGTTGATGTGCACCATGTCGAAGTCACCGCAGAGGATCTCGCTCTGTGTGCCCTTGCCGCTGCCCTGAACGCCCATGATCACGTACTTGCGCACGATTGCCTCTCTCAGTCGGCGGCACCGATCCGGATCGGCCCGGGAGCGGGCAACCCGGCGAGTGTCGTGGGGTCAATGCTCCAGGCCTTCGCAACTTTGAGCACGTCCTGTTCGGAGACCAGCACGGTGGAGGTCTCGTCGAAACTCGCGGGCAGCCCGGCATCGCATTCGGCCGCATCCGGGTCACCTTGCCAGGAGGTAACCTCGCCGGTCTGCCCGACGTAACCGAACGAGCGGACGAGAACGCCGTTCACGGCGCGCTGCCATCGATGCAACTCGGTGACCCGATGGGTCGCGAAGAACTGGATTTCGGCGCCCAGCCGCAAGGATAATTCGGTCACGTCGACCACCGTGCCCGGGCGCATCAGGTACCGGCCCACCGCCAGGACCCACCGCGTGTCCCGAGCGCCCGGCAGCGACGGGGTGATCGCGAGCCGATCATCGGTCAGGTGGGCCAGGTCGATGCCGTCGCGCCACGGCACTGCACCGAGATCACGTAACCGGAGCGTTTGCAGCAGAGCGATCGGGTCACCGTCACGCACGGCGAGCCAGGCCTGTTTTCCGCCGAAGCCGACCATCGCGTCCGCACTCATACCCCAACGCTATCCGGACTACGCGGAATTCTGACCGGTTAAGCCCACTCGTAGTCCTGCCGGAGGGCGGCCGCCACCCGATCGAAACGGGCCCGATCGAGGATCGCGCCTTCGCGGCGGATGCCGTCCTCGTCGACCTCGAGAACCCGATCGAGGCGGATCCAGCTGGGGCGCCGCTCGCGATCCCAGGCGCCGGGGCCGAGCGCGAGCCAGTTGGGCTGGCCATCCCGGTCACTCTGACTGGAGAGCATCAGACCCAGCAGGGTACGACCGTCGCGGCCGACCACCAGCACGGGCCGATCCTTGCCTCGGTGCGGGTCGTCCTCGTACCGGACCCAGGTCCAGACGATCTCGCCGGGATCGGCATCGCCGTCCACATTCGGCGCGTACTCGAGCCGTCGGCTGTGTGCCTGGGTCGGCACCGACGTCGGCGTCGCCGGCCTGCTGCGCTGGAACACACCGACGATCCGCTGGATAAGACTGGCCATCGCCGCACTGTACGGTCGATTACCCCGACGCCCTCCCCCGGGACGTCGCTATCGACCGAAGCAGATCGTCCGGCCGGCGCGTACCTCATCGGCCTTGTAGCCGACCTGGTCGATCGTGGCGCCGGCCGCATTGACCAGGACGAGGGTGTCGCCCCGGTTGCCGAGCGGGATGGCCGAGCTCGCCTGGATCTGCCGTACGGCGGCACCGTTGATCGTGCCCTCCAGCCGCATCCGGCCACCGCCACCGTCGACCAGCGACCAGCCGGCCAGGTCGATGGCGCTGGACGTGGTGTTCAGCAGCGTGATCAGCTCGTGTCCGCGTTCCACGCCCACCGGGTCCGGCAGCGCGGCCAGGATGAGCAGGTCGCCCGCAGCGGCGGGTGTCGGGTCGGTGGGTGTACCGGGAGGCGCCGGATCCGGGCTGATGATGAAGTCCTCCGGCCATTCGGTGAGCTGGATCTGCTGCCCGGCCGCGCGGATGACGTCGTGCAGGTTGCCGCGTTCCATCCGGTTGATGAGGAACAGCTCGTCGTCACGGTTCACCGGGTCAGCCCGCAGCCAGGACTCGAAACCGTCGAAGTCCGTGAAGCCGGACGCGAAGTATGGCACGATCCGGCGGAACAGTTTGGGCCAGATCACCTGTTGCTGCAGGTCGGCCAGGTCGCGCACGGTGGCGGGCCGGCTGGGATCGGCGGTGGACCGCGGCCACAGTCCCGCGCGCTCGTGCCGCGCCTGGCGCGAGGTCTCGACGAGGTGGCTGCGCAACGTCGTCGGAAGCGTGGCGTAGAAGGCCGGGTACGCGTTGCCGGCGGCGAGCAGTTCGGCGTTCACGGACTGGTCGGCGAGCTTCTCGTCGAGGAACACGGTGGAGCCGTCCGGTGCCGGATGCTCGCCGGGATAGACGAATGCGATCAGCCGTCCGTTGGCGTCGATCCCGTTGGACAGCACATGGCCGCGGACGCTGTCCTGGTCGGCCGACTGGACCTTGTTGGGCAGGTCCGGAAAGTACATCACGTTCGTGAAGCCCAAGCGGCGCAGCAGGTCGTCGCGGGCGGCGTTCGCGCCGGCGAGCTCCTGATGAGTCTCGCCGAAGTGGGTCTCCAGGGCGTCGATCGCCTCCAGCCGGACCGAGATGCCCCGCGCGCCCATGTTCGGCGGGCGGCCGGACGGGCGCGCAAGTCCTTCGATCAGGACCGGCGAATCCGGCTTGAACTTGATGGTGTCGCCGTCCGGCTCGGGACCTTGACGGGGGATGTCGGGGTAACGGATGACAAATTCGCCGTGCAGCACCATGTACGTCATGCCGCTCCTTCAACGCCGGTGATGTTGCGGCTGGAACCGTCCGCGACGCCGAAGGTAGCCCCGTACCCGCCCGGCTGGGCACCCATCGGTCGGAAACACGTCTACAGTGGCGGCCGTCGATGCCGGTCCCGCGATCGCACTGCACGATGCGTGGCAGAGAACAGCACCCCGTCCGTCGGGAGTGACCCGACGCCGGTGTGCTTGGCTGACCGGGTGGATCCCTGGCTGCACGCTCCGGCCGAAGCGGTCGCCGAGACCGCCCGGTCCCTGCTCGGTTGGCGGCTCAGCGCCAACGACGTCACCGTTCGGCTGACCGAGGTCGAGGCGTACAGCGGCCTTGGAACCGACCCGGCCAGCCATGCCCACCGCGGCGTCACCGGGCGCAACCGGGTGATGTTCGGACCGCCCGGGGTCCTGTACGTCTATCAGATCTACGGGATGCACTTCTGCGCCAATGTGGTCTGCGGGCCGGAGGGGCAGGCGTCGGCCGTACTGCTTCGAGCCGGTGAGGTGGTCGACGGGCTGGAGCTCGCACGGTCGCGCCGGAGGGTACGCAGAGATCGCGATCTGGCGTCCGGACCGGCGAAGCTCATGCAGGTGCTGGCTCTGGGCAGGGAGGCGAACGGCACCTCCGTCGTGGATGGCACCGGGCCGGCGCTGCTCCGGCCGCCGATCGACGAGGTGGGCGCGATCGAGGCGGGACCACGGGTCGGCGTGACGAGCGCGCACGACGTGCCCTGGCGGTTCTGGATCGAGGGAGATCCGACGGTCAGCGCCTACCGTCGACATACCGTACGAACCGGCACAAGGTGAGACGCCGGAGGGTGCGGCGACCGGCCGCACCCTCCGCGTTGACAACAGGTCAGATGAAGAGAATTGCTACTCGGAGATGGCGTCGATGAGGTCGCCGACCGGTTTGTCCGACATGGCGCGTGCGATGTCGGCGACTGCCACGATGCCGACGAGCTGGTGGCCGTCGATCACCGGCAACCGGCGAACCTTGTACTGGGCCATGGTGCGCAAGATCTCCTTCGCATCATCGTCCGCACCGATGGTCACCGGCTTGCCTTCAGCCAGGTCCCCGGCCGTCATGTCGCCGGGGTTGCGGCCCTTGGCGAGCGCCTTCACCACGATGTCCCGGTCGGTCAGCATTCCCTTGAGCCGGTTGTCCTCGCCGCAGATCGGCAGCGACCCGACGCCGAGGTCGGCCATCTTGCGTGCCGCGTCAGCCAGGGATTCCTTCTCGCCGACGCAGGTGACGTCCGGGGTCATGATCTCGCGAGCGGTGGGCATGAGCACTCCTTTCACTCGGTGTAGAAAATTGCGTACCCGCTTCAGACCGTCGCAATCGTGTAAGCGACCTCGTCCACGAGTTCGCGGGCCAGAAAACCGGTACGGCCGTATCGCGGAGCCAGTCGCTGGCCGCTGACCGCGTGCGCGAACGTGCCCCAGCAGGCCGCTTGTGCCGCGTCGCAGCCCCGGGCGAGCAGGCCCGCGACGATTCCGGCACGCACGTCGCCGCTACCCGACGTGCCGAGCCCGGCGTCGCCGCTCTCCTCCCGCCAGCATCGGCCGTCCGGGGCTGCGATGTGCCCGTACAGGCAAACCGTGGTCCGGAAAAGGTCGGCCAGGGTGCGGGTTGCGCCAGCAAGATCATCGCCCGGCTTGTGCCCGAGCAGGACCTCCGCCTCGGTGACGTTGGGCGTGAGCACGGCCCGCTCCGCTATTCCGGCGAGCAGACCGGGTTCCTTGCTGAGGGCGCCGAGGGCGTACGCGTCGAGCACCACCGCCGAATCCTCGGCCGCCACGCCGAGCACCCTGCGCATCAACCGGATGGTGTCGTCGATGTCGTCCAAGCCGGGGCCGATGGCCACCACGTCTGCCTCGGCGGCCAGCCCGGCCAGCTGATCGTCGTCGGGCAGGCCGATCACCTTGGCCTCCGGTACGGCGATGCTCAGCGCGGCGGCGGTGGACGCCTCCGCGGCCAATTGCAGGCGCCCAGCGCCGGCCCGCAGCGCCGCGACACCGGCAAGCAGGACCGCGCCGGGCGTCGTACGGGAGCCGCCGACGACCAGGACCGTGCCGCGGGTTTCCTTGTCGCCCTGTGGATTCGGCAACGGCCATCGCCGTAGCAGATTCGGGGTGATGACTTCCTCGTTCGCGGCCTCAGACCGGCTCGGCATTGACGTCCTCCTGCTTGGTGGGCGGGGCGCCCTCGCGGTGCAGGTGTTCCACCGAGTTGAACAACTCCGGCTTCAGCTCGCCGTCAACTCGCCGCCAGCTGCTGATCGACGTGTTCGCGATGGTGGTCGAGCGAGCCACCGCCATAAGCTCCGCCTCGCTGAGCCGTTCGGCGAGGTACCGGACCAGGAACACGGTCGCCTCATGCGCAAACAGCAGAATCCGCCCGTCCGGATGGTCTTGTCGCAGCTCGTGCAGCAGGGCACGCAGCCGCAGCAGCACGTCGGCCCAGCTTTCGCCACCGGGCGGCCGGTAGTAGAACTTGCCCAGTCGCTTGCGCCGGGCAGCCTCGGCCGGCAGCCGCACCTCGACCCCGCGGCCGGTGAGCAGATCGAGAATGCCCAGTTCGCGGTCGCGCAGCCGCTCGTCCACGACCATCTCGACGCCGGTGCCGGCCAGGGCCGACTCGGCGGTCTGCCGGGCCCGGAGGTACGGCGAAACGACTGCGATCTCCGGTCGGTCGTCCTCATCCAGGCCTTTCAGCCATTGCGCGACCGCCTCGGCCTGTTCGTACCCGGTGTCGGACAGCGGCACGTCCGCGTCCCGTTCCGGGATGTCGATTGCCTCCATACCGCCGACCTCGGCCCGTTCGGCGATGACGTTGCCGGTGGACTGGCCGTGCCGCACCACACCGAGCCAATGCAGTTGCTCCATGTCATCGGTCCTTACCCGGTCACGGCACGCGATAACGGCGGCCTCGCGCCCAAACGGCGAGGACCCGCTGTCCGCGATCACCCAGCCGGTCGGACCGGCACCTGGTCACCCGGTGGCAGGCCGGGTGCGGGCTCGGTCCCCGGCTTCTCCCCGCGGGCCAGCGCGCCGGGCGCGGTCTCCCGGTCGATGCCCGCCGCCCGGTACGCCGCGTCCTCGTCCAGCGTCTCCGCCTCGAGTAGCGCGTGCGCCAGCCGGTCGAGTTGGTCCCGGTGCCCGCGGAGCAGCTCGATCGCCTCCGCGTAGCAGGCGTCCACGATCTTGCGCACCTCGGTGTCGACGAGCTCCTTGGTGGCCGGCGCGACTCCGTCCAGGCCGAACGGCGACTCGCTACCCGGCGGCGGCAGGACGGTGACCGGCCCGATCGCCTGGGACATGCCCCACCGGCCGACCATTCGCCGGGCGATGTTGCTGACCTGGTCGAGGTCGCTCTCCGCGCCCGTGGTCATGTCACCGAAGACGACCTCCTCCGCGGCCCGGCCGCCGAGAGCGCCGATGATCCGGCCACGCAGGTACCTGGCGGAGTATCCGTACCGGTCGGCCTCCGGGCTCTGGAAGGTCACTCCGAGCGCCTGCCCTCGCGGGATGATCGAGATTTTGCGAACCGGGTCGGCGCCCGGGGTCAGCATGCCGAGCAGGGCGTGGCCGGACTCGTGGAACGCGGTGCGCTTCTTCTCCTCCGGAGTGAGCATGATGCCGCGCACCGTACCCAGGACGATCTTCTCCAGCGCGTTTCCGAAGTCCGCTGCGGTGACCTTCTCGTGCCGCAGCCGAGCGGCGAGCAACGCCGCCTCGTTGACCAGGTTTTTCAGGTCCGCGCCCACCATGCCGGGAGTAGCGCTGGCCAAGGCCTGCAGATCGACGTCGAGCGCGATGGGCACTCCGCGGGTGTGCACGGTCAGGATCTGCCGGCGCCCGGCGAGATCCGGCGGGCTGACCGTGACCCGGCGGTCGAACCGGCCCGGCCGCAGCAATGCCGGGTCCAGTATCTCCGCGCGGTTGGTGGCGGCGAGCACGACCACGCCCTCACTGCCGGTGAAGCCGTCCATCTCGGTGAGGATCTGGTTCAGGGTCTGTTCGCGCTCATCGTTGCCGCCGAGCGACTGCGCGCCGCCGCGGGCCCGGCCGATCGCGTCCAGCTCGTCGATGAAGATGATCGCCGGCGCGACCTTCTTGGCCTGGTCGAACAGGTCACGAACCCGACTGGCGCCGACACCCACGATCATTTCGATGAACTCGGACGCGGACAGGGAGAAGAACGGGACCTTGGCCTCACCCGCCACCGCACGGGCCAGCAGCGTCTTGCCAGTGCCCGGCGGGCCGGAGAGCAGCACGCCCCGCGGAATCTGCGCGCCGAGCTTGCGGTAGCGGTCCGGGTCACGCAGGAAGTCCACGATCTCGGTGACTTCCTGCTCCACCTCCTCGATTCCGGCCACGTCGGCGAACGTGGTGCGCGGCCCCGAGTCGGGCGAATAGAGCTTGGCGCGGGACCGGCCGAAGCCACCGATCCCGCCGGCCGCGGCCGCGGCGCCCCGGCGCAGCATCCAGACGAACAGCGCGATGAGCAGCAGCGCCGGGCCGAAGCCCACCAGCAACTGCTGCCAGAGCGGTGCGGGCGCGTCCGGCGGGTTGGCATTGACCGGTACGCCGTTGGCCTGCAACTGGGCGAACAGGTTGTCGTTGGCGAACGACGGTCGCTGCGTGGTGAACCGGTCGACCTGCTGGCTGTCCGAGCTGCCGTACGGCGTGTAGGCCGCCTTCTTGCTGAACGACCCCTCAATGGTGTCGCCGGTCGACGTGATGTCGGCGACGTTCGCTGCCTGCACCTGAGCCAGGAAGAACGTGTAAGACACCGGGGTGCGCGGCTCCGGCGCGAGCAGGAACGAGGAGACGATCCAGTTCACGACCAGAAGCAGGAGCAACATCCAGCCGAAGCGGAGCCAGGCGGGACGCTTGTTCGGTGGTGTACCGCCGCGGCCGCCGGACGCGCCCTCCACACGCCAGGGTTTCGGCTCGTTGCGCCCCGGTCGTGTCATGAACGGAAAGGTACTCCCGGTTCGGCTCACCTAGCGACGGCATTCCCGGCGGCTATAGCGGCGGTGATGGTGCACCGATCGACCCGCCGGGCAGGCTGTGTCGCAGGCCACTGTTCTGGCCGCCCCAGTGACGGCGGCGGCTGGCGAGGGAGCCGCTGTGCTGCGCGCGTTGACCACTCGCTCCCCCCGCCCGCCGATATCTGCCGGTGTCAAAGTCAACTAATTCGACCCGCTTAGTAGACAACGCTCGCATCATCATTGAAACTTGCGCGATGGATTTGACCCTGGCGCTCGCCGGTCTCGGCGTGGGCATCATCGTCGGATTGACCGGGATGGGCGGCGGTGCGCTGATGACACCCATCCTGGTCCTGTTCTTCGGTGTGCCGCCGGTCGCCGCGGTCTCCAGTGACCTGGCCGCCAGCGCGGTGATGAAGCCGTTCGGCGGCTGGGTGCACGCCCGCCGCGGTACCGTCCGCTGGCGGCTGGTCGGCTGGCTGTGCGCAGGCAGCATCCCGGCCGCCTTCCTCGGGGTCCTGCTGCTTCGCCTGCTCGGCGACGACGCTGCAATCCAGCACACGATCAAGGTCGCGCTGGGTGTCGCGCTGCTGCTGGCCGCCGGCGGGCTGATGCTCAAAGGCTGGGCCGGCCGCCGGCGAGGAGGTGACGAACCGGCCGCACCCATCGCGGTACGCCCCGTGCCGACGGTCCTGGTGGGCGTGGCCGGCGGCCTGATCGTCGGGCTGACCTCGGTGGGTTCCGGCTCACTGATCATCGTGGCGCTGCTCGCGCTCTACCCGATGCTCCGGGCCAACGACCTGGTCGGCACCGACCTGTTGCAGGCCATCCCACTGGTGGCCGCCGCCGCGCTGGGGCACGCGCTGTTCGGCGACCTGCACCTGGACATCGCCGCGGCGGTCCTGGTCGGCTCGATCCCCGGCGTGCTGCTCGGTGCCCGCATCTCGTCGCGGGCGCCGGCCGGACTGATCCGCGCCGCGCTGGTGATCGTGCTGCTGGCCAGCGCGATGAAACTGCTGAACGTGCCGAACGAGATCGTCGGCGTGGTGACCGGCGTGGCGATCGTGGCCGCGGTTGCGCTGGCGGTGGTCAAGCGGACGCGGCCGCCGGACGCACGGCCGGAGGCGTCCACGCCGGCGCAGGCGTCCGGCAAGGAACCGGCCCCGATGTCCTGAGCGCCCTCCCGGCCCGCCGATCTTGGAGTTGTGGCCGGTCTCCGGTTGCGGGGTTCTGTTGGTCCAGGCGGCGGCGGGTGCCGGGCCCGGAGATGGTGGGGTTCTGCGGCCCTGCTTGTGCAGTTCGGCGGGGTGAGGCTTTGCGCCCGGATGTCGGCAGTGCCGGAACGCCGCGGAGGGCGCCACCGACCGCCGCCGGTCGGAGTACCGGAACGCCGCCGAGAACGCCACCGACCGCCGCCGATCGGAGTACCGAAACGCCGCCGAGAACGCCACCGACCGCCGCCGGTCGAAGTACCGGAACGCCGCCGAGGGCGCCACTGACCGTACCCACCGCCGGTCGGGGTGCCGGGCAGACCGATGTGTGGAGCGTGGTGGCGGTTATGGAGCGTGGTGGCTGTTCTGACGCGCGCAGAACAGCCATCGCGCTCCATAACCGCCGTGGCGCTCCACATCGGGGCGGCGAAAGAGGGTGACCTGCGCTTGGCGGACGTGTCGCCCGGTCCTAGCGAAACCGGCGACGAAGCCGCACACCGCAGCGCCCCTTGAGACCGCATCGTGGCCGCACGGGGGGCACCCGGTCCACGGTTCTCCCGGCGGTCGGTTGGACCTGAGGTCCGACGCCTCGCCGACTCGTGCCGCCGGCCGGGCTGTCGTGCCTGCTCAGGCTAACTCCCTCACGGAATTAAAGGGGAATTCTGGGCTGTCCGGGCGGTCATGGAGTGAGCTGGGCAAGTCGGCGAAACGCCGGGCGGCGCGGGCTGGCTCCGAAGACCGACACTCGCGGTGGGTGACCCGGCTTTCCGAGTTCTTGATGATCAGGTGACGGCGTCGGTCGGAGGACACCGATCCTCCTATGAGGAAGTCCGCGTCGGGTCACCAGACACCGATCCTCCCACCAGGAAGCCCGCGTCGGGTTACCAGACACCGATCCTCCTACCAGGAAGCCCGCGTCTCGCTGCCGCATTTCGGATCGGGGACAGGCACGCCACCCGGCCGGGGTCGATCAGGAAGCTCCGACACCCGTGGTGGTGTAGAAAGGTGCATCGAGCCTGAACCGCCCACCACAAGTCCAAGATCGGCGGGACGGGACGGCGTGGGTGACGGCGCGGAGAGGGTACAAACCGATGGGATTCGTCAAGAACCTGATGATCAAGGTGCACCGGCGCAGTGGCGACCGGTTCATGGGCATGGACCTGCTCTATCTGACGACTGTCGGGGCGCAGTCGGGCCAGAAGCGGCAATCGCCGGTCGCGCGCTTCGCCGACGGTGACGGCGCGTGGCTCGTGGTGGCTTCCAACGGCGGCTCGGCGCGCCATCCGAGCTGGTATCACAACTTGAGGGCTCACCCGGATCAGGTGTGGATCGAGGTGGCGGGGCGGAGCCTGCACGTCACCGCCGAGCAGCTCGAAGGACCTCGTCGCGATGCCGCCTGGCAGCGCATCATCGCCGAGCAACCGCGCTTCGCCGGGTATGAGCAGAAAACGTCCCGCGCCATACCGGTCCTCAGGCTGACGGCGTCGGCGACCTAGACCTCACCCGCCGCCGAGGCAGCGGACATCCGAGCGGCACAAGAAAGCGAACACCCGAGCAGCACAAGAAAGCGAACACCCGAGCAGCACAAGAAAGCGAACACCCGAGCAGCACAAGAAAGCGGACACCCGAGCGGCACAAGAAGAGCCGACAGGCAATCAGCGCGGGACCACCCTCTCGATGGCCCACTCCCGCCAGCTGTCCAACCTGTGCTGGACCATGGCCAACTGCTCGGCCACCGGTCCCGGTCCGGTCGAGCCGGGTGTGGTCCGTGCGGCCAGCGCCGACCGGACCGACAGCACCTCCCGCACCGACGGGTCGAGGTGTTCACTGATCGTCTTCAGGTCGTCGTCCGTGACGTCCTCCAGCTCGCACTCGCGGGCCGCGCACAGTGCCACCAAGCGGCCGGTGATCTCGTGCGCGTCACGGAACGGCACGCCCTTGCGGACCAGCCAGTCGGCCACCTCGGTGGCCAGCGAGAAACCGACCGGCGCGGCGGCGGCCAGGCGGTCCACCCGTACCGTCATGGTGGAGATCATGCCGGCCAAGGCCGGCAGCAGCAGTTGCAGCGTGTCCACCGCGTCGAAGGCCGGCTCCTTGTCCTCCTGCATGTCGCGGTCGTAGGTCAGCGGTAGACCCTTGAGCATGGTCAACACGGCTACCAGGCCCCCGATCAGCCGGCCGCTCTTGCCGCGTGCCAGTTCGGCGATGTCCGCGTTCTTCTTCTGCGGCATGATCGACGAGCCGGTGGCGAACGCGTCGTCGAGTTCCACCCAACCGAACTCGGTCGAGGTCCAGAGCACCACCTCCTCGCCGAGGCGCGAGAGGTGTACGCCGATCATCGCGGTGACGAAGAGGAACTCGGCGACGAAGTCCCGGTCGGCCACCGCGTCCATGGAGTTCGGGGCGGGCGCGGTGAAGCCGAGTTCCTTGGCCACCGCGGCCGGGTCCAAAGGGAGGGACGAACCGGCCAGGGCGCCGGACCCCAGGGGTGAGATCGCGGCGCGGGAATCCCAATCGGACAACCGGTCCAGGTCACGCAGCAGTGGATGGACGTGTGCCAGCAGCCAGTGGCCGAAACTCACCGGCTGGGCGTGCTGCACGTGGGTGAGGCCGGGCGCCGGAGTGTCCACATTGAGCGCCGCCTGCTCGGTCAGCGCGTCGGCCAGCTCGACAAGCGAAACGGCCACGCCGCGGGCGTGGTCGCGCAGGTAGAGCCGCAGGTCGGTGGCCACCTGGTCGTTGCGCGACCGGCCGGCGCGCAGCTTGCCGCCGAGCGCGCCGAGCCGTTCGAGTAGGCCGCGTTCCAGCGCGGTGTGCACGTCCTCGTCGTCGACCGTGGGCCGGAACTCGCCGGACGCGCAGGCCGCCTCCAGGTCGTCGAGGGCGGCCAGCATCTGGCCGAGCTCGTCGGGGCCGAGCAGACCCGCCGCGGCCAGAACGCGGGCGTGTGCCCGGGACGCGGCGAGATCGTACGGTGCCAGCCGCCAGTCGAACTGGACGCTGACCGACAGCCGGGCCAGCGCTTCGGCGGGGCCGCCGGCGAACCGGCCGCCCCACAGCGAAGTCCTCTCAGGCATCGAGGCGGGCGTCCCGCGCCGAGGCCATCCGCGTTGGCAGGCCCCAGAGCTGCACGAAACCCTTGGCCAGCGACTGGTCGAACGTGTCACCGGTGTCGTAGGTCGCCATGCCGAAATCGTAGAGGCTGGCGCCGGACCGCCGGCCGGTGACGACCGCCCGGCCGCCGTGCAGGGTCAGCCGGATCTCGCCGGAGACGTACCTCTGAGTTTCGTCGACGAACGCGTCCAGCGCGCGCTTGAGCGGCGAGAACCAGAGACCGTCGTAGACGAGCTCGCCCCACCGCTGGTCGACCGTGCGCTTGAACCGGGCCACGTCCCGCTCGACGGTGACGTTCTCCAGTTCCTGATGCGCGGTGATCAGGGCGATCGCGCCGGGTGCCTCGTACACCTCACGGCTCTTGATGCCGACCAGCCGGTCCTCGACCATGTCGAGCCGCCCGACACCCTGTGCGCCGGCCCGCCGGTTGAGTTCGGCGATCGCCTGCAGCGGGGTCACCGTCACACCATCGATGGCAACCGGATTGCCCCGGTCGAAGGTGATCACGACCTCGTCCGGGTCGCGGGGAGTCGCCGGGTTCTGGGTGTAGGAGTACAGCTCCTCGATCGGCCCGTTCCAGATGTCCTCGAGGAACCCGGTCTCGACCGCGCGACCCCAGAGGTTCTGGTCGATCGAGTACGGCGACTTGTGAGTCACGTCGATCGGCAGTCCCTTCTCCTCGGCCAGGGCGATCGCCTTGTCCCGGGTCCACGCGAAGTCCCGCGCGGGCGCGATGACCCGTAGCGTCGGGTCGAGCGCACCGATGCCGACCTCGAAGCGAACCTGGTCGTTGCCCTTCCCGGTGCAGCCGTGCGACACGATCGTGCCGCCGTGCTGTTTCGCCGCCTCGACCAGATGCCGCACGATCAGCGGCCGGCTGAGCGCGGACACCAGCGGGTATCGGTCCATGTAGAGCGCGTTGGCCCGTAGTGCCGGCAGGCAGAAGTCCGCGGCGAACTCGTCGCGCGCGTCCACGACGACGCTTTCCGCGGCGCCGCAGTCGATCGCCCGCTGCCGGATCACCTCCATGTCCTCACCGCCCTGGCCGACGTCGAGGGCGACGGCGATGACCTCGCCACCGGTCTGCTCGGCGAGATACGGGATGGCCACGGAGGTGTCGAGGCCTCCGGAGTACGCAAGAACGACCCGCTCGGTCACGGGATACTCCTCTCAAGACTGTCGGATGTGTGGCCGGCCCATTCGGCGAGCTTGTCGGCCAGGGCCTTGCCGCCCGTCACGTCGCGGGCCACGACGAGAATCGTGTCGTCGCCGGCAATCGTGCCGACGACGTCGGTGAGCCCGGAGCGATCCAGCGCGCTGGCGAGGAACTGGGCCGCCCCGGGCGGGGTTCGCAGGATCGTGAGGTTGCCGCTCGCGTCCACGCCGGTGAGCAGTTCACGCAGCAACCGGATCAGCCGGGCGGGCGCCTGCTCGGCGTCGCGCAGCGGCCGCTTACCGTCCTCCGGGATCAGGTACGCGCCGCTGACCTTGACCGCACCCAGCTCCTCCAGGTCGCGCGACAGCGTCGCCTGGGTGACTTGCACGCCGTCCGCGGCGAGCAACTCGGCCAGCTCGGTCTGTGATCGCACCGCACGCGCGCGGATCAGCTCGACGATCCGGGCGTGGCGGCCGGCGCGGGTCAGCGGCCCGGTCACGGGTCGCTCCTCTCGACCAGCCAGGTGAGCAGCGCCTTCTGCGCGTGCAGACGGTTCTCGGCCTGGTCGAAGACGGCGCTCTGCGGCCCGTCCATCACCTCATCGGTGATCTCCTCGCCGCGGTGCGCGGGCAGGCAGTGCAACACCACCGCTCCGCTTGCGGCCGCGGCGAGCAGGGCTTTGTTTATCTGGTACGGGCGGAACGGCGTCAACCTGTCCCGGCCGTCCGCCTCCTGACCCATCGACGTCCAGGTGTCCGTGGCGATCACGTCGACGCCGTCCACCGCCTCGGCCGGGTCGCGCAACACGTCGACCGAGCCGCCGGTCCACGCGGCGATCTCGGCGGCCCGCGCCACCACGGAAGGATCGGGGTCGAACCCGGAGGGACCGGCCACCCGCACGTGCATCCCCGCGGTCGCGCCGGCCAGCAGGTACGAGTGCGCCATGTTGTTCGCCGCGTCACCGACGTACGCCAGCTTGCGCCCCTGCGTGGCACCGAACCGTTCCCGGACGGTCAGCAGGTCGGCGAGCAACTGGCACGGGTGATACCCGTCGGTGAGCGCGTTGACCACCGGCACGTGGACGTCCGAGGCCAGTTCGGCGAGCCGGTCGTCACCGAAGGTGCGCATGACGATCGCGGACACGTACCGGGAAACCACCCGGCCCGCGTCGGCGAGCGACTCGCCCCGGCCGAAGTGGGTGCTCCGGGTGTCCACGATGATCGGGTTGCCGCCCAGCTCGGCGATGCCGGCCTCGAACGACATCCGGGTACGGAGGCTCTGCTTGTCGAACAGCACCGCGACCGACTTCGGGCCCTCGAGCGGCCGGTACCGGAAACGGTCGGTCTTCATCGCGGCGGCCAGGTCGAGGACGGTGCTCTGCTCGTCCGGCGACAGGTCGTCGTCCCTGAGGAAGTGCCGGGTCATGACAGGACCTGCTGAAGCGCGGCGAGGAAGTCCTCTGCCTGCTCCGACTTGAGAATCAGTGGCGGGGCGAGCCGGATAACGTCCGGCTGGACCGGGTTGACCAGGAAGCCCGCCTCGCGCAGCGACACGGTGAGCTGCGGCGCCGTGGCCTCGGGCAAGACGATGCCGAGCAGCAGGCCGGCACCGCGTACCTGCAGGCCGAGTGCCTCGACGCCGCGACGGATCTGCTCGCCGACCCGCTTCACGTGATCGAGCAGGCCCTCCCCCGCGATGGTCCGGATCACCGCGAGCGCCGCCGCACAGCTGACCGGGTTGCCGCCGAACGTGGTGCCGTGCAGTCCGGGCGTGAACAGCCCGGCCGCCTTGCCGAACGCCAGGCACGCACCGATCGGCAGCCCACCGCCGAGACCCTTGGCGAGGGTGATGACGTCCGGCTCGACGCCGTCGGCCTGGTGCGCGAACCAATGCCCGGTACGCCCGATGCCGGTCTGCACCTCGTCCAGCACGAGAAGCGCGCCGGTCCTGGTGCAGATCTCCCGCGCCGCGGCCAGGTAGCCGGCCGGCGGCACGACCACGCCGTTCTCGCCCTGGATCGGCTCGAGGATGACCATGGCGGTCTCCGCGGTCACCGCCGCTTCGAGTGCCGCCGGGTCGCCGTACCGGACGTGGGTGACCTCGCCCGGCAGCGGCCGGAACGGGTCCGCCTTCGCCGGCTGGCCGGTCAGCGCCAGGGCGCCCATCGTGCGCCCGTGGAATCCGCCCTGCGTCGACACCACATGGGTGCGCCCGGTGAGCCGGGAGATCTTGAACGCGGCCTCGTTGGCCTCCGCTCCGGAGTTGCAGAACAGCGCCCGGCCGGGCCGCCCGGCGAGGGCGAGCAGCAGTTCGGCGAGTGCCACGGGCGGCTCGGTGACGTAGAAGTTGGAGACGTGGCCGAGGGTGGCGATCTGCTGCGAGACGGCGGTCACGACGGCCGGGTGGGCGTGGCCGAGCGCGTTGACCGCGATGCCACCGAGCAGGTCCACGTACGCCTTGCCGTCCTCGTCGGTGACGATCGCACCCTCGCCCTTCACCAAGGCCAGCGGTGGCGTGCCGTAATTGTCCATCATGGACTGCTGCCAGCGGTCGACGAGCGCGGTCATGCCTTTGGTCCGTTCAAGGGTGGCGGGTAGGGCGGTTGGATGGATGACGGCACCACCATGGTCCCGAATCCCTCCGAGGTGAACACCTCGAGCAGGGTCGAATGTGCGACCCGGCCGTCGATGACGTGCGCCGCCGACACGCCGCCGCGGACCGCCCGCAGGCAGGCCTCCATTTTCGGGACCATGCCCGACTGCAGCGCCGGCATCAGCTTCTCCAGATCGTCGGCGGCGATCTCGCTGGTCAGCGACGAGGTGTCCGGCCAGTCGGTGTACAGGCCCGGCACGTCGGTCAGCACCACGAGCTTGCGGGCGCCCAGCGCGACGGCGAGGGCGGACGCGGCGGTGTCGGCGTTGACATTGTGCAGTACGCCCTCCGCGTCGGGGGCGACCGTGGCGACCACCGGGATGCGGCCGGCCGCGATCAGATCGTCCACCGTGGCGGTGTTGACCGCGATGACGTCGCCGACCTGGCCGATGTCGACCGGTCGCCCGTCGACGACGGCGTGCCGGCGCGCCGCGGTGAAGAGGTGCGCGTCCTCGCCGGAAAGGCCGACGGCGAACGGACCGTGCTGGTTGATCAGGCCGACCAGCTCCCGGCCGACCTGACCGACGAGCACCATCCGGACCACGTCCATCGCCTCCGGGGTGGTCACCCGCAGGCCGCCGCGGAACTCGCTTTCGATGCCCAGCCGGGAGAGCATGGCGGAGATCTGCGGGCCCCCGCCGTGCACCACGACCGGCTTGATGCCGGCGTAGCGAAGAAAGACCATGTCGGCCGCGAAGGCCTGCTGCAGCTCCGGCTCGATCATGGCGTTGCCGCCGTACTTGATGACCACGGTGGCACCGTGGAGGCGCTCGAGCCAGGGCAGCGCCTCGATCAGCGTCGAGGCCTTCGCCTTCGCCAAGTCTAGATCGCTCATGAGGAATACGCCGAGTTCTCGTGCACGTAGGCGTGCGAGAGATCGGTGGTCCAGATGGTCGCGGAGATCTCGGCCTCGTGCAGGTGCACCTGAACGGTGACGTCCCGGCCGGACAGATCCACCTTGGACCTGTCCTCGGCGGCCGCGCCGCCCTTGCACACCCATACGCCGTTGACCGCCACGTCAATCCGGTCCGGCTCGAACCGCGCACCGGTGGTACCGACCGCGGCAAGGATCCGTCCCCAGTTCGGATCGTTGCCGAACAGCGCGGTCTTCACCAGGTTGTTGCGGGCGATGGACCGGCCGACCTCGACGGCGTCCGCCTCGCTGGCCGCGCCGAGCACCTGGATGGCGACGTGTTTGGTGGCGCCCTCCGCATCCGCGATGAGCTGCTGCGCCAGGTCGTGACAGACCGCGGTGATCGCGGCGGTCAGCTCGTCCTGCGTCGGCTGCACGTCGGAGGCGCCGCTGGCCAGCAGCAGCACGGTGTCGTTTGTGGACATACAGCCGTCCGCATCGATCCGGTCGAAGGTCAGCCCGGTGGCCTCGCGCAGCGCCGCGTCCAGCGCCTCGTTCCCGGCCACCGCGTCGGTGGTCAGTACGACCAGCATGGTGGCCAGCGCGGGCGCGAGCATGCCGGCGCCCTTGGCGATCCCGCCCACGGTCCAGCCGTCCTGCGACCGGGCGGCGGTCTTGGCGACGGTGTCCGTCGTCATGATCGCGGCGGCCGCGTCCGGTCCGCCCTGGCGCGACAGCTCGCGGGCGGCGGCACTCACGCCCGGCAGCAGCTTGTCCATCGGCAGCAACTCGCCGATCAGGCCGGTGGAGCAGACCGCCACGTCGCCCGGGCCGATCAGGATCGGCTTGGCGCCGTCACGCAGCACGGCCGCGGTGTGCTCGGCGGTGGCATGCGTGTCGCGGAAGCCCTGCGTGCCGGTGCAGGCGTTGGCGCCGCCGGAATTCAGCACCACGGCGCGAACGACGCCACCCTTGAGCACCTGCTCGCTCCACAGCACAGGGGCGGCCTTCACCCGGTTCGCGGTGAAGACGCCGGCCGCGGTGGAGTCCGGGCCGTCGTTGACCACCAGGGCCACGTCGGTCTTGCCGCTGGCTTTGAGGCCGGCGGCGACACCGCTGGCCCGGAAGCCCTTCGGGGACGTGACGGTCATGGGGCCACTCCGTGGGCGGACAGGCCGGCGGTCTCCGGCAGGCCGGACATGATGTTGGCGCACTGCACCGCCTGGCCCGCGGCGCCCTTGCCGAGATTGTCCAGCGCGCTGACCACGATGATCCGCCCGGAGTCGGCGTCGACGGCGGCTTGCAGGTGGCAGGAATTCGAGCCGGCGGTGGCCGCGGTGTGCGGCCAGTCACCCTCCGGCAGCACGTGGACGAACGGCTCGCGGTCGTAGGCCGCCTTGAGCACCGACCTGACGTCGGACTCGCCCAGCCTCCTCGCCGTCACCGTCGCCAGAATTCCCCGGGGCATGGGAGCCAGCACGGGCGTCAGGGACAGCGACGTCGCACCGGTGGCCTGCTTGATCTCCGGGACGTGCTGGTGCGCGCCGACCTTGTACGGGGACAGATCCCCCATCACCTCGCTCGCCAGCAGGTTGACCTTCGCGGAACGCCCGGCACCGCTGGTTCCGGACGCGGCCACCACGACGATGTCTGCCGGGTCGGCGATACCGGCCGCGATCAGCGGCGCCAGCGCCAGGGTGATCGAGGCGGCATAACAACCCGTGTTGGCCACCCGCTGGGACGTGGCGATGCCGGCCCGCTGCCCGGGCAACTCGGGCAGCCCGTACGTCCAGGTGCCGGCGTGCGTGCCGCCGTAGTATCTCTCCCACTGCGCCGCGTCCCTGAGCCGGAAGTCGGCGCCCAGGTCGACGATTTTCGTCCCCGCCGGCAGCTGTCCGGCCAGGGCCGCCGACTGGCCGTGCGGGAGGGCGAGAAAAACCAGGTCGGCGTCGCTGAGGGTGGCTGCGTCGGTGGTGCCGAGCGTCACGTCCAGGCCGGCCAGCTGCGGGTGCACGGCGGCCAGCGGCGTACCCGCCTGACTGTACGCCGTCGCGGCGACCAGCTCGAACTCCGGATGCCCCGCGATCAGGCGCAGCAGTTCGCCACCGGCGTACCCGCTCGCCCCGGCGACCGCGACCCTGATGCCCATTCCCACCTCCGCATGACTATGCAGGAAACCGTATCAACTCGCGGGGTTACCCGGCAACCGATTACGCGGAACGCGTGACCGGCCCTTCATCCCTACCCGATCGTGTGACGACGACGCCCGGCCCGGGTACACAGTCAGCATGGCCGACAAGACGATCATCCGGGTCCGGGCGGCCGCCCGCGCCTACGCCGAGGCGGTTCGCGACACGCAGCGCTTCTTCGACGGCGTCGAGGACAACGACGACCCGGGATTGCTTGTCGAGTACGCCACCCTGGTGGAACGGGAGAAGGCGGCGGCCGAGGAACGCCTGGACGCGATCGAGGCGGCCGGCTTCGAGGTGCCGAGCATCGACGAGAGCGATCCGGACCGCTGAGTGGGTGCCCATCTTCGCGTCGCTGCCTGAGAGAATCACCCGCGTGCTGCATCCACCCGACGATCTGGACGAGGCCGACTTGGCCGGCGCCCTGACTCGCGAGTGGGGCGTTGCGGTGGCCGCGATGAAGTACGAGCCGCTGGGCTTCGGCAGCCACCACTGGTCGGTCGTGGACCAGACCGGCACCTCCTGGTTCACCACGGTCGACGATCTGCAGCGCAAGCGACGCTCCGCGCGGGACACCTTCGATGCGGCGTACCTGCGGCTGCGGTGTGCGCTGGACGCGGCGTGCAGGCTGCACGACGCCGGCGCGACGTTCGTGGTGGCGCCGCTGATCACCGCCGGCGACGAGCCGGTCGCCCGGTTCCGGCCCCGGTACGCCGTGACGATGTACCCGCTGATCGTGGGTGACAGCTTCGGGTTCACCCAGTACGACGGAGAGGCGCACCGGCACGCCGTACTGCAGATGATCCTGAGGGTGCACAGCGCGCCGCCGTCGGTGCGCGAGCGCGCCGCCCACGATGACCTGGTCGTACCGCATCGCGATGCGCTGGAGGCGGTCCTCGACGGCGCGGTGGTGGCGGATTGCGGGCCGTATGCGCGGGGCGTCGCGAGAGTGCTCACCGAGCACGCGGTGCCGATCCGCGACCTCCTGGCCCGCTACGACGAGCTGGCGGCGCGGGTGGACCAGCGCCGGGCGGTGCTCACCCACGGCGAGACCCATCCCGGCAACACCATGCGGACACCGGGCGGCTGGCGGCTGATCGACTGGGACACCGCGCTGGTGGCGCAGCCGGAACGGGACCTGTGGATGCTCGGTGCGGACGTGCAGCGGGCGTACGAGGAGGCGACCGGCGTGACGCTGCGGCCCGAGCTGTTGCAGATGTACCGCCTGCGGTGGGACATCGCCGATCTCGCCGTGGACGCCGACCGGTTCTGCCATCCGCATACCGGCACACCGGACGACATCGAGTCCTGGTCCATCCTTCAACGGGTCCTGGCCACGATCGCCGTCGGGGACCTGCCGTGATCCGACCGGCCGGCATCCCCCGGTCTGATCGCGAGTTGTCGTCCTTCGCGTTGGTGACCGCCGCGAAGAACGGGTAGGCAGAAGGTACGCAACGATCGGGAACGGAGGCTCATTGATGGCGGAGGCGTACGCGCACGACGCTTTGCTGGCGATCGAGCCGGAGGGCGACCTCCGGGCGCCCGGTGGGGCGATCACCGTCGCCCTGTGCGGGCATTGGGAGCACGACCCGCCTTGTCCGCTCGCACCGCATCACACCCGCGCCGAGCGCGACGGCGACCTGGTCCGGCTGCACGTTCTGTTCGCCGCCGCGCCGGACCGGGAGGGCGAGGTGCGGCAGAAGATCGAGGCCGCACTCGCGGATCCGCGCTGGCGCTTGATCACGGCCTCACCCGGGACGGTCGCGCCGGAGGAGGCGGATCACGCCGCCCGGCTTGCGGGCGGGTGAGCACATGCTCGTCACCGTTGTCGCCGACTACGGCACCGGCGATCTGGCGTTCGCCGAGGTGCGTCAGCGATTCGCCTTGCTGCTGCCGGAGGCCGACGTGGCGGCGATCCCGGTGCCGCCGTTCGACACCGTGAGCGCCGGGTTCTGCGTGGCTCAGCTCGCGTTCGGCGAAGGGCCGCCCGACCGCGTGATCTACGCCAACGTCGCCCCGCGGCAGGACGAGGACTCGCCCCGGGAAGACAACGCAGGCGAGCGACTGGTCGCGGCGCGGTTGGACTCGGGGGTCCTGGTGGTGGGCGTGGCGGCCGGCGCCAGCATGTCCTTCCTGGCCGGCGAGGGCGTGCCGCTGCACGCGGTCAACGTCTCCGACGCCGGCTCGCAATTCCGGTCGCGAGACGTCTTCCCGCCCGCGGTGGCCGGTCTGATCCGCGGCGACGGGGGCCTGCTCGGCGCGACGGTGACGGTGGACCCGGCACCGGAGCGGGCGGTGGTCTACACCGACGGGTACGGCAATCTCAAGACCAGCTGGCACGAGGCACCGGCCGAGACCGGTACGACCATCCAGGTCCGGGTCGGCGGCGCCGAGGTCGAGGCGATGGTCAGCGACGGCGTGTTCAGCGTACCGGCCGGAACGGTGTCGTTCGCGCCCGGCAGCTCGGGCTGGAACGGCGACCGGGTCTTCTACGAACTGCTCGCCCGTGGCGGCAACATCGCCGAACGGCTGGGCTTCCCGGCATCCGGCACACCCGTCGAGATCACGGTCAGCGGCTGAACATCCGGTGCCGCGGCCGGTGACCCGGACGGTACGAGCGCTGGCGGCGGCCGCGAAGGGCTCGGCCGCTGCCCGGGCGGAGTCAGGCGCCGCGGAGCACGGCGCCCGTGGCTGACGACGCCGAGGCCACCGCCGCGTCGCGTGCCGCCACCGCCTCCTCGACTGTCAGCGTGCGATCCGGCGCGCGGAACGTCAGCTTGTACGCCAGCGACCGCAGCCCCGGACCGAGCTGGTCCGAGGCGTACACGTCGAACAGGCGTACCGACTCGAGCAGCTCGCCCGCCCCGGCCACCAGCGCCGCCTCCACCTGCGCCGCCGGCACGTCCACCGGCACCACCAGCGCCACGTCGATCAGCGCCGGCGGGTAGGTCGACAGCCCCCCGGCCTGCACGACTGGCGCGGCCGGGATCGCGTCCAGATCGATCTCCATCGCGCAGGTGCGCCGGGGCAGCTCGAGCGCGGACGCGACGGCGGGGTGGAGCTCACCGGCGTGACCGATCACCGTGTCGTCGACCAGGATCTCGGCACACCGGCCGGGGTGCCAGGGCGCGTGATCGGCCGCCCGTACCGAGACCCGGCTCGCCGGCATGCCGGCCGCCGACAGCGCGATCCGCGCGGCCTGCACCGCGTCGGCCCAGGTGGCCGCGCGCCCCTGACCCCACCAGCCGGCCGGGACGAACTCCCCGGCCAGGACCGCGGCCAAGTGCCAAGGCTGTGCCGGCACGATGGTGTTCACGGCGTCCCACTCTTCGTCGGTCGGACGGCGGTCCACGGCCAGCGCGGTCGGCGCGATGTCCACCAGGACGGGGAGGAAGACCTCACCCATCTCGTAGAGCGCCGAGTCCCGCAGACCCCGGCCGACGTTGCGCTTGAGCGTGGCGAGCAGCGGTGGCAGCAGCGACGTACGAAGCTCGGGCTCCTCCTCGGACAGCGGGTTGGTCAACCGGACCGCGCTGCGCCGCCGGTCGTCCGTGGGCAGCCCGAAGGCGTCGTGGACCGCGGACGCCACGAACGGGTACGAGAGCACCTCCACGTACCCGGCCTCGGCCATCGCCCGGCCGACCGTGCGGCGGCGCCGCTGCACCCAGGTCAGACCGCCGCCTCCGGGCGCCGGCGGCAGCACGCTCGGGATGTCGTTGTAGCCGCCCAGCCGCGCCACCTCTTCGACCAGATCGGCCGGGTCGATCAGATCCGGCCGCCAGGACGGCGGGATGACCTCGAACGTCGATGTGACCCGGCAACCGACCCGGCTGAGCAGCGCCGCCACCTCGTCGGACGAGTAGGCCAGCCCGATCCGCCGCGCCGGCAGCGTGGGATCAAGCGCGATCGGCGCCGGCGGCACCACGTTGTCGATGTCGAGCACGCGCTCGTCCACGGTTCCGCCGGCGTGCGCCACCAGGAGCGACACGGCACGTTCCAGCGCGACCAGCGGTAGCTGCGGGTCGACCCCGCGCTCCCACCGCTTCGCCGCCTCACTGAACAGCTTGTGCCGGCGGGCCGTGCGACCCACCATCACCGCGTCCCAGTGCGCCGCCTCGAGCAGCACGTCCACCGTCTCCGGCCGCCACTCGCTGGTCTCGCCGCCCATCACTGCGGCGAGCGAGATCGGCCCGGAGTCGTCACAGATCACCATGTCCTCGGCGTCGAGCAGGCGCGCGACACCGTCCAGTGTGGTCAGTTTCTCCCCCGGCGCGGCCCGGCGCACCACCAGGCCGCCGCGCAGCAGGTTCAGGTCGAACACGTGCATCGGCTGACCGAGTTCGAGCATCAGGTAGTTGGTGATGTCCACCGGCAGCGAGATGACCCGGATGCCCGCCGCGGCGAGCCGTCGCTGCATCCACTCCGGCGACTTGGCGTTCGGGTCGATGCCACGGACCACACGAGCCGCGAACCGGTCGCAGCCGACCGTGTCGTCGACACGCACCGGATACGGCACGTCGGCAGTCCCGCCCGGCGCATCGATCACTGCCGGGTCGGTGTACGCCGATTCGTACGCGTAGGACAGCTCTCGGGCCATCCCACGCACGCTCATCTCGTACCCGCGATCTGGGGTGATCTCCACCTCGACCAGCACGTCGTTGAGCCCGACCACCGGCCGTGCGTCCGCACCCGGCTCGGCGGCTCCCGGCGGGAGCACCAGGATGCCGGTGTGATCCTCGCCGAGGCCCAGCTCACGCGCCGAGCAGATCATGCCGTTGGAGTTGTGCCCGTAGGTCCTGCGCGCACCGATCTTGAATCCGCCCGGCAGTTCACCACCGGGCAGTATCACGGTGACGAGGTCACCCACGACGAAGTTGGTCGCGCCGCAGACGATCTCCTGCGGTTCGGTGCGGCCCACGTCGACGAGGCAGAACCGGATCGGCTTCTTGAAACCGGTCAGTTCCTCGATCTCCAGTACCCGGCCGACGACCAGATCGCCCTTGACCGTGGCGCCCTGGTCGACGATCGATTCGACCTCCAGGCCCAGGTCGGTCAACGCCTGGTCGAGGTCCGCAGCCGTCATCGAGGCGGGCAGCTCGACGTACTCGCGCAGCCACGACAGTGACGTCTTCATCCGCGTCAGACCTCCATCCCGAAGGTACGGGTGAACCGGGCGTCACCCTCGACCATCTCGCGCATGTCCGAAACACCGTTGCGGAACATGAGTGTGCGCTCGACCCCCATGCCGAACGCGAAGCCGGAATACCGGTCCGGATCGATGCCGCAGGCCACCAGCACCCGCGGGTTGACCATCCCGCATCCGCCCCACTCGACCCAGCGCGGCCCGTCACGGTGCTGCTCGAACCACACGTCGAACTCCGCGGACGGCTCGGTGAACGGGAAGTAGTGCGGCCGCCAGCGGGTCTTCGCGTCCGGCCCGAACATCGCCCGAGCGAAGTGGTCCAGCGTCCCGCGCAGGTGCGCCATGGTGATGCCCTCGTCGACGACCAGGCCTTCAATCTGGTGGAACACCGGGCTGTGCGTCGCGTCCAGCTCATCGGAGCGGTACGCCCGCCCCGGGCTCACCACGTAGATCGGCGGTCGCCGGGTCAGCATGCTGCGTACCTGGCCAGGTGACGTGTGGGTGCGCATGACCAGGCCGGGCAGGTCCACGTAGAACGAGTCCATCGACCCGCGCACCGCGTTGTCCGGCCCGATGTTGAGCGCGTCGAAGTTCACCCATTCGAGCTCCAGCTCGGGTCCGTCGACGATCTCATAACCCATCCCGATGAACAGGTCGGCCATGTGCTCCATCAGCGTGGTCAACGGGTGCCGTGCGCCGCGCGGGCGCCGATCCCACGGCAGCGTGACGTCGACCCGCTCTTCGACGAGCACACGTGCGGCACGTTCGAGCTGCAACTCGGCGGTCCTGGCGTCCAGCGCCTCCTGGATACGGCGCCGCGCCTCGTTGACCCGCTTGCCGGCGTCGGATTTGGCGGCCGGCGGCAGCGAGCCGATCTCCCGGCGCGCGAGCGACACCGGCGAACGGTCACCCAGGTACATCGGCTTCAGAACGCCGAGGGCGTCCAGGTCGGGCGCGGCGGCGAAGGCCTTCTCGGCGTCGGCGACGGCGGCCTCGAGCGTCTCGGGCGCGAGCAGGGCGGCCTGCTTCGGATCGTACGGATCGTTGCGATAGGACATGATGCGGCGAACTCCCTCACACCGGATGAGCCATCGGGCAGTGTACGGAGGCGCGGCTCAGCCGCCGCCCGCCGGTCAGGGAAGTTCGCGCAGGAGATCAGACCCGGCGCCCGCGACCAGCGGGCCGGGTAAACATCATCGGGTCTCGCATCTGCACGAGTTCAGCTTACCCCTCGGGGCAAGTGAATTCGTCTCACTCCTCGAGGGGAGTGCCGTTCGTCGCGACGGTGATCCCGGCCTGCCTGGCGATCGGCTCGTCCATGGCCATCAATGCCCGGCCCGCCTCCGCCAGCGGGATCACCGCACCGACCAGCAACCGGGGCCGGAGGCGACCATCGGCCACCATCTCGAGCATCGGCCGATAATCGGCGGCCGCCATTCCGTGCGAACCGTAGATCTCGAGTTCACGGGCGATCACCACCTCCCACGGCAGCGGCGCGCGGGCATCGTCGCCGAGCATGAGACCCACCTGCACGTGGCGGCCTCGTCGGCGCAGGCTGCGGATCGAGGCGTCCGCCGTGGCCGCCGAGCCCAGCGCGTCGATCGCCACATGCGCTCCGCCGCGCAGGGTGGCTCGTGCGCTCGCCCCGCTCTGAGCACCATGAGGAATCACGGCGCCGCCTAACGATGGCGCCGACGGCTCGACGGCCTCCTCGGCGCCCAGTGCCGCAGCGAGTTCCCGAGCGGCCGGCGACGGGTCGACGGCGATCACCCGCGCACCCAGGGCCGCCGCGATCATCACCGCCGACAGGCCGACTCCGCCGCATCCGAAGACGGCCACCCATTGCCCGGCGGCCACCCGGCCGTGTGCCACCACGGCCCGGAACGCGGTGGCGAACCGGCATCCCAGCGCCGCCGCGCTGAGGAAGTCGATCTCGTCCGGCAGGCGGACCAGATTGAGGTCGGCGGCCCGTACGGCGACCTGCTCGGCGAAGGAGCCGGCACCGGTGAACCCGGGCTGGGTCTGATCGGGGCAGACCTGGGCCTGCCCGCTCCGGCACCACTCGCACCGGCCGCAGCCGTTGACGAACGGGCTGGTCACCCGGTCGCCCACGGCGAACCCGCGCACGTCGGCTCCGACCGCGGCTACCACGCCGGCGAACTCATGACCGGGCACGTGCGGCAATGGCACCGGTTCGTGACCACGCCAGGCGTGCCAATCCGATCGGCACACCCCGGTTGCCCGGACGTCGACCACAGCGCCGTCGGGCGGGCACGACGGCGGCGGGATGTCGGAGACGACGAGCGGACCGCCGACCGCGGAATAGACGACGGCGCGCATCAGCGCATGGCTCGGGCCGAGGCGTACAGGCAGATCGCGGCGGCCGCGGCCAGATTGAGACTCTCGGCACCGCCGTAGATGGGTACGCGGACGCGGCGGTCGGCGGCGGTGAGCAGGAGCTCGGAGAGGCCGTGCGCCTCCGAGCCGAACAGCCATGCGGTCGGCCGGGCCAACGTCCCCCCGTCGAGCAGGTCGTCCAGGTCGTCGTCGCCTGAGCCGGTGGCCGCCAGGACCTGACGCCCGGCTCCTCGCAGTGCGGTCACGACGGCGGCCGAGTCGCGCTCGCGGACCACGTCCACATGGAACAGCGAGCCTGCCGAGGCGCGCACGCATTTGCCGTTGTAGGGATCGACCGCATCGCCGGCGAAGATGACCGCATCGACACCGGCGGCGTCGGCCGTACGCAGGACGGTGCCCGCATTGCCCGGGTCGCGGATGTCGGCGACGACCGCGATCAGGCGTTTGTCCAGGACTGACCGCAGCGGGACGTCGACCCGCTCACAGACGGCCACGAGGCCCTGCGGGTGGACGGTCTCGGCCAGGCCGGCCAAGGCCTCGTCGCTGACCGTGGAGACGGCCGGGGCGAGCGCCGCCAGGTCGCCGTGGCGGGACAAGGCCGTCTCCGTACCGAAAAGGTCGAGGACGACACCCGCGCCGAGTGCCTCGCGTACGGCCTGGGGTCCTTCGACGAGGAAGCGGCCGGTCTGGTCGCGGTCACGCCGGCGTTGCAGCCGCCGGGCCGCGACGATCCGGGGTGTACGGGGCGTGAAAAGGCGTCCCCCGTCCCGGCTTTCACCGGTCATGGAAGACGCCTCAGTCACGTGCGAAGGGTGCTCAGGCGGCCTGGGCGGCGCCGCCACCGGTACCCTCGGCCGCCACCGCGGCGCGCGCGACCTCGACGATCGCCGCGAACGCGGCGGCGTCGTTGACGGCCAGGTCGGCCAGGATCTTGCGGTCCACCTCGACGCCCGCCAGGCGCAGGCCCTGGATCAGGCGGTTGTAGGTCATGCCGTTCGCCCGTGCGCCGGCGTTGATCCGGGTGATCCACAACTGGCGGAAGTCGCCTTTGCGGTCCCGGCGGTCGCGGTACGCGTACTGCATCGAGTGCAGTACCTGCTCCTTGGCCTTTCGGTAGAGGCGCGAACGCTGACCGCGGTATCCGCTGGCGGTCTCCAGCAACGTGCGACGCTTCTTCTGGGCGTTCACTGCCCGCTTGACGCGTGCCATTTCGGTACTCCTAACAGGGAAACGTGTGTGGCTCGCGTCAGCGGCCCAGCAGCTTCTTCACTCGCTTGGTGTCGGCCTTGGCCACGACGACCGTGCCGGTCATCCGGCGGGTGACATGGGAGGACTTGCTCTCAAGCCGGTGCCGCTTGCCGGCCTGCTCGCGGACGATCTTGCCCTTGCCGGTGACCTTCACCCGCTTACCCATGCCGGTGTGGCTCTTCATCTTCGGCACTTCGAACGCCTCTTTCTCTGCCTACCCCGGCCGGCCTGGGCCGGCCGAGGAGAACGTGCTTACTCTGCGGTGGTGTCGGTACTCGCGGCCGGCGCAGCGCCGGCACCATCGCTCTCGCGCGGCTC
>Ga0081539_10001972_pt1 | contig 31250 bp, 33 predicted proteins | sample TabmetS4T2R2_FD_71023 | JGI IMG/M metagenome (GOLD analysis project Ga0081539, IMG submission 71023) | Tabebuia heterophylla rhizosphere microbial communities from the University of Puerto Rico - S4T2R2 | ecosystem: Host-associated > Plants > Roots > Rhizosphere ... | reverse complement strand
GCTTGTCACACTTTCAGGGCGACGGGCATCACCGAATATCTAAGGAACGGCGGGACTATTGAACACGCGCAGCAGATCGCGGCGCACGAGTCGCCACGAACCACTAAGTTATACGACCGGACGAGCGATGCGATCAGCTTAGATGAGATCGAGCGGATTGTGATTTGATGCGTCGGATAATGATTCAAGATTAGTATCGTAGGAGAGAAATTAAACCGAACTTACGTATCACGCTTCAATCTTGCGCTCTCGTGGGGTAGGAAAGTTTCTGCTGATACTGCTCCACTATTATCTGCTGGATTTAGCAACGCCTGAGGAGTATTTGTTGACCCTATATTCCCCCATTGTCTGATGTATTCTTCTTCAATTCTTATTGCTAGTCTTTGTGGGTTCAGTTTGTAGTAGATATGCCTAGACAAAAAACCACTTTTGCCTAGTACCCGGTGGTAACAAGCAACGAGTCTTTGAATGAGCCTATCCCAATATAAAATCCAAGATTCTGAAGAAGTGGGATCATGAGGCGGGTATCTATCTAGAAGCAGAGGCAGAACGTATTCACAGATGAATTTTCTTGCTTCCCATACCCCCTTACCTTCTTTGGGAGAACTCTTTTTTAATATGGAAGGAAGGCTTGAGGTCTGTGCTGTTTCATCATAAACAATATGATAGTGTCGGATTAGTGCCTCTTGAATATTAATTTGGCCGTTAGCAACTGCGAGTTCTAAGTCTGAGCGCCGATGATTAATCCCGGCTCTGCTTAACCTTCCTGTTATATTAAAAACAACATCAGCTAGTGCCCCTCCACATCCAGTAATAAATGCGACAGCCGTTGCTATAGGTATACCTAGTTGAATTAACGCCGTGCCTAATGGGATGCCAAGCGCAAGAGCGCCACTTGCCGCCGCTATTCCAAATAGCCCTAACGCTAAAAGGAAACCAATAGCTCCGGCAAAAAGTGCGACGAAACCCAATTTAATCAGGGTTCCAATCATGACGTTACCAATCTCTCTTTTTCTGCTCTAAGAATTTCGACTCGGTGCGTTTGAGTCTTATCTCAGTCAAATACGTTCCGAAACCAATACCAAAGGGGACTGCCGTCGCCCCAATGGCTAATAAGATTGCTGCCTGAAGAATGCTCGGGTAGCCTCCGAAAAACTGCCTTATGATGAGTAGAACAAACCACACTATTCCTGAGATTGCGCCAATACGGAATAGTCGTGCTCGTAAGTTATACAATCTGATGAGATCAACGGAGAGTGGTCCCTCTACTATTCCTAACGTGTCTAGAACTTCATTTTGAGTTGACATCTTCTCGCTCATTTCTCTGATAACCTCATTACTAAAAATTTCTAAGTTGAATTGTCCATACCCACCATTCGGTACTTTTATCTGTTTTGCATAATGCCCCATTATTCTTTATACCTTTTGTTCTATCATCAAGTACCTCTAAATTTCGGGAAAAAGTCTTACTCCTATCTAAAGTAAACCCTTTGGTTTGCCCCGCTCGGGTCCAACCATTTAGAAGAAAAAGTTTCGATTCATCAGCCGTGCATAATGTATCAAGCGCATAGACTTTATCCTTATATTTCTTCTCCCAGAGCTGCACCCCATAAGTAAGTAGCAGTTTGTGTGCGCGGATACCTATACCTCTACCCTGGCACTGAGGGAAAACAAAAGTTCGCGCGTGATTGATTACCTTTTGAAGATTGCTCCAATAGAGGTTGTTCTCTCTCGACCACGGGTTAGAAAGACCGCGATCCTTGTAATCTGTAACGAATTTCCGAAGTCCTACAGCTTCATCCCTAACGAGTATGTTAGGGAATGTTGAGCCTAGTACGATACCCCCTACCCATTGGTAGTTCTCCACAATAGCTAACCGCATACAACGACCAACTCTTTGGCAGGAGTGCGAGTAATGTACAAGGTCTAATGCCTCATCAAATATTCTACGCCAAATAGGTTCGACGACTTCAGCGAACGTCATCTCAGGGCTTTTTATATTGGCAGTGAGTAGGTACTTATTTCCCTCCTCCTGAATCTTCTGGCAGCGTATCCCTATACTTTTATACGTTCGCGCCATTAGCTGCTCCCGTTTTTAGTATTTCCCTTTTATGGCATCATTCAAGAAAATGCTCCCCCACGTCAGGCAACCACCAGCTAAGGCAACGAGAATCGTTATAGTCTGACTATGGTTTATATCTTCGGACTGAACCTGTGCCGAGAGATTTATAGCCATCCAGAAAAGCACCGCCGCAATAATTAACAGCACAGCACCGATAACGCTGTCTCTTATTCTTGCGGCAGGCCAAGAAGGCTCTAGATTCTTAACCGGCACTTGAATCCCAATAATTTTATCTTCCCCAGCGGCAATTAACCCTATGTCAGTCTTTCTTGTGCCGATCCACTCAAGAAAGGTCGTGCCGAGCTGGCCCGCCTTTGGCATCACCCATACGGTTTCCTCTCTATAATTGCCTGTAATCGGCAATCTTATTTTTGAAACTTCATAGAGGTCCGTCCGGCTACTAAATTGGTAATCGTTAATAAGTGGCTCTTGTGATTCTTCCGGGGCATAAATCCTATTGTATGAAAGAGTGAGGTCATATCTTTTATTCTTCCATAGTTCATAGCCATACTCTGTTGAAGAAGGAATCTCCGGTTGAAGATTCTTCGGTTCCAGACTAGCTCCCTTTTCGCTATCAGAGACCTTGATTAACCGCAGAATTGTTGTCCCTTTAAACTTTAGTCTGGCCGCCTCAGGCAGCGATGTATCAGTGGCAAACTTCTCCCACAGACCGGCTGGAAAATCGGTTTGAAATGGCAATGAGGTGAAAATGTTTGAATTAGCTTCGGGAATTTCAGCCAAAAGAATATCTTCGGGAAGAGTAGGGTTAAAGACTGTGCTTAATGCTATACGATGAAGTGCGCGTTGTGCCGTTAGCTGAACGTAGTCACCAAATTTGAATCTAAGATGAACCTTATCTTCTACTGTAGGCAATTTAGTTAAGGTAATTTTTCGCAGAGGAATGAAGGTATCTACGAATCCAGTAGTTTTAAATCTAAGGCCAAGAATGCCGGTCTTCCACGTTTCTTTTGAAAATTCAGCTTCGAGTGTTCTCCTATCGCCCTTAAGTACATTCAAGAACGATCCCTGCACCCACTGCTCTTGATATGAGAACGGGCGATAAAAGGAGCATCCAGCAGGATACAATAATGGTTCAAGACCACTCCTCCAGTATCTTCCGTCGCCGTTAGTACAAAGAATAAACATTTGTTAATGAAGCCTTATCCTTGACGGTTTGTGAAGCAACTGCCTGGCCAAGCAGTTATTTCGTTGGAAAAGTATAGAAAACAATTGATAAGAAATCTATTTCGCATGTCGATCTATAACAACGAATCTTAAGCTTGAGCAATAATTTGTCTGTAACAAGAATTCTGGTTTTCTGGTTTTCCGGTTTACGATATTTGAACTGAAACTTACTTCGACCTTTGAATTATTCGGCATAGGTAACTGCAAAGCTCATGTCTTCCAGCCAGCGGCGGAATGACTCATTGTCGCTGAACTGTTTGAACAGTTCGGTATCGTCCTTCATCAAGCTAATCAGTACGCGCTGCAACGCCTTATCGTGTTCGATGCGCGCGTTCTGCTTGTCTGAGTTCTTCTTCGCGTTCTGGAAGGCGGTGTCCGCCGCAACCTTGGCCGGGATTTCCTCTGTGATGAGCTTCCTAACGCGGTCGTCGTCGCTCCACGGAATGTTGCCGAACAGATCGTTGAAAGACCTGAGAATGTTAGAGAGACGGTCCAACTCGGGCTCCGATTTATGCCCGCCGCCGCTAGTCGGCACCGGGTCGATTTCCGCATCCTCGTCCGCGAGTTGAATCTTCTGCGCGGCCCGCTTCTCAACGCGGTAGCTATCCATATCAATCGCCTCGAGGATGCCCTTCGACAGATCCTCCTCTTTCGGCGCCGGTAGCTTCGGAACCAAGAAGTTCAGGAAGATCGAGAGTTTCTCCCACTCGGCATTGGTGTATGGCAAGATGGACGCTAGGAAGCCGTAGGTCCGCGTAAACGCTTTCGCCTTCCCTTTGAAATCGACCTGTCCGTCTTCATCAAGTTCCGCCTTGTACGTAGCAACACAAGCGTCCAGGATCGGGTCGAGCTGGTCGCGGTCAGCGCCCGAGAGATAACGCCCGACTAACTCTTCGATCTGGGCGTTGTCATAAACCTGATATCCGTCGAGGGCTGATTTCAGATCGTGAAGTTTATTCGGGTCTGTCTCCTCGCTCAGGATGGTAGTGCGATAGTAGGGTTCAAACGACTTCTGGATTACGTCCGCATCGTTCATGAAATCGAGCACGAAAACGTCATGCTTCTGCGGATGTGCCCGATTGAGGCGCGAGAGCGTCTGCACCGCCTTGACGCCCGAGAGCGGTTTGTCCACATACATTGTGTGCAGCAGCGGCTCGTCGTAACCGGTCTGAAACTTATCGGCGCAGATCAGGAAGCGGTACGGGTCTTCTTGAATCCTGTCCGCAATCTGGCTCGATGGGAAGCCGTTGAGCGAAGCCTCTGTCACCTTGGCGCCGCCGTACTCGTGCTCACCTGAGAAGGCCACGATGGCCTGGTAAGGGCTGTTTATCTCTCGCAGGTAATCCCGCGCGGCCTCGGCATATTGAATCGCCCGTTCGATACCGCTCGTGACCACCATCGCGCGCGCCATGCCGCCCACCTTGTTGAGGGCGATGACCTGCTCGTGGAAATGATCCACCATGATCTCAGCCTTTAGCCGGATCGCGTGGTCGTGGCTCTCGACGTATTTACGCAGCTTCTTCCGCGCCTTCTTCGTGTCGTACTCCGGGTCGCTCTCGACAGTCTTCACCAAGCGGTAGTAGCTGGCTACTGGCGTGTAGTTCTTCAGCACGTCGAGGATGAACCCCTCCTGTATGGCCTGCTTCATCGTATAGCTGTGGAAGGGCCGGTGCTTGGTCTGCCCGCCTTCCTGGTAGGGTTCTCCGAACATTTCCAGAGTCTTGTTCTTAGGCGTGGCAGTGAACGCGAAGTAGCTTGCGTTGGGCAGGAGCTTGCGCGCTTCCATCACCCGGTTGATCTTGTCTTCGGTTGTTTCTTCTTCTTCGGCGGCACCCGCTTCGGACAAAGCCATGCTCATCGCTGCCGAGGTCTGCCCGCCCTGACTGGAGTGCGCCTCGTCGATGATGATGGCGAAGGAGCGCGAGCGGTGCTCGCTCCCGATCTCATCGAGAATGAAGGGGAACTTCTGGACGGTTGAGATGATGATCTTCTTGCCGCCCTCTATGAAGCGGCGCAGATCGCCGGAGTGCTCTGCGTGTCCGACGGTCGCGCCGACTTGCGCGAACTGCTTGATGGTGTCGCGGATCTGTTGGTCGAGAATGCGCCTGTCCGTGATGACGATGATTGAGTCGAACACGGACCGGTCGCCGCGTTGCAGGCCGATTAGTTGGTGGGCCAGCCACGCGATTGAGTTCGACTTGCCGCTCCCCGCCGAGTGCTGAACCAGGTAGCGCTTGCCCGTGCCTGTCGCGCCCGTGTCGGCGAGTAATTTGCGGACCACGTCGAGCTGGTGGTAGCGGGGGAAGATCTGTTCCGGCTTCTTCTTGCCGGTCTTTTCGTTTCTGGTCTCTACAACCTGCGCGTAGTTCTCCAGAATGTTGGTCAGCCCGCGCGGCGTCAGGATGCGCTTCCAGAGATAATCGGTCTTGATGCCTTCGGGGTTGGGCGGGTTCCCTGCTCCGTCGTTCCAACCTTGGTTGAAGGGGAGGAACCAAGAGGCTTTGCCCTTCAGATGTGTGCAGAATCTGACCTCCGCGTCATCCACGGCGAAGTGCGCCACGCAACGCCCGAACTGGAAAAGCAGCTCGCGCGGGTCGCGGTCGCGCTTGTACTGTTCTACCGCGTCCTCGACTGTCTGCTTGGTGAGCGAGTTCTTGAGTTCGAACGTGGCGACGGGCAGACCGTTGATGAAGAGGCAGAGGTCAAGCGACTGTTCGGTGCCGGCGCGGCTGTACTTGAGCTGGCGCGTGATTGAGAAGCGGTTGGATGCGAAGCGCTCTTCGGCTTTCGTGTTGCCAGGCGTAGGCGTGCCGTAGAAAAGATAGACGTGGTGCGCGCCGTGTTTGATGCCGTTGCGTAGAACATCAATAGTGCCTCGCTTGGTGACTTCGCCTTGCAACCGTGCCAGAAACTTCTGACGTACCGGGCTGTCGTGATCCAGATCAAACACTTCGACTAACGGCTCTTGGCTGTCGCCTAGAAAGGCGCGCAACTGCGTTAGATCAAGGGCGTGTTCTCGGCTGTAGTTCTTCGCTTCGCCGGCGATCCAACCCGCATCGGTCATCGCGCCGAAGATGAGACTCTCAAGTCCCCTTTCGCTCGTGTCGGTCGTCATGATTCGACCTCCTCGGGGATAGGTTCGAGATCATCGGCGAACTCTCCGTCGGCGGTCAACACCTCTGTCTCGTTGAACGGTTCCGGCTCCTCGGCTTCGTCCGGCAGTCGCGCCGCAGCTTCGCGGACATCGAGCTTGCCCGTAACCACATCGGCGATCAGGCGGGTGCGGTATTCACGAAGGAGACCAATCTCGCGCCGCGTAGTATTAAGAGTTTGGTCAACCTCGCAGCATGCAGTCTGGATATATTCGACAATCTTCTTTTGTTCAATGATAGGCGGGTTCGGCAAGACAAACGAACCGAAATGGCTGAATCGAACGCGAGGTGCCCTCTCGCGAACGGAAGGGCATAGCACGACAAATAATCCACGTAAAGCGAGACTCCGCAAAAGATATGCGTAATAGGGGAGGAAAACACTATCGGTTGCAGGTTCACAGATCACATATTCAGGGGAGCACTTACCTGCGGAATCGGAGATACCGATGGCGCCCGCAAACGCATCCATCGAATGAAGTACAAGCTGTCCAGGTTTAATGCCCTGATACCCTAGCTCTTTGATAGCGTTTGTGAAACCTTCTGTTCGGCGATTGCGACGAAGGGTCACTTGGCCATCTCGAAAACAGGTCACCATCTCGGCTTTGTCCGGGATCTCTGGCATGACCTGACGGAGCAACAATTTCGCTCTATAGATCGGCCAATGCTCCGGTATATCCTTTAGCCACTCCATGCCAGAAGGCTTGAGACGAATGTTTGGGTCGAGGCCGCGTATGACGGCGCGGTGGATGATGACCTGCTTCTGCTCCTCCAGCAGCTTGATCAGCTTCTGCTTGGCGCGGATGTAGCGCTGGATTCGCTGGTCTGCGTGGTCGAGGAAGCGAACGATTGCAGCTTGTTCGTGGAGAGGTGGGATCAAAACTGGCATCCGCTTAATGTGTGTGAAGTCTAGATTCTGGCGAAGCCCGGACCCATACCCGTAAATGATCTTAAGCAGATCGTAAGTACGAAGGAACTGATAGCCAAACGCTGGCTTCATGCAATCAGTGGTAGTGAGACACATGTAAGCCGCAGTTATGATCCCACGGTTCTTTGAGTAGCCAATGCGTAAGCTATTTTGGTCGTTCTGTAGGTCCGTTGTGCGAACAATGATTTCGCCCGGATCAATTATCTGATAAGTCTCAAACGATTCGGGTACAAGCCCGCGAAGTTTCTCCGGTGGCTTCACGATGATCTGCCCGTAACTTAGCGAGAGTACGGTCTTCTCCATCATGCCGGTGTTTCTAATGAGCTTTGGTCTGTAGGCTGCCCACGCGGGCACGACATCCCAATGCTCCGGCACCTTCCCCAGCCACGGCACGCCGGAATCCTTCATCGCGGGATATGGCTTGAGGTCGGCGATCATGCCTCTGCCTCCTCGTTGCCCATCTGCTTCTCGAAGGACTGACGCACGAGGCCCATCACGTAGGGCAACTCCTCCGGCTTGCTCAGTCCCACCTCAACATCACCGTTGCCCCAGCGTCCCAAATTGGTCACGTCCTTAGCCAGCCCCTTAGGGTCGTGTAGCTCGTGGAAGTGCATGTTGAGCGTCAAGCGCAAGCGGCTCATTTGCGGCACCACATCTACGAAATTTGTCTCGGCCTTGAAGGCGATGTAGAGCTTCAATATCTCCTCGCTGACACACGGGTCCAATGCCAGCACTTCCTTGCGAAACATCTCGAACAACGGCCGCATCGGGCTACCTTCGGCGAGCTGCGCGTGGTGTTCCAGCGTGTAGCCGACGACCCGTTCGGCCTTCGGCCGGTACGATTCGAGCACCTCATCAGACAACACGGGCGGCGCCCAGACTTTTGTGGCCGTCTCCGCGAGCCGCTTTGCGCGCGCCTGGATGGCGGCTTCGTCCCAGGTGTCCAGAGCGCCAAGCCCTTCGTTGAGCCGCAGCGGGCTCTCCTTGAAGCCGCCCGGCATATCGCGCTTCTCGTCGAACGGCCGGTCGCTGTACTCGGAGTTGTATCCGGTGAGCGTCAGGTTCCCGAGGGTGTGCAACCAGGTCTCCTGCACGCGCTGCCATTCAGGTCCAAGCGCCTCGCGCCACTTGGCGGAGAGGTTTTCGTTCTGCGGAAGGATGTGCTCGATAGTGTACTCATCTACGGGCACACGCTCTTTGCGGTTGTAATTCTCAAGGCGACGCAGCCAGTAGCTACGCCGTGGAAAGTTGTATAGATCGCGCGCGGCCAGCTCGCGCTTGAACTCATCATCACCCGGAAAGCGCCGATAGGATGGGAGGGTCAGGAAGTGTGCCTGAACACTCTCGAAGTAGCGATCCTTCCTGAGAGCGCGCCCGAAGGTGGCGAAGGTCTTGTTGAGCGAATTGGTGGGGATGGCGCACACGGCGCGGCGGAAGACATAAGCCTCGACTAGCCGCACGACCTGCACAAAATCAGCCTTGGCAAGCCTATCCTGCGCGTAGTCGTTGTACAGCTCCAGCAGGAACGGAAACGCCACGTCCACCTTCAACTCGCGCAGGTCTCGGAACGCCGGTGCAAGTTCCTTGTCGAGTTCCTTGTCGAGCGCCATCGCGCAGTAGTAACCGGCGTAGGCATGTATGTCGGCGACCAGAGCGTCAACGCCGGCTGAGGCCACATCGCCCGAGCGGGCGTGGCTCTTGAATGCCTCGTAAACCTCCCCTACTTTAGGAATCTCGCCGGTCTTGAGCGTTAGGTAATGACGCATAAACCCGTCGAAGTGTGTTCCGTAAGCCTCTTGACCGAAGGCCACTTCCATCGGTCGCCAGTGGTCCTCGTAGAGTTGCGTCTGATGAACAGGTTCCAAGCCCATCAGGATGAAGTTGCGAATCAGATCAGCCTGGCTCAGCTCGCGGCCGGTCGAGTTCATGCTTTCGAAGATGAGCTGCGGGTTGTCCTGATCACGGTTGAGAGCGATGTCAACGATGACCAGCTTCGCCAGCCCCCGGCACAGCGGCACGAGGTTGGAACCGAGGGCCTGAACCTGTTTCTCGAAGTAGTCGAAGTTCTCCGTGATGCGCAGTGAAGGCTCTGCCGGCTGGGGCTTCTGTTGCATCAGGGCGAGAAGGCTCTGTTTGTCAGTCTGCGTGAGCAGTAGCTTGAAGCCGCGTTCGCCTTCTTCCAAGGGGTTCAGGAGATAGTAACTGCGCACCTTCTTGGCAGAGAAGCCATCGACGGGTTCCCCGTCCCCCACGTGACGTGCAAGGGCCTCAAGGATTAGCATCACGGTTGTCAGGCGCTGTTGGCCGTCTATGACCAGTAGCGGCGACTGGCTGGAGACCTGATAGAGCCCTTTTTCTATGTAGACGATAGAGCCAACGAAGTGGGCTGCAACGGCGTCACTCCTACCAGTGCGCATGATGTCATCCCAGAGCTGCTCACACTCGCGCTCGATCCAACTGTAAGTGCGCTGATAGATCGGGATCATGAACTGCGGCGACTTCTTCAGGAAGTCGAGCAAGTTGGCTTCGGTGGCTTTCACGAGACTGCCTCCCCTATGATTTCGCCCAGCAACCCTTCGGTTTCCCTCTCTAGCGCAAGAATGTCCGCGCTAATCTCTTCCAGCGTGCGCAGCGGCTGCGGCTTGTAGAAGTGGCGTGTGAAGGAGACCTCATACCCGATCTGAGTTTTGCTTTCGTCAAGCCATGAGTCGGGCGTATAAGGCAACACCTCGCGCCGGATGAAGGTTTCGACGCCCCCCTCCTCCAGAAGCGGAACCTGCTCAGTGTCGCGCAAGTCAGAATCCGGCTCGTACTCCACCACGCATGCCCTGCCATCAATAGTGTCCTCATATCGGCCCCGCAGCGAATCGGGCGCGGCTTTGCCGGGCTTGTGGATTTTGGCGATAACTGGCGGCGCGGTCTCCACGCGCCAGCTCATCGCGCGTAGTAGAGTCTTCTTGTCAGACGCGCTGAGCCGCACCCCGTTCTGGTCAAGGGCGTTATCGACCAAGCGTCTGAAGACGTTGTGATCCTCGAAGAGTCCTTCCCCAAGTTCGTGGCGGAGCATGGTGGCCGTCTCGACCAGCTTGGCGTCTCGCTCCCACGTCCTGGGGTCGAGCAGCTTCTTCTTTTTCTTCTCCGGTAATCCTTTCTTGGTTGTGCCGCCTTCTTCGGCCTCCTCTTCACCGTCGTCTGAGCCCCACTCGTTAACCATCTGCTCGAGCTGCGCCTTTACGCTCGGAAAGTCTTCAAAGAGCGCCTCGCCGAGGTGGTCGTAAAACGCCGAGCGTATTTCCGCGTCGCCCGAGGCGAAGCGCAAAGACTCAATCCCCTTCACCGTGAGCTGGCTGTGCAGGCGCAATGGCCGTTCGAGCGTGACCTTCCAGTAGCCTAACGCCTCATTCTGGAAAATCTTCGACTGCTCGGTCTCTTCAAAAGCCAGATAAGTATCGCAGATGCGTCGGATGTCCGCTTCGGAGAGCTCGCAGTTCTTCTTGCCCATGTTCTTGCGCAGGGGCTTAAACCACTGCGTGGCATCGATGAGCTGCACCTTCCCACTCCGGTGTTCTGGCTTTCGGTTCGATAGGACCCAAATGTAGGTCGCGATGCCGGTGTTGTAGAACATGTTCAGTGGCAGTGCCACGATTGTCTCCAGCCAGTCGTTTTCGATAATCCAGCGGCGAATGTTGCTCTCACCCTGCCCCGCGTCGCCGGTGAAGAGCGACGAGCCGTTATGCACCTCGGCGATACGGCTTCCGAGCGGGGACTGCCGCTTCATCTTGGAGACCATGTTTGCCAAGAACATCAACTGGCCGTCGCTCGAGCGTGTGAGGAGTGAATACTCGGTGTCGCCGTCGTGCTCGATGATGAAGCGCGGATCTTTAATTCCCTCCTTGCCGCCCATCCGTTCGAGGTCGCTCTTCCAGCTCTTCCCGTAGGGTGGGTTAGAGAGCATGAAGTCAAACTCGTGGGAGCGGAAGGCATCATTAGAGAGGGTAGAGTATTCCGGGCCGCCGACGATGTTGTCCGCGGCGCTTCCCTCACCCTTAACGAGCAGATCGGCTTTTGCGATGGCATAGGTCTCGGCGTTGATCTCCTGCCCGTAGAGGTGCGTCGAGACTTGCTTGCCGTGCTCCGCAGCCAGTTGCATCAGCGTCTCCTCGGCTACGGTCAACATCCCGCCCGTGCCACACGCGCCGTCGTACAACAGGTAAGTGCCGGACTCGATTTGGTCAGCTATCGGTAGAAAGATTAGCCGCGCCATCAGCTTGACGGCATCGCGCGGTGTCCAGTGCTCGCCCGCCTCTTCGTTGTTCTCTTCATTAAAGCGACGCACCAACTCCTCGAAGATCGTCCCCATCGCATGGTTATCAAGTCCCGGTTGTTTGACCGTACCGTCGGCGTTGAGCGTCGGGCTGGGACCGAGGTTGATCTCCTTGTGGAGGAACTTCTCGATGAGAGTGCCGAGCACGTCGGCTTTAGAGAGGCGCGGAATCTGGTTGCGGAATTCGAAGTTATCCAGAATCTCCTGCACGTTCGGCGAGAAGCCGTCGAGGTATGCCTCAAAGTCTGCCCGGAGCTGCTGCTGGCTGGCGCGGTTGCGCAGGTCGCTTAGTGTGAACGGTGAGGTGTTGTAGAAAGGCTGCCCTGCCGCCTGTCGCAGGGCTGCATCCTGGTTAGTGATGCCAGCCGAATCCAGCGCCGCCTTCATCTCTAACGTGGCCTTCTTCGTCGGCTCAAGGACGGCATCCAGTCGCCGTAACACTGTCATCGGCAGGATAACGTCTCGGTATTTGCCGCGCACGTAGAGGTCACGCAGCACATCGTCAGCGATGCCCCAGATGAAGTTCGTGATCCAGTTGAGTTGTCCGTTATCCATCAATCTTCTTTTCTTCTCCTACCCTTTCACTGCCAGTATGGTACTAGACGTAAACGTCCCATTAGAGTTCCTAACTCCATAAAGTTTATGGCACGCATCGTGGGGCCAAGCCGCTAGGCTCAGGGTTGGATTCACTCAGCCCCATGAGTCCGGGCTGGCATCTATTTTCTAACAAATAGATTTAAGAATGATCTCTATTTGCTTTCGCTCTCTTAAAGAGATCGTCTAATTCTTCATCACTCATCCCGCTCTCTTCAACATTGCGACGGAACGGAGCGAGGATTTCATCAAAGGATTTGTCCGCCAGCAGGGCTATCCGATTTCGTCTCTGAGTGCCTTCACGAACGAGCGCCGTAACATAGTCTTCGACCGGCAAGCCGTCTTTGGCCGCCTGTGTCTTGACCGACGCTTCAACATCTGGAGGCAAGTCAATCGTGATAATCATAACTGCTATCTTTATTCTGGCTCGCCGAACTTTTCGCTCAGGGCCTCGGTGATTGCGGCGGTCAGTGTCGTACCTTGCCGTTTGGCTTCAGCCGCCCAGTGGCGACGGCGTGCAGCGGCGACTTTAATGCTCAGGTTCACATCAGGCTCGAAATCAGTTCTCTGCCCGTCTTCTGGCTTTCTGGCTTTCTTGTTTTCTTGCTTTCTGGCTTCCTTGATTAGTTGGCCATATTTGCTCATTTCAGCAACTCCCTGATCTCATCGCCTAAGGCTTTGTAGTCACCCCACGCCGCGCGCGAGCGTGAGTCTTCAACGTCCCGGATCGGGCGCCCGGACATGGCGGCTTTGGCAAAGCCCACGGTGCGCCGGATCATGGCCTTAAAAACGGGAATCCCGCCCTCGGACAGATCGTCCCGCATCAGCTCCCCCTCTTTGCTGGGGTGAGGCGGGACGATGGTGATGAGGGCGCGGAATTTCGCCTCGCCAACGTCGCGCGCAGTCTCAAGCATAGGTTCCAGACTTACCACATCCGGGGAAGTCGGCAGGATGAGGAGGTCGCAGCCCTTAGCCAATTCTTTCAAGTCGTCCGAGTTGGGGCGCGCGGGCGTGTCAATGATGACGTAATCCATTCCGGGTATGATCTTCATCGCCTGGCGCTCGTCGGCGACCGTGAAGGGCAGCGCTTCCCCGCTCCGGCCTGCCCACTTGAGCGCCGTGCGGTTGGGGTCGCCGTCAATCAGGACGGTCTTTCCTAAGTCGCTGAAGTACGACGCCAGGTGAAACGCCGTGGTGCTCTTGCCGATGCCCCCTTTGTAGCCTGTGACTGTGATTATGGTCATCGGAGCTGGCTTTCTCGCTTTCTGGTTTGCCAGATTACCAGAAAATAAGTGGACTGTCTCCAAAATTTCTTGCCTCTAAAACGCGATAAGCATAACATCAAAAATGATTCAAATTTCGTGCGGTTGGAGGGTGCATGCTTAACATAGGCCGCGACATTCATTCGCTTTCGGACTTTAAGAGGAAGACGCCTGAGTTCATCGAGCAGCTGGAGAAGACAGGCGAGCCAGTGGTGCTTACGATCAACGGGCGGGCCAAACTCGTGGTGCAGGACGCTGAGAGCTACCAGCGGATGCTTGAGCTGCTCGACCGGGCGGAGACCATCGACGCCATTCGGGAAGGGCTGGAATCTGTCCGGCAGGGGAGAACGATGTCGCTCGACCAGTTTGACAAGGAGATGCGGAAGAAGATTCGCACCCCGAAAAAGCGATGAAGACTTACCGCGTCGAGCCGACCGACAAAGCCCTGGTGGACGCGGGTGAAGCCTACTTCTGGATTAACGAACAGTCGGAACAGGCCGCGCTTCGCTGGTATGAGGGGCTGATGAAAACCTTTCGGTCGCTGGAAAAGAACCCGTTGCGCTGCCCGCTTGCGCCCGAGAGCGCCTTTTTCGAGGAGGAGATACGACAGCTCATCTACGGGAAATATCGAATACTCTTTACGGTCGAAGGCGAGACGGTGTTCGTGCTCCGGGTGAGGCACGCGGCGCGGGAATATCTGAAGCCGGAAGAAGATGAGTGAGAAGGGTAGAGACCATTTTTCTGGTTTTCTGGTTTGCCAGATTATTTGAAGATGAAGCACAAAGGCTACGAGGGCACTGTCAGGTTTGATGAGGACGCCGACATCTTTTACGGCGAGGTTAGTAACACGCGCGACGTGATTACTTTCCGAGGCAAGTCTGTCGAAGAACTCCGAAGAGCCTTCCGGGATTCGGTTGAAGATTACCTGGCTTTTTGTGCGGAGAGGGGCGAAGAACCGAACGGGCCGTCAAACCATGAGCAGGAGAGAGCCTAAAACCACGTACATGAGCGACGAGACCTTCGCCGAGCTGAAGGAGTCTCTGGAACAGGCGCTGGCCTACGAGCGCGGGGCGCGTGAGGGCTACCGCGTCACGCGTGTAGAAATTCCGCAATCGTCGCAGCCCGGCGGAGGGAAGGCTACGAGCCAGAAGAGGTCAACCCGGCGCGGGGCCGGTGATTTTGAAAAGCCGATGCGGGGTGATTAGGGAGACGCGGCCACCTTATTTGGGGAGACGATCCTTGCCGTTCGAGGGATCGAAACTCACTGTTTGGGGAGACGATTTAAGAAAAAACTCGCGCTAATGATCCGGCTTTGTGATTCATAGTTTGGGGAGCAGGGCGTGGAAGCCTTCGCCGGAAGAGCACTAAATGTAGTGCCATATTTCTTGGCGTTCCCAACCTGAAGCGTTCACAATTTGGGGAGCGGAATTCACAATTTCGGGAGCGGCTTTTCACAATTTGAGGAGCGGGAATTCACAATTTCGGGAGCGGGAATTCATAATTTGGGGAGCGGAAATCGGGGTTAAATTCTGCGAACCATTGACTTTATCGGACGCTAGACTTTGTTTGACTATATAAGACAACAACAACAGAGATTGCTGCTGCTGTTTGTGCGCGTTACGGAGGAAACCCGTTAAGTGAGCGAGCAAGGACTAGAACTGATTCCCAGAGACCTGATCCGCATCGAGACGGCGCTCTCCCGGTTTCCCATCCACCGGCTGGCGAAGCAGGGCAACGTCTCAATCGAAATCAGGGAGAACAAGCCGAGCGGGGAACTCAGGACCAGGTGGGAGGTCACGCACAACAGCAAGTACGGCCAGCCGGGCCCCCTCGCCTACAAGCTCGACACGTTAGTCATCAACCGAAAGATCGACGAAGAGGGAAGGCCCGTACCCAAAAAACTCAGGCTCGGGAGCCTCCACGAGATAGCCAACACGCTTGGACTCCAGAGGAACACGAACGAGATAAAAAAAGCCCTGCGGCAAAATGCCTTCGCCGGCATCACCGCGAAGATTTCCTACAAACAGACCAACGGCACGGAGCAGACCGTGGAGGCCGACTTCACCCGCTACAGCGTCTTCTTTCGGGGCGAGCGATTCCCCGACGGCACGAAGGCAGACGCGGTCTACCTAGTGCTGAATGACATTTTCGCGCAGATCATTAACACGGCCCCGACCCGCCCCTTGGATTACGACTACCTGAAAGAGCTTCCGCCCGCGCCGCAACGCTTCTACGAGCTGCTGAGCTTCCAGATGTACGCGGCCATCAAGTACAACCACCCGCACGCCAAGCTTCTTTACTCCGAATACTGCACCTACGCGCCACAGACTCGATACTTCGATTGGGAGCACGTGAGAAAGCAGATGTACAAGGTTCACGCGCCGCACGTGAAGTCTGGATACCTGGCGAAGGTCGAATTCCAGGAGCAGCTAACGGAGGGCGGAGAACCCGACTGGATGATGCTCTACGCCCCAGGCCCGAAGGCACGAGCCGAGCATAAAGCCTCCCAACTCAAACTCGGCAGGGCGGCCCGGCGGGGTGGGGAACAGCTAGGGCTGCCCGACGCGGGGGAGGCAGAAGCGGAAACCTTCACGCCCGAGGATGAGGGGCTAGTCTCCCGGCTGACGAGTCTCGGTGTGGCTGAGGGTAAAGCCAGGGGACTTATCAAAAACCACAGGGAGGCCGCTGAAGCTCAGATCGCCGCCTATCCATACCGAGGCGAGGGGAAACCGAAAAAAAACGCTCCTGGGTGGCTTATCGCCGCAATAGAGGGGAATTACACCCTGCCCGTAGCCTACCTGGAGGAGCGGGAGCGAAAGCAGCAGGCCGCCAGGTCGAGGGAAAGGAAGGCTACAGTCGAAGCTTGCCAGCTTTGCGACGCTAATGGCTGGCGTAGAATCCGCACGCCCGAGCACCCTCACGGCGCGATGAAGCGATGCACCCACGACCCCAAGACCGAAGCGAAGTACGCCAACGCATAATCTCTACTTTCCCTATCTTCGCTCGCCGGGCGCGAGAAAGGCTCTCAAATCCTAAAGCAGACGCTCTGAGGTTCGTATGTGAACCCGGCAGGCTCGCATACGAACCCGCCCGGCTCGTATGTGAACCCGCCGGATACGAGATAACAGGGCACTGTGGCTCGTTCACAACGTAAGATCAGGCTGAATCTTTGACCCACTCGGCTAAATTGTTCCCGCCCGCGACCGTTCTAGAAACAGCGCCTCCGCAAAACTTATTCCGAAATCAAGACCAGCGGAACGCCCCTTGTAATAGCCCTGCTAGGAAACTCTTTCCGGGCGTCCGTGACAGGACTCGTTGTCATTCAGTGTTAACGCCGCGTGGGGTTTTCAACGAGCACAGAGGAGGCGATAAACCGGATGAGTATGTTCGAGCGGGCGGCGGATGCCTGGAAGATTCAGGCCGAAGACGAGCGCGTGGCGCGAGCAAAAGAAGACCACAAACTGCGAACAAAATTCTCAGAGCTGTTGCAGGAAATAACCGGCACTTTTGACTTCACGGTGCGCGGCAGTGGCGAACGGATGAGCGCCGAAATCGAGGGCGTCGTCTTCATCCCCGACATGAGATTCTACGGCATCATCGGAAGCATGCCGGGCGTCTGGATCGTGACTAAAAGAGCGAACGGGACGCGCAAGACGAGCGGCCTAATTCGCACGACCGGCGACCTTGGCAGAGAACTCGAACGCCTGGTGAATGATCACATCTCTTTATGCGAGAGAGACCACGAGCGGCACGAAAAATGAGCTTCCGAATCCCCTTAGATTATCCGCCGGAGCACTTTCGTTGAGGACTAAAGATCGACATGAAAGTTGCTTCACTGCGCGCGCGTGTCGCCCTTTCGAGTGGCTCATCGAGCACTTCGTGGATGACGAACGAGAACGATTTATCAGCACCATAAATTCTATTGGCCGCACGCCAAATAGCCACGACTTTTGCGGAAGCTGAAAATGACCTTTTGACCCTCGAATTTTGTGGTAGCGAGCAGGATTGTCGCATAGCGAAAAGTCGGTTCCGCGCGGTCTGTATTGCAGGCTGAGAGGCAAGGATGGGCAGGTACGGGCGACCAAAACTATCGGACGAAGAGCGTCGGACGGCGCTCACCTTGAACGTCAGACTCAACGCCGGCGAGCGCGAGATCGTCGAGAGAAAAGCGCGGGAGGCGGGCGTCACATCAACCGAGTGGGCGCGCCTCGCGGCGCTGGAAAAGAGTCCGCCGGCGCGCCGCTTGATCCCGGAAATCAACCGCGAGGTGTGGCTCGAACTTGCGCGCCTATCGGCCACTTTGAACACTGCGCTGGGGCGGTTCAGGTCGGGAGAAGAGGACGAGTTGGCAAGCCTCATTAAGCCTCTGTGCAGCGAGTTGGCGGGCCTCAGAAATCGACTCATCGGCAATGACGGGGGCAGCGAAGAATGATCGCGAAGGTGACAAGCGGCGGCAGTTTCAGGGGCGTTCTTGACTACCTGACGCAGCAGAAAAAGCAGTCTCACGACAGGGCTAAACCCGGTGAACGAGAACAAGAATTAGAGCTTGAGCGCGCGCGCCAAGAATACGAACTCGACGCTCCTGAAAAGAACAAAAGCGCGCTCGGGTGGGAGCATTTAGGCGCAGCATCAGGGACCGAAAAAGCGCTCGACGCACGCGACCGTGAGGAGATTGAAAAGGCTCTGGAGGAAGGGGAAGGGGAGCGCCATCGGCTCATCGGCGGGAACATGACGGGGCGCACGGCGCGCGAGCTGGCGCGCGAGTTCGAGGTCTTCCGCGAACAGCGCCCGGAGATCGCAAAGCCGGTGCATCACGTCTCTTTGAGCGCCGCTTTGGGCGAGCGGTTAACGGTCGCAGAGTGGAACGAGATCGCGGAAAAGTATGTCCAGAGAATGGGCTTTGAGCGCAGCCCTTACGTCGTCATTCGGCACGTAGACACTGAGCACGACCACGTCCACATCGTCACTTCGCGCGTGGACGCGCACGCGGAAGTCGTCTCGGATTTTCGGAGCAAAGCGCGGGCGGAAGAGTTCGTGCGCGAGATTGAGGACGAGTATGACCTAGTCCGGGTGAAGCGCAGCCGCGACATTGAGCGCGCCGCGCCGAAGCGTGGAGAGTTGGAAAGATTCGAGCGCACGGGCGAGCTTTCTACCAAGATGAAGTTGCAAGGGCACGTCGATTACGCGCTGAAAGAGCAGCCAACGGCGACCGAGTTCGTCGAGAAGTTGAACCGCGTCGGCGTCGAGGTTATCCCATATTTCCGAAGCGCCGAGCTGGTCACCGGCGTTAGCTTCCGCCTGGGCAGGCAAGTGATGAAGGGCTCCGATGTGGGGCGCGGCTACTCGTGGCCGGGGCTCCAAAAGCGTGGGCTGGAGTACAACCAAGAGCGCGACTTGGGGGCGCTGCGCGAGGCGCAAACGCGCGCCGTGCGGGAGAAACATGAGTCCCGAATTCAGTTGGCGAAGGCGATAGGACAAGTCAGCGAGTCAGTCAACAGAGAGCACGAGATTGGCCGTCGTGAACGGTTAACAAGAGAGCCAAAGCCCGAGAGTAGGGCGCGGGAACTGCTGCGGGAACTCGCCCTAGCTGAGTCGGGTAGAGACGGGCGCGGGGCGGTCGAACGTCTTAATGAAATTGCGGGAGTCGCGCGCGCGCAGCAGCCCGTCGGGCGCGAAGAGAGAGCGCCGGAAAGGGATCTAATCCAGGAGCGGACCTTAACGCAGACGCCGGAGCGTGATCTTACTAGTACGACGAAAGAGAAGACTCCCGAAAAGATTATTGAGCCGATTAGGTAGAAGGGAAGGGAACTCGAAGCGTGAGCAATCAGATGCAGCGCGTTGCTGACTTGGAGGCGCAGGTCGCGGCGCTCACAGCCGAGCGTGACGCGCTCAAGGAGGAGCGACCGAGGTACGATCTGGAAGACCTCGCCGACCAGGTCTGTGACCAAATCCAGGAAACCGAGCGGAAGCTCCGGGATGACTTCATCGGCAAGTTCGCCGCCAACTTCCTCCTCGCCACCGAGGTCGTCACCAACCGGCTGACCGCTGCCGAAACGCGTGAGTCACAGCTAGAAGAGCGCCAGCGAGCATTACAGTCCGAGTTTGAAAATTATCTCATCAGGGTCAAAGAGACGCTGGCCGAAACCTATGAGTGCCAGAAGGAGCTTGTGCGGTGGATTAACGAGTACAACGATAAATACCGCGCCGCGGTCGAGGCCGTCCTGGCAGCTCAGTTGGAGACAGTCAGGAGTTGTAACAATGCGGCAGCCGCAACCGCCGAGGCCGCTGATCTGTGTTCATCTTTCGCTGAGGACTACGAGGCGGTAGCCGCCTCCGCGAAACAGGGCGTGAGCGGCTTTTCTGCGCAAACAAAGCGCGATCTGGGCGAGTACCTGGATGACCTTAAGGCTACGATTGATCGCGCGATCACGCCGGTGCTGCGAAGGGTCGAATATCTTACCGACGCTCAGTTCAAGCGCCGGGCGTGGTTGCTCGCCTTCGGTCTGATAACGGGACTGGTTTTCTCTTCCACTTTTCTCTGGCTGACACAGCCGCCGCGTAGCGTCGAGCGCGATGCCCAGCGGTGGCGCAGCCTCTCCCATGACCTCACGCCGGAGCAGCACGACAAAGTCACGAAATTGCTAGACGAGATCGAACGGCAGCAGGAGACAGCGCCCCCGTCCTCAGCACCCGCGCTGCGCTGATAATGGACTGACGTTTATCTTAATCCCTCTGATTTGAGGCCCTACGACTGAGAGGCGAGGCTTTGCGTGAGGCGGTTGAGATAGCTCAGGTAATCGTCCAAATCTTCATACTGCCGCAACTCTTGCTCTTCGTCGGGCAAAAGCTCTGAGCTTTTCTGTTTTTCCAACAACGCCTCGACACGATCTTGTGCCGCGCGCGAAGCCCGGAAGACGGGCACGCCGCCGTCTAGTTCGACGCTGATCGCCGCGTCGCGCGGCAGACCGCTCAATGTCGGTGGGAACGGAGTCAGGTTCATAACATCAGCCTTCTTTCATCATAGCTGCGTTAGCCTCTGCTTGGTAGCCCACCCTTAGATTCCTTCACCAAAAGTTGAAGCTTCTTACTTCGCCCTGCGTGGAGGCGAACGGGGCGAATTTTAGAAGGACTGTATTCGTGTGTTCTTCAATCTCGATTTTCAGGAGACACACGACCAATGATCGAACTTCGCTCCGTCGAACAACTCACCAAAGCAATCTCGCGCGCACAAGCCGGAAGGCTGTTTGTGCAGAGAACAAGCCTATACCGACAATACCGCGTCACCAATCGCGAAACGGGTGCTGAATACATCGTTGATTTCTTCGTTCGCAATGGCAAAAGATACGGCCACTGCAATTGCAAGGCGGGCACTTACAACCTTGCCTGTAAGCACCTCGCCGCAGCCGCCGGACTCCATCTCGTAATCGCAGCCGAGCGCGCAGGAAGAGAGCCTTTCGCGCCCGTGCGACGAGCGGCTTAAACACAAATCCAGACATAACGAAGTGGGCTAGGCGAAGCGTTCGCGCGCTTCGCCTAGCCCTTTGTCCTTCAACCCAAATCACCAACGACTAGATTGAAAGGAAACGAACATGAGCATACCCAAGCTGCAACTCGTACCGCAACCGAAGCCACAGGCGGAAGTCATCCGCCACGCGCCCGACACACTCGATTTCATGCAGGCGATCATCGTCAACCGCGAGCATTTGTCGGAAGCACTCAAGGACGCGTGTCACGTCTCCGGCGTGCTGCACAATGTCGAGAACCTAGACGATCTCTCCTGGGAAGAGATGACCGACCTTTGCCGCGCAGCTTACCGGGCCACGCGAGCTTTGGCAGCAATGCTTGAAGCGAAGGAGGTAAGCGCACAATGAGCGACGTTTACTCCATCGTGACCGAGAGAATGATCGCGCTATTGGAGGCTGGCACAGCCCCCTGGCGTAAGACTTGGCACGGGGGCGACAGCCCCCGCAACCTCATTAGCAAGAAGCCATACAGGGGCATTAATACGCTCTTGCTCGGCTCAATCTCTTTCGCTTCCCCCTATTGGCTGACCTTTAACCAGGTGCAGCAGCTTGGCGGACGAGTGAAGAAGGGAGCTAAATCTGAGCTTGTTATCTTCTGGAAGGTCTTTAACAGCCAGAAGGAGACCGACGACGAGAGCAGCGACGAGCGCACATCAAGGAGACGCCCGCCGATGCTCCGCTACTATCGCGTGTTCAACGTCGAGCAGACCGAAGGCTTGGAGAAGCACTTACCGCCACCGCCGGAGGAACGGTCATTCACGCCGATAGAGACAGCCGCGCGCATCATTGAAGCGATGCCGCAGCGCCCGCTGATCCGCCATGACGAGTCGAGCGCCTACTATGCACCGGCGCGAGACTATGTGAACCTGCCGCGCCCGGAGACGTTCGACACGCCGGAGAATTACTACGCGGTCGCATTCCATGAGTTGACGCACTCGACCGGCCACGAGTCACGCCTTAACCGTGCGGGTGTAGCTGGCAGCAGGCTCGCCGCGTTCGGCTCAGTAGACTACTCGCGCGAGGAGTTGGTAGCAGAAATGGGCAGCGCCTTTCTATGCGCCGAGGCGGGCATAGAAAGCACGCTCGACAATTCTGCCGCGTACTTGAAGGGCTGGCTCGGGGCGCTGAGGGGTGACGCGCGCCTGATCGTGACGGCGGCCAGCGCCGCGCAGCGAGCCGCCGACTTCATTCTTGGTAGGAACTCCCAGGAGTGCGCCGAGAGTGAATCTGCGGGCGAGCAGTAAAATTTCAAATCAATGAGAAGGGCGGGAGCTAAAGTCTCACGCCCTTCTCTCTATGGTTTGATGTATGCGGCGACTATAATATATTCAACTATGAAGGGAGTTTGAGGCATGAGCGATAAGGATTATTCTTTAACCAAAGAACTAACTAGCGAGACAATTGAGGCATGGTCTAATCGGAGCTATATCAGCAAAGAGCTTCAAAAAAAACTTGCGAGAGCTGACGCGCTTATAGTCCCCAACGAAGGCTATGACGATGACGCTGATCTTCGCTACTTTCCAGAGGGGACAGAGGATCTAGTCTCATTTTTGCAAAGGAACATTAAAGAGGATCAATATGTTGATGTTTGTATCGAAGAGGGTGATTACAAAGAACTAGCCCAACACGCGGATCTCCTTATTATTGCTGGCGCGGTTGTAACCACGATTTTCGCTCCCCTTTTCGTAAATTTAGTCACGGAATATATAAAGCACAGAGTTGGTAAGCGAGCGGACGATACGACGGTAAAAACTTCTCTGACTATCAGCGATAGGAGAAATGGCAAGTCAATTACTCTTACTTATGATGGGCCGGCCTCGACATACGAAAAAATCATGCTCGGCGCAGTAAACGAATCGGTAAAAGAGTTGGAAGGCGAATCGCCTCCTGCATTGAAAAGAATCAGCGCGGCCCCCAAGGTTCAGGCGAAAAATGAAGGCAAATGATCTTGAAGATATTCGCAAGTATTTAAGCGATATCGCTCTTCGGGCGAGTGCGAAAAGGTTAAGTGAAGCTGATAAGGTTAAGCGGCGCCTGAAGGAAATAAAGGACGTGGCTGTATCAAAGGCCGATCAAGATACGGCCAAGTTGGTTTGGTGTTATGAGCAAATACTGAACATCCAAAAGAATTATCTTCAGGCGTTCGGGAATCTGAAATCCGGCGAGTTCTATCAGGCGTGGTGTTTGTTCGAGAGAGTCGAGATCGAGTTGCATTCTCTGGAGCGTCATTTCCCGACTTCAGATGATGTTTTCAAGCTTAAGTTTATTGACAAACATACGCGCCAATTCCAATCACTATATCCGTACAAATATTTTCTCAGCCCGGGTTATCTAATTCTCGAAGCGTTATGTTCGATTTGTGGGCGCATACGCTCAATCCGCAATCCTTGTGAACACATCTTGGGTGAAATTTATGACGGCGAGATGTGCTTGCGCGAAATCAAGAATGCAAAATTCCTTGAGGTCTCAATTGTAGAAAAACCCGTTCAGAAATATTCCGTCCCCTTTACCACAGACCCAAAGACCGGGGAGCAGATAGATCATTATGATTACTCTTTGGCCCAGTATGTGACTAGAGGATTAAGAGAGCCTTTCGATGAGTGGGAAAGTAAATGGACCCAAAGACGACATCCTCATTCTCGATATAAACATATCGGGCGGAACGAAAAGTGTCCTTGTGGCTCTACTAAGAAGTACAAAAAATGCTGCTTGAATGAGAGCGGCGTACTTAGACCACATCTTGAAATAACGTTTTCTATACCTCCGCCCGAAGGCTTGCCCCCAATCATGTACACAGATTAGGGCACAGCTAAAGCTCTCTCCTATATGTTGTATGAAGATTTGACGATGTTTCTAAGGTTTAATTTCGTCGTCCTCAATGAACTGCTGCACCGCTGCTTCAAGGCTACCATTCTTGAGCGGGTCGAGCCGGTTTGCGTAGCCCTGTGCCCACGTTAACCAGCGCGTCTCTCCGCTGCCCGATTCCAGCGCGCTCTTGTCGTTAGTCATGCTCAGCTCACACGCTTGAAGGTACACCCTCAATTTCTGGCTCATGTGCCAAGCCTCGAAGTGCTTGTTTAGAGTCGTGCGGCGCTTCTCTTCGATGTAGTAACGCCGCTCCGCCTCCCTCCGCCGGCGCGCCTCCTCCTCCCACCTTAGCCTTCTGGCCCGCAGGGCCTCGGCGGTTACGATGAAGCCGACCATGATGTCGTTAAGCTGCTCCTCCAGCGGCTTATTCGGCTTGTCCGTCCAGCGCCTCTGCCAGTAGTCCGTGTACTCGTCGATCTCGAAGGAGAGCACCCCGCTCGGCGTGTAAACCCAGCGGTCTCTGATCTCATGCACCGGCTTGCGCTTCTCCTCGGCGGTCAGCTCTCGGTCGCGGCGGTCTGACTTCTCGAACAGCTTGAACTTGATGCGCTCCTCGTCGATTACCATCTGCGTCGGGTAAGGGCTCTGCTTCGAGTTCTCGACCTTGTAGCCCCGCCGCTCTGCGGCCCTGATGAGCGCGTCCATAATGCGCAGGGCGCGGTTGAGCGAGGTCTTCGAGACGTGTAGGTCAAGGTGGCCGTGCAGTCTGCCGTAGTCGTCGGGCCTTGCCTTCTCCAAGCCCTGCTTCGTCTGGCGGATAAGAGGGTGGCAGCCGTGCAGGGTTTCGGCGACGCGGATGCGGTTCTCGGGCACATTTTCGGCTTCGACGCGCGCGGCCACCTCCGGCGGCAGAGGCGCAGGAGCCTCAACCGTGGTCGGATATATGGTGATCTGTTTCTGAGTCCCGGCTTTGAGAGCGGGGAGCGGCGTCCGGGTCACGTTATAGCCGGACGCGACGCGCTGCCAGTAGCCAGGAAACGGTTTGGGAATGTCCAGCTTCTTGCAGATCTTCCCCAGCGCCACGTCCGAGATGCCGAACTCCTTGGCGAGCTTGGTCGCCGGCATGCTCCAGACCTTTTCGTACAGCTCCTCGCGCGTGAGCTTGATGCTATCGTTTCCCATAAATGCCTCCTGATATTTCTTATGCAACTCTCCCGATTGAAAGGTTAATGGTTGACGCCACACCCACAATGGTTATACATTCGTTATAACCAAAGTGAGAGGGGAAAGTAAATGCGTAAGAACTTATCGGCCATCGGTAACAGCCTCGGACTCGTGATCGAGAAGCCGATTCTAGAACTGCTCAATATCACACGCGACACTGAGCTTGAAGTCACCACCGACGGTACGCGCCTGATCGTCGAGCCGGTTCGTGAGGTAGAAGCTAAAGGGCGGCGCGGGCGTGTGGGGGCAGCCACCAAGCGCGTGATGAAGAATCATGACCGGACGCTGCGCCGGCTCGCCGAATGATCCCCGAGCCGGAATTCCTGAACCTGGAGGACGTGCTCCAGATTCACGACGAGCAGCTCGCGGCCTACGGCGGGGCCCAAGGTATCCGCGATCAGAATCTGCTGGAGTCGGCGGTGGCGATGCCGCAGGCGTCTTTCGGCGAAGCGTACCTGCACGAAGACCTGTCTCACATGGCCGCGGCCTACGCGTTTCACATCGCGCAGAACCAACCCTTCCTGGACGGCAACAAGCGCACGGGGCTGGTCGCCGCACTCGTCTTCCTTGATCTGAACGGTTTCACCGTCCTCGACCCGGAGGAGAAACTCTACGACGCGATGATTGCCATCGCCGAGCGGCGTATGGATAAGGACGGCTTGGCGGAGCTTTTGCGAGAGCTGACAGCTTCGTAAGGGGCCGGGGAGCGAGAAGTATGGAAAACAATTTCCAGCGGGTTGGTTCAATCAGCAATGCTCACGTCGGGAGAGAATTCGAGGAAGCCGCTCGGCTGTTCTTTGCCGAGACGGGGATCGCACTTCAACCCGAATTTATCGCGCCGGTCGGGCACAAAATTAAGAAGGCTCACAAGTTCGATCTAGGCAGCGAGAAGCCGCCGATTCTGGTCGAGTGCAAGTCATACACCTGGACGAGCGGCGGTAATTCGCCCAGCGCGAAGATCAGGGCGCTAAATGAGGTCATGCTCTTGTTCCATCTCGCCCCGCGCCGCTACCGAAAAATCCTATTCCTTCTCAAGCACCTGCGGAAAGACGTTACCTTGGCCGCTCACTACATCAAGACGCAGGGGCACTTGATCGGACCGGATATTGAGATCTGGGAGTTTGATCTCGATAAAAAACATGGTGAGCAGGTCTTCCCAGTTTCAAACTGACCCGAGCGTACTACTCCTTGCGGCTATGTCAAAAATGACATAGAATTGATTGTATGAATGGAGGCGACAAGCCAATAGTATGGCTGCACGGTGAAATCAAAACCCCTCCGTTCTCAGGAGCCGCGCGGCTGGAAGCGGGCTTGTTGCTACGACGCTTACAACGGGGTGAGAATCTTGGGCTGCCGCACTCCCGCCCCATGCCGAGCGTCGGAGTTCGCTGCCACGAGTTGCGCGTGCGCGATCAAACCAAGAATTGGCGCATCATCTACCGCATTGACGATGACGCGATTGTCATCGCAGAGGTCTTTAACAAGACCACCCGGACGACGCCCGCCGGGGTGCTGGCAACCTGCCAGAGGCGTTTGAGGTTGTACGACAGCAGCCTATAAGGGAGCATGAGGATGAAGAAAGCAAAGCGCGAACGACTAGAGGCTAAGGGGTGGAAGGTCGGCACAGTCGCCGAGTTCCTTGGCCTGACGCCCGAAGAGTCCGCCTTGATTGAAATCAAGCTGGCGCTCGCGCGTCGCCTGCGCGAGCGCCGGCAGAAGCGGATGACGCAGGCCCAGCTCGCGGAGAAGATTCAGTCGAGTCAGTCGCGCGTCGCGAAGGCGGAAACCGGAGACAGCTCTGTCTCCTTGGAACTGCTCGTGCGGGCTATGCTTGCGACCGGCGCGAGTACGAAGGAGATAGCCAAGGCGATAGCCAGCAGTTAGGTATCAGCATCACGCGCGGCATTCTTGCCGCGCCCGGGATTACACGCTCAAGCGGCAATATGCGGCGAAGGGGCAGCACGAGTTCGCTCATGGAAGAGTTTATTGAACAGACAGATTCAGTTGGCGCGTCTGATTCGTTGCAAGAACCCGATGAAGCTCTATCACCGTCGGACTCCATAGGCTTGCTCTCACCGCAAGAAGAACTACAGCTTCAACAACTCCTCCAGGCTAAATTCTGGCAAGAAAAGACCCGAGCTGCCGATAACGTTGATCAGAAAGCACAAGGCACAGAACCGTCTTCAATCACCACGTCAATCCCGGATGAATGGGATTTAGTAAAAGGCATCACCCTCCATGACTGGCAGCAGCAGTGTGTTGATGCATGGTTCGACAACAGTAGGCGCGGCGTTATTAAGGTCGTAACTGGTGCGGGCAAAACGATCCTGGCCTTAGCCATCGCCCAGAGGTTACAGCGAACCGAAGTCCCGCAGCTTCGGCTGGCCGTCGTGGTGCCCACGACCGTACTGCTCGAACAGTGGCGCGAAGAGTTTGCGACGAGAAGTAACTTGCCGCCGGAGGCCATCGGGCTGATGGGCGGCGGTCACAACGACGTGTTCGACGAGCGCGTCCGGGTCTTGATCTGCGTGCTCAATTCGGCGTCGAAAAAGCTGGCCGGCGTGGTGGAGCAGGCCGGGGTCGGAGACTCGTTACTGCTGATCGTCGATGAGTGCCACCGGGCCGGGGCATCAGAGATGCAGCGGGTTTTTACCACTAAACGTGCCTTCGGGCTCGGGCTATCGGCGACTCCCGAGCGGGACGACGAACCGCAAGGCGAAGACGAGGGGCTAGCCCCGGACGACGACCTGAGCGCCCCGACATTCGAGGACTCGATAGTTGGGCGTGAGCTGGGGAACATCATCTTCGAGCTGAATTACTCGGAGGCCATCAAGCTGGGAGTTCTACCCCCTTTTAGGATCATTCATTACGGTCTATCACTCCGGGCCAAGGAGGTCTTCGATTACGAGCGTATCAGTCGTGAGATTAAAGACCTGCGAGCAGAACTGGAGACGGGCACCCGCCGCGGTTTAGCGCTAATCCGATGGTGCCGATCTAAGGCGGCCTCCAATAACCCGAAGGCCGCCCGCCTCATTTCATTGACGAGCGAGCGTAAACGCCTGCTGTACCGGATGAGGGAACGCTCTGCGGCGGTGCTGGAGATACTGCAAGCCGCGTTCGCGGAAAACTCGGAAACGAAGGCGATCCTGTTCCACGAAAGTATTGACGAGGTGATGAACCTGTTCACCATGTTGCGTCATGACGGGTATCGTGTCGTAGCCGAGCACAGCCGATTCTCAGATGACATGCGCTCCGAATCATTACGTCTGTTTCGCACGGGTAAGGCTCAGGTCATCGTGTCGGCCCGCTCTCTCATCGAAGGGTTCAACATCCCGTCAGCGGATCTAGGCATCATCGTTGCCGCCTCGTCATCCATCCGGCAGCGCGTGCAAACGCTCGGGCGACTTCTCCGCAAGAATCACCTGGCCGACGGGTCGGAGAAGCAAGCCACGCTCTACGTGCTCTACGCGAGCAAGACGGTGGATGAGTTGATATACGAAAAAGCCGATTGGGAGCACTTTGTCGGGGCAGAACGGAACGAATATTACCTGTGGCCGGATGTTTCCAATTCCAGCCCGACGCCGCGTGATGCTCCACCCCGCAGGCCCGCGCCTGATGAAGCTTATATAGACGCTGATGACTTACGCCCTGGCGAAACTTATCCCGGTAACACGGACGAGGGGCGTCTGTATTCGCTCGACATGCAGGGCAATGTAAGCGACGAGCACGGAAACTTGGTGCAACCGAACGCAGAGCTTCGAGCCATATTGTCTAACTCTCGTAAGAAGGGCGGGCGCTTTCGCGTGACTCCGGCCAACGGGTATGTGATTGAGCTGGAAAAGACGAAAGAAGGTTGGCGGGGCGTCTACCTCGGCAAGTTAACAAACAAGTTGGAACTGGCATCCGCTATTGGAGCGGAAGCTGTGCACCCCCGACATTACAATCCCGGCGATCCCTATCCTCTGAGTAAGGTGCAAGGTAAAACGTTTTCAGTCCTGCAAAGAGACAAAAGGCTCATCGCTAGTAAGGCTCAGGGCACCATTCGATTCGTGGCTGATGCCGAAACCTTGGGCGACGCTACGAAAAGGGACGCTCTGAAAAGTGTGCAAAGGCACCTTGCCAGTGCCTACGCGCGCGGCCACCGGATCAGCAAAATTACGGTGACCCCTGAAGGCCATGTAGTTTATGTTTTTAAGAATGAGGCTTATTTCGTGGGCAACGCACCTGAAGGAGCGAAAGGCTTTAAGTTCGAGGAGAAGGTTAATGATCCAGTGGAGGTACATTAATGCCTACAAGTCGTGTGATTCTTAAAAGGCTACCTGCTTGCCCAGGTCATGATTCTAGATTCACCGTTCGTCGGAACTCCGAGCAGGGCGGTGAGTGGTGGGTTTTTTACAAGCCGCCGGGGGCTGACCGTATTCCAGCGGATAGCGCGCACCATGAATTGGTAAATTTGGTGAACTTCCTAAAGGAAGAAGCAGGAAATCCAGCAGGAGGAAGTTTCAGCATTAATGAGCATAAGCAGGTCATTGCGCGTATGAGGTCCCCTTCGGCTTACCCCGGAAGGGCAATACATGTTGCCGGCCTGCGAGAAGAGACAGGAGAGGTCATCACTTATACCAATGTGATCACCTTTCAGGGAGGCACGCTCAATCCGACCGCGAAGCCATCAGAAGGTGCCATATGGCCGGGGCCGCTCTGTGGTATGACATACAAATTCATCGCACCCGATACTCCGCGTCCACCCTCGAATAATTTGGATGAAGTGTTAGTAGATATAAATGGTCAGTGGGTTCAACTTTCGACTGCTATAGGACTCTCACCCTATCCCCCGCGGGTTGGACCACTAAGTAGATTTTTAGCGGCATTAAGGCGACAGTTGCCACGTGGTGGAAGGTTCAGAGTGAACGAGCATGGACGCGCTTTTACGTCTGATGAAAACATCTACATAGGACAAGTACCTCTTGACCAGTGGTTCAGACCTCTGACGCCACTGACTTAGCGAAGCGTCATACCAAACCCATGAGGTCTACAGGCACGCTCACAGTGCCGCACTAAAATATCAGCGTTACCAGAATCTTTTTACCTTCATCTGGTGAAATGTTATGCAACATAACGTCCTTTATGTGGTATAACACGGCCCGAGCCGAAATAGAGATAGCAGAGGCTAGGTCGCCTCTGAAAACTCGCTTGTAGGGCATCCTAGAGAGCCGAAAATGACCGCAGAGCTTGTCAGAGCCGAAAAAGGGATCATTCTCCCGGCCATCATCGCCGGCGAAGGCCAGCGGGCCAGCAAACGCTTTTTGGAGTTCTTCACCGCCAATATCAGAAACTCCAACACGCGCCTTTCATACATGCGGGCGATCAGCCCCTTCCTCGCTTGGTGTGAGGAGCGCGGGCTAGAGTTGCGCCAGGTCGAGCCGGTGGCGGTCGCAGCATACATCGAACGGCTGACGCAGGAGCGAGCGCCGCAGACCGTGAAGCAGCATCTAGCGGCCATCAGAATGCTATTTGACTGGCTTGTGACAGGACAGGTCGTGCCGTTTAACCCGGCGGCATCTGTGCGAGGCCCGCGCTACAGCATCAGGAAGGGTAAGACGCCTGTGCTCTCCGCGCAGGAGACGCGGAAGCTATTAGACAGTATAGACACCTCGCACGTCATCGGCCTGCGCGACCGCGCGCTAATAGGCGCGATGGTCTACAGCTTCGCCCGCGTCTCTGCCATCGTGAATATGAAGGTCAGGGATTATTACCCGCAGGGCAAACGCTACTGGTTACGCTTACATGAGAAGGGCGGGAAGTTCCATGAAGTGCCAGCGCACCATACGGCGGAAAAGTATCTTGATGAATACATCGAGGCTGCTGGCATCGCTGAGGAGAAGAACAAGCCGCTGTTTCGCTCGACGCGGGGCCGGAGCCGCGAGCTAACGGCCCGCCCAATGAGCCGCTTTGATGCTTATAAGATGATTCAGCGACGTGCGGAAGATGCCGGCATCTCGTCAGAGATCGCTTGTCACACTTTCAGGGCGACGGGCATCACCGAATATCTAAGGAACGGCGGGACTATTGAACACGCGCAGCAGATCGCGGCGCACGAGTCGCCACGAACCACTAAGTTATACGACCGGACG
>Ga0081539_10001971_pt1 | contig 31273 bp, 19 predicted proteins | sample TabmetS4T2R2_FD_71023 | JGI IMG/M metagenome (GOLD analysis project Ga0081539, IMG submission 71023) | Tabebuia heterophylla rhizosphere microbial communities from the University of Puerto Rico - S4T2R2 | ecosystem: Host-associated > Plants > Roots > Rhizosphere ... | reverse complement strand
TGCAGTACGGTGAGCAGCGGCACGAGCGCCTGTACGCAGCCGCCCGCCGCGCCGATCGGGCTGCAGGTCAGCAATGTTACTCCGACCTCTTTTGTCGCGACCTGGAACGCCGTCGGCGGAGCGACGGGCTATACGGTCCAGCGGTACAACGGATCTTTCTGGACAATCGTGGGAAATACGACTACTCCCGTCCTCACGATCAACCTCTCCGGGCCACAGATCATCCGCGTTCGGGCAAGTAATGATTGCGGCGCCAGCAAATATTCGGGCTTTGTTTCAGCGAGGTGAAATACCGCAGGTCTTTTGTCTAAAAGCAGAGCAGCAAGAGAAGGGGCTGGGTCATCATCAGGATGATCCAGCCCTTTTCTGATCTAAAGACCAGCTTCAACTTTCCTTGAATTTAGCGCGCCAGAATAGAGCCTGGGATGGAGTGCTTAGCGCGGAATCCCAGGGTAAGGGTGAACATAATCCGACGCCGCGCACGTACCTGCGCAATGGCGGGCTCAAGAATCTTGACCTCTCGGTGTTCAAGAATATCCCGCTAGGTGGGCGGACTTCGATCCAGCTCCGGTCGAAGCATTCAACGTCTTCAATCATCCGAACTTCCGCGAGATGAATCTCACCTTCGGCGTTGATGGTCCGACCGCGACCGCCGGGCCGAAGCTGACCTTCAACACTCGCCCGAGCACGGATCCGGGCGGCAATCCCGGACAATATTTCGGGGAGTTCACCAACACATACAACGGTACGGGCGGCCCGCGTGTTATTCAGTTGGCCGTGAAGTTCTATTTCTAACTGCTCAACAACATCTTTTCGTCGCTCTGCGGCGAGAAGATGTTTGGATATTTTTCGCCCTCTCCGATTATAGCGACCCGGCCTGTGGCCAATTGATCCAGTGATTATTTGGTTTCAACTTCGGTTTGAATTTAGCGGGATTCTTCGTCTCCAGGACCTGGGCAATTAATCTGTAAGTTTCGTAGGTGCTCGGCGGGTCTCCGATGATACTCAGTTGATCCCGGCCGGTGTTGGCGGAATTGTCATAAACGGAATAACTTTTATGATGCCACTCGTTGATCACCATGATCTCAGGTAGATCATTGGGAATGCAGTGTCTGACCTCTTGCTCCGTAGCGCGGCACAGTTGCTCATATTCGTACGCGACGTATCGAGCGACATCCATCGTACTGACCTGTTTGGGATAGGTGCGGGTCAGGATGTCAGGAATCCATTTTTTATAATCCCGCTTGGCGGTGGGAATTTTGACATATTGATCTCTCACCTTAACCTTTCCAGCCCTTTTCCTGATCTCCCCAAATTCATCTTCATCTTCTATTTCACTTAACCCCTCGTCATCGATCAGTGTGACTGAATGCGAATTGAAGACATTTTTGCGCCGCCCTGATGACTGCAAATTGCTCAGGCAGTTGCCGAAGTAATCTATCTCCAATTCGATTCTGCGCCCTCGAGGGTTATCGCCGGATTTTTCAAAGACAATGGCCCACCGCTTCTCGTCGGCAAATAATGTCAACCTCGAATTTGCCGTGTAAAAGTATGGATGCTCCAAATCGATAAAAAAGAAGCTGGAGTAAGGGACATCATCCAGATATTGGATGATGTCATCGGCCGTGTATTTCGCGGGCGTATTCTTTAAAGTGATCTTTTTCATGTTCATCTCTCTTCTCCTATCCAAGAAATATTTTTTGAAACCTCATCGATCGAGCAGCGTGGATGTGAGTGCGGGCTTCTAAGCAACGAATTCAGAAATTAACGACACCTGTTTCCGTCAATGACAGATTGCGGAGGCAGGGTCACGTGTATTTGATTCGATCAATGACTGACAAAAAAATGAGGATGAAAGAAAGGAAGAATTCAATGGTTCCCCGTAGCCCACTACTCGCGTGTGTCATCAGGCAATATGGCACAGGTCTCTATCGGACATGTGTCAGCCTGGACAGCAACAATACGATTTGTTTGAGTACGCATCCAGACGAAGCGAGCGCCACAGCGATGATCAATCGCTTTCTGGAGATTTATCAAAAAGGAGAGATCAAGACGGCGGAAGACGTTCTCTTCTTCATTAATTCGACTCGCGTCGAAGACCCTGATCTACCCCATCTAATTAATATCCCTTTGCCCGTCACTGAACGGAATGTTCACGAATTGGCGGCGTAAAGATTACAAGAGCGCAACCGGATGCCGGATCGCGAATCGAGATTAAGATTCCAGTTCTCCTGTCTCCGGTTGCGCTCTGCGAATTCCGGTCGCCGCAAAAAGAATCATGAAGATGAAACCTACAGCCGAACAGATGGCACCGTTGCGAAAGCTGCGTGGACGGTAGACGAACTCTATTCGGTGCTGACCTGATGGGACATCGATGCCGCGCAGCGTATAGTCGGTTCTCAATACTTGCCGCTCTTCTCCATCAAGATAAGCCTTCCAACCGTCGTCATAGACCTCGCTCAAAACTAGAAAGCCCCCTTCGGATCTGCGCGTTTCGAGCGCTATGCGGTGCGGCCGGTAATCGATGATCTTGATCTCTTGTTCTCTGGCCGCTGGGGAGGTGAAGGGTGCGGACGTGACGGGCGCGGCGGTTGTCTCCCGGTCTCCTTTTTCAAGGAGGGCCGTCGTTGCCGGATCGAATTTTTCGCCCGTGGGGAGGATGCCGCTTCTGATCGTTTTGATGACGGCAGCGGAAGGCATCTCAAGGCGTTTCTCGACGAACCATGCTCGCGGCAACGCGTTGAGGTTTTCGTACACTTCGATCTGATCGAAGCGTGCAAGTTTGCGCCACCGTTCTGAAGGCAGATGGAAACTATTGAGCGGCGTCGAGCGGCCGGTCGTCTCGTCGTGCAACGAAGCATAGACGAGGTAGAGCAGAGCGTCTTCTCTCGCATAGATCCATTCAATCTTTTCGATCTCGGCGCGGTCGAACTTCAACCGCCCGAGGTAGAGCAGCGCATCGCACTTGCCGGCCGGGTTGCGCTGGACGACCGTCGCCCGCCGGTGCTTGATCTGTCCTTGCCCGCCGCTGCAATCGTAGGACCATTCTGAGGTGTCCCGCCCGGTTTGTAGTTCACGCTCGATGACGCGCGCGTCCTTCGTGTGTAACCTCAATTTGAGAACCGGCGCGCCGTCGGGAAGGTGAGCCGAATTTGCCACAGAAGAGATGATGGCGATCTCGGTTGCCGTGGCGCTCGGCGGTTCAGTCGTGAAATTGACGCCAGGTTTGAACTCCGTCCCAAAATATGACAGCGGGAAATCTATTCCCTCATATGTGTAGCCCGTCTTCTTGCTGGTCGCGCCTCCATATCCGACGATCAGGTATTTGAGGTTGAGCAGATCGAATCCGCGGTCCGTGATCTGGAATGAGTTAGAGTCCTGTATCAACCCCTGGGTCGCCAATCCGGCGGTGCCGGTCATCTCTCCGACGCGCGCCGGGCGCAAGATGTCATAACCGCTGAGGCTCTGCAGCCCGCGCAGCAGAGAGATGTTTGGCTGATTGATCAATTCGAAGTTCGGGTCTTCCGGCCAATCGGACAGGTAATCGTAAGGTTGTACCGGATGGCTCATGACCCGGAACGAGCTGAACTCTTTCTCGCGGGACTTGATGAACTGCACCGCGGGAGGATCGGCCAATCGCCGGCCGACATCGAATGACATTTTGCGCCACTGAAAGAAGTATCCATAAGACGCAACGTCGATCAGCAAGAGGGCCGCGAGGATGAAGCTCGAGGTCTGAGTCCTCAGGTTGAAAGTTTGGAAGAACCAGAGTGCTGCGAGGCTCAATGCAAAGCAGAAGAGCGGCACGAGCAATTCGGCGTTTGCCAGTGAAGCGGCTTGCGGCGGGCGCGGTTTGACCGTCGCCAGCGCGTCGCCGAAGAAACGATAGAGAATAACGGCGACGATGATCAGGACGCTCATCGCGATCGTGCCGCGCCACAACGCTCGGCGGCTCGCTCGGCGATCCGGATCCATCAGTCGATTGAGTCCCAGTCCGGCGAGCATCGCCAAGGCAAAGGTGAATTCGAGCTGATGGCGATAGAGGCCGCGAAAAGTCCCATAGCCGGGAATCCGATAGAGCGCATGGTTGATGCCGAATGGCAGATAGCCGCCGAATGCGAGAATGATCGAGATGATGGCGACGCTTGTCCAAATCCAGACTCGCCCGTTGCGTCCGGCGGCGAAGACCGCCACGAGCGCGAGGATCCAGCTCAGCATTCCGACATAGCCGGCCATGATGGTGGCGGTCTCCGCGCCCCAGTACGTCACTCGATAGGGCGGCAATGACGCGCCGCCGAAGAAATATGGAATGATCAATCCCGGCAGTTGCCAGGGCGGAAACGAATAGGTATCGAAGAATGCCGCCCCCGGATTGTTGCGCTCGCTTTGCGCGAGGAGTTCGAGCGTCGGCAACAATTGAATCATTGAGAGCAGCGCTCCGCAGACCAGCATGACGGCGATCGACATGACGAACCGCAGGCGGTCCACCGGGCCTTTACATTTGAACAACGCAGAGATGGCGCAGGGCACGCTCACCAACGCCGTAAAGATCAGCATCTGCGGCTCGCCCGCGAGGAATTGCAGCGCGATAAAGATCGATCCGAGCGCGGCCCACCACCAGACGCGCCGCCGGGAAGCGTTGCGCGCCAGCTCCTCGATCGAGAGGAGAACCCACGGCAGCCAGGCCGCCGCGGCAATCCGCGAGGTGTGGCTGAGATGGTTGATCATAAAGCCGCCAAAGGTGAAGGCGATTCCCGCCAGCAGCGCGCCGGCCCGCGCCATGCCGATGCGTCTCGCATAGAGATAGGCGCCGATCAAGGCGATGTGATAGGTCGTCAGGACGACCAGATTCATCGCCCACTGAGCCGGCAGAATCGCGAATAACCAGTTGGGCGGATAGAAGACGCCGGGATAGACGCTGGCCGCGAGCGGCATTCCGCCATAGATGAAAGGATTCCATAACGGCAGCTCGCCGTGCGCAATCATCTGCCCGGCCAAAGCCCGCAGCGGGAAGTTCTGCATCCAACCATCACCGGGCACGAGCGTCACCTGACCGGTCAGCGCCGGAGAGAAGTACAAGAATGGAATGAAGAAGATGGTGACGGCAATCAGAGCGCGTTGGCGAGAAGGGCTCACGGTTGCGCCGGTCTCTGCCGCGTGTTTTGTTTCCACATGCATCTTTCACATTATCTCTATTTTTCGGCTTTCGATTAACCTCTTTTCAGCGTTGTTTCTCACAGAGCTGCGAAAAATAATGTGAAATGTATAATGGCGGAACCAAAATTATGATTAAGCGAATACTGATCACAGTAGGAATTATCGTGGCCGTGATGCTGGTGCTCTTGGTCTATACCTTCATGCCGGCCAAGATCGATGTCGGTTCTGATCGAGAGAGCACGTTCGCCCCATCGAATCGGCTCGCTGCCGACCGGTTGCCCGAGACGGCGCTGGCGATGATCGAGGCCGGAAAGATGCCCGCGCGGCAGGCCTTCGCCTACCGCGGCGGCAGTTGGCGCGGGCCGTACGAGAACGGCATGGCGGCGATCCTGGTGCGGCATCCGCAGGCGACCTTTTTGATCGATACCGGATTCGGCGCGAATGTCGATGAGCATTGGAAAACGACTCCGGGATTGATGCGGGCGCTTGCGAGCTATGTCAAAGAGACTCCGGCCGCGGTTCAGTTGCGGCAGCATGGGATCACCCAGGATCAGATCAAATTCGTCATCATCACGCATTCACATTGGGATCATATCAGCGGCCTGGAAGATTTCCCCGGAGTCGAAGTCCGGATGCCGACGGCGGAATTGAACTTCATCCGCGAACGAAAGATGCCGGGTTTGATCGATCGGATGATCGATCACCTCAACGTCCGGACCTTCGATTTCAGCGGCGGGCCATACGAGAATTTCGAACGGAGCCTGGATCTGTTCAACGACGGCAGTGTTGTGCTGGTCCCTTTGCCCGGCCATACTTACGGTTCGACCGGCGTCTTCGTCAACCTGCATTCAGGTAAACGGTTCCTGTTCACCGGTGATCTGACGTGGGCGATTGAGGGATTCCAGTTGCCTGCGGAGCGGCCGTGGCTGGCGCGGCGCATGGTAGACAATGATGAAGCCGAGGTCCGGCGCTCGATCGTCAAGGTTCACCAGTTGATGCAACGTTATCCCGATTTGAGAGTGGTCCCCGCGCACGACCGGCGCGTGCACGATCAAATTACAGCTCTCCCGAATTTCGAACGATGAAGAGAGAAGACCAGAGAGCGGAACTTGCTGGTCTTCTCTCTCAATCAGACTCAGAAATTATATTGGAAGAAGATATTCATCCGATTGTCGGTCCCCGACAAGAATCCTTTGTAGTTGGTGATCCATCGGAGGTAATCGACGCCGATCAGGAAATTACCGCCCGGCATGAATCGATTGGCGACGTAATAGGCGCGGTTGCGTGTCCGTCCGCCGGTCGGCAGATCGCGATCGACCGGATCATCGATCGTGAAGCCCGGATTGATCGACCAGTAGCGCGAAAGTTTGGCGTTCATCTCGGACCAACCGCCACGGGCGCGCACTTCGATTCCATTGACCACATTGAGTCCCTGGCCGACGGCGCCTCGCACGTCGCTCAAATTGCGTCCCCACCATCCCTCGCCCCTCAACGTCAGACGGCTGAGCAGCGGCAGCGTATAGTCGATATTGGCCAATTGACTGTTGAACCTGGTTCGGCCCGCCACCGGGCGGCTCGTATTCATCCACCCATAGAAACCGGATACTCCCACGCCGGCGCGTTGATCTTTGACCCAGAGTGATCGCGCATAACCGATGCGAGCCTGGACGTCGGGCCGGCCCGATTCTTCTCCGTCGCGGTAACCGTTGGCATCGAGGTCCTGCGAATCGATCGCGCCGGTCAGGCCGGCGGCGCCGATGAATGACCATTGGCCCTTTCCGGTTTTTGGTTCGTAGGCCATGCGGAACTGCGGACGGCGGTCGCCGACGTTGCCGGTGTTCCACATCAACGTGTCGTTATTGACGGTCGGAAAGAGCGGCGAGACCACGTCCCAGGTCTGACCTGCGAGGATCGAGAGCCGATTCCAATCCATCTTGAGATAGCCGTGACGAATGCGGATGATTTGGCGCGATTCGGTTCCGCCGTTCTCGAAATCGACCTCGAATTTACCCGACAATTTACCTTCGCCCAGGCCGGAGACGCGCGGTCCCGACCAATCGACGCCGAACCGCGAGAGCCGCGGGTGCATCGAGAAACTGCCGGCATCGGGTTTTCCGATCGGCGGGTCTGCCGAGGTGATAAAGAGCGGAGTCTGGTCGTTATTGGGCCGTTGGCTGTCGATGTCCAGATCGAGCCTCAAGAATCCATAAAGCTTGATCTTGTTCCCCTCGCCGATCAACTCCGACCAGCGAACCGGCTCGCTGTTATTGGCCGATGTCTCCGGGGTCTTGGGTGACGCCTGGGCGGTGACGGGAGATTCAGTGCCGGCGGATGTGGGCGCGGTTCGCATCGGATTTTCGGCTCGATGCGGCTCGCTGTGTATCGCGGGGAGCATCGACGCGGGGCGATCCTCCCGCGGATTGCTCGCGGTGAGCGGCTGGGCGGGTTTTTCCAGGCGGGATTTGAGTTCGATGAGCAGTTCCGACATCGCTCGATTCTGGCTCTCCAAGGCTTCGATTCGATGTTTGAGCGCTTCAACCTCCTGACTGAGATTGAGGGTCGGATTTGTCCTCTCTGTATTGGTCTCCGGTTTAGGCGGCGGCGCGGCCGCATGATTGATCTGCAACTCTGCTCGAGCTGAGGCATCTTGAGCGAATGCGTCAACGCAGCACCATGCCGCCACACAGAGTAAGACATAAAATACCGAGGGAATAATTTTCATAAAGCAGTCATCCTCACTTGTTGTGTTGGTCTTCAACATATATTTGCGAGACCCAAGTCGATCGTGACGATTTCAGTTGGTACTCCGTGTGGGTTGTTGTGGTTGAGAGAGGTCACGATACTTGAAAGTCTTCTCGATAGTGGGGAGAGGTTTTCCGTCTGCTTCGACGTAGGGATAGACGAAATAATTGAGCGGATCGCTTTTTTGTTGCGGATTGAGCACGAGATCGCGGCCGCGCGAGAATTCGACCCGATTTTCATCGTGCGTTCCAAAGAAGTATTCACGCCGCGATGGATCCTTGGCCGCTTCTGACGCATCGACCGGCACCCAGCCGAGTTCCTTCACATAAAATTCCGCCCAGCAGTGATAACCGCTCACCTGACCTTCACCGCGGTCACGGGGGAGCGGAAACCCGATGGCGAATCGCGCCGGAATGCCGAGTGCGCGGCAATATCCGATGAAGATCGCGTGAAAGTCCGTGCAGTTGCCTCTGCGGGCGTCGCAGGCATAGTAAATGTCGCCGCGCCCCCAGCCCTGTCCGGTCTTGTCATATTTGACGGTGGAGACCACATGGTTGTAGATGGCTTGCGCCTTCTCGAGATCGGTTTGCGCTGTGGCCGTCTCAACGACCTCTTGCGCCCACTGCTTGATCTTGCCGTCGATCGGGACCAGACGGTCGGGCTGGAGCCATCGCGTCATATCCGGATCCGCCGGCGCCTTCGCGGCCTCCGCGCTCTTCGTTCGATTGAGCAACGGATTGATGTGCTCTCGCCGCTTAACGTTGAAGCGGAAAGAGACGGTCAAACCCGATTGCCCGGGATCTTTTACTTTGAGATACATCATCTGATTGCCGTATTGGGCCGTTAGAATCTGATGAGAGACCGGAGAGGTGATCTGAAGCCCGGAGATCTCCTGGTAGGGATCGCTGTGCGGAATGGGCAGCCAGAGCTTGACCTCCTTGGTCCCTGCCGGAAGCTCCTTGACGGTGGTCGAGTATTCAAAGACGAAATTCCGTTCGTGTGGAGTCTGAGTACTGACGCCGTGAGGAATCAATCCGGCGAGTGAAAGCGCGATAAGCGATAAATAACAAGATCTTGAACGCAGCAATCTGAACGAAAGCATTCTCAACATGGCACCTCCTTCGTGTTCGGCCTGACGGAATGAGCCGGCGGCAAGAACTTCGCCGCCCGAACCCATTCTCGTTAAGGATCCAATTGAATGCGGGGCACCGCCATGCCCCGTCAGGAAGGAGGGCCTAGACGATGAACCGCGAATAGATCTGGCGATGTGGCACGACCTGCGCCCCGCTCGAAGCGCAAGCTCAATTTCTGTACATATCTTTCCCTTGTCTCATTTGGATTGCGGCTAGAATTTGCTCAGATCATTAATCTGAGCGTCTCAGGCCAATGCATCTGACGTTGTTAATGTATAGGGAGATCGGCGGGATTATAATCGATAAAAAATAATCTTGATAGATTACTTTTAACTGATCTGACGGCTCTGGCGAACGGGATTTTCCGAATGGCCAGAAGAATTAGATTGATTAGAAGGGATTGTTGCGGGATCTGAAAGATGAGCCAGGCGACAGCATAGAGTCTGGAGCGGCGTGAAGCCGGTTCCAGGATAAGCGACGCAAATAGTCATCTGAGCTTACCGAGCAGCCGACGGCGAGCAGCAAAGCCTTCGTACTTTCGTAAGCTGATCAACTGATTTACTTTGTAGTCCGGGTTCATTGCTTCGGCGCTTCACCCCAGACTCTATGCTATCGCCTGCCTCGCAGGTTTTAAATATTAATAACTTCTTGGCGCTGATTGGCGACAAGAAACAGACACCGGTACCGGCCGAAAGGTGGTGTTAGGTCGCCGATACCGGTATCAAACTAGCAAGCGTCAACTTGCTAGAGCAGGCCTTATTGGTTGGTATTAACTTCGATCGCGTACTGATCAGTCGCGTGCAGCATAAACTCTACAAAGATTCCTACGAGTAATATATGCTCTGCACAGGTACAACAATAAATTATCCTTCATTCATTAGCTACAGTTACATCAGATTGAATTTCTCACAACATTGCACCTTATGTCGCAAGACAATCAACCGTTTGTAATGTGCTACTAGGTACTCGCAATAATAGGGTGCGGTCAATCGTTTTACGGTAAACCTTACTGTTAGTTAACAAGTTAAATCGGCAGGAAGCTTCATTGTTGCTTAAGTTGCCGTCCGGATTTTTATCGTTATTAAAGATCCGGCAGTGCTCTCGATGAGGTTGTTGAAAGGCTGGGCAATTTTAGGGCAGGAATCGTCTAAAGGACGGCAACAAACCGGCAATGATTCGGCAACGAAAATTGTGGCCAAATTTACCAGGTTGGTGGAAGATCTCGTACTAAATGGATTCTCTTCCGGTTCCAGATACTAATAGTCCCTGATACTAATTAAGGTATCAAAAGTATCAGGGGTGGCAGTTGAGTAATTAGCCGGCTTTAGGTTGAAGGCGGGATGATGAGAACTGCTCAAGGACGGATCGTAGTTCTTCAAGCTTAACCGGTTTGCCGAGGTGATCATCCATACCGGCCTCCAGACATTTTTGTCGATCCTCATCAAGGGCATTGGCGGTCATGGCGACGATCAGCGGGCGCTCAGCATTTGAGAGTTGTCGGCAGAGGATCTTCGTTGTCTCTAATCCGTCCATCTCCGGCATCTGAACGTCCATGAGGATGAGATCGTAGCGTTGTCTCTTGACGGCTTCAAGGACCTCATATCCATTTGCGGCGAGGTCGGCCCGGTAGCCCATGCGCTCGAGCATGCGCAGGGCGACTTTTTGATTAATCACATTATCTTCCGCGACGAGGATGTGGAGCGGCATGCGATCAGACAACCGTTTGTTGGTTCCGATCTGCTCTACTGGCTGGTGCGGTTTGCCGGCTGCCTCGCCGAAGATTCTGAGCAGCAAGGTTGAGAGCGCGGCCGACTTGATCGGTTTCGTGAGATAGGCGACCGCTTCGGCCTGTTCGACCGGTTGGGGAATATTGGCGCCGAGGGAAGAAAGGATGACCAGCGGGAGTGCGGCGAATCCGCCGAATTTACGAACGTCCAATTTGCGAATTTTGGATGCGAGAGTGGCGCCGTCCATGCCGGGCATGTGGAGGTCGATGAGGGCGAGGTCATAGCGGTCGCGACGGAGATCATCGAGCGCTTCGAGCCCGCTTCCTGCCGTCTGTGGAACCATGCCCAGGGCGGTGACCTGTTTGCTGAGGATCAGCCGGTTGGTCGCGTTATCATCGACAATCAGAATGCGCTTTCCGGAGAGCACCTGAGCGGCATTGAGCAGTTGAGCCGGTGGAGCGAGCGCTGCCTGTTGCGCGAGGACGGTGAAATAGAAAGTCGAGCCCCGCTCGACCTCGCTCTCGACCCAGATTTTGCCTCCCATCAATTCGCAGAGATGTTTGCTGATGGACAGGCCAAGGCCGGTCCCGCCGTATCTGCGCGTGGTTGACGGATCGACCTGACTGAAGGAGCGAAAGAGCCTGTTGGTGCGATCGGCCGGGATCCCGATGCCGGTGTCGCGAACAGAGAAGAGGATCTCTTGATTATTTCCGGCGAGCCGCGTGGTCGTGACTGAAACGACCACCTCACCCTGTTCGGTGAACTTGACGGCATTGCTCACCAGATTGACCAGGATCTGGCGCAGCCGGGTGCTGTCGCCGATGATCGAGTAAGGAACTTGCTCGTCGAAGATGCAGGCGAGTTCGAGATGTTTTTCGGCGGCTCGCACCCCGAGCAGGTCGAGCGATTCCTCGACACACTCTCTGAGATTAAAGACCTGATACTCCAATTCGACCTTGCCGCTTTCGATCTTCGAAAATTCCAGGATGTCGTTGATGATCGTCAACAATGCGTCGCCCGACATGCGGACAGTCTCGACGAAATCTCTCTGTTCGGCATCGAGCTCTGTCTCCAAGAGCAGCCCGGTCAGCCCGATGATGGCATTCATGGGCGTTCTGATCTCGTGGCTCATATGAGCGAGAAACTCGCTCTTCGTCTGAGCGGCGGCCTCGGCCGCCTCTTTCGCGGCTTTCAGGTCGCAGTTGACTTCGTGAAATTCCTGCGAGCTGAGATCGAGCGATCGTTCGAGCATGTTACGATCGTCGTCAAACTGGTAGTAGGCGTTGCTCACCGCGATCAGCAACTGGCCCCATTCCAGCGGGAGATGCTGTGGGTCGATCTGAAGACGTTTCAGTTGCCGTCTGAGCAGGTGATGCAGCTCTGACATTGTCATCTCTCCGCCATGGTGGTGATAGTCATCGTCTCATTATAAAGTTCGCACCTGGCTTCAGGCAGGAAGGGCGAGATCTCGCCGTAGGAATAGAAGCCGGCCAAGCAGGTGTGATTGCCCATCGCCTCTCGCACACCTTCGATCTCTTCTTCAGCGCGCTGTTTAAGAATAAGTCTTCGGCCGATACAATTGATCAAGATCGCAAGGTCGGGCGGGCCGCTTTCGAAGATCTCGAGACTTCCCCTGGCCGCGATGGCCGCACCGTCGATCAATCGATCGAGATTGGCCTTCATCAATCGCGCGTAGAAACCTTCGGGCACATCCCCGGCGAAGATGAGGCTCTGATCTTCTTCATTGACGGAGAGGATCGTGCGAACGAGCGATGAGCTCCCCTTTGAAGAGCGGATTCCGAGCGGGAAGAAGAGGCCTGAAGCGGGGAGGTCTTTGGCATGTTCTCCTAAATAGGTCTTGTAAAGATTGAGCGCCGACTTGCCGTCCAGCTCGTAGAGGACATTCCCATGCGATTTCGTGATCAACCTCTCGGGACCGAACTGGTTCCATCCGCCAAAGGAACTGCAGCCGATCTTGAGGTCGTCGCCGTAAAAGGCGACGGCGGCCACGATGCCGCTCTCGACCGCTCCGTCCAAAAGGACGAGCGTCTCTTCGAACAGTTCGCCATCACCCGACAACCCTCCCGTGATGGTCGCGCCGGGCGGCAGGTGCCGCGCAATCCCTTTGACCAATTGACTGCCGTTGATGCGCAATCCATCCGAGAGAACGAGCAGGTGCCGGAGACCATCATGCTTGACCGCGCGAGCCAGCTGCGCGCCGGCCTCAAAACTATCATCCCGCTCGACTGCAACACGGACGCCGGCGATCTCGGTCTGGTCGAAAGAGACGGCGGTGATGGTGAGCGACTGCTCGCTGACCTCGGTGCCCAAGATCTCTCCGGCCGTCGAACAGCCGAAGTGGAGAGCTTTCGGGTAAGCGGATCTCACTTGGTCGATGATCGCCGGTTCAGCGAGGATCGAGCGCGCACCAAACACTAAGGTTAAATCGGCGCTTTCACTCAATGCGCCGGGATTGGCCGATCTCCAGCCTTTCTCTTCCGTCCATTTGTTCTGTTCTACTTTCATTCTTTCCTTCCTCGATCTCGATCGATCGGTCGAACTCATCAGCCGACACCGCGCGGGGCGCGATGCAGAGGTGCTGAACACTCCCTTCGTCACTTATCGGCACGGCACCGGGAAACTTGATAGAAAAACCGGTCCTCGCCGGCGGGAGGGACTTGCCGATCAACCTGCGGGTTCTTTTCTAATGTTCTGCATTGCTGAAATCTCTGGACGTCGTCACGGATAATGCTTGAGCCGCAAGCAGAAATAGCTACAATAGCCATCAATACCTGGCTATCACGGCCATGGAGGAAGTATTGAGAGGGATGCGACATGAAGAGCGTAAACATTGCTGAACTCAAAAATCGTCTGAGTTGGTACCTCAATGAGGTCAGGGCCGGAGAAGAGATTCTGATTCGCGATCGTGACTTGCCGATTGCTCGAATCGTGCCTTTCCAACTTGCTCCTGATCAGGACGCAGAACTGCTTTCGTTGGCGGCACAGGGAAAACTGCGTCTTGGTGAAGGGGTTCTCGACGAATCATTTTGGGACTTGCCTGCGCCGCGCGTCCCGGCTGATGCTTTGCGCCAAGCCATCGACCGAGAACGAGATGAAGACTAAAAAGAGACAGCAGTCTGCTTCCGTCACAGCCCTGACGGCTTTCTGGGATACAAGCGGAATCATCCCTCTGTGTTGTTTTCAGTCACAAACCTCACAGGCGAGGCAAACTGCTCGCCTGTATGCCCGTCAAGTTGTGTGGTGGGCCACTTCGGTTGAAGCGGTTAGTTCTCTCAATCGCTTGATTCGAGAAGATTCTCTCACCGGTCAAGATGGCAAACAAGCATTCGCCCGACTGGAGCATCTGTGCCACCGCTGGAATGAAATACAACCGTCTGAAGAGGTCCGAGAGAATGCGAAACGTCTGTTACGGACTCATCCGTTGCGAGCTGCGGATGCGCTTCAATTAGCGGCCGCCCTCGCCTGGTGCTCTGATCGGCCGCGTGGACGCCACTTCATTTGTGCCGACGGGAATCTCTCGCATGCCGCGGAAGCCGAGGGCTTCCGCGTGATTCGCCTGTGATCATCAGCAAAAACGAGAACGAAGTCATACCCGCCATCGTACGTGTTCCCGAGTAAACAATCATGAGCGATCAGGTAGAGCAGTTTTCTGACCTCTGATCCCTGATCCCTGATATTTATATAAAAGTATCAGGGACCAGGAATCTGGGGTCAGAGAGCAGTTTTCGGCCCAATCTCAAATAAGAGGAGATGATGGTCTTCCCGCTCCATACAGACGATGTGCCACTTGCTCTTGGTGGCGGCAAAGGTGCCAGCCTCGCTCGACTCATTCGGGAAGGCTTTCCCGTGCCGGGCGGTTTTCTCATCGCGACTGATGCATATCGTCTGCACATAGCAACCAGTAATCTGGAAGATTGGATTCCGGCAACCGCTCAGAGCGCATCACCTCATGATCCGATGGCTCTTGAAGAAGTCTCAATTGCGATTCGGGCTCGCTTTGCAGCCAGCGCCATTCCCGCCACGCTGGCCGACGCGATTCTGAAAGCTTACGCCGACATGGGTGAGCCTCCGGTCGCCGTCAGATCTTCGGCGACCACCGAAGACCTGCCTGAAGCATCTTTCGCCGGTCAACATGATACTTTCCTCAACATTGTTGGTGGCGAGGCGCTGCTTGCTGCTGTGCTGCGCTGTTGGAGCAGTCTCTGGACGGCGCGCGCCATTGGCTATCGAATGCGCAATGGCATTGAGCACCGAGACGCGGCCCTGGCCGTGGTCGTTCAAGCGATGGTCCAAAGTGAGGCGGCGGGCGTTCTATTCACCGCCAATCCGCTAACTGGTAAGCGGACAGAGACGGTGATCGATGCCGCGTGGGGACTGGGCGAGGCATTGGTCTCGGGTCAGGTGGAACCGGACCACTATGTCATCGATGCGATCGGCGAACGCATTCTCAGCAAGACTCTTGGAGCCAAGGCGATTGCAATTCGCGCGAAACTGGGTGGCGGGACGGAAACTGTCACCGAAGACGAAGCCGGCCGGCAAGCTTTGCCCGATCAATCCATCATCGAACTCTCGGCGCTGGGTCAGCGTGCGGCGCAGCTCTTCGGCGTCCCGCAAGACATCGAATGGGCCTGGGCTGATGGAAAGCTCTTTGTCCTGCAATCCCGCCCGATCACCTCACTCTTTCCATTGCCGGATGGAATGGCGCCGGAGCCACTGCAAGCGATGGTCTCTTTTGGGGCTTTCCAGGGCATGCTCGATCCAATCACACCGTTCGGGCGTGATGTCTTTTGCAATGGAGCCGTTAACATTAGTAACCTCCTTCACATGTATCCGACGCCGGGTACGCAACGATTCTTCTTTGTCGCAGCCGAACGCCTCTTTATCAACATCACCGGTGCAGTGCGTGATCCTCAGGTGCGCGAAATTATCCGCGAAGCGCTCACGATGATCGAACCCGGCACCGGGCAGGCGCTGAAACTACTGCTGGCCGACCCGGCGGTGAGGCCTGAAAGGATACGAATCAGGCTCGGGGTTGTGGCGCAAGTAGCTCCGTTGATTGCGCGGCTCATTGGTAACATTGGGTACAACCTGTTATGGCCGGATGCCGGACGCATGCGCATCCAACGCCGAATCGATGCGGTGATCAAATCTTTCCAGTTGAAGTGTGATGCTGCCGTAACCCTTGCCGAACGTGTGGCCCTGTGCGATGTAGTATTTGAGTGCGCCAAGGATTTCGGCCCATTTCTCGCACCCGGGTTGGGCGCAGGGCTTGGATCTCTGCGGTTTCTCTATTTCCTCGCGGCCGATCTGCCTGATGCAGAACGGCAGGTGTTGGAAACGACTCGCGGGCTACCCCACAACGTGACTACGGAAATGGATCTTGCGCTCTGGCAGACGGCGGTCTTCATCAAAGCCGACCCGGCCGCGGCAGAGCGCTTCCAAGACGCTGATATTGCCGCGCTGGCTGCTGAATTACTGGAGGGGAAACTGCCGGATGCGGCGCAAACGGCGGTCGATGATTTTCTGCGGCGTTATGGAATGCGCGGCATCGCCGAGATTGATATCGGGCGGCCACGTTGGCGTGAAGACCCAACGATGCTCATCCAAACGTTGCAGAGCTATCTCAAGATTGAAGACGCCGACCGCGCGCCGGACATGGTCTTCGAACGCGGCGCAGCATCGGCACGAGCCATGATCGCGACGCTCGTCAATGCAGTGCGCAACACTCGCTACGGGCGTCTCAAATCGCTCCTCATGGGGTGGGCGGCCCGACGGATGCGAGGGCTCGCCGGGCTTCGCGAAACGCCGAAATTCACTGTCATTCGATTGTTGGGAATCTTGCGCGAAAGTTTGCTGGCAAGCGGCCGAGAACTGGTCGGAGCAGGCATCCTGGGTCAGCCCGACGACATCTTTTTTCTGCATCTGGAAGAGGTCAAATTGTTGGCGAAGGGAGAGCGGCGAGACTGGAGATTGTTGATTGCGGAGCGGCGAGCGAATTATGGCCGTGAAAAGCGGCGACGCCAACTGCCGCGTCTGTTGCTGAGCGATGGCCGAGCATTTTTTGAAGGAGTCACGGGACCTGCGAGTGAAGCTGCTGGAGTCATCTCCGGCAGCCCCGTATCTCCCGGTGTCGTCGAAGGAATTGTCCATGTTGTGTTTGATCCGCGCGGAGCTCAGGTCGCGCATGGCGAGATTCTAGTTTGTCCGGGAACTGATCCCGCCTGGACCCCCTTGTTTCTGGCGGCGGGCGGGTTGGTGATGGAAGTCGGCGGGCTCATGACGCACGGGTCAGTAGTGGCGCGTGAGTATGGCATCCCAGCGGTGGTCGGCGTGCACGAGGCCACTACTCGCCTCAAAACAGGCCAGTACGTCCGCGTGGATGGCTCGCAGGGCAAGATTGCAATTTTGAGTGAGGCATAGGCGATGGACTGCAGATCAGTCCTCTAAACATCGAATTTGAAACCCCGGTACTGCAGATCGAATCCTCTCTGCTATAATGCTATTCGTTGCAGAGGCAAAATCCAGCCTCCGATCAAAGCGCCGATCAAAGCGCCGATCATAGCGATTGCGATGACGACGATCACAGCCCTGCTGCGACACCACTGATCACACTTAAACAGCTCCTCTCTCGTGTCTTTTCTGATCCCAGTCCCGTTGTTAAAATGGTCTGTGGTCAGGCCATTAACCCAGTGAACAAGGTGAGGGTGGTAGGAGATAAGGTGATGTTCAAAATAATCAAGAGAGCCAGGCTCTCGGACGAGATCGTCAGGCAGATCAAGGAGACCCTTTTTGCCGGAAAGTTACAGGTTGGTGACCGGTTGCCGACAGAACGCGAATTGGCCGAGCAGTTCGCCGCCAGCCGGGCCTCCGTTCGCGAGGCTCTCAGGACGCTCGAGCAGGAAGGCATGATCTACGTCAGGAAAGGGGTGAGCGGCGGCATTTTTATCGCCGACCTCGATCATCGCCCGGTGACCAAATCTTTTCTGACGCTGCTGCATTTGAAGAAGGTTTCGATCGACAATATTGCTGAGGTCCGTCTCATCTTCGAGCCCGAAGCCGCCCGCCTCGCAGCTGAAAAGGCGACGGCGGAAGAGATCTGGGAACTGGAAGAGGTTACTCGACAGATGAGTCTGGCGATCGATAAACGAGAGCTGCCGAATTCATTCGACCTGAAATTTCATCAAATCCTCGCGCACGCGACCGGGAATCCGATCCTGGAGATGCTCGCCGAATCCATGCTCGCCGTGGCCTCAAAAACGATCACCGAACTGAAGCCGTCGGTCGAGACGCTCCGCCATGTGCTGGCCAGCCATCGTCAGATCGTCGAGGCGATCCGGAAACGAGACGGCAAGCTCGCCTCGCGCTTGATGCGCGAACATATCACCAGTACCCAGGCTCTGCTCAGTCGGCAGGCCGGTCATCGCCAACGTCCTGCCAAGACGCGACGGCCGCATGATTACCGCAAAGGCGCGCGTTCTGCCTGAAACTGTTTCTGAAAACTTTCGCAAATGGGGAACTCGCGAAAAGTGATCCCCCGGTGCTTGACACACCATCGTGTCGAAGGTAGATTCTAATGCTTTCAGGTCTGACCTTTAAAGAGTCGACCTATCTATCATAAGTGTAATTAAACGAATAATTAAATCTGTCATTAAATTAACTGAACGATAAATTATTGGAGTCATCGAGTGATAACAGAGTAATAGGACGCGAGGTTCAACAACGCCACACTGCTCCCGCTGCCCACTAAATCCCCAATCCCTGGTCCCTGAAATAACTTTCAAACTAGATCTCACCAGGAGCCTTGAAAAACGGTTGGGAGATAGGTCAAAGCTTTGCAAAGTCGAGGATTTGAGCCATCTCAGATCCATGAGCTTGAGTTATTCCGTAATCTGAATGGGTGAGTAGTTAATCCCCGTTAAGGTAATCGTCTAGTAGCTTTTCTTTGCCGGACAACCATTTCTCGTGACCGAGAGGAGCAAAAGATGAACCGCCCGGCTCACCTTTCAGGTGCTGCTTATTTTATTACAAGGCATGATAATACTGTCCACCGTCTACCTCTTGCGGGCAATCAGCTTGCCCTCATTCCCTTACACATCGGCAGCAAACGCTTCCAGATTTCTGAAGCCGACTCGCGCTCGAAAACTTTTCGATTGACTGTCATCCCCAGACGCAATCGCGGCCTCACCGCCCAATTGTTCTCGACGATGTTGAAATCGATTGGCCATTTGTTTGCCGGCGGGGTTTTCGCCCTGCCGGTGATGGGCAATCGCGGCGCGCTCAACAGCGGCGCCAGGAGAGGGCCGGTCAAGATCGATTCTTCGCCGCCCGGTTTTTCTTTGAATTCGGAGCGTCCGCCCTCCGCGATTCGGCGCGAGGGATTGGAGGGCGCTTAACCATACTAACTGAGAGGTTCTCACGAGTGGCGATGAGGCGATCTTCAAAAACTGCGGAGAATGGCGCGATCGAGCGCCTGACGCAAAAGAGGATACCGGCGCAGCGGGGTGGAGCCCGCGATAGATTACAAGTTTTTCGCCGTCTCAGTGGTGAGCCAAAAATAGAAATAACGGCAAACCGGAACATTTGCCGGATTTTGTTTTGAGGAGGCATCTTGATATGTATCGGCAGCGATTAATACTTTTTACCTTGCTCTGTCTGACCTTCTGCGGTTCGTTGGCGCTCGGACAAGGCACGAGCAGCACGATCTCAGGAACGGTGAAAGACCCGCGTGGGGCGGTCGTGTCGAATGCGACAGTGACGATCAAGAGTCTGGACACGGGGCAGGCGCGGCAGACAGCGAGTGATGGGAGCGGCAACTACCGGGTCGTCGGTTTGCCGGCGGGGCGGTACGAAATTCGTGTCGAGAGTCAGGGTTTTGATACGGAAGTACGGACGGAATTGACTGTGACGGTTGCCGACGACGCCGTAGTCGATTTCAATCTGCGGATTCGCTCGACAAAAGAAGAGGTGGTCGTTAGCGGCGAATCGCGGGCGGTCGAGACCACAGGTTCGACCTTGAGCGGGTTGGTCGATGAGAAGAAGATTCGCGACTTGCCGCTCAACGGGCGCGATATGGCGCAATTGATCCTGTTGCAACCGGGCGTGGTCAATAGCCGTTCGAGCGTGCAATCGGCGAATACTGGTCGCGGGACTCGTTTCTCGGTGGCAGGGGCGCGGCCCAGTCAAAATATCTTTCAATTGGATGGAACGACCGTCAATGACGCGCTCAACAATACGCCGGGCAGCGCCCAGGGGGTGCTCGTCGGCGTCGAGACGGTCAAGGAGTTCAGGGTGCTGACGAGCGCTTACAGCGCCGAGTATGGCCGGGCCGCGGGCGGCGTCTTTGTCGCGGTGACCAAATCGGGCACGAACGGCCTGCATGGATCGGCTTTCGAGTTTTTGCGTAACGATCAGTTTGACGCGCGGAACTTCTTCGACGGCGGGAAGCCGGAGTTTCGGCGTAATCAATTCGGGTTCACGCTCGGCGGCCCGATCATCAGAAACAAGACATTCTTCTTTGGAAGCTACGAGGGATTGCGCGAGTTCAAAGGAATTACCACGGTCTCGGTCGTGCCGGATGCTGACGCTCGCGCCGGGAGGTTGCCGGGACAAGCGCCGGTGGCCGTTAATACGCTGAGCAGGCAGATCCTCGATCTCTATCCGGCAGCCAATGGCCGCAATTTCGGAGACGGGACGGCGGAATTTACCGGCACTACCAACCGGATCTCCGGCGATGATTTCTTCACCATGAGAGTCGATCACAACCTCTCAAGCTCCGATTCGATGTTTGTCAGGTATCTCTTTGACGATTCCGATCACATCCTGCCGCGCAACTTTCCCGAGTTTCCCAATCAAGCGGTCAACCGCAAACAGGTCGTGACGATCGAGGAGCGCAAGATCATCTCAGCGAAGATGGTCAATGAAGCGCGCTTCGGTTTTAACCGCGGGACTCCGGCCGAGATGGTGCCGAAGACGGGGCGCAGCCTGCAACTGATTGCGGGCAGAGATCTGGGTGAGATCACCGTCGCCGGGCTGACGGCCGTCGGGACCGATCGCACCAATCCGAAGTTTTTCTTCCTCAACGATTTTCAGGTCACCGACAATTTGTTCATCGAGCGCGGAAGACATCACCTCAAGGTGGGGGGAGCGTTCGAGCGTTTCCAGTATAACGGTAATTCGGAGAGCCGGACGCGCGGTCAAATGCGTTTCCGTTCGGTCGCGGACCTGCTGCGGTTCAGAGTTCAGGACCTGCAGGGAGCGTCCGCCGATTCGGACTTCGTGCGCGGATACCGGCAGTCGTTGTTCGGATTCTATGTGCAAGACGACTTCAAGTTCAGCCCACGGCTGACGCTCAACCTGGGGGTGCGCTATGAGACGGTGACGGCGCCGACCGAGGTCAACGGCAAGGTCTCGAATTTGCGAAACATTATGGATCCGCAAGTGACGATCGGCGGCCCGCTCTTCAAGCCGAGCCATGCAGGCATTGCTCCGCGAGTCGGGTTCGCCTATGACGTCTTCGGCAACGGCAAGACGGCGCTGCGCGGCGGGTTCGGCCTCTTCCATGAGCAGCCGCTCTTCAATCTTTTCCGCAATCCGATCTTCCGCACGCTCCCCTACGTCAATCGCGGCCGATTGACGACGGTCACCACGCTGCCGGTCGATCCGGCTCTCTTCAAAGGCGTGGATCAGGTCTCGGAGGCGATTCAATTCGAATTCCGGCCGACCTACGTCATGCAATATAACCTCAACATTCAGCGGGAACTGTTACCCAATACGATCTTCTCGGCGGCTTATGTCGGTTCGCGGGGAATCAATTTGACCGGGCAAGGAGACCTCAATACCGCGATTCCGCAGATCCTGCCGGATGGGCGCCAGTTCTTTCCGGCGGGGAGCACCCGCCGAAATCGGAATTTCGATGCGGTCCGCACCACGCTTCAAGGATTCAGCTCCAATTACAATTCGCTCAATCTGAGCCTGGCCAGGCGCTTCAGCCGCGGCTTGCAGTTTCAGACCTCGTATACTTTCGGAAAGGCGATGGATGATCGGAGCGGCACCAGCGGGCGGCAAGAATTTTCCAACGGACAGGCGCGAAACTTTGATCCCTACGTGCGCGATCTCGATCGGGCGCGGGCGGATTTCGACGTGACCCATACCTTCGTCGCCAACGCCAGTTATGATCTGCCTTTTGGCAATAACCTGAAAGGGTTGTCCAGAAAGCTGGTGAGCGGCTGGCAGCTCAACGCCATTCTGACGATGAGTTCCGGGATCCCATTCAGCGCCTTTATCGACGGGGATCCGGATCGCGACGGAACGGACGACAACGTCGCGCGGGCCGACCTGGTGCAGGGTGTGAGCCTCGTTCCAAGTGGCGGCCGCACTCCCAATCAATGGTTCAACCCGAATGCGTTCGCGGCGCCGACGCCGGGATTCCGCGGAACGGCGGGCAGAAACATTCTGCTCGGGCCTAACTTCAGGTCCTTCGATCTGGCCGCGGTCAAGAACATCCGGGTGACGGAGAAACGTAGCCTGCAATTCCGGGTGGAGGCCTTCAATCTGCTCAATCGCGCGAATTTCGATCTGCCGTCGAACGCCGAGGATGGCGAGCAGCTCTTCACCTTCATTGCGCCTGGCAGTTTTACGCGTGTCAGCACCGCCGGAAAGATTTTCAACACGGTTGGAGATGCGCGTGAAATTCAATTCGCCATCAAGTTCGTCTTTTAGAGGCTGAACGAGAGGACGAAACACGCGAAAGTTCGATGGGGTCTTTCGCGTGTTTCGTTTCGTCTTGTATCCATCACATTCCCTCTTCTCTTTCTCGACAACAAACTCATGCGAATATCGACGAAAGGACTTAAAAGAGCGGTCGCTCCGGTCCTGTTCCTGGTGGTAGGAGCGGTCGGCGGGGCGCTGCAAGCGGGAGACCTGGCGGGACAAAAGGGGGCGGAGGGCGAGAAGGGCCGCGAGATGCAGCGGTTGCCCGAAGGCGCGGGCCGGGCGCTGATCCTCCAGGTTTGCGTGCAATGCCACGATTTCAAAGTCATTGTTTCGCAGCGCAAGACTCGTGAGGGTTGGCGGCGCACGATCAACGAGATGATCTGGCGCGGCGCGCCGCTCCTGGGCGATGAAGCTGAGACGATCACCCACTATTTGGCGACGGCCTTTGGGCCTGACGCGCCATCGCCCACCGCCACGGCCAAGGTCTCGGATGAGAAAGAAGGAGATCGTCGTTGGGATCAGTATTTGCCTGCGGGCGAGGGCCGCGCGCTCGCGCTGCGGGCCTGCGTGCGATGTCACGACCTCAAGACGGTGGTCGAGCAGCGCAAGACGGCGGACGGCTGGCAACGAAGCGTGAACGGGATGATCAAACTCGGCGCGCAACTGACCGCGAGCGAGGCGAAAGTGGTGATCCGATATCTCGCGGATTCATTCGGACCAGAGGTCGCTCTTCCCGAGGAGTTGAGAAAACCATGAGAGAGTTAGCCAGAGCATATCTCGAACGCGGCATCTCGCGCCGCGCTTTTATGCGGAGGACGGCGGCGGCGGGTTTCAGCGTGGCCGCCGCTGAATCGGCCGTCAGCTCGCTCGCTCCGCTCGTCTCGGCGCATGCCGGTTCGGCGACGAGCGAGATCAAAACATTCACGGGCACGGGAGGCGAACTGGTCGCCGAACAGCTCCGTGCGGTCGGGACGCGGTTCATGTTCATCTGCAACAGCTCGGGGATGGGTGCGTTGTGTGATGCGGTGGTGGACCGTCCCGACCTCCAGTTCATTCAGGGCACCTGCGAAAATCAGGTGGTTGGAATGGCCGATGGCTTTGCGAAGGCGACGGGCCGCGCCGCATTTGCCTGTTTCAGCCGCGTCGGCGGACCGCTGGCAAGCGCCAATATGTACAATGCGATGAAAGACCGGACGCCGCTCGTGATCTTCACCGATCACACCGATACGCAGGCCGATGGGCGCGACGGCCACGAGGATCTGGATGATTGGCTGGAGCCGTTCAAGCAATATACGAAATGGCGGTGGGTGGTCAAAGAAGGCAACCGCATTCCGGAATGGGTCACGCATGCTTTCAAGATCTCAAGCATTGCGCCCGGCGGCCCGACATTCGTTCGCGTCCCGCGCAACGTGCTCTATCAAAAAAATCTCAAGGCCGAGATCTTTCCGCGCGACAGCATCGCCGTGCCGATGCAGCTCGCGCCGAACGCGAAGCTGATCGAGAGCGCGGCCCGCATGCTGATCGAGGCGCGCAGTCCGCTGCTTTACGCGGGCGCAGAGATCTGGAGTTCGGGAGCGCGCGCAGATGTCGTCGAGCTGGCCGAGTTGCTGGCCATTCCGGTCACTCAGGCGTTGAGCTGGGCGGCGGATTTTCCGACGGATCATCCGCTCTATCTCGGCGGTTATCTGAATCCGATGCGATTTCCGGAAGAGATCGATCTCTTTCTCAACCTCGGGGCAAAGATGCCCGATCAGGGCAGCGGACCGCCGATGATTCCGCGGACGGCGAAGATCGTTCACGCGCGGATCGAAAGCCATCAGGTCGGACTCAATTACCCGCTCGATACGGCGATCGTCGCCGATGTCAAAGAGACTGCGCGCGCATTGACTGCCGCGGTCAAATCGATGCTCACGGCCGAGCGATTGAAGACGATCAGAGAGGGGCGTTGGGAGAAGGTCAAGCGGGCGTCCGATGGTCTGAGGCAGGCATATCTGGCCGCGGCGCGCGAGCATTGGGAGCACAGCACGCTGACCTGGCCGCGCCTCTTGCTGACGCTCAACGAGATGCTCGATGAGGATGCGATCATCGTTGAGGAGGTCGGCACCGAAGATTGGCTCCTGCGATCGTTTCCATTCGCCGACGGCAAGAAGACCAAGATCGGGCGGACGCTGGGACGGTCGCTCTGCTGGGGCGTGAGCGCCGCCGTCGGCGTCAAGATCGCGCGCCCGGATCAGCAGGTCGTCGCGTTACAGGGCGACGGCGGGTTCCTCTTTGGACAGTCGGATGCGCTCTGGTCGATGTCTCGTTATGACGTGCCGGTCATCGTCGTCGTTTGCAATAACCGCAGTTATGACGAGCCGCGCAATAACATCATGATGAAAGACGGCCGGTGCCGGGAAGAGAATCGAGATTTGATCTGTTATCTCGGCAGTCCCGACGTCGAGTTCACTCATCTCGCGAGCGCCTACGGCATTCGCGGCGAGCGTGTCACCCATCCCGGCGAGCTCAAAGCCGCCATCCAGCGGGCCATCACGACGACGCGTGAGGGACGCCCATATCTGCTTGATGTGCTGGTCGCGCGGACCGGTCTGGCGGCCGAATCGACCTGGCATCCGCGCTACTCGTTGGCTGCGGCGCGGACGAGAAAAGTCTGAGGGTTATTGCCCCACGACGTTCGTGATGGGGGCCATAACTTTGATCGGCTCGGTGATGGCTCCGCCATGTTTGAAATTCTTCAAGCGTAAGCAGAGAGACCGCGTCACCTCTTGCCCCTTGGTGATGAGCAGGAGCCCTTTGACCGAGAGAATGTCTTCGGCGAGGGTCATATCGGGCGTGAGCTGGTCGATGTTGAGAAGTTTCAATTCGTAACGGGTCTCACTGGCGACCACCGATTCAAGCGCTCTGATCACATTGGGATCGTACCAATGAATGTGTTCGTGGAGGACTCTGATGGCTTCGGCGTTGCCGATTTGCGATTGGGTCAGCTTGTCGAAATCGAGCGCCACTTTCAAGATTCTCGATCCGAGTGGGATCTCGTGGCCGGAGCGTTTGTCGAAAGGAATCCCGGCGCCGTTGAAGAGTTTATCTTGATAAGCAATGATCTCCGCCACGGGTTCAAGGCGCGGGATGTGGCAGATGAGGTCGGAGCCGGTCTGGGGGTGGTGCTGCATCATCCTGGTTTCGTCCTCGTTGAGGGGATGGCCGCGATAAACTTTCGCGAGCGTCTCTTCGGGAATAGCAATGCAGCCCACCTGAGAGAGCATGGCGGCGATCTCCATCTGCCAGACGTTTTCAACCTTGAAGACGGCGGCGATCTCTTTGACCAGCCGCCGGACCCGCGAGGCGCGGCCGAAGGCCGTCGGGTTGACCAATGAAAGGACATCGGTGAGCATTTGAATGCTGCCGCTCAGCGTCTTTCCGAGCAACTCTTTCTCCGCCATGATCAGCCGGTGCTGTTCGAGCCCGGACCAGATTGCTTTGGCCAGCGTCTCGGTAGGGCATGGTTTGTTGAGGAAGCGGAAGATGCTCCCTTCATTGACGGCCTCGATCGCGGTCTGCTGGTCGGCGTTCCCGGTCAGCATGATCCGCACGGTGTCGGGCGATTTCTCTTTGAGCTTGGTCAAGAATTGGACGCCGTCCATGCCGGGCATTCGCATATCGGTGACGACGACGGCGAAAGGCCCCTGGCTCGCCAGTGCGATCAGTCCATCGACTCCGCCGACGGCGGTCTCGATCCGGAACTCTTTCCGGAGCGCGCGTTGATAACCATCCAGGATATTTCGTTCGTCGTCTACGAAGAGGATCTTCTCGTTCATCGTCGCATCCCTTTGAAATGGTGGTGAGCCCTTGAGACTTCATCCGACTTTTCCAATAGTCTTTCAGTCATTGTCTTCCTTGGCGGTCTTGGCGCAGATCTCGCGCCAGGCGGGCAGATATTCGACCAGTCCAAGTCTTGTCAGGTAATCGAGGTCGAGGGTCGAGACGCAAGTTTTCGTCTGGTGAGGTTGTTGTTCGTAATCGAGGGCATTTCCGATGTGAACGGCCGTGAAGGGGCTAAACTCTTGAGCCAGGCATTGCCCCGGGCAATGATGAAAAGCCACGGCCTCGACGATCGAGTTGGGGAGCCCCCACAACCCGAGCAGGTAAGCTCCAACCTGCGAGTGCGTCGCTCCAAAGGCCTGATATTCGGCCTCCTCAGGTTGGGTGCAGCCATCCTGCAAGATCTCCAGCATCCGGGTATATTTTTCGGGGACATTCGCGGCCAGCACGAGATGCCCGACATCATGGAGGAGACCCGCGGTGAAGGCGTCTTTGGCGATCTCCGGAGATTTCCCAATATTCTGAGTGATGCGTTTGGCGAGGAGACCGACCCGTAAACTGTGGGCCCAGAGTGCAGTCGGGGAGAAGCCTGACAATCGATTTGAATCGAATTGCGAAAAGATCTGGATCGTCAAGACCAGCGTCATGACGGTATCGAGGCCGAGCAAACCGGCCGCCTCTTCGGGGCTGGAGATATGCCGGCGGATGCCGAAGAAGGCCGAGTTGACCATCTGCAGGATCTTCGCCGTCATACCCACGTCGCGAGAGATGATCTCTCCGACCTTCTTGATGGAAGCGTCGGGCGTCTCGAGCTGAGCGACCAGTTCGGAATAGAGCGATGGCAGGCTGGGCAGCGACTGCATTTGCGAAACCAACAACTGGAGCGCCTCGTCGGCCAGCAGATCGCGCAGCGCGCAGGCGCGGCCGACCGTTGTTTTGATCGATTCCGCATCACAAGGTTTTGAGAGATATTGATGTGCCGGTCCCACCGATTTAAGGATCAGCTCCATGTCCGAATAGCCTGAGAGGATGATGCGGACGACCTCAGGATGGCGCTTCATGACCGTATCGAGGAGCTGCGCTCCGTTCATTCCGGGCATCCGCATGTCAGAGACCACGACATCGAAGTGGCTCGCCGAGAGGGCTTCGAGCGCTTCCGCCCCGCCGCCGGCGAATGCCATCTCCCACTCATGCCGCATCGGACGCAGCATCCGCTGCAGACCTTCCAAAATATTCGACTCATCGTCCACGAAGAGAATTTTTCTCATCTCCCTCCTCCTTGGTGAGATGCCGCCGTACCATTGTTGTTTTCAATGGGAATGCGAATGACGAAGGTCGTGCCGCGTCCCACTTCAGTCTCGAACTCAAGCTTCCCTCCGTGCTTCTCGACCACCACCGCATGCGAGATCGAGAGGCCCTGGCCTGTCCCGCGCCCCACCTCTTTGGTGGTAAAGAACGGATCAAATATGCGATCGCGAATCTTCTCGGGAATCCCGCCTCCGGTATCGCTGATGCGCACCTCCGCCCACTGGTTGTCGTGTCGAGTGCTGACGGTGATGGCGCCCTTGCCGCGGCTGCCGTCACCGACCACGTCCGAGATCGCATGGGCGGCATTGATAATGATATTGAGCACTACCTGGTTGAGTTCACTGAGCAGACAGGGAACCAGCGGGAGTGTCGGGTCAAAATCGGTGACGAGGTCGGCGACATATTTCCACTCGTTGCGGGCGACGGTGATGGTGCTTTCGATCGCCTTGTTGAGGTCAGCGGCTTTCTTCTCGGTGCCCGGATAAGCGAAATCTTTCATCGATTGCACGATCTTGGTCACGCGTTCGACGCCTTCCAAAGATTGCTGCAGCGCTTTGGGAATCTCTTCGGTGAGATACTCCACGTCAGCGGCGGCGACCACTTTCCCGACCTCGGCCACCAATTCAGCCGACGCCGCGTCTTTCCGGCAAGCCGCCAACAGCTGGCCATAGGTGCCCAGCGCCCCGGCCAGATCGTGGAACGAGTCCTGAATGAAACGGGTGTTGTCGCCGACATATTGCATCGGCGTATTGATCTCGTGGGCGATGCCGGCCGCCAACTGGCCGATCGATTCCAGCTTCTGGGCCCGCCGCAAATGCTCTTCGCTCTCTCGTAATGCATCCTGGACCCGCAGGCTCTCGGTGATGTCCGAGAAGACGCCGTCGGCATAGAGGACGCCGTCTTTCTCATAGGTGGCGACTGATCGATCATGAAGCCAGATCCATTGCCCGTCCTTGCGTTGGATCCGATAGTTGACATCGTAGTTCGTGTGATGAGTGAAGAGCGAAGCATAGGCCTTTTTAACCCGCTCAGCATCCTCCGGGTGGATTCGATAGAGCCACAGGTTTTGAGAATATTGATAGATCTCTTCGGCCGTGAAGCCGTAGATCCTTTCGACATTGGGACTCAGGAAAGAGTGTTTGCCCCCGCTGTCGCAGGTCCAGGTGACATCGGGGATATTGGCGATGAGAGAACGATATTTCTCTTCGCTGCGCATGATCGCGTGGACGTGTTCGGCCAACCTTCTTTGCAGTTCGACAATGCGGATGCCGACCTGGACACGCGCGCACAGCTCTTCGCTGTCGAAAGGCTTGGTGATGTAATCGTCGGCGCCTCCTTCGAGGCCGGCCACCAGATCGGATTTGCTGCTGTTGGCCGTCAACAGAATGATGTAGGTTGGTAAAGCCTGGGACGCCTGGCGGATTTTCCGGCAAACCTCGATGCCGTCGAGGCCGGGCATATTGACGTCGAGGATGGCGAGCGGCGGAGTCTCCGGTTGCTGAAGCGCCGTGAAGGCCTCGATCCCGTTGGAGACGGCGGTTACTTCGTATCCCCTTTTGACAAGTGTAGCTTCGACGAGGCGGCGGAAGATAGGGCTGTCATCGGCAATCAAGATCCTCATGAAACATCATCCTCAAGACTACTAATCTGCGGAACGCCAGTCTGGACTGGAAGCTCTACTTCACTCTTATCGACAGAAGAAGTAGGGCGGATTAGCCTGGAATCATTTTTGCGGCAGGTCCCTCAATGGTCAGCGCAGCCGGAGAGGGCGGGGAGGAAAAGACAGACGCAAAGCAGAGCCGGTGCGCGCGCCAATTGCTTGAACTCGTCCGAGACCACGCAATTGGCGCGCGCCTCACCGCTCTTTCTGATTCTTCGAGCGTGCCAAGATCTGGTTTCAATGCACGGCACTGCTGACCTGCAGCTTATGCGTTACTGACCAGTCGGGGGAGACGCCGGGAGGCACGCCATTCCCGGCCCGGCGGTCATTGAATGGTTGAGGGACGAGCACAGCCGCGCTGTCACTCGTCTTGAACCGGCCGGCGACGCCATTGAGGACCTCGGTCTGTTGGGAGAGGCTTTCGGCGGAAGATTGCAGATCCGAGGCCATCAGCACCGACTGGCGGATGACCTCTTTGAGGCTCTCCATCGCCTTCACTACCTCCGAGGCTCCAATGGACTGTTCGTCGGCCGCAGCGCTGATCTCCTGGGTCAGGCGCGAAAGGTTCTGCGTCGCTCTCGAGATCTCCTCCGCGCCGGCCGACTGTTCAGAGGTTGCGAATTCGATCTCGCGCGTTCGTTCAACTATTCTCTCGACCGACGAGATGATGCTCTCTAACGCGCCATTGACGGAGGTGTCGGCGATGTATTCGCGAACGATCTTGTTCGATTCCTCCATCTGGGCCACGGCGGCGCGGGATTCGCGTTGAATCGCCTCGATGATTTCACTGATCTCTCTGGTCGAGCGAGCGCTCCGCTCGGCCAGCTTACGCACTTCGTCGGCGACGACGGCGAACCCGAGCCCGTGTTCGCCCGCGCGCGCGGCCTCGATCGCCGCGTTGAGGGCGAGAAGATTGGTCTGGTCGGCGATGTCATCAATGGTCTCAACGATCTTGCCGATGTTCTCCGCTCGCGCTCCCAATGAATGGATGGTGCTGCCCGCCGATTCGACCGAAGTGTTGATCCGCTGCATATTGGCGCCGGCCGTCGCCAGTGTGTGCTGGCCTGTTTGAGCCGCGTCGCTGGCCGAAGAGGTCAGCTCGGCGAGTTGCTTGACGTTCTCGGCGATGCTGCGTAAAGAGGCGACCATCTGGGTAATGGAAGCAGAGGTCTCGGTCGCCGCCGCGCTCTGAGTCTGCGCGTTGTTGGAGACCTGGCGGATCGAAGCCGCAATTTCGTGAATGGTGGCGGTGATCTCGTCGGAGGAAGAGGAGAGATGTTGCGCCGATTGCCTGGACTGATCGCTGGCGGCGGCGATCTGCGAAGAGGCCGTAGCCACCTGGTGTGATCCCTGGCTGATCTGGGCGATTGAGCCCCGCAGCCCTCCCGTCATCTGATGGAAACTGGCGCCGATTTCCCCGAGGCGCTCGACCATCGTGTTGAATGAGGCGGTCATGCGGCCCAGTTCGTCATTGGTCGTCACCGGGAGGGACTGCGCCGTTATTTCGACGTCGCTCGTCAGGTCTCCGGCGGCAATCGCCTGGGCGGCCGTGGTCAATTGCGGCAACTGTTGTTCGACGAGTTGCGCCGTCGCTTCGGCCACGGCGATGACCGGGCGAGAGATCATGTGGGATAACCACAATCCGATGGTCACCGTCAATCCGACCAGCATCAAGACCGCAGTCATCATCATCCAGAATGCGGTGTTGTAATTGCTGGAACTCCGCCCGATGATATCGACCCCATATTTGACTTCAATATCGATGACGTTTTTATGGGCCGCTGACGTCTTTTCATAGGCTCCGAACAAAGAGTCATTGGAAAACTGTTCCGCTTTGGTGACCTTGTTTTGATTGAGCAGCGAGACCAATTGGTCGTGCTGTAGCAGATACTCCTTGAGGGTATTCTCTGCTTCGGCGTAAAGCTTCCTTTCATCGTCATAAGTCAGCAACTCGATGAATTTCCGATTCTGAGTGTCATAGTCTTCCCTGGTCT
>Ga0081539_10001970_pt1 | contig 31273 bp, 30 predicted proteins | sample TabmetS4T2R2_FD_71023 | JGI IMG/M metagenome (GOLD analysis project Ga0081539, IMG submission 71023) | Tabebuia heterophylla rhizosphere microbial communities from the University of Puerto Rico - S4T2R2 | ecosystem: Host-associated > Plants > Roots > Rhizosphere ... | reverse complement strand
CTCGCTGGGGCTCACCGTCACCTGCACCGTCGGACGTCCGCGTTTCGTCATCCGCGCCTCCTTGTACCAGAAGTACGAGGGACGCAGAGAATTCGTTTCAGAACTTCAGATCCGGGACACTAGTTCCGCTACGAAGAGGTTTGTATGCTCTGCCCGGATTGCGGCAGCGAATCGCCTGACACGCTTGCGACCTGCCTGGCGTGCGGCAGCTCCGCAGGGCGAGTGACGGCGGCTGGTGTGCTGTCGCCGCCTTGGCCGGCGTCGACCACGCCGCGCGCGCTTTCCGTCGACTCCTCTGATTCTTCCGCGGACGCGGTGACGGCCTTTACCCCGCAGCCGGTCGGAGTCCAGGCCGCGTTCGGAACGATGCCGGTCGGCTTCGTGTTCACCGGACGATTTCGCATCGAGCGCATGCTCGGCGCCGGTGGGATGGGCGCGGTCTACAAGGCGTGGGACGAGACGCTCGGGATTGCCGTCGCCTTGAAAGTGATCCGGCCGGACTTTGCCGCCGATCGCGCGATGGCGCGCGCCTCCGAGGAGCGCTTCAAGCAGGAGCTGCTGCTCGCGCGCCGTGTGACCCATCGCAACGTAATCCGCATTCACGATCTTGGCGAGAGCGGCGGCGTCAAGTTCATTACGATGCACTTTGTCGACGGCAGGGATCTCGCCTCGATCCTTCGTCAGGGGAAGCTGCCGTTGGAGCGTGCGCTTTCTTTCGCGAAGCAGGCGGCAGCAGGCCTCCACGCCGCTCATGAGGTCGGCATCGTTCATCGCGATCTGAAACCGCAGAACCTGCTCGTCGACGACACCGATACGCTTTACGTCACCGACTTCGGACTGGCCAAGTCGCTGGAAATGACGATGGCCGGTCTGACCCGAGCGGGTGATTTGATCGGGACGCCGCGTTACCTTTCCCCGGAACAGATCACCGGAAAGCCTGCCGACAGCCGCAGCGACCTCTACGCGCTCGGCCTGATCATGTACGAGATGGTCACCGGCCTCTCGCCGTTCTCCGGCGAGACGCTGATGGAGATGATGTTCCAGCGCGTGCAGAAGGCGCCCGCCGATCCGCGCGAGCTGGCGCCGAACCTGCCCGAGTACTTCCGGCGCGTCGTCCTTCGCTGTCTGGAGCGCCACCCCGAAGATCGTTACGCGACGGCGGCGGAACTGCTTTCCGACCTCGAGGCAGGTCGCGCGGCCCTCCCCGTTTCCGGATCGGCGACGCGTACCATCTCCGTCACGCTGCCTTTGCCGACGACGAAGAAGTGGCGGGTTGTTGTCGCTGGCGTCGTGCTGCTGTCAGTGATTGCGTCGGTCCCGCTCATCCGGCGCGCGTTCGTCACGAGAGAGGCGCCGGCTGCCGCGGTCGCGCCCAAGCCGACGCTCAGGCTCGCCGTGCTGCCGTTCAAAGTCATTGGTGATGACGGCGATTTGGCGCCTCTGGCCCTTGGCGTGACCGAGGCGATCACGGCAAAGCTGTTCGGCACATCGGGTGTGACGGTGGCGTCGGCAGCAGCCGTTCAGCAGGCGGGCGCCGACCGGCCAGTCACCGAAGTGGCACGCGAGCTCGGCGCCGGGATCGTGGTGAGTGGAACGATGCAGGGGGCGCCCGCCGCGATGCGGATGACCGTGACGATCGATGACGCGGTGTCGGGGCGGCGGATGTGGGCGCGCGATTTTTCGGGAGTCGCCGGCGATCTCCTCACGCTCGAAGATCAGATTTTCAACGGACTCAGTTCGGGTTTGAACCTGACGCTGTCGACCGACCAGCTCGCGCGAGCGGTGGTGCACCCGACGGAGAACGTCGACGCTTATCAACTGTATCTGCGCGGGCGCAACGCAATGCGCGGACAGCAGGATGTGCGCAACGTGCAGGCGGCGATTGGTTTCTATGAAGATGCGTTGAAGCGCGATCCGACGTTCGCGCTCGCCTATACAGGGATCGCCGACAGCGCCGTCCGCATGTATCGCACGACGAAAGAACCCGAGTGGGCGCAGCAGGCGCTCGCCGCAGCGCAGCAGGCGCAGCGGCTGGACGACAAGCTGGTGGAAGTGAACCTCGCTCTGGCCAGTGCCTACCAGGCCACCGGCAAGAATGCCGAGGCGATTGCCATCCTGACCGCCGGCGCCGAGCTGGCGCCGAATTCCGACGATCTGCAGCGCCGGCTCGGGCGCGCATTGCTGTCGGCCGGGCGCGGACCCGAGGCGATTGCCGCCTACGAGAAGTCGGTGACGATCAATCCGTATTACTGGGTGAGTTACGCCGCACTGGGCAATGCGTACATGCAGGTGGGCGACTACGCCACGGCGGAGGCGGCGCTGCGCAAGGTGACCGAGCTGGAGCCGCAGAACGCGACCGGCTACAACGATCTCGGGGCCGCGTATCTGCAGATGGGTCGCTACGACGATGCTGTGACGACGTTGAGAAAGGCGCTTGCCATCCACCCGATCGCGCAGACCTATACGAATCTCGGGATCGCGTACGCGTCCGCGCAGCGGTATTCGGAAGCGGTGCCGATGTTCGAGAAGAGCGTCGAGCTCAGTCCCAACTCGGAACAGTTCGTTGGCAATCTTGCCGACGGCTATCGGTGGGCCGGCCAGCGAGAGAAGGCGGCGGCGATGTACGACCAGGCGACGGCGCTGGGGCTGAAGGCGCTGCAAGTGAACCCGCGCGATGCCGTGGTGCGGGGCAACCTGGCGATGTATTACGCGAAACGCGGCGACCAGGGGCGGGCGCGACGTCTGATTGCCGACGCGCGAGCCATCGACCGGGCGAATGTCAATCTCGCCTACGCACAGGCGACCGTCGAGGCGCTGGGCGGCCGTACGACCGAGGCACGCGAGGCGCTGCGGGAAGCAATCCGGGCGGGCTATCCGGTCGCTGCCGCGCGCAACGATCCGGACCTTCGAGTGCTCGTCAGCGATCCGGGGTTTGCGCGGGTCGGCGCGCCTGCCCCGACGCCAAAGTAACCGCCGTTCCGTCGCGTTTCATCACTCGAAACCGGCGTCGCAGTGCGAGCGCCACTGCCGATCCAAACAGGAGAAGCGTCCCCGGTTCAGGCGCGTTCCTGACCCCGTTCACGGCGACAATCGAGACCCACCGCGGATCGGCAACCCCGATGATGAACGCGGGTTGCGAGAAAAACACGCAAGTGAAGCAAATCAGCGCATCACCGTCGGTCGACAGGTTGAAGGTGAACCCGTCAGGAAGCAGCGTCGACTCCGTCAGCGTGTCCAAGGCGCTGAACTGATCGACCGTGATGTGGTCGGGCCACGCTATCAGCTCGCCGTTGTCGTCCTTCAGCTGGAAATCGATGCTGGTGATGCTGGGTACGACGCTGCCGTCATAGAGCGCGCATCGGTAAGTAGGATCGAGTGGATCCACCGAGAAGATGCAGAGCGCCTCTTCCAGCCTCTGCCAGCTGGAATCGGTAATTGGAATCGGATCCGAGTTACCACCATCCAGACCGACCGTCGCCGCCGACGCGGAGACCGTAGGGACGACAAGTGCCAACACGATGACTGCTGGACGCCAGCGCATGATACAGCCTCCGGATGTCGATGCCGTTGGTGCTGAACCGGCACCCGGGGCAACAATGGTGCCGCTGGTGACCGCGCTGCGTTTTACGTAGAAACCGTTGGAGATCGCGAGGCGCAGCGACAAACCGCGCCCACATCTGCCGCGAAGTTCGACTCGACCATGACTTTAGTCGCGGGCACCTGGCCTACCTGTTCCGCGCCGATTGCCCCGCGCGCAAACGCAAATTCATCCCGGCGATTGAATCGATGCCTGCCGCGCGTCGCAATCACGAATTGCGATTCAAACGATTTTGCTGTTTACAATCTGGGATCGCGAAATCAAGAATCAGAAATGGATCGGAGGCCATTGGATGGAGGTTGTTCCGGTGAAGGTCGTGCCGCGTGGCTTCGGCGACACGGCGCGACGCGATTGGTGGTTCATGGACCCGCTGGTGCCGTTCATCGTGTTGACGGCGTTCGTGGTCTACGCGACGTGGGCGGCGTTCCAGAATGCCTATTACTCGTGGGGGCCCTATCTATCGCCCTTTTACGCCCCTGAGATCTGGGGCGACTCGCCCCACGCGTGGTTCGGTCCCAAGCCGGCATGGTGGCCGTCGTTGGCCCCGTTCTCCCCGGCCCTCCTGATTCTTCCTTTCCCGGGCCTCTTTCGAGTTACCTGCTACTACTATCGCGGCGCCTACTACAAAGCGTTTTGGGCGGATCCGCCGTCCTGTGCGGTCGGCGAGCCGCGCGGCCTCAGCTACTGGGGCGAACGCTGGTTCCCCCTCATCCTGCAGAACGTCCACCGCTATTTCGCCTACGTCGCGGTGATCTTTCTATTCCTGCTTGCGTATGACGTCTGGCTCGCGGTGTGGTGGCCGGATCCCGCCGGAGGAGAGAAGTTCGGCATCGGCCTCGGCACGATCGTCCTCGCGCTCAACGTCGTCCTCCTGACCAGCTACACCCTCGGGTGCCACTCCATCCGCCACGTAGTCGGCGGCCGCAAGGACGAGATCTCGAGATCAGGTCTGCGCGAGGCCTGCTACAACTGCTCGAGCACGCTGAACCATCGGCATCAGCTTTTTGCGTGGGTCAGTCTGTTCTCGGTGGCCTTCGCCGACATCTACGTGCGCCTTGTGGCGATGGGCATCTGGCACGACGTGAGGATCTTATAGATCGCGGACCGGACACGGTCCGCGCGACGGGTACTGGCAGGCCGAGCGCCTTGAGACCGGCGATGCGGACGACAGCCATAGCGGCGGTCCGCTTCGAATCAGGAGACATACCGATAGTGGTGCAGTCGACATTCACATACGACGTACTCGTCATCGGCGCCGGTGGGGCGGGATTGCGCGCCGCCATCGAAGCTGCCGCCAACGGTGTGTCGGTCGGACTGATTTGCAAGTCGCTGCTGGGCAAGGCCCATACGGTCATGGCCGAAGGCGGGATGGCTGCGGCGATGGCCAATAACGACGATCGCGACAGTTGGCGCGTGCACTTTGCCGACACGATGCGCGGCGGCCAGTACATCAATAACTGGCGCATGGCCGAACTGCACGCCAAGGAAGCGCCCGATCGCGTGCGCGAGCTCGAGGGCTGGGGGGCCGTCTTCGATCGCACGCCCGACGGTCGGATCAATCAGCGAAACTTCGGCGGTCATCGCTATCCGCGGCTTGCGCACGTGGGCGATCGCACCGGTCTCGAGCTGATCCGCACGCTGCAGGATCACGCCGTCTATCTCGGCATGACCGTCCACATGGAGCACACGGTCGTCGAACTGCTGCTCGATGGCGGGCGTGCGGCCGGTGTGCTTGCCTACGATCGTGAGCGCGGCCGGTTTCATGTGTTCAGCGCGAAGGCCGTCGTGCTGGCGACCGGCGGCGTAGGCCGCGCCTACAAGATCACCAGCAACTCGTGGGAGGGAACGGGAGACGGTCACGCACTCGCCTATCGCGCCGGCGCTGAGATGATCGACATGGAGTTCATCCAGTTCCATCCCACCGGCATGGTGTGGCCGCCGAGCGTGCGCGGCATCCTGGTCACCGAAGGCGTGCGCGGCGAGGGCGGCGTCCTCAAGAACAACCAGGGTCGACGCTTCATGTTCGACGACATTCCGGACAACTACAAGCCGCAGACGGCATCGGACCCGGAGGAAGGCTGGCGCTACACGCAGGGCGACAAGAACGCGCGTCGTCCGCCGGAGCTGCTGACGCGCGATCACGTGGCGCGCTGCATCGTGCGCGAGGTCCGCGAAGGGCGTGGCTCGCCGCATGGCGGCGTGTTCCTGGACATCGCCTGGATCAAAGAGAAGCTTGCCAACGCCGAGGAGCACATCAAGCGCAAGCTCCCCAGCATGTATCACCAGTTCAAGGAACTGGCGGACCTCGACATCACCAGGGAGCCGATGGAAATCGGTCCGACGACGCACTACGTGATGGGCGGCATTCGCGTCGATGCCGATACGCAGATGTCGAGCATCCCGGGGCTGTTTGCCGCCGGCGAATGCGCGTCAGGCATCAACGGTGCGAATCGACTGGGCGGCAACTCGTTGTCGGACCTGATCGTCTTCGGCAAGCGCGCGGGCGAGTACGCGGCGAACTGGGCGCGAGAGAACGGCGCCGCACGAGTGGATGACGGTGCCGTCGAGCGGGCCATGCGCAACTCACTGACTCCCTTCGAACGTGGTGAGTCGGGCGAGAACCCGTACAAGGTGCAATCCGACCTGCAGGAGACGATGCAGGATCTGGTCGGGATCGTCCGCAACGAGAGCGACATGCAGGAGGCGCTGCGGCGCATCTGGCAGTTCAAGCAGCGATCGGACCGCGTCGCCGTCAGCGGCCATCGCGAATACCACGCCGGGTGGCACACGGCGCTGGATGTGCGCAACCTGCTGGACGTATCCGAGTGCATCGCGCGCTCGGCCATCGAGCGCAAGGAAAGTCGCGGCGGGCACTTCCGCGAGGACTATCCGGACAAGGCGGCCGAGTTCGCCACGATCAACATCATGATCAAACGAGCACCAGACGGCGTGCCGCAGGTATCGCGTATCCCGATTGCACCGATGCCCGACTACCTCAAGGAAGTCATCGAGGAGCAGAAGACGTAGTCGAAATCCCAAATCCCAAATCCCAACTTCCAGGTCCCAATTTGCACTCTTGGGCTCGGAGGTTGGTAGTTGGAGGTTGGGAGTTCACAAGGAAGCCCATGGCTACAATGGCGACATTCAAGGTGTGGCGGACGCATGAGGGCGGCGACGGGACCTACCAGACGTTCAACACGGAAGTGTCGGACGGGATGGTGGTGCTCGACGTCATCCACAAGATCCAGGCGGAGCAGGCGCCCGACCTCGCCGTCCGCTGGAACTGCAAGGCCGGCAAGTGCGGCTCATGTTCCGCCGAGATCAACGGTCGGCCGCGGCTGATGTGCATGACGCGATTGAGTCAGCTCGATCTGCACGAACCGGTCACCGTCGAGCCGATGCGCGCGTTTCCGCCGATCAAGGATCTCGTCACCGACGTGAAGTGGAACTTCGACGTCAAGACGCAGATTCAGCGCTTCAAGGTTCGTCCGCCGGATGCGCCCGATGGCACGTGGCGCGTGAAGCAGCGCGACATCGACCGCGTCCAGGAGTTCCGGAAGTGTATCGAGTGCTTCCTGTGCCAGGACGTCTGCCACGTGCTGCGCGATCACAACAAGCACGCGGAGTTCATCGGCCCGCGCTTCTTCGTCTACGCGGCCAATCTCGAGATGAATCCGCTCGACACCGAGGACCGCATCGCGGCGCTGAAGGACGAGCACGGCATCGGCTACTGCAACATCACCAAGTGCTGTACGCGCGTCTGCCCGGAGCACATCCACATCACCGACAACGCCATCATCCCGCTCAAGGAGCGCGTCGTCGATCGGTTCTACGATCCGATTACCCGGTTGCTGCGGGTCTGGAAATAGCGCGATTCAAGATCCCCAACTCCCAAATTCCAGTTCCCACATGGCGGATAAGGGGGTTGGCAAGTTGGGAATTTCCTACTGTCTACCGCGTCCTGCCGGTCCGGTTGGTAGCTGCTGCTTCTGGAAACCAGCGGGCAGCGCGAAGGTCGCGTCCGTGAAGGTCTGGCGCGTCGCCTCTTTCACCTCGACGACCGTTTGACGCGAGCCGTTGGTAGTCACACTTCTGACCGGGACGCCACTGAACCCCTGCTCCTCCGGCGAACCAATCCGGAACAGCCCCTCCACGTTCTGCGGCATCATCGCCTGGAGGAACGTGACGAGCTGGCGAGTCACTTCGAGGTCGGCCGCCGTCAGATTGAAGGCCTTCGGGTCGACGGTGCAGAGCTCCGCCACCTTCTGATTGTTCTGCATGCCCTCGTACTTGTCGCACGTCCAGCGGCCGACCGTGTCCGTGCCGGTCTTGTGGTATTGCGGCCGGGGGCGGTTGGCGGCGGCAGCTCCGATGCCGCGGCCCCGCATCATCGCCTCCACCTGCGCACGCTGCGCCGGCGGCATGTTCTTCAGCTGCTCGTCGAGCTGCGACATCGCGGCGTTGAGCTGCTGGCCGACGCGTTCGACATCCGCCTTCGTCATTTCCGTGTACGACTTCGTGTCGTAGTTGATAATCCAGAGGACCTGTTTGTTCCCGTCGAAGATGGTCGCCATCTTCTCGCCCATCGGCCCAGCGATGTCCGCTCTCATCCTCGTCTTTTCCAGCTGCACCTGGTTGGTGGCAGTCTTCCCGTCGGTGGTCGACTGCTGAACAATCAGGACGCCATCCGCCGCGAGCAACGGCGACGTGCATACGCACACGGCAGCGACGAGCAGGGCGATGGTCCAGCGTGAGGTCATCGGTGATCCTCCTAGAGTGACTGAGGATTATATCGTCCTGACGTGAAGTGCGGTCTCAATCCGACCCGCGGTCGATTGAGGCATGCCGCTCGCTCTCGTCGAGAAGGGCCTCGAGTTCCGCGATCATGTTGAGGTCTTTCGGTCGACCAGCCGCTCGCTTGAGGGCGATAAGCGTGCGAAGCGGGACGCAACGGACGTCGTATCCTTCGAGTGACGCCGTCTCGGCGTCTGCCACCAGTTGTTCATAGGTGCCGCCGCCGGCAACCTCACCCAGGAGGTCGAGGTCTCCGAGCGCGGTGGTCAGGGTGAAGTTCAGTCCTCGCGAGATCGTGGCGGGATTGAATCGAAACGGCAATCCGTCAGGTGCTCCTCGAAGGTATGGGTGGAGCGGTTCAAGCGCGGCCGCCAGCCTCGAGATGTTCATGGGTGTACGACGATATACAACGTCAAGATCCCAAGTGACGTGTGCCGACCCGTGAATCGTCGCCGCGACGCCGCCAACGATGATGAATTCGACCCCGGCCTCACTCAGGGCTCTGATGAGTGCGGGACTATCGGTGGCGGTCACGAGTGATTCTTACTGAACGCCTCACGTAGCTTGACGAGTCCCTGAAGGGCCCTCTGCATTCTCCGCAGGCGCTCTGCAGGGGTGAGTTTCAGATTCTCGCGTAGCAGCGTGCGATCGATGTCTTTCTTGAACGCTTCGATGACAGGATCTGGCTCGAGGACGATATGCGCGTCGTCCATGGAATCTAGTTTACTGCGGAGACGCCCTCGTTATCGCCGTCTTGCCGTAAATGTGCCGTGCTGATCGGGATAAGACCGGCTCTGGTCAGCTCCGACGACCGTGCCCTTCATCTGCAATGCGTCAGAGCTCAGGGTTCCTCGGAATGAATAAACGACACTGGCACCGGTCGGAGTTGCATGCGGCGCTTCGAAGGTCCATTCGACTGACGTATCGCTGATCTTCCCGCCGTGGATGTCTACCGACGTCGATCCCGAGCTGCACGTGCCAGAGATCCCGGACCCCTTGTCCTGCCGCAATGAGCACGTGAGCGTTGGCAGCCACTCGAACGAGACGCTGACGGACCACACGCCTGATACGTCCACCGCCGCCGCCAAACCGATAACCAACAGCGCAACGAGTAGTACTCTGAAGCGTCTCATACGGTCCTCTTCAACTTGGTCATGGACGCTGTGTTTCGTTAGCACGAAAGCACACAATCAGCACGTCACAACTTCGTCAGCCGCGGCAACACCGTGACGCACGGAAGGTACGCCGCCACGTGCAGGATCATCAGCGCGAGTGCCGTCGGCGCCCCGCCGATCATCGGGCCGCGGAACACGACGAGGAGCGGCACGAACGAGACCAGCAGCGCGGCGAAGGCCACCCGTCTGAACGTGCGCACGGGATGATCGGAGGAGGCGCTGATTCCGGCGAAGATGAGCACAGCGATGCTGACCAGGATCGCGGTATCAATCGTCGGTGCAATCAGGCCGAGCGGCGTTGCGTCGGCTCGTGCTCCTGGAATGTGGATGACGAGGAGGCGCACAACGAGGACTGCGGCGATCGACGTGAGGACCGTCAGTGGCCCGACCCACAGCAGTCGTTCGGTCGCGATGACCGACCCCGCGTCGACGGGCGATACGTCGGTATCCAGCAGCGCCATGGCTACCGTTGCTTCGTCATGACGAAGGTGCCGTCCTGACCGCCATCGATACCGAACGACCCGCGGACGGTGCTTCCGTCGGCATCGAGCTCGCCGGCAAATTTCATCAGTCCGGCGAAGCCGTCCTGTGTGACCTGCAACTGCCAGGACACCAGCGTGCCGGTCACGCGACCCTCGATGACTCGAAACCGGTCGGAGGTGCCGCCGCACGTGCCTGTCAGCGCTTGATCGTCCTGGCCAAAAGTGCAGGTGCCAGTACTCGTCACACCTGGCAAGCGCATTTCCAGATCCCAGGTTCCGGAAACGTCGGATGTGGCGTGCGCCGATACCGGAATCAGCAGCAGCGCGATCGAGAGGAGCGCCGCGAGTCGAGAATCACAACCCATACGTCATCCCGCATCCGACAACCGCAGGACCGCGGGACTGTCAGCCGGTTCGCGTTCGTAGCTGAGTCCCTGGCGTGACGAGGCGCGACGGCTGGCGATTCCCACCGCCACGCACACAGCGGCGATCACGACAACGTACACGACGGCGGCGCGTGGGGACTGCAGTGCCGCCATCTGCGCGTCCGCGCCCCTGTAGGCAAACAGGTTGAGTGGCACGAGGATGACCAGCGCTTTCGACTTGAGTGTCTCGACCGCAGGCGCGTACGTGCGCGCGAACGGGATCGTGTGCCACCCGTAGGTCACGGCTTCGACCAGGAGCGCTCCCGCCACGATCTCGAAGAGTCCGACCGTCGCGGCGACACCAGCACCCCATCCGAGCAGCCAGGCGACAGCGGTCACGGTCGCCGCGATCGGGTACACCGCCAGCGCGAGCAGGGCACCGCGCGTGCCGCTGGCAGCATGGCGCACGCGGGTGCTGCACAGCAGAAAAACCCAGTTCGCGTCGATCTCGACGGGAATGCCGAACGCGACGCGCAGGCCCACTGCAGTGAAGAACATCAGCACGAGCGGCAACGCCAACAGGTAAGCGGCGGGCACGTCCAGGACGATCGTCCGTCTCACGGTCGCGGCAACGACGCTGACCGCGGCGAGCGCGACGCCGATTCCGATATACGTCAGGACAACGAACACGTGTCTGCGGCTGCGTGTGAAGGTGGCGAGCGTGAACGCAAGAATCCCTCGGCTGGGGGCGACGTGGGACAGGGTCACCGTCGCCAGGCGCAGTATCGCTGCCGGCCAGCGCACGGCCTGCTTCGACGGCGATGACAACGCCCGTCGCGCGATCCAGCGCGCCGGCAGGATATAGGTCGGAACGACGATCGCGAACGTGACGAGCGCGGCACTGACGGCGGCCGCGGCTGGCGCGGAAAACGAGGAATGCCACGGGCCGGCGACCAATTCATAGATCGAGGCAAACCACACTGGTGGAAGCTGCATCCGGGTCCCGCTCGTCTCGAGCATCTGCCGGACGAGCCGCGGCAGCACCGATGGGAGATAGAGAAACGTTTCGATCAGCGCCGCGACGCTGACCAGCTGCAATACGCCGGCGAGTGCATGCGCGGCCGACACACTCAGTGCCAGAGCGGCCATACCGCGAAGAACCAGCAAGGCGGCGAAGGTCGTCAGCACCGCGCCCAGCGTGGCAACCAGGTGGCCGACGAACACAGGCACGACGTGGCCGACCACCGGATTGGCGGCGGCAATCAGCGCAAAGATGGCGGCGCTTGGCAGGTGAAGCGCCGCGGCGAACATCAGCGCCATCGTCAGGGCGGCCGCCAGTTGCGCTGCGGCGACCGTTCGCGCGCGGACCGGCAGCACGCCCAGGATTTCCTGATCGACGCGGTCCGGTAACAGCGCTTCCCACGTCAGCGCCGCCAGCAGCGCAGCAGTCACGATCGCGTAAAGGATGAAGAACATGCGATCGACGAGGACGATCTGCTCGACTTCGATCGCCGACGCGTGGCGCAGCGCCGCATACTTGAACATCTGACTGAAGGCGAACATCGAGGGCGGAACGGCAAGGAACGCTGTTCCCCAGATGGCGAACTGCCACGGGTCCGCCTCGCGCGAGAGCACGGCCGAATTGAGCAGACGTCGCAGCGAGTCGTGGCCGAGCAGCCGGAACTGCCGCCACTCGCGACCTCGCGGTGATGTCTCAACCACGAAGAACCTGTCCGTCGCCGCAGGCGACCTTTGTGGTTTCACCGCGCCGCCACGTCGGCCAGCTCGCGTCCAAGCTGCGCGACGTCTCCCTCGATGGCCACGGTGGCGAACGCTTCCTCCAGCGATCCGCTGCGCGTCATCGCGCGCAGGCGCGAAATGGAATTGCTGGCGACGACGTGGCTCTTGTGGAGGATGACGACGTCCTCGCAGACTTTCTCCACCGCTTCGAGCACGTGCGAGCTGTAGATGATGATCTTGCCCTTGGCGCGCAGCGTCTCGATCAGACTGCGCAGGACCAGGGTCGAGGCGACGTCGAGGCCCGAGTTGGGTTCATCGAGCACGACCAGTGCGGGATCGTGCAGCAGTGCCGCCGAGATCAGGACCTTCTGCCGCATCCCCTTCGAGAACGACGACAGCGGTGCGTGACGGTCGGTATCCAGATCGAACAGCTCCAGATACCGATTGATGCGCTTGACCATCGTCGGGCGCGGAAGATCGCGCAATCCGCCGATCAACTCGAGATATTCGGTGGCGGTGAGGTGCTGATACAGGCGCGGCTCCTCCGGGACGTAGCCGACCAGCGCCTGGTATGCGATCAATTGGCGGTGGATGTCGACGCCCTGCCATCGGACCACGCCCCGCGACGGCGTGAGCAACCCGACCATCATGCGAACCGTCGTGCTCTTGCCCGATCCGTTGGGCCCGAGCAGTCCCACAGCCTGACCCGGCGTGGCGGTCAGCGTCAGCCGGCGCACAGCGGCAATGCCGCGATAGAGCTTCGAGACGTCGACCAGTTCGAGCATCGGAGTGGCTCTCGGCTAAATCCCAAATCCCAAATCCCAAGTCCCAAAACCCAAACCTCGAAAAACAGGGAAGGGAAACCCAAACGCCCGAGGCCGGATCGACACAGCCTGCGCCGCGGCTTGACGCTTCAGCATTGGGACTTGGAACTTGGGAATTGGGGCTTGGGATTTCCACCACGCTCCGGCCAGCAGCAGGCGAGTACGGGGACCGGCGAGAGCAGGATTACGGCGACCACGAATGCGATCAGGGCCTCCGACGATGAGAAGACGCGAACGCCGCGAGGGGCACACAGCGCGAACATGAAGCTGAAGTAACAGGCGGGGATCAACGTCAGCGCCAGGAGGGTCCCCGTGCTGGTATCCGTCTTGAGATCGGTCCAGGCGGCTCCCGCCATCGCGCGAAGCACCGCGGCACGTGCGCGCACGACATCATCGAGGCGATGTGAGGAGTGGAGCTCGTATTCGTAATCGGCGAGAGCCGGCGCGACGATCAGCTCGAAAGCGCGATCGGTCAAGAAGCGCGTGGACATGCGTGTCGCCCAGTCGATGAACGTCATCGTGCCTCCGCCGGTTTGAGCGCGAGCGCTTCGCGCAGGAGTTGATACGCGTCGTGGACTTTCAAGCCGTAATCGGTGGCGCGATACAGTCGCCGGGGAAGGCCGATCGCGCCGCGTGGCCGTTCCTCCTGCCACGATTCGACGAATCCCTTCGTTTCCATGCGCGCGAGCGTCACATAGATCGATCCACGCTTGAGGCGACCAGCCGAGGCCTCGACGAGCTCGAGCCCGTATCGGTCGCGCGCGCGGAGCAAATCGAGGATCAGCGACTCAGTCAGCGACATCGACGGCAGACGCGCTTCCTTCATGGGAGGGTGATCTTACATTTTGTCAGATACTTGTCAAGTATGGCTGCTTCAGCATTCGCGCAATGAATCTGCAATCAGCAGTCTGACTTCGACAATTGCTGCTGAAAGGCATCCGCCTGCTCGTGGGCGTGATAGGACGACCGCACGAGCGGACCCGATTCGACGTGGACGAATCCCTTGCGCATGGCGATCTCTTTGAGCGCGCGGAACTCGGTGGGATGGTAATAGCGCGCCATGGGCGCGTGTGCCGGCGAGGGGCGCAAGTATTGACCGATCGTCAGGATCGACACCCCGGCCTCGCGCAGATCGTCGAACACCCGCACGATTTCGTCGTGTTCCTCTCCCAGACCGACCATGATGCCGGTCTTGGTGGCGATGTCCGGGCGATACCGTCGCGACCGCTCGAGCAGTTCGAGCGTGCGCGCGTACTTACCGCCCGAGCGCACCCGCCGATACAAACGCGGCACGGTTTCCGTGTTGTGATTGAGGACGTCGGGCTGCGCGTCGAGCACGGTCCGCAGCGACGATTCGAGGCCCTGGAAGTCCGGAATCAACACCTCGATCCGGCAGCCGGGGACACGCGCGCGGGTGTGGCGGATCGTTTCGGCGAAGATGAACGCGCCGCCATCGGCGAGATCGTCACGATCGACGGAGGTGATGACGGCGTACTGCAGTCCCATGCGCGCCACCGCTTCCGCGACGCGCGCCGGCTCCGCGAGATCGAGCTCGGTGGGTTTGCCATGCGCGACCGCACAATAGGCGCACGCGCGGGTGCACAGGTCGCCGAGGATCATGAACGTCGCAGTGCCGTGATGCCAGCATTCGCCGATGTTGGGGCAGCGCGCGTCCTCGCAGACGGTGTTCAGCTCGAGGTCCTTCATGATCCCCTTCAGCCGAACGTAGTTGGATGACCCCGGGGCGCGGACCTTCAGCCATTCGGGCTTCGGCTGACGGGGACCGATGAACTGGAGGGGAGCTTCGACGGGCACCGGTTCTATTTTAGTGGCTACACCGAGGTTCCCTGTGCTGAGCCACCGCGGAGGTAAGACACGGAGAACACGCAGAAATCGAAATGAAATGTTGCTCCGTGACCCCCGTGGTGTGGCTCTTAGTGGTCTCGACAGAGGGTGAGCGCTGGATTAGGCGGTTGGGTGGCTGCTAAGGAACTGCCGCGCAAGCTGCCCAGTCCGGGAGCCACCCAGCTACCCAGCTACCCAGCTACCCATCAGCGCCTCGCCCTCGGTGATTTCGGCGTAGAGCCGTTCGTAATCGTCTGCCATTCGCTGAACGGAGAACCGCTCCTCGGCGCGTTGCCGGCAAACGGTTGGGTCGATCTTCTGGGTCAACGCGACCTCCGCCATTTCGTCGACGTCGCGGCAGATCCAACCGGTCACGCCGGGATCGATCACTTCTGGCACCGAGCCGCGGCGCAGCGCTATTACCGGCGTTCCACACGCCATCGCCTCGATCATGACCAGGCCGAACGGCTCTTCCCACTGAATCGGGAACAACAGGGCGGACGCACCAGCCAGCAGTTCGTTCTTGGCCGGCAGGTCCGCTTCGCCGACATATTCAACGTTACGACCATCGACGAGCGGGCGCACTTCCTTTTCCCAGTACGTACGGAAGAGCGGCTGAATCTCTCCCGCAATCTTCAGCGGAATGCCGGTGCGATGCGCGACATCGATCGCTTCGCGGACGCCTTTGCACGGCGCGATGCGTCCGAGGAACGCGAGATATCGCCGCGGTTCGGTCGAGACGAAGTACTCGTCGAGCTCGATCCCGTGGTGAATCACCGACAGATTCACCATCGTCTCGCGCGATGCCTGCGCGGCGCTGATCGCCACGTAGTGCACGTCGGGATGGCGCGAGTACAGCTCGGAGAGCGCGGGTTCGTACGGGTGATGGATGGTCAGGACCGTACGGCGCGGTCTGATGAAGCGCGTCAACGGGATCGCCAACGCATCGTTGACGTGAACCACGTCGGCGTCACCGGCGCAGATGTCGGCGACGGCCCAGGCCACGTGATCCATCTGCAGCATCAGACAGCGCTGCTCGTTGACGATCGGCCACTCGGCAGTCTGATGCAGCGATCGGACTTCGCACGGCAGCTGCGACTCGCCGTTCGCATAGACCACAAGCGAGTGCCCTCTGGCGTGCAGCGTGCGGGCGAGATGAGCGACGAAGAGCTCCGTACCGCCATATCGCGGCGGCGGGACGGGAATAAACGGTGGGGCAACGATGGCTATCTTCATCTGGGCAACAGGGATGAGGACACCTCGAGGCCCGCGCCGCGCCGGTCAACGCGGAGATCAACGCGTCCGCCGGCGAGCTCGAGATTCTCGAAGGCCATGAAATCCAGACCATGGGGCAGATCGCTTGCCGCGATGCAGGCCGTCTCGGCGACCGGATCGAGGCGCAGCTGCAGCACGGCATCGATGAGCAGGAACACGGCTGCCGATGCCCACGCCTGCGGTGCGCAGGCGACCGGATACAGCGTCGGTCCGTCTCCGGGCCGTCGATGAAATCCGCAAAAGAGCTCCGGCATGCGGGTCAGATCGAAAAAGCGGCTGGCGTCGAAGAGCGACGACAGCACCGTGGTGGCGGCGCCGCTGAGGCCGTAACGCGCGAACCCGGCGGCGATGAGGGCGTTGTCGTGCGGCCACACGGAGCCGTTGTGGTACGACATCGGGTTGTAGCGGTGTTCGCAGGCGGCGAGCGTTCGAATGCCCCAGCCGGAAAACGATTCGGGTGCCAGCAGTGTCTCGGTCACGCGGCGTGCGCGATCGGGCGAGGCGATGCCGCTGAACAGACAATGACCGGCGTTGGAGCTGCGGACGCGGCACGGCCGCTTGTGACCGTCGAGCGCCAGCGCGTACGTGCCGAGCTCGTCGCACCAGAACGCCTCCTCGAAGCGGGCTCTCAACCGTTCGGCTTCGGCTTCGAGCTGCCGTGCGAGCACTTCCTCGCCGCGTGCGCGCGCGAGAGCGGAGATCTTCCGCTTGGCGTCGAACACGTAGCCCTGCACTTCGCACAAGGCAATGGGCGGCGCCGCCAACGTGCCATCGGCGTGGAAGACCGAGTCCTTCGAATCCTTCCATCCTTGCTGCACGAGACCGGCCGGCGTGCGGCGTGCGTACTCGACAAAGCCGTCGCCGTCGCTGTCACCATGGCGATCGATCCATTCGAGTGCCCGCAGGATGTTCGGCCACAGCCGATCGATGAAGGCGCGATCGGCCGTGCGCTCGAAATAGCGGCCGGCGAGGACGAGAAACAGCGGCGTCGCGTCCACGCTGCCGTAATAGCGTCCGAACGGCACCTCGCCCAACGCCGCCATCTCGCCGCCGCGTGCTTCATGCAGAATTTTCCCCGGCTCGGCGTCTTGATCGGCCGATGCAGTCGCGGCCTGAAGCGCGGCCAGATACGCAAGGACGCCTCGTGCCAGCGACGGATCGATCGTCAGCGTCGACAGCGCGGTGATGATGCCGTCGCGTCCGAAGACCGTGTTGAACCACGGGACGCCGGCATATGGATACGGCCCGTGCGGCGTCTCGCTGATCATCATCCGCAGGTCGGATGCCGACCGGTCGAGCCATTGGTTGAACGCCTCGTCGCTGCTCGTGACGCGACCCTGACGTGCCGCCAGCCGTGTGAACTGCTGATTGAGGATTGCGAACGCGCGATCGGTATCTCCCACCTGCTCGTGAGGCGTGGCGCCGACCTGGCAATGGACGTTGAAGCGGAGGCGCATTTCCTGGTGTGGTGCCAGTGCGACGCTGAATGCCGCGCGTGAGCTCGAGAGCGCATCAGGCTGGCTTTCGAACTTCAGGTGCATCTGTCTGACGACGTTGTCCAGTCCGCGATACGACAGCACGACGGCGGTGCTGGAAATCTCCGGTGTCAACAACGTGCCGCGTCGGGCACGGTGGGTGCCCCGGATTTCAAAGATGTCGACGAAGTCGGCATCGAAGTCGATGGTGACCGGTAGCAGAACCGGCGCCGCGCTGTAATTGGCGATGCGCAGCGACTCGTACAAGTGGCCATCGAGGACGAACCGTGAGCGATAGACGTGCAGGAGATCCCGCTCGACGACAAGGTTGCCGTCGACGACCAGGTCGGCGTTGGTGAGGTCTGCGGCGAAACCATCGTTGTCGACACGGACACGCGAGCTGAGCAAATGCGGGCGCGTGTGACCAATTTGCAGTCGCAGCTGTGAAAGAAAACGAGTTCCCTGGTGATAAAGGCCGTGCTCGCGGAGCGCCTGCGTGACGATGTCGCCGCGTGGATCGAACAGGGCGAAGGTGTCGCCGTGCTTCAGGACGCGCGACAATTCAGCGGTTTTTGCCGGGGTCGCGAGGATATAGAAACGATCGCCTACCTGCAGGACCTCGTCCATGACGTGTGTCGGGGCTATTTGCTTCATCAAATTTGGCGCCAACGCGACAGCGATAAGGAGCGGGCTCCGGAGAAAACAGCCGCGTTTGGCTGGAAGTCGGCTAGCCTGATCGCATGCAGCGCCTGGCAATCACCTGGCTTGGGCACTCCACCTTCATCGTCCGTACGCCGGGCGGCAAGCGCGTGCTGTTTGATCCGTGGCTCGAGAACAACCCGGCCTGCCCCGACAGCTTGAAGCGGCCGTCCGCCATCGATCTGATTCTCGTCTCGCACGGTCACGCCGACCATATGGAAGACCTCGTGGGGCTTGCTCGAGACACCGGCGCTCCCGTCGTCGCACCGTTCGAGCTGTGCGAGTGGGCCGCGCGCAAAGGGCTGCAGAATGTGGCGCCGATGAACAAGGGCGGCACGATCGAGATTGGCGGGCTGCGCGTCACGATGACCGACGCACGTCACAGCAGCGGATTCGTCGAGCAGGAGCGGATGCTGTACCTGGGAGAGGCGGCAGGCTACGTCATACGACTGGAAGACGGACGCGCGGTGTACTACGCCGGCGATACCTCGTTGTTCGGCGACATGCGCCTCATTGGCGAACTCTATCGACCCGAGATTGCCTTTCTGCCAATCGGCGATCGCTTTACGATGGATCCGGAGGCTGCGGCACGCGCCGCCGAGCTGGTTGGCGTGCGGCAAGTTGTGCCGATGCACTGGGGCACATTTCCGCTGCTCACCGGAACACCGGCGGCTCTGCGGCCGCTGGTGGAACGACGGGGCATCGAGTTGCTGGAACTGAAGCCTGGCGAGACGGCAGAATAATGATTTTTGATCTTTGATCTTTGATTTCTGATTTGGCTCGAAATCGAAAATCGCAATCGAGAATCAAAGATCAACGATCAAAATTCGACATCGAATGGAACATACAGTCGCGGCACCCATAACCTTCGAGACGCATCCCGCCGCGTATCGTCACTGGAAGCTGACCTTCGATGGTCCGCTCGCCACGCTCGGGATGGATGTCCGCGAGGATGCGGGCCTGCGCGACGATTACCGATTGAAGCTGAACTCCTACGATCTCGGCGTCGACATCGAGCTTGCCGACGCGATCCAGCGTATCCGCTTCGAGCACCCCGAAGTCCGCGTGGTGATCATCACCAGCCTCAAGGAGCGGGTCTTCTGCGCCGGTGCCAACATCTTCATGCTCGGCGGATCGAGCCACGGCTTCAAAGTGAACTTCTGCAAGTTCACCAACGAAACGCGCCTGGCAATGGAAGATGCGAGCACGCATTCGGGGCTGAAGTTCCTCGCGGCGATCAACGGCATCTGTGCGGGTGGCGGTTATGAGCTGGCGCTGGCGTGCGACGAGATCGTTTTGGTCGACGACGGCAATAGCGCGGTGAGTCTGCCGGAGACACCGCTGCTCGGCGTGCTGCCAGGCACGGGTGGGCTTACGCGCGTGGTCGACAAGCGCAAGGTTCGCCGGGACCTGGCAGACGTGTTCAGCACGGTCGCCGAGGGTGTGAAGGGGAAGCGCGCGGTGGAATGGCGGCTGGTCGATGCCGTTTACCCGACAAGCCGCTTTCGCGACCAGGTACAGCGACGCGCGCATGAGCTCGCCGCACAATCGGATCGACCTGCTGGTGGGCGCGGTATCGCGCTGCGCCGGCTGAACCCGGCGGTCACCGACGACCACATCGACTACGGTGTGGCCGACGTCAAGATCGACCGCGACCGTCGCGTCGCCGAGCTCACGGTGCGAGCTCCGGACGACCGGCAGCCGGCAACACCGGAAGCGATTGCCGAGGCCGGGGCCGACTACTGGCCGTTGCGCGCGTTTCGCGCGCTCGACGATGCCGTGTTGCGGTTGCGGCTCAACGAGCCGGAGATTGGAACGGTGATCGTCCGTGCCGCCGGCGATCCGGCAGCTGTTCTGGCTTGCGACGAGGTGCTGAACGCGCATCGCGATCACTGGCTCATACGCGAGATCACGCGGTTCATCGCGCGGACGTTGAAGCGGATCGATCTCACGTCGCGCAGTTTTTTCGCCTTCATCGAGCCGGGCAATGCGTTTGCGGGCACACTCTTCGAGCTCGCTCTCTCCTGCGATCGCGCCTATATGCTCGACGATCCCGATCGGCCGAACACGGTCGCGGTCTCCGCGATGAATCGCGGCGCCTACCGAATGAGCAACGGCCTTTCGCGCCTCGAGCTCCGCTTTTTCGGCGAGCCGGATCGAGTGGCCTCCGCCTTCGCGCATGACGGCCCATACCAGCCGCAAGAGGCGCGCGAAGCCGGCCTCATCACATTCGCACCGGACGATCTCGACTGGGCCGACGAAGTGCGACTGGCGATCGAGGAGCGTGCGGCGCTCTCGCCCGATGCGTTGACCGGTCTGGAAGCAAACCTGCGATTTGTCGGCCCGGAGACGCTCGAGACGAAGATCTTCGGCCGCCTCAGCGCGTGGCAGAACTGGATCTTCCAGCGGCCAAACGCGGTCGGAGAGCGCGGGGCACTCAAGACGTACGGACGTGAGGGAAGGCCGGAGTTTGACTGGAAACGTACTTGATTACTTGAATTTACAATGTTCGATTTGAGGATTTGAGGATTGATTTGAACATTGGAGCATTTGGAGATTGGATCAACTCAATTGGCACATTTGCACATGGCCAAATTGACGTAAGCAAATGCGCAAATGAGCGAATCGACAAATCAATTCTCACATCCTCAAACTGAAGATTTGAAACTGGAGAAGTTCCCATGCTCTCCGCCGATCGCATCCCCAACAACGTCGACCTGCACAGCGACAAGCGATTGCAGCGCGCGCTCGAACACTGGCAGCCGAAGTACCTGCAATGGTGGCGCGACATGGGACCGCAGGGATTCCAGGATTATCACCACGTGTACTTGCGCACGGCAATCAGCGTCGACGCGAAGGGGTGGGCGCACTTCGACTACGTGAAGCTGCCCGAGTATCGGTGGGGGATCTTTCTCGCGGAGCCGGAGCACGATCGCCGGATTGGCTTCGGTCAATTCAAGGGGCAGCCGGTCTGGCAGGAAGTGCCCGGCGAGTTTCGCAATCAGCTGCGGCGACTGATCGTGACACAGGGCGACACCGAGCCGGCCAGTGTCGAGCAGCAGCGGCTGCTCGGAAGTCATTGCCCGAGCCTGTACGATCTGCGGAATCTCTTTCAGGTGAACGTCGAGGAAGGTCGTCACCTCTGGGCGATGGTCTACCTGCTGCACTCCTACTTTGGCAAGGACGGGCGCGAGGAGGCCGAGGAGCTGCTCGAACGCCAGAGCGGGAACCGCGACAAGCCGCGGATGCTGGAGGCGTTCAACACGCCGATTGAGACGTGGCTCGATTTCTTCGCCTTCACGATGTTCACCGACCGCGACGGCAAGTCTCAGCTGCTGTCGCTGGCGGAAAGCTCGCTCGATCCGCTGTCGAGAACGACGCGCTTCATGTTGACCGAGGAATCGCATCACATGTTCGTCGGCGACACTGGTCTCGGCCGCATCATCGAGCGCACCTGTCAGCTGATGAAGGAAGCCGGATTCTCCGAGGATGTGCGGCGGGTCGGCGGCATCGATCTGGTGACGATCCAGAAGCACATCAACTTCTGGTTCAGTCAGAGTCTCGACCTGCACGGCAGCGAGGTGTCGAGCAATGCCGCCAGCTATTTCACCAACGGTCTGAAGGGGCGCGCGGAAGAAGACAAACGCGAGGACGACCACGTCCTCGCCGCCGCCGTCTACCTGCTCGATGCGCTCGACGAGGAGGGGCGGCCGATCCGGCGTGAGGTGCCGATGCGCAACGCGCTCAACGAGGTGCTGCGCGACTGGTACGTCGACGACTGCCGCAGCGGCATCGATCGGTGGAACAAGCGGCTCGAGCAGCACGGGATCGACTTCCGCTTCTCGCTGCCGGATCGCAAGTTCAACCGGCACATCGGTGTGTTCGCCGGCCTGCACTTCGATCCGTCGGGGCGTCCACTGAGCGGCGAAGAGTGGACGCGTCGGCACGGCGACTGGCTGCCGTCATCCTCCGATACGGACTATCTCAAGAGCCTGCAGGCACGCCCGATCTTCGAGCGCGGCCTGTTTGCCAACTACATCGCACCGCCACTCAGAGGGATCAATCACCAGGCGATCGACTTCGAATATGTACGAACTGAATTATGAGGTGGCATGTTCAATCTTCGAATTTCATTTTGAGCATTCTCAAATTGAAAATCGAAGATCGAAGATTCGATGATTCAGCGTATCGCCGTCCTCGGCGCCGGCACGATGGGGCGGGGCATCGCGTATGTCGCGATTGCCGCCGGCTTCCCGGTGCGGCTGTTCGACGTGTCGGAGGGCGTGCTCGAGGATGCCACCGCGTCGATCCGCACGATCGCCGAGAAGGCGGTCGGACGTGGTGAGCTGACCGTCGCCGCATGCCAGGAGACGCTCGGCCGCCTGTCGGCTTCGACCAGCCTCGCCGACGCCGTGCAGCATGCCGACCTCGTCATCGAAGCCGTGCCCGAGCGCATCGAAGTGAAGCTGACCACGTTCGAGGCGCTGCAGAACAACGCGCCGCCATCGGCCGTGCTCGCGACCAACACCTCGGCGTTGAGCATCACCGAGATGGCCTCGGTGCTCGAGGATCCCTCACGCCTCGCCGGGATGCACTTCTTCAATCCCGTCCATCGGATGACGCTCGTGGAAATCGTCCGCGCGCTCGAGACGAGCGAGCAGACGATCGCGGCGATCGCAGACGTGGCGCGGCGCATGGGCAAGGAGACGGTGCTCGTGCGCGAGTCGCCGGGATTCATCACCAGCCGCCTCAACGCGCTGATCGGCAACGAGGCGTTTTACATGCTGCAGGAAGGCGTCGGCACCGCGCGCGATATCGACAAGGCCGTGAAGCTCGGGCTCAACCACCCGCTGGGGCCGTTCGAGCTCGTCGATCTCGTCGGCCTCGATACACGCCTCGCGATCCTCCAGCATCTGCACCGGACCCTCGGTGAGAAGTTCCGGCCCTGCCCGCTGCTCGAGCAGCACGTGAAGGCTGGACGGTTAGGCAGAAAGACGGGGCGGGGTGTCTACGAATACTGAACGTTCAATCTTCGATTTGAGAATTGATCCTCAAATCCTCCAATCCTCAACTCCTCAAATTCAAGATTGAAGATCATTGAATCACGATCGAGCCCTGCAGCGCCGTGTTCGTCGGTTGATCGTGATCGTGAAATCCGCACGTCCGAACGACGGTCAGATTTCCTGTCTGTTTGGTCTGCCCGGCCTGAATGAATCCGACATCGTTGACGGCAGGGCAATCCGTGTGTTCGGGATGCGGATTGGACGCCATGTCGTGTGTCCGTGTGTCGTTGTTGACGAAGGTGACACGTGTGCCAGCGGGTACCGTCAACGTTTTTGGCGATACACCGCTCGTGGTGATGGTGAACGTCGTGCCGCCACCGGTGCCACCGCCCCCTCCTGTGCCACCACCCGTCCCACCGCTGCCACCTGTGGAGGGCGACGTCGGTGTGCTCGACCCGCACGCCGCCAGCGCACCAATCATCGCGATCGCCGCGCAGAGACCGAGATCCCGGTTGACCATCAGTAGAATTTCCTCGAGATATTGAAGCCCAGATACCAATCATCCTTTGACGTGCCGCCGCGGGCGATCTGCCCCATCGTCGTGCCGAACCCGTTCGAGAAATTCATCTGGAACACATGCCCGCCAAGGCGCTTCTCGATCCCGAAGCTGCCCTGGTTGACGCCTGGCGTGTATCCCGCGCGCGGAGTGACCTCGCCGACCAGATAGACCGTCGGGCGTACCCGGATCCGGGCGCCGACTCCCACCATGAACGTGTCGTTGTCGTCGGTCAGTTCGCTCGGCAGCGGATTCGAGTTGTTCACCCACATCGGTTCCACGTACACCGCGCCATGTCGGCCGAACTCGCGCGACACCGCCACGCCCAATCCAGGGGTGTAGCTGTCGCGGAAATTGTTCGTGCCGTCGAGCGACGCGACGACGTCGAGACCGAGCGGTCCCTTCGTGCCCTGCTGCAGCAGATTGTAATGACTGAAGAACTCGATCGTGCGGTCGTTGGTCCGATGAATGCCGGCCTGCAGACCTCGCATCACCCCGAATCGGTACTCGAGACCGATCGCGGCACCCGAATCGATGCCAAAGAGATCGCCGGCCAGGTCGCCGAAGTCGCCCTGTCCGAGCGGACGCGTGAACCGGTGTGTCACGCGAAAGGCGCTGCGGAACCGTGGAACCCGGAGCGTCGTCGGCAGCGCGATCAGCGTGAAGTCGGGCTGTGACAGGTTGATGTCACGATCGGGATCGTCCGGCGGCGTTGGCCGCTGGTTCTGCGCCGCAACCGGCTGCGGCAATCCCGCAACAATCAGTGACAACAGAAGGATCAGAAGACGAATCGGTTTCATCGAATCTCCGTCAATCGTTCTTCGCACCAATCTCGATCCACCGCTTGAGGACGAGAATCTGTCCTTCGGTGAGGAACGGACCGTTGCCACGCGGCATGCGCACGCCAACGATATCGGACCGGCCTTCGAGCTTGTGAATGATGTAGCTGTTCTCCGGATCGCCGGGAATCACGCGCGTCGCACCCCGTTTGTCGCGGCTCGGCACGCCGACCAGATTGTTGTACGACACGGCGGCCGTGAGATCCAAGCCGCCAGAGAACCTGCTCCCTTGCGGGTTGTGGCAGTTGGTGCACGCGAGGCGACCCGACGGATCGGTCGTATCGAAGATCTCGTGTTGAATGCTGCTGAACGTCGGTTGCAGGTTTGGCGTGGGTCCAGTCAGATTCGCGAGCTTTTCGTCGCATCCGGCCACGCCCACCACCGCGGCTGCTGCGACTGCCAGCACCGTGACTCGTATCCGCATTTATTCTCCTTGAACACGGAGCTGACAGGGTCCGCGCCACAGCAATCAAGGACTGCTGTTCCCGTCGCGTGCCTGGACGACCAGCATGCCGCGCATGTCCTCGTGATGGTCGCCGCAGTATTCCGAGCACACGATCGGGAATTCCCCCGCCGTGTTCGGGGTGAAATTGATGATTACGGCTTCGCCGCCGCGCGGAATGTCCTTGTTGACCTTGAACTTCTTGATCTCGAAGCCGTGCAGGCCGTCCTCCGATCGCACCATCAGCCGCACCGGTTCGCCGACTGCCACCGTAATGACCGAAGGCTCGAACTCGAACCGCCGGGCGATGACGTCGACAACGCGCGGCTCCGCTGCCCTGCGACTGACGCTCAGCGCATGCCGAGCAACGTCGAGGGGTGGAGGGGCAGCGGAACCGCGCGCCGACGCGACGATGATCGTGAGGAGGGTGCACACGAAGAGGACACGCCGAAACACGCGGCGGGATGTGGCAAGGCGGGTGCCTGCGTCACTGCAGGCTCGAATGGGAGTAAACATAGGCAATTTTCGCGGACGCGGCCGGGCCGCGCTTACCAGTGAGGTAAGCAGCGACGCCTCGTGTAAAGGTGGGTGGGTCGCAGCAACCTGTCTGCCCGGCAACCCAGCTAGTCGATGCGGTATTTCGCGAGGTAGTAACTCAGGGCTCGCTGGCTGATGCCCATCAGCTCGGCCGCGTCCTTCTTGACGCCGCCCGATTGATCGAGGGCGCGCCGGATCGTCTCTTTCTCGACCCATTCGAGATTCTGGTGAAGCCGCAGCGACGGCAGGCCGGGCGCCTGCGCGGTTGTCGCGCCCACCAGTGAAATCGACGCGGACGTCAGCGTCGGCGTCGTCGCCAGGACGACGGCGCGTTCGATGGCGTTTTCCAACTCACGGACGTTGCCGGGCCAGTCGTATCGCTGCAGGGCCTGCATCGCCTCCTGGTCGATGCCTTCCACGCGCTTGCCGGTGCGCTGCCGGTGCTTTTCGATGAAGTGCTCGACCAGCACGGGAATGTCGTCGCGCCGCTCGCGCAGCGGCGGAATGTCGATCGGGATCACGTTGAGCCGGTAATACAGGTCCTCCTGAAACTTGTCGGTGGTGACCATCTGTTTCAAGTCGCGATTGGTCGCCGCGATCACGCGCACGTCGACCTTCTGCGTTCGCTCGGCGCCGAGCGGCTCGAACTCCCGCTCCTGCAGGACGCGCAGCAGCTTGGCCTGGATGGCGACACTGAGCGTGCCGATCTCGTCGAGAAAGATCGAGCCGCCGTCGGCGAGCGCAAATTTCCCGCGCTTGGTCATCGTGGCGCCGGTGAAGGCGCCGCGGACGTGCCCGAACAGCTCCGACTCGAGCAGCGTCTCGGGAATCGCGGCGCAGTTCACTTTGATGAGCGGCATGTCGCGCTGAGCGCTGCGATGGTGGATGAAGCGGGCGACCATTTCCTTGCCGGTGCCGGTCTCGCCGGTGATGAGGACCGTGCTCTTGGTCTGCGCCACGAGTTCGGCGCGCTGCAGCACCTCCTGCATCGCGCGGCTGCGGCCGACGATGCCGTAGTGATTGAACTCGGCGTCGCGCTCGCTGATCAGGTACTGCTTTTCGGTCTGCAGGCGCTGGCTGCGAACGGCGCGCCTGGCGAGCGCCAGCAGCTCGTCGACCTCGAACGGCTTCTCCAGGAAATCTTCGACGCCAAGCTTGAACGCCTCGCGCACGATCTGCGTGGAGCCATGCGCGGTCATCATCACCATCTGCGGCCGCTCCGATTCGGGCAGCGTGCTGGCCACCTCGCGAATCAGGTCGAGGCCGCTCGTGCCGGGCATCAGGTTGTCGACGACGAAGAGATCGAATTGGCGTTCGGCGAGATGCCGCTGTGCCTCGCGTGCGTTCGAGGCCTCCACCACCTCGTGTCCCTCGTCGCGCAACGCGCGGCCCAGCCGCTTCAGGATCTTTTCCTCGTCATCGGCGAGGAGGATGGTGCCCCGCACCGGTCGCCACGTCATGCGCCGACCTCGGCGGGTGCCATCGGCAAGTCGATGGCGATGTCGGTCCCCTCGCCGGCGCGACTGCTGACCGTAATCGTGCCGCCGAGCCCCTCGACGATGTTCTTCGCGATCGGCAGACCGAGACCGGTGCCCGCGCGCCGAGTCGTGAAGTACGGATCGAAGATGTGCGCCATGTCGTCAGGGGCGATGCCGGTACCGCGGTCGGAGACGGTAATCGTGACGCGATCGCCGTGCCCTCGCGTCCTCACGATAACACCCGGTCGCTCCGCGATGGCCGATCCGCTTCGCGGCACGTCTGCGGTGGGTCCGCTTCGTCCCTCGACTCCGCTCGGGCCGCCCTGAGCGTTCGTGGAAGAGCGCGGACCCCGCCCTATGGCGTGCGGCTGCACGGCGGCGCGTGCGTTGGCGAGAATGTTGACGAGCGCTGTCCGCAGCCGCTCGCCGTCGGTGACCACCAGCGGCAGGTCGGGATCGAGATCGAGCTCGACGCCTTCATCGGGCTTGCCTTCCCAGGCGGCGACCGCCGAGGCGCGGCAGACGTCATTCACGCGTGTCTCCGCCAGCTCGAACCGGATCGGCCGGGCGAAGTCGAGCACCTCCGACACGATGCGATTGAGTCGCTTCGTCTCGCCGTCGATGTCCGCCGCAGCCTCGCGGATCTCGCTGGCAGTCACGTCGTCCCGCAAGAGCGTCGAGAGCGTTGCGCGAATGATCATCAGCGGGTTTCGAATCTCGTGTGCGATGACGGTCGACAGGCGGCCCAGGGACGACAGTCGCTCCTTCTGCGCCGCTTCTCGCTGGAAGCGCGCGATCGACTCGGTGAGCGTGTTGAAGGCGGTCGCCAGCACGCGCGCATCCTCGTCATCCCAGGCGCGGCTGCGGAGCATGACCTTGCGCGTGAGGTCGCCGGTGGCGGCGACCTCGCGCATCGCGTCGGTCACCGCCGTCACAGGACGGGTCACGGTGCGCGCCAGACCGTAGCTGAGAAGCGTCGCCAGAACGACTGTCACGAGCATCGCGCCACCGAGGCCGGCGCGCAGCGTATTCAGGAATCGCAGCCGTTCGGTGCGCGATCGCAGAACCAGGACAACGGGATCGGCCGCGCTCGCCCTCGCCGGCGACACATCGGAATGAATCGGCCGCGCCAGCACCAGGTAGTCGTCGTCACCAAGACGCACGCGCGTGATGTCGGTGCTCGTCAGCGCCGCCGTGAGCGCCGTGCGATACGGCAGCGGGACAGTGGACGCAAGAATGCGACCGCCGGCGCCGAACGCGATGTCGCTGCCCGTCAGCGCCTTGAACTGCGCCGCGCGCGCATCGTCGAGGAAGAAGCCGACGGTCAGCCGGCCGAGGAGCTCCTTTTCCTGACCGACGAGCAGGAAGATCGGCACGCTGACGACCTGCAGGATGTCGCGATCGTGCGGAACGAAGGTCGCGATCTCCTGCGTGCTGCTCGAGTCTTCGGCGCCAACCGGCAGATGCGCGTCGGCACCCGCCGAGGCGAGCACGCGACCGTTCGGTGCGGAGATGATCAACAGGTCGGCGTTCACCTGCTGACGGATGTCGTTGGCGAGCGGTTGGACCGTGGGTGCGTCGACCGTGCCGACCCCCGCTTTCAAGTACGGAGCTTCCGCCAGCAGGCGTGCCATGCGCGTGTAGGTGTCGGTCTGCGACGCGTGAAACTGCTCGACCACCGTCGACGCGTCTCGCAACCCGCGACCGAGCTCCGCTTCCGCTTCCTCGGCCGCTCGCGCGTTGACAAAGTAGAACGCAAATCCGAGCGACAGCGCCGCCAGCAGCGTGCACGACACGAAGATGCGGTTGCTGAGCGAGGTGGTGATGCGCATCACTGCACCACGAAGTCGAGATCGACGGGGCCGCCTTGCGGCGGAATCGTGACGCTGCGCGTATCACGATTCGATCCCTCATACCACGCCGAGACCGCGTAGGTTCCCGCCGGGACGTTGTCGATGCGATAGCGGCCATCGGTGTCGGTGGTGGCGAAGAACGGATGGCTGAAGACGAGCACCCAGGCGCTCATGTGCGAGTGGATGTCGCAAAACACGCGCACGATTCCCGGCGTCTCGAAGCGGACCGTTTGCGACTTGCCCTTCGCATAGCGACCCAGGTCGAAGCGCTTCGCTTTCGACAGCGAGAACACGTTGTGGTACGTGCTGTCGTTGTTCGGAAAGTCGACCAGCGTGCCCGTGGTGACGGCGAGCACATGCGGATAGAACGTCTCGTTGCGCTGATCGATGCGGACGCGCGGTGTTCGGCGATCCTCGAAGGCGCGCGCCGGCGCCGTCTCCAGGTAGACGACGGCGGCGCGCAGGTCCGGCACATCGCGCGGCGCCGGATTGCCAAGCTCGGTGATGCCGGGGCGACGTTCCGGCGGTGCGATCACGCGGCGGATGTCGACGCGGCCGCGGATCGAGCCGGTTGCTGGGAGCTGCGCCGCTGAGGATCGGCTCGAGGCGCCGCCTACAGCGAGCACGAGCGCGGCCGACACGAGCACGACGAGAGCGGCGACGCGCAGGGTCGACCGCATATCAGAACCAGAACAGGAGCTGGCCGGCGACGAAGCGCCCGCGATTGAAACGAGCCGTGTCGCGCTCGTTGTACTGCCAGGAGACGCGGGCGATGACGTTCCGTTGCAGGTAATAGCCGCCGCCGATTTCCACCCGCTTCACCGGCGCGTCCCACTCCAACGGTCCGTTCGATCCCGTGATCTTGTTGAACCCCAGGTGCTCGACGCGGGCCGCCGCATATGCCCCGGGCAGGAACGTATAGCGCCCTTCGACGCTCAGCGCGACGGCGCGCAGCGACGCCACATAGAGCGGTGCGTGACTGGCCACGCCGTCGACGACGCTGGCGGCGTCGCCGACCATCGGCAAACGCCATCGACTGAGCACGGCATCGGCGCGCGCCACCCAATGGCTGCGCGAGTACTCGACGTCGAGGCCGTCGGCTCGCTGGCCGAAGCTCCCGTCGCGCGCCCCCGCCGCACTCTGGGCGTGACGACTGACGAACTCGCCGTGCGCAAACGACGACCCAATCACCAGTCCCGCGATCGGCCGCAGCGCCACACGCGTCGCGATTTGTTTGCCGCCATTGTCGTCCGACACGCGCGGATTCGATGCGGTGCCGTTGGTGACCGATCCGGTCAGTGTCAGCACGTCCCAACTCGCGGTCACCTGAACGCCGGCGTCCCAGCTCAGTGAGTTGACCAGCGGGACACCGTGCTCGGGCGTTCTGTCGCCGACGATGAACGAAGACAGCCAGCCGCGGCCCCGCATCCGCAGCAGCTCGTCCGCCGTTGCGGGAAGGGCGTCGGCGCGCAGCGAGGTCAGGTATTGATAGGCGAGGGGATATCCGATGAGCGGATTGTCGCGGCTGTAGGCCTGGCGCGGGAAACGTCCGAACGTTGGCGGGATGCGCCCAATCTGCACATCGAGACGACGCTGTGGAAACGGACGAATACGAGCGTAGAGGGCATACGGTGAGATGCGATCGGCGTTTTCCGTTCGCAACTCACCGAGCAGCGAGACGCGCTCGGTCGCGCGGACCTGCGCCGTCATCCCGAGGCGCAGCTCGCGCAGCAGGTTGTGATCGTAGTTGCTGTAATTGAAGTACGCGTTGTCCCGCGGCGCGATCGACACTGCCGCGTCGCCGCCGATGACGACGCGACCCTCGCCAAAGGTAACCGGTTCGGACGGCAGCGTCTGGGCCGCCGCCGTGGCGGCCAAGCCGCACCACGCCAGCACGAATGCGACGACCCTCACTTGCATGGACTTGTGAATGAATCCGATTCTACCTGCGTCGCTGGGTGGCGGGGTGGCTCGGTCGGAAGCGGGGGGGCGGGCGCGTCGGGTCCTTCCCCAGGCTACCTATCCGCCTCGCTACCGAGCTAATCCCAGAGTTCGCCTGGTGCGCCACGAAGGCGCGGAGATCCCGTGGATGAAAGATCCACCTGAGTAATTGTCGGTTCGTCTCAGTAGCATCCTGCACGGCGGGGCGAGTAATCAAGCCGTCGAAGCTGTAGGAAAAGTCGCTCATGGAGCGATGAGCAAGCATCCGGGCCGTAACGCGTGTGAATCCTGAGCAGGCCTCGAAAGTGGAGTCGTGGACGCCGACCCGCCCAAGTGACGGGGAAGGCCGTGG
>Ga0081539_10001969_pt1 | contig 31274 bp, 20 predicted proteins | sample TabmetS4T2R2_FD_71023 | JGI IMG/M metagenome (GOLD analysis project Ga0081539, IMG submission 71023) | Tabebuia heterophylla rhizosphere microbial communities from the University of Puerto Rico - S4T2R2 | ecosystem: Host-associated > Plants > Roots > Rhizosphere ... | reverse complement strand
GGCATTCGCGCCGTGCGCGAACAACTGGAATCGCTCGTCGCGGCCGGACCAGGCGCGCCTGCCGCAGAGTTCGATCCGGGCACGCTGCGTGCCGAACTCGCGAAACTCAATCAGGATTTGAAGCAAGCGCAAGGCGAGACGCCATTGATGCAGCCCGTCGTGACCTCGCAGACGATCGCCGAGGTGATCTCAGGTTGGACCGGCATTCCCGTCGGCAAGATGCTCGCCGATGAGATCAATACCGTGCTCCAGCTGCAAGACAGGCTGGCGCGCCGGGTCATCGGACAGGATCACGCCCTCAATGCCATCAGCCAGCGGATCAGGACGGCACGCGCCAATCTGACAGATCCGCGCCGTCCCGTCGGCGTTTTCCTCCTGGTCGGCCCGAGCGGCGTCGGCAAGACCGAGACGGCGCTGACCCTCGCCGATACGCTCTACGGCGGCGAACGCAATCTCGTCACGATCAATATGAGCGAGTACCAGGAAGCCCACACGGTCTCTTCACTGAAGGGGTCGCCTCCCGGTTATGTGGGTTACGGAGAGGGCGGCGTCTTGACCGAGGCGGTCCGCCGCAAGCCATATTCGGTCGTCCTCCTCGACGAGGTCGAGAAGGCGCATCCCGACGTGATGGAGCTCTTTTATCAGGTGTTCGATAAGGGGATGCTCGAAGACGGGGAAGGACGCGAGATCGATTTCAAGAACACAGTCATCTTGCTCACATCCAATGTCGGTCTGGATATCATTCATAAATTGTGCGCGGATCCCGAAACCCGGCCGCTGCCGGACGGATTGATGGAGGCGATTCGCCCCGAACTGCTCAAGGTCTTTAAACCGGCGCTCCTGGGCAGAATGGTGGTCGTCCCTTACTACCCGATCGGCGATGAAGTGATGCGCGAGATCATCAAATTGCAACTCGACCGCATCGCCAAGCGCATGGCGGTCAATCATCATGCCGAGTTCAGCTATGATCAGGCGGTCGTCGCCGAGATTGCCAACCGCTGCAAGGAGGTCGAAAGCGGCGCACGCAACGTCGATCATATTCTGACAAAAACGTTGCTCCCGGAGATGTCGGGCGAATTTTTGCAGAGGATGGCCGAAGGTAAAATGGTCTCGCACGTTCATCTGACGGTTGGCGACGGCGGGCGATTCGTCTATAAGTTTGAAGATTGAAAATTGTCGTTGATTTCATCATTCGTTAGCGTTAATTCATTGAAGTAAGTTATGAGCCGAAAGAATGACAGCGAAGGGAGCCAGGAAAAACCCTGCGGGGTTCCACATGAGACGATTGAGGATGCAATCAAGCATGCTGAGGAGAGTTTGGGCTTTAGAGGAAAGCCGATCGAACCGTATTGGGGGACGACCAGATATAATTGTCATCTGGTCGTCGGGTATCAATCGGGTACGAAAAAACGATGGAGGCTAGATTTTTCTGACCGCTCGGAAAACGACAAGCCGCCAAAATTCATCCATGTCAATGAAGAAAACTTCGAAGCCGCGCCCGGTCAGCAGAAGATTCTGCACTCGGTCGATGCCATGAAGAATAATAACGGTCATTATTGGGTCGAATTGCAATGGCGTAAGTGGACATCACGTTACGATCTCCCTGAGAAAGTGAAAGAGGAGATCGAATCGTATAAAGGGTTGAAGAGGTAATATGAGAAAGAGGTTCAGCCGCTTTAATTTTGTCGTTTTCATGATGGTCGTTGCATTATTTCCGGTCGTTTTCTGCCAGGGGGTATTTGCCCAGAGGACAGGGCGACCGGGGACGAGCACGCAAGGCGGAAATCGTGAGCTCCAGGTCAAAGAGATCCGCAGTGGCAGCGCCCTCGATGGGCGCGGCAAGTTATGGGCCGTCGTCATCGGCGTTTCCACCTACCGCAATCTTTCAGAGAAAGAGCAGCTCGAATTCGCACATCGCGACGCCGAGGATTTTGCCGCCTTCCTGCGCAGTCCTTTCGGGGGGGGATTTCCCTCCAGTCAGCTCACACTATTGACCAATCAGGGGGCGACGCTCTCGGCCATTCGCAGCGCGCTCGGTACGACGCTGCCGCGTTCAGTCGAAGCGGATGATATGGTCGTCATCTACTTCGCCGGCCACGGGATCGTCGAAAATGATCGAGAAGGCTATCTGCTCGCGCACGATTCCGATCCGCAGAACCTGTATGCCACGGCTCTTCAGGTGTCGGAGCTCAATCGAATCATTACCGAACGCATTCGGGCCCGCACGGTCATTTTGATGGCCGATGCCTGCCACTCGGGCCAATTGGGTTTGACTTCGCGCGGAGTTGCCGAAAACAACGTCCTGGTCAATCGTTATCTCGATGAAGTGGGCAAGAGTGGCAAAGGGGTTTTCCGTCTCATGGCTTCGCGCGCGGATGAGCGCAGTTACGAAGACAAACGATGGGGAGGCGGTCACGGGGCCTTCACCTATTATCTCATCCAGGGATTAAAAGGCGCCGCTGACCACGATAAGGACGGGTTTGTCCGCGCGGGCGAATTGCTGGACTTCCTCTCTGAGAGTGTGCCGAAGGCGACACAATCGCTCCAGCATCCGCGCGCTGCCGGCGACCTCGATACGAGGTTGCCATTGTCCGTTCTCGGCACTGCTCCGGCCAAAGTTACCGAAACACTGGCGATCGAATCCAAGCCGGTCTCGCTGGAGGTGCGCGGCGCACAGGGGCTCGAAATCTATCTCGATAACGTTTTTCGCGGGCGCGTCTTGTCGAACGGAATCTTGATGGTCGACCAGCTCAAGCCGGGCGAGCATGATCTTTCGATCATCTCGCCGAACGTCGAACCGATCACCCAGAAGCTCTCTTTGTCCGCGACGAGGACCATTCTGAATGTCAATGATGTCGCCGCCAGCGGGTCTCCGCTCGCCGGCCAGATCAATCGGGCCATCAAGCAAGGCAAGATCAAAGAAGCAGTTGATCTCTATCAGCAGATGATCAAGGCCTCTCCAAAGGACGCGCAGCGAAGCAATATTGAAGCGACGCTGAGCCAGATTCTCGAATCGATCGGCCAACAGGCGATCAATACCTACGTCCAGTCTTCCGGGATGGAGGGCAAACCCCGGATGTTCCACGAGGGGGCCGAGGCGTTCCGGCTCTTGAAGACTCTCGCTTCGACGAGCGAGTCGAATTTGGACGCGAAGTATTACTTCTGTGGAGGAAAAGCATTGCTTGAAGAGAAGCGGTATCAAGAATCGGTCACTGCGCTCGAGAAGGCCGTTTCACTCGATCCGCGCTCAGCCTATGCCTATAACGCGCTCGGCGTCGCATACAGAAGCCTCAACAAATCGGATCGTGCCTTTGACTCATTCAGGCGGGCCAACGAACTGGCGCCTTCATGGGCGCTGCCGCAATTGCATCTCGGCCAGTACTACTTTGAGAGCCGCAAATTGGACAAAGCCGAACAGGCGTTTAAGGAAGCCGACCGCATCGATCCGCGATACCCTCAGGCCCGCGAGATGCTGGTCCGCGTCTACCTTCAGACGGGCCGGGCTCAGGAGGCGGAAAATGAAGCGATCGCGATCATCAAAAAATTTCCGAACGAAGGGTTTGTGCACCTCTGGCTCGGACTGATCTATGAGGATAAAAAGCAGTGGGGAGCAGCCGCGGATTATTACGAAAAAGGATTGAGTCTGGTGACGAACCTGACCGTCAATGAACGCGACGAATATTCAAAACGACTGGATAAATGCCGGAAGAAGGCGAAATAGATGCCGGGTCTCAGTCCTCGCGACATCGTTCGCATGCTAACGGTCAATCGACAAATGAAGATCGATGGACAACCATTGGATCTCGTAGCTTGGCGTGCGTCCTGGCGCGACGATTGAAACCATTACCCTAAGCATCCAGGACCTCATCCATTGCATCTAGTATCTGGCATTTAGCATCTATTTCAGAGGAGGTGACCATTGCCAACATATACACAGGACAATCGGGTTATCAGGATCGATACGCCGCTCGGCGCGGACGAGCTGTTATTGCAGAAGTTCACGGGTGAGGAAGGGGTTTCAAAGCTGTTTCAATTCGAGCTGGTGATGCATTCCGAGAACCGATCGATCCAGTTCGATTCGATCGTCGGCAAGAAAGCGACGGTCACCATCTTCCTTCCCGATGGGTCAAAGCGTCATCTCAATGGACTGATCAACTCTTTCTCACAAGGCGGTTCTTCCCCGCTCGAAGGCGGCGAAACTCCGGTGGTCTTCACCAGCTACTACGCGACGCTCGTCCCCTGGCTCTGGGTTTTGACGCGCAGCAACGATTGCCGCATCTTCCAGAATCAGAGTGTGCCGGATATCATTTCGACAGTTTTTAAAGAACACGGCTTTTCGGATTTCGCCAACCGTCTTTACGGTAGTTTCGCGCCGCGGGAATATTGCGTCCAGTATCGCGAGTCGGATTTCGACTTCGTCTCGCGATTGATGGAAGAGGAAGGGATCTTTTATTTCTTTGAGCACGAGAAGGACAAACATACGCTCGTGTTGGCCAATCGGCCGAGCGAATTCAAACCTTCGCCGCTTCATGCCGGAGTCAGTTACCGCTCGGTGATCGGCGAGGAACGAAGTCTCGATGTCATCTCCGAGTGGAATTTGAGGCAGGAGGTCCGGCCGGGGCAGTACACGCTCGTCGATTACAATTTCCAACAGCCTCCGCTCGACCTCACTGCCACGGTCACCGGCAAGGACGAGCGCAAGTTGGAGATCTATGACTATCCCGGCGAATACATTGAAAAGGATGAGGGACAACGCCTGGCCGGGATTCGCATGGAGGAGCAACAGGTGCGGCAATTGGTCATTGACGGGGTGAGCACCTGCTACGGTTTGACGCCCGGTTATCGCTTCGACCTCCGCGACCATTACCGCAGAGACTTCAATAAGAGTTATGTCTTGACCTCGGTGCGGCATTTCGCAGATCAGGGAATCAGCTATCGAACGAGCCCTGAGGATGCCGCAGAGGCTTTCGAGTACACCAATTATTTCGAGTGCATTCCGCACCCGACGCCGTTCCGCCCGCCGCGTTTGACGCCGGCGCCGGTCGTCCACGGCTCGCAAACGGCAATCGTCGTCGGTCCGTCGGGCGAAGAGATCTATGTCGATAAGTTCGGGCGAGTCAAAGTGCAGTTCCACTGGGATCGTGTCGGCACGTACAACGAGAAGAGTTCATGCTGGGTGCGAGTTTCGCAGAATTGGGCGGGCAAACGGTGGGGCGCGGTCTTTATGCCACGGATCGGCCAGGAGGTGATCGTCGATTTCCTCGAAGGCAATCCCGATCAGCCGATCATCACCGGACGCGTTTACAATGGCGATTCGATGCCACCCTATACTTTACCCGATGAAAAGACCAAGAGTACGATCAAGAGCTATTCATCGAAGGGCGGCGGCGGTTTCAATGAAATCCGCTTTGAGGATAAGAAGGGAAGCGAACAGGTCTTTCTCCACGCCGAGAAGCAACAGGACAATCGTGTCAAACAAGATTCGCTGGAATGGATCGGCGGCGACCGGCACCTGATTGTCAAGAAAGACCAGTTGGAGAAGGTCGAGGGCGATAAACATCTTCAAGTCACCGGCGATCAGAACGAGAAGATTGACGGCACCGTCTCGCTCAAGGCCGGAATGGACATTCAGCGCAAGGTTGGAATGAAATATGCGCTCGATGCGGGGATGGAGATCCATCTCAAATCGGGCATGAACCTGGTGATTGAATCGGGCACGACGCTGACGCTCAAGGTAGGAGGCAACTTCATCAACCTCAACCCCGCCGGCGTCTTCATTCAGGGGACGATGGTCATGATCAACAGCGGCGGCGCGGCCGGCGCGGGTGCGGGCGCATCGCCTGAAGCGCCCAAAGCCCCGAAAGAGGCCGACACTGCCGATCCCGGCGACCGTACCGAACTGCCTCCGCCAAAGAAACCCGTGAAGCCCCTGACATACAGTCCGGGCGCCTTAGTATTGAAGGAGGCGGCGAAAAGTGGAACTCCATTCTGTGATGTATGACATTAAACTGATCGGCCTGGCAGGCTGAGGTGATAATGAACGACAAGATAGTCCAGACCATGGAAGCGAGTCTGTTTGCTGACGAAGACCTCGGCGTCTTCGCTCTACTGGATGGGGCTTCGATTCCCAGCCTGCTCGAAAATTTATACGAGCAGCAGCCTGAATATGTCTGCTTATATCGCGGAGAACTGACGTCGGATATGGCTGAAGTCGCGCCGTACCTGGTCAAACTGGAGCCCGATACGGATTTCACCGAGTGGATGCTCGAGAAAGGCTGGGGCAACCATTGGGGGGTCTTTGCTTTCAGCCGCGAGAGCTTGAGCGCCCTCCGCCGCCATTTCCGCAAGTTTCTGATCGTCTACGATCCGGAGAATAAACCGATCTATTTTCGCTACTACGATCCGCGTGTCTTGCGCACCTATCTGCCGACCTGCAGCCCGCAAGATTTGGACACCGTCTTTGGGCCTGTCGAAAGTTACTTACTCGAAGATGAGAGCGCAAAATTTGCCCTGCGCTTTCGCAAGTCCTCAGAATCGTTACAGCAAGAGAAGATCACCTTGCTCTGAGGCCCTGAATTTGGGCGAATTTGAATGAATTCATGTTCCCTGGCGCGTCCAGGGAAGAGAAGGAGGGCGTTGATGCCGCCAGCAGCCAGAGTAACCGATATGCACACTTGCCCGATGGTGACGGGCGTGGTTCCGCACGTGGGCGGACCGATTCTTCCGCCGTGTTGCCCGACAGTCATGATCGGGTTCTTACCGGCGGCGCGCGTGACCGACCTGGCTACTTGTGTCGGTCCGCCCGACGTAATTGTCAAAGGATCGATGACCGTCATGATCGGCGGACTGCCGGCCGCGCGCATCGGCGATTTAACTGCGCACGGCGGAGTCATCATCATGGGGTTCCCGACCGTGATGATCGGCGGGTGAGCAAGTTTCTCGTCGTTTGTGATTGACCCCGGAAACTAACAGACAATGTTAAAGATCAGCAAAGAACAGATGGAGGTCTTTGAGCAGGCTTCGCTCCAGAGCTATGAAGACCGCATGGTCGAGCACCTCAGGAATTTTGCGCCCAGGCATTTCAAGATCTTGACGGAGGATGAAATCCGCCAGGTGATTCGTCACGGCATGGAGCGGGGGCGCAGCCAGCGGTTCACTTCTGAACGGAGTTTGCGGATTTATACCGAGCTGATGCTCATGCTCGGGAGCGGTTTTGACGCGGATCCGCAATTGCCGTGGGCGGCGGAGATGCTCAACGACGAGGCGGTGGTGGACGAGGCGGCGCGCATCAATCGCCTTCAACAAAAGGCCGGGGACTATGTTGAACAGGTCGTGCCGGATTTTGGCGATGTTGAAGGGGCGGTGGACCCAGGCCGTTTCGTCGAACAGATCCGTCAGCTCCGCCAGGAACGTGAGGATTCGCTGGACGCTGCGGCCGTCCCGCAGTTCTACCAGCGTGCCGTCATGCGGTTGAACCTGACGTTTCCGAGGAAGTGTGAATATATCGGGGAACTCAGTCTGCGCCGGTTGATCAATCGTGCGATCGAGTGCGCTAAAGGTTACGGCATTACCACGGAGCGCGGCATCGCTTTCTTTGTTGTCATGATGTTCGTGCTCGGGAGCGGGTTTGATCAAGATCCGCAATTGCCCTGGGTCTCGGCGATCCTGGGCGATCAGAGCGTCACCGACCAAAACGAAAAAGTGGATCGGCTCTTTGCCGGGGCGATCGATTGTCTTAAACGGTGGTGGGCCTAGTCAGTAATCACGAGGGTTGACAATGTGTTGCTGTACAACAGGCAGTAATAAAAGCGGTGAGAGCGGTCCGAGCGCCTCGACTCCTCCGGGGTGCGCGACGGGAAAATGCCCATGCAAACCTCTCTCAAGTATCAAGCTCCTCTCGGTCACATTCAAATCCGACCATAATCTCTTGAAAGATTATGACACGGATTGGAAGGACGGAGGCGCGCGGTTCCCGAAACCGGAGTGGACGCCGGCCGCTCAGCATCCGGTCAGCCACACGATGGACAAACCCGTCACCGTCGAGGTTGAAATTGAAGTCGAACCGGCCGATGCGTGTCCGGAGACCGGCACTCTGAAGGGAGAAGGACCCGGAGGAATGGTCTTTGAAAAGACCGGCGTCAGCTTTGCGGCGGGCAAGCAGAAGATTACCGTGACCTCTGACAAGAACGTCGAGAAGAAGATTCAGGAACTGAACTTTCAGGTCAACTGGAAGACCATCGGAACCAGCGTTTCGCTCTCTCCGTCGCAGAGCGCCAATAAGATGTTCGTGACGATGGATACGCCGACGACGCCCAGATGGCCCGGAATCACGCTCAAAAGAATGCGCCACGCCGTGAAGGCGACCGGCGGCGCGGGCAGTCTCGATCCGCACACCATTGTCAAGCATGTCATGAGCAAATGGAGTACTTTCAATCTCAGTCAGGTTTACGACAACGAGTGGGAGCTGGCCGATGATGCCACCGATCCGGCGACCGGAGCCTTGATTGGCGCCGATTGTCAGACCATTGTGCGCCACACCGAAAGCGTGATCAGAATGGTCGGTTGTCCGGGCACAACGGAGTTTATTGTCGTCTGGGCGAAAGTTCCCGCTCCGGCTGCCGGCATCGAGAATCCGGCCTATAGTCCGAATGTCTCCGATCCCAAGCAGTGGTACAATAACTTTAATCCCCCTGATCCGGCTAAAGCTACCTGGCGAGCCACTCTCGTTGACCACAGCGGTGGGCAGAACAGATATGAGGCTTGCCTGAAATTTGAGCACGGCGGCGTCAAAAAGTACTACGCCGGCGGAGTCGGACGATTGGATAACGTCAATCAGGTTATCAGGGTATTCAAGACGATGAGTTGGAGAGATGATAATACCGGCGTCATTAAGGGAGTCATCTTCACCTACTAATATCAGCTTGCGGTACTGTAAAACAATGAAGAGCGTATTACTTGTTTGGATCCTGATCATATCGTTTATTGGTTGCGCGGCTGGCGGGGACCAAGAGAGGAGACGACCGATGCAAAATATCAAACTCAACGAGCCGGTGCTCGAAAGGTGGTTGACCAACTCATTGTCCGTCCCCGACGATCAGTTCGTTCCAGCTGAGGCTTATCCCAAGCTGCTCTTTCGGCCTCTGCAAGAGTCGAAAGGAGTGATGGGGTTTTTTCTCAAGGATGAAGTCGATCCGTATCGCGGCGTTCAAGGCGTCCAATGGAAAGCTCATGCTGCCGAACCGGGTGGCCTTGACCTTCTCAAGAGCGAGTACGAGGCGGGAGGGCTGCATCTGGTTGTGACGGAAGGCCGCAATTTCATGATCGTCAAAGTCGCGCGGTCGAATGAAAGCCTGGCGAAATCGAAAAGCAAGCGGGATTATCTTGCCGGTCTGATTGAGGCGGCCATGAAGACCGAGGCCGCCGGCCAGCAATGGCAGTTCGAATTGCCGGCGGATCTCGATACCTCGTCGAATCAGCGGTTGATTTCGAACCAGGGCGCTCGGCCGATCAAGGATTTGAACTCTCGGCGCGATCGTGCCGACATCGTCCTGCTCAACGACTCGGTCTATTTTGTCTTCTACAAGAAAGTAGATCAGCTTGAGGATTTCCTGCCGGGAGATGAGTGGTTCAGTCCGGAGGCACGGGCCGCTCTTAAACCGAAACAGAGGCATTAGTCGTCTGATGATCGAGATTCGCTCAGCCAGGCACGAAGATGCCGCCCGGCTTGCTCCACTTCTGCGAGCCGCCGACCTCCAGGAGATTCGAGCGAATGTCGGAGAAGACCCGTTAATTCTTCTTGAGCGCAGCATCGCCGTCTCCGATCCGTGTTATGCGGTCGTGGATCTTGAAGATCGGCCAATGGCCCTCTTCGGCGCCGCTCCTGATGACTGCCGAGAAGGGGTCGGAGTCGTCTGGCTGCTCGGATCGTCTGAATTGATCGCACATCCATTCTTTGTCATTCGTCAGAGCCGGAAGTGGATCCAAGAACTGCAGCGGAGCTATCGAGTGCTCTGGAATTGTGTGGATGCTCGCAATGAAGTTCACATCCGATGGCTTAAGTGGTGCGGCTTCGAATTTATTCGATTGATCGAGCGGTATGGAGTTGAGCAAAGACCATTTTACGAATTTCAGAAAGTGCGGCCGGAAAGTGCGCAATGATCAGAATGCGAGCGGGAAGTAGGGAGATTTTTATGTTCCAAATAGTCTCTCAGAGTGATATTATCCGACGGTAATTTGGATCGGTTAATGGGGATTGAATTTAATTTTAAACAAATTCATTAGCTCAGCCATTAAAAGACGGTCTTTCCTCGATTCGAGACGAGGGGAGATCCGATCAAAAGTGCCTCTAAAGAGAGATATTTAATCCGGCTTATAACTAGCAAAGTGGCACAATTTCCCCTTTTCATTCACAGAGCGACGCGACGGTGAATTTTGTTCAGGCGCAAGGCCACTTTTCCCCGGGAGTGCTGCATCAAAAGCTCGTGATGTTAGCCAGGTGAATGGCGCGGTCGGTCGCCTTTGTCAACCACACTCATGGATCCGCTGACCTCAAAAGCGCACATATCCGAGTTAATGAATGAGGACTTTCGCGAGAGATCCTTATTGGTATCAGGAGAGACGCCGTGAAACTCAGGCATCGTATTACTACGTTTATTCTCATCAGCGCCATCGGCCTAACGGCGACGGCATTGATCCCCGGGCCAATTCAGGCACAGAAGAAAAAGAAACGCGAGGTTTCGATCACCGCTTCACCTATTCAGAAGCAGGATGACAATCGCGACCGAGCCGAATTGGATCGAAATTCTGCGTCGAGCGCGTCCTCGCGCGGCGCGCAAGATGCTCGCGCGGCGCTTGATCAGGGGAAGACCCTTTTAAGACGCAATCAGGCCGATCTGGCGCTTGGCCAACTTGAGAGTGCCTTGCGATCCTTTGAACAGACCGGCGACGGCGACGGCCGCGCCGCTGCTTCTGACGCCATCGGAGACATCTACGCTCGCCAGGGGCAGTACAATATTGCGTTGCGTTATTATCAGAACGCCCAGGAAGTCTTTGAGGCGCGCAATGAGCAGATCAACTCCAACCTTATTCTCGCCAAGATCGGCGAGACATATTTCAGGTTGGGGAAGGTCTCTGAAGCTCAGCTCGCCTTTGCGCGGATGACGGCCCAAAAAAAGAATGACCGGCCTGGCGGAGGTGGTTTCCTGCCCAATGATGGCGGCGACAAGACATCGAGCAGCGCGGCGAGTAGCGCTGCGAGCATCGCCGCTCAGGTGGCAGCCGCCAGCCAGTCCGGAGGGCTGGTGCAATTGATGTCCGGCCTTAATGCCGCCGGGGCTTCCTGCAACTTTTCTAGTTCCAACCTTGCGCGAATTCCCAACATTCCCAACCAAGGGGTTGCCCCCAAGAGAATCGATGATGTCGGGCGCCTCGATCTGCGCGTCTTCGATCAAAATGGAAATCCGGTGAATGGGGCAAAGGCCAAGATCGAATCGTTTCGACCTAACAAAATGTATTGCACGGATGAAGGTGAGACTGATCGGTCCGGTCGATTGCTCTTCACCCCGCTTCATATGGGCAAGATTTCGCTCGAAGTGAAAGCGCCGGGCTATGAGTCGATCAAGATGCCGCTGACTCACGAATCGTTAGGGCAGCCGCTGCGGGTAGTGCTTCAGGGCAAAAATGCCCCGCCGGTTCAGAACGTGGCGAAGAACTTTGGCGCGTGTGCGAATCTCTATCGGCAGTACTTCACTCTAACGACTAGTCTCCTGGGTTTGGGGCGTGCGGCATTGTTGGCCAATCAGCTCGCGAATGCGCAACAGCACTATCAGAATGCGCTCGATTCATCGAGCAGTAATCTGTTGGTCGCAGGTTTGGGACGCTCGCGCAGAGTGCGCGCGGCGGCGCGGACGAGCCTTGGCGATATCGCTTATCGACAGGGGCGTTATGCGGATGCCCTCAAACTCTATCAAGAGGCGATTGACGGCGCACGTAAAGACGAGAGGCTCGATCTGATCTGGGCCGCTCAGCGCGGCATCGGCAAGACCTATTGGACATTGAGTTTGACGGAGAAAGATGGATCTCGTGCTGCCAAGCTGCGGCTTGATGCGATCAGTTCATATCGCGATGCTCTCAAGACGATCGAGACGATTCGCGCGGGCGGTCTGCGCGCCGATGAAGCAAGGACGACTTTCGTGGCGACTACTAAAGATGTCTTTGATGAGTCTTCGAGTATTTTGGCCGAAATGGCCTTGATGGAATCGCCCAATTCAGGGGTTCTGACGGGGCGCGCTCTGACTTTGGCGGCTGAGGCCCTGGGGATTGTCGAACAGGGACGCGCGCGTGCCTTGCTCGATCTGATGGATGAGAGCCGCGTCGAGATCGTCGAAGGCATCCCGCCCGATCTTTTTAAGCGCAAGGCTGAAAATTTAGCCCGGCAAGAAGAACTCGCCGAGAAATTGACGGGCGCCGGCCTCGCGGGCGAGACCATCAATCAACCGGTTCAGGAATTGGAAGCTGAGGTCGACCAGTTGGCGATTGAGTATGACTCGATCGATAACAGCATTCGGGCGGCCAGCCCGCGTTACGCTTCGCTCACCTCGACCAATCCGCTGCCGCTGGGCGAGGCCCAACGGCTCTTGCTCGACGATCGAACGGCGCTGCTCGTTTATAGTCTCGGTCAGGAGCACTCCTATTTGTATGCGGCCACGCACGCGACGCTCTCGCTCTTTCGGTTGCCCGCCCGCGCGGCGGTCGAGCAACAGGCGATGGATCTGCGCGCTCAGCTGATTCCAACCTCGCTCCGGCAACCGGCAACTGGAACCGATCGATCCGCGAGCGCGAATCAACGCGGGTTGCAGGTTAAAACGGCGGCCGCGTCTAAAGAAGCGAGTGATTATGCGGCGGCGGCATATGCCATCTATCGCACGACGATTGAACCGGCAAGTTCACTGATCGGTGACAAGCGATTGGTGGTCGTCTCTGACGGCGCGCTCAACTATGTGCCGTTCGAAGCGTTCGTCAAATCGCCGCGCGGAGCCGATTTCACGAGCCTCGAATATCTCGTTAAAACGAATGAGATTGTCTACGTGCCATCGGCTACAGTCGTCGCCGCGAGCCGGCGAAATGCCGCGGGCACCGCAGGCAAAGGAATGTTGATTGTCGCCGATCCGATCTTCGATCAGGATGACCCGCGCGCTCAGGGAGCCGGCAGCGCAGTCGCCGCCGCCAACCCTTTGCGCGAACTGGCGCTCAAGAATGCGGTCGAAGACGTCGCGAGGATTCCGGTGCCGAACCGGCCCTCCGCGAACTGGGGAATCCCGCGCCTCGAAGGGACTCGTGCCGAAGCCACGAAGATTTCGCAGCTCGGGCAGGGCTCCGGCAATCGAACGGACGTCTGGCTGGACCTTGAAGCCAGCGAGACAAATGTCAAGCAGCGCGACATCAGCGCGTATCGATATCTGCATTTCGCCACGCACGGATATCTGAATGCTGAGCGCCCGCAATTTTCAGGTCTCGTCCTCTCGCTCGTCGGTGAAAAACAGGGCGACGGATTTCTGCGCGCCCAGGAAGTCTTCAATCTGCGTTTGGGCTCGCCCCTCGTCATGCTTTCGGCCTGTGAAACGGGGCTCGGCAAAGAACGGCGCGGCGAAGGCGTGATCGGTCTGACTCGGGCCTTTATTTACGCCGGCGCTCCGACGGTCGGCGTCAGCCTGTGGGCGGTCGATGATGAATCGACGGCAGAACTCATGACGAACTTCTATCAAGGAGTGATTGCCGGACAGGGAGCGCCCTCATCGTCGCTGCGCGCCGCACAGCAAAAAATGATCGCAGATAAACGCTATAGCGAGCCATTCTTCTGGGCGCCTTTTGTTCTTGTCGGCGATTGGCGTTAAATCGAAAGATCGGATACCGGGCAATTGTCTGATCCCTGATCTCTGTTCCCTGACCACTGATATAAATAGTATCAGGGGAGAGAGCAGGGATCAGAATTTTGCCCGGGTTTAAGCTTCAAATTTGCTTTGAGCTCTCAGCCGACATTACGAATTCACAAAGCACGTGGTAAAGTAGCCGCCGCCAAGCCGCCCGGCCTGGTCATTTAGCATCACGCTGTTCGTTCTTTTAACTTCAAGCAATAACGGTTAACCCATTCTTTTGATCTCGAGTGATAAGGAATATGGAAAGGAGTCTGAGATGCCCCGGCTTTCAGTCAAGATCAACTCAGCCATGAGGTCTGTCTCTCTCAGCATTTTAGGGTCGGTTTTATGTGTCACGTTTTTCTTTGCTCTCCGTCAGATGCAAGTCAGAGGGTTCGCTAGCCCGCAATCCAAATTCGATAATCTTTTGTCAGTCAGCTTCAACCACGAAATGAATGCGAGGGCCGCATCTGCCGGGCCTCCGGCATCACGGCAGGCGCTTGAACGAAATCAGGCGCGACCACTATCTCTGGTTGCGGGCGATTTTGATGAAGACGGCGTCGCCGATCTGATCGGCGGATATGCCGGCGGAAATCGCGGCATCGTCAGTCTATCTCGCGGTAATGTGGATGCAATCTATCCGAATACTACTGCGGCGAAATCGGCCGCTCGTTCGTTCTTCCGGCCGAATGCCACGGTGTTCGAGCTTCCGCTCGCACCGGACTTGATGGGCGCGGGCGATTTCAACGCCGATGGCCATCTCGATCTGGTTGCCGCGTCTCGTGGAGGGCGAGAGCTTTACCTCCTCTTCGGCGATGGGCATGGCGGATTGAACGAAGCCAGGACCGTCGAATTGCCGGGGAACGTGACGGCGCTGATGACCGGTGAAATGAACCGGGCCGATGGATTGGCCGAGATCATTGTTGGTATTGCCGGGAGCACTGGTTCACAGGTCTTGATCTTTGAATCGCCTGAAGGGGCGTTGCGCGGAGATCACGAAGTGTTGACCCTCTCCGATGAGATCACGGCGTTGGCGATTGATCGTGTTGATTCGGATTACCTCTTCGACCTCGTCATCGCTGGGGGCAGAGAGCTGACGATTGTCCACGGCCGCGACCGGCGTCTCTCTTCGACTCAAATGCAGCGGGAGAAAGTATCGCCCGCGAAGATCAGTCATTACTCCACGCCGGCCAAGATCAAATCATTGACGGTCGGACACTTCACCGATGGAGTACGGACACAGGTCGCGACGCTCGGCGATGATGGGGCGGTGCGGGTGATAAGCGCTAATAGTGTTGACGATTGGCGAAGTGAAACTTTAGGAACCCGGTCATGGCCGCAATCGACTGGTCTATTCGGTGCGCGAATTTCCGGAGGCCGATTTGATGATCTAGTAGTCATGGATGCCGGCAACCGGCAATTAGCGGTTCTGGTCGCGGATGGTGAATCTGCGGCCAAGTCATCGAGCATGGCTCTTTCATCGAGTGCGCGTCTCGCCGCATCGATCGATATTGATAACGCTCCGGTTGCCGCGGTACCGATGCGTCTGCAAGCCGACGCGCGCAGCGCTCTGGTGATACTCAAGCAAGGGCAGAGCGCTCCGCAAATTGTCGCCCCGCAAATAGCCGCGACCTTCGTCGTCAACTCCGCGGCCGACCTTCCAGATGCGGTCCCCGGCGACGGCCTCTGCAATACGAGCGCGGCCACCGCTCAGGGCGTTTGTACTTTGCGAGCCGCAATCCAGGAAGCCAATGCATCGGCCGGCGCCGATGTCATCACCTTCAATATTGGGGAGGGAGGCGTCGCCACCATCAATCTCAACTCTCCTCTGCCGAATATCACCGCGCCGTTGACGATCGATGGTACGACTCAACCAGGTTTTACCAGCAGCCCGATCATTGAATTGAATGGAGCAAATGCAAGGGCCGGAGGGTTGATCATTACCGGTGGGAGTAGCACGGTACGCGGGTTAGTAATCAATCGGTTCTTAGGTAGTGCTATTCAATTGATAGGTAGTGGCGGCAATATTGTTGAAGGTAACTTTCTGGGGACAAATGTCGGCGGCACCGATATTTTAGGAAATTCGGGGAATGGAGTCTTCGTCAGCGATTCATCCAACAATCTAATCGGGGGGGGCAATCCGGCGGCTCGCAACCTGATCTCAGGTAATAGAATACCTGGCGTCTTCATCGGTCCGGAGATACCAACTAGAGGCGAGATCCGACAATCACTTGCGCAGAGCAAAGTTAATGCCTCGGGTGCCAGCGATCTTAGGCCGAATCCGTCGCCGGTAAGTATTTCTGCGGTCTCAACCGGGAATATCGTGCAGGGCAATTATATTGGGACCGATATCACAGGTACCAAAAGCATGGGCAACGCAGATTCCGGCGGAGTCGCCATTATCGCCGCGTCCAACAATATCATTGGCGGAACAACTGCAAACGCTCGTAACCTTCTTTCAGGGAATGAGGGGAACGGGGCCGTCATTAGTATCTCAGGTAATATCAATGGCATTCCCGTTGAGGGAGAGGCGTCGGGAAATCTCGTGCAAGGGAATTATATTGGTACAAATGCTGTCGGAAGCGCCAGACTACCCAATAAAGGAGAGGGCGTTTATGTGTTTGTTGCTACAAATAACACCATTGGAGGAACACTCGCTGCCGCGCGCAATCTGATCTCCGGCAATTTTAATGATGGTGTGAGGCTACAAGGCGCACCGGAGAATCTAGTGCAAGGCAATCTGATCGGCACCGATGTCACAGGTACAATCAATTTAGGCAATAGCCTGGCCGGAGTCTTCATCACTGGCGTTTCGGAACAACCATCGCTTTCTGCGTTTTCTGCGTTTTCTGCGGCGCCCATCGTCGGCGGCACTGTCACCGGCGCCAGCAATGTCATCGCTTTCAATGGCAGCGAGGGCGGAGGCGGCGGTATCATTGTCTCTAGCGGCGTCGGCAATGCGATCAACGGTAATTCGATCTTCTCGAATCAGGGCCTCGGGATAGATCTCGGCTTTGATGGAGTCACCGCGAATGATGCGGGCGACGGAGACACCGGGCCAAATAACTTCCAAAACTATCCGGTCTTGATCTCTGCGGTGAGTCAGACTGCGGGTACGACCGTCACTGGAACTCTCAACAGCACTCCGAATACGAGATTCAGGGTCGAACTCTTCTCCAACGCAACTTGTGACTCTTTGGGCAATGGTGAGGGCGAGGTCTATTTGACCGCGATAGATGCCGTCACTGATGCCAACGGAGCGGCAAGCTTCACCACCACTTTGCCGCCCGTACCTTTCGGCCGGGTCATCACCGCGACCGCGACCGATCCTAACAACAATACTTCCGAGTTTTCGCGTTGCGTGGCGGTCTCTCAATGTCCAACCTTTCCGGCCGGATTCGTCCCATTTGCGGAGGTTTATTCCATCACGCCCCCCGATTCGAGAGGCGACCGGTTATTGATTGGAAGGATGACTCTTGATGCGTTCTCGCGCGTCAACGCGCTGCCACTGCCCGCATTCGTGAACGAGCAGTTTTGTACTGAGATCGAGCTGTCGCCTGGCCTCTTCGCTATCGCTTATGTGCCTACTGCCAGAGAGCGTGTCGGAGATTTCAGCGCCTTCGGCGGGGCGCTCATCGATCCATTGACCGGACAGTCTTTCCCGGGAAATATCATCCCGGCAAACCGTCTGCCGAATCCCTATGCCTGGCGAATCATTGCATTTCGACAGGCCACGGTCGATCTCGCGCTCGCAAAGACGACGGCCACCGTTCTGCCGGGTCCGGGCGACGACGTGGTCTATAGTCTCAAGGTCGATAATCTCAGTCCGAATCCCGCGACGGGTGTCGTGTTGACGGATACGATCCCGGCCAATACGACTTTCAAGTCTTTGATCGCCGTTCAAGGGTGGAGTTGTTCGACGCCGCAAGTAGGAGGTGGCGGCACAATCTCTTGCAGCAACCCGCTGGTCTCCGGCGGCAGTTCGGTGGCCTTCATCCTGACGGTGACGGTCAACAACAATGTTCCTAGTGACACGCTGATCAACAATACTGCGCAGGTCGTAACGTCAACGACCGATTCCAACCCGAACAACAATACTTCAACCGTTGGAGTGCGGACCGGAGCGCCGGCGCCGCGGGTCATCGCCGGGGCGCCGGTTGAGATCGGTCCGATCCAAGCGCTCAAAGAGCCGAGCACAGATCCGGCATCGAACATCTTCGTCGTTCAGAACGCCGGTAATTCGACGCTCTTCTTGACTCCGACCGCTCTCACGCGCGTCACGCCGGATGTCGATAAAATCACGCCGCCGGCCGATGACCGCAGTCTCTTTGACGTCAGGTCGATGACTGCGGCGGGAGAGGTTCCGCTCAGATTCAATGCGGTCGATTCGATCTCTTTGTTACCGCAACAGACACTGCGTTTCCGCGTGGTCTTCAACCCGATTATTCCGATGCGCGCCGGCAAGACCAGCGGGCTGGCGGCCAATCAGGTATTGCCTGAAACGATCAACTCCAGATTGATCTTGACTCCAAGGGGCGGTACGCCATTCGGCATCGATTTAGTCGGACGCGTTTCGACGGCGCCAAAACTGACCCATCCCCTCGATCCGCGCCGCACTCCCCAGGTCACCCTCACACAGTCAGGCAACAACTATAAAGTCCAATGCTGGATCTACGATTCGAACCTGGATGTTGAAACGGTGCGTTATCAATTCCTCAATTCGAACGGGGGCGCAGTTGGAGACCCAGTAGACGTCAATGTTTCGCAGGCGCTCAGCCGCGCCAATCTTACTAAAGGACAGATCTTCGGCCTCGAGCAAAATTTTGATGGATCATCGAACCTTGGTGTTGCCAGAGTGCGAGTGACGGTTTTTGATCGTAACCAGAGCAGCGATTCGACGGTTTCAGGCCTGTTGGGAGCGGTTGATGCGGCGATTGCCAGCGTCTCCGCCGCGAGCTTTACAGAGTTCGGCCTCTCGAGCGAATCGATCGTTGCCGGATTTGGTCTCGGCATGGCCGGATCGACGCAATTTGCGGAGGGCGATCATCTGCCGACATCACTGGCCGGCACCAGTCTTCTCATCAGAGACGGAGCGGGAATCGAGCGTCTGGCGCCGCTCTTCTATGTTTCGCCGGCGCAGATCAATTATCAGCTCCCGGCGGGCCTCTCACCGGGAACCGCGACTGTGACTGTGACCGGCGGAGATAAAGTCATGGCCATTGGCGCCGTGCGGATTGCCAATACCTGGCCGGGGATTTTTACCGCCAATGGGACCGGCGATGGCGTGGCCGCTGCGGTTGTCTTGCGCGTCAAATCTGATGGGAGCTCGAACTACGAACCCGTCGCGCGCTTTGACGCCGGACAGAACAAGTATGTGACGGCTCCGATCGACCTCGGCTCACCCTCCGATCAGGTCTATTTGATCATGTTCGGCACCGGACTCCGTAATCGCAGCTCGACCGAGGCTGTCAAAGCCAGGATTGGCGGCATCGATGTGCCGGTATCATATGCCGGTCCGCAAGGAGATTATGCCGGACTCGATCAAGTCAACATCCCCCTTGTCCGGGCTCTGAGCGGGCGCGGTGAAGTTAATGTCGAATTGTCCGCCGATGGTTATCCGGCCAATATCGTCCAGGTCAGTTTGGGCGGCAATCCGGGCGCTCAGGCAAAAGCCGCGACAATTCCGATGAAAACGTCTATCGCGCCACGCACAGAAGATGCATTCTCGTCACGCGAGGTAATAGTGATGCCTCCGGTTAAGCTTTCGCGTTATTAAATAAATAACCTGATTTCGGCTTTGGCCATCATGGTGCCGGCGCCTCGCGCCAATGCCATCATCGCCAAAGCCGAACCAGGAAAATGAGAAATCGCGATCAATTTCTTCTTCACTAAAAGGACGCACTTCATGAAAAAAGCAAAATATCTGGTTACCGGTTTGAGCATGATTCTGACTGTGAGTGGTTGGCTCATGCCGTTTCGGGCGTCGGCCGAAGGCGAACCACGCAAAGCGAACCCGCTTCAACGTCACTTAACCAGCGCGATTGAGAGCCCGATTGGCGTGATCGAGACATTTGGCTCATTTAAGGTCAACGGCCAGTCCGGATTTGGCAAAGGCGTGATCTGGCGAGACGACCTTTTGCAAGCGCCCGCTGATATGGGCGCGCGCGTTTTGCTCACGTCGTTCGGCAAAGTCACGCTCGAACGAGGGACGATCGTCAGGTTCGCAACCGTTGAAAGCAGGTCAAGCGGAACCTTACGTCAAGACCTGGTCGTGCGGCTGATCGCCGGCAACGTGATTGTGACGTTGCAGCCGGAGGTCAAAGCTTACCTCGATACCTTTGAGTCATCGTTCATTGCTTTCGGCGGAGCGAAATTCCGGTTCGGCATTCGAGAGAGCCAGGCCTTTGTCGATGCGGATCTTGGAGAGGTCTCGAGACTCGGAAATTGGGCGGTGCAATTGCCGCGGCCGATCGTGCTCGCCGCGGCTCATGCCGCCAGGGTTCAGGCTCAGACTCAAGGGCTCCAGACCTATCGCATCAGGCCGATCGGCGGAGTCAATAACAGCGCGGTCTATGACGTGCGCGCTCGCGCGAGCCGGCAGATTCAGGTTCAGGTGACCGATGAAAATGACAGGAAAATCCCGGACCTGCCGATTATCTTCACTCTCGGTTCAAATGTCGGCCAATTCGGTTCAACGACTGTCGCCACCAACGCCGAAGGGATTGCGACGATCAACTTGACGGCTTCCAATCAGCCCACGACGGGAAGTTTTACCGCGACAATTCAGGGAACGAATATCAGTCTGGTCGGTCAAATCGTGGTCTTAAAGGCTGTGCCTGCCTTTTGGAGTTTTCAGAATGCCGGGCCTGTCCTGGCAACGGCCGCCGCAGCCGTCGCCGCGGGAGCGATTACCATCGCGACCAGGGACGAGCCGCTCAAGATCAAAGCTGTTGGCGAGCCCACCATTACGCCTTAACCTCCGTCTTTGCGTTTATCGATCAGTAACAAAACGTGGAGCGTGCGAATGAAGAGGCCCCGAAAATTATGAGAAGAGTCATCACTTTTACCGCGATCGCAACGATGGCAGCTTTACTCTGGGGAGTGAAGTTGCTGCCCGGAACGGCCGCCCAGAACCGCGCCGGTGAGCGCGGATTGAAGGTCGGCGCTCAACCGGCGGAAGCCGCCGGCGGCCGCGACATTCAGCGGTGGGCCGTCGTTATCGGGATCTCTCGTTACAAAAACGGAGAGAAGAACGTCAACGGCGTGACTGTCTCGAATCTGGGTAGCGCGGCGGACGACGCGCAGAAACTCTATAACTTTCTTCGCAGCCCTGAGGGTGGGGATTTTCGAGACGAGAAAGAGGGCGGCCGGATGATCCTGCTCAAAGATGAGCAGTCAACCAAGAAGAATGTTGAAGAGGCTCTCAACAAATTGAAACAGTCCAAGCCCGAGGATTATTTCATCATCTATATTGCGGCTCACGGGGCGAACGTGCCCGCGCCCGATCCCAAAACGAAGATCACGGTCGAGGCGCCTTATTTCATCATGCATGACTTTGACGCGGGCGATGTGCCGAACACGGCAATCAAGATGACCGCTTTCCGTGAGCTGGTCAGTCAAATTCCCGCCAAAAAAGGGCTGGTCATCTCCGACACCTGCCACAGCGCCGGCGTCCTTCTGGCAGGTCGTGGGATGTATGCCACGACGGGGGCGAATACCAGATTTCTCGAAGAGATGAAGAGCATTCCCTCGGGCATCGGATTTCTCTCTGCCGCGGGCCAATTGGAATCGGCGATGGAGGCCGACGAATACGGCGGCATCTTCACCCACTGTTTGCTCGAAGCCTTGCGCGGCAATGCCGATGTTGCTCCGTCAGACGGAGTCGTCACTTTTGGTGAAGTCTATACCTATTTGCAGAAGGTTGTTCCCGAGTTTACCGAGAAGTTATCGGGAAAGCGGCAGAACCCTGTCTACAACACGACAACGTTGGAAGCCAATCGAATTCCACTGTCGATTGTCGGTTATCCGAGGACAGGAGTCTGTGACGATCAGCAACGATGCGGCACACTGGTCATTCGCACGCCCGATCTCGATGGCGTCGATGTTGCGGTCAACGGATCATCGATCGGGACCTTCAGCCGAAGGCTCGAACGCACTCTGCGATTAGGGGCCGGCGAGCAATCTCTCACCTTCACCAAAGGCTCGCTCCGAAGGGAGATCAAAGCCGCGATCGAACCGGGCAAATCAAAGGTGGTCGAGGTCAATCTCTCCTTCTCGGAGGGCAATGAAGACGCCCTGGTCGCGGCGCCAAGCCGTTATGTTGATGTTTTTATGGGGGATGAAAAACCGCCGTCCCGCGAGGCCGAGAAGTATTTTCGCGACGGGGTCGAACAGTTCAATAAACAACGTTTCGCTGAGGCGATCAAACTTCTGGATCGCGCGGTCAAAGCCAATGGCGGCGCGTATGCGAACGCGTTCGTCTATCTGGGACGGGCGCAACAGGCATTGCGTCAGCATAAACAAGCCGTCGATAGTTTTACCGCCGCACTTAAATTGAAGCCGTCGGATTTCGAGACGCAGACGCTTCTGGCTGAGGCTAGATTCAGCGCCGGAGACAATCTGCAAGAAGTGGTTGCCGAGCTCAAAGAGATCATCGGGCGGCACCCGAACTTCGATTTCGCTCGCGTCGTCTATGGCGATGTGCTGTTGCTGCAATGGGGACTGGCATCCGACGGCGGCGGCCAATTGCTCAAGGATGCTGAGCAAGAGCTGAGGAGCGCGATCTCTGTCAATCCCAACTCGCCGCCCGCGTATCTCATCCTCGCCGATGTTCTGCTCCACATGGATTCCAAGAACAAACGGAGAGAGGCCGTCAAAGTGGCGGAAAAAGCCCTCACCCTCTTCACTAAACTCGCGGAGAAAAAAGTCAGTGTTTCAAGCGGATTGAAATCGCTTTCGATCTCTCACGTCATCTTCGGAGGGGCGCGATACGAAAATAATGCGGTGCTCGCCGAGGCGAATTACATCCTCGGCAAGGCGCTGACCAGGGTGGTTGATGCCGAGACCACCTCTGAATGCGAGGCCTCATCACTCAATGTCGGAGATCAAGGTAGCTATCTCGATCGCGCCCGTCCTTATCTGGATACCGCGGAGAAGCTAGCCAGAAAGGCCAATGATCAACGACGATTGGGATTGGTGCTCAATACCGGCGCAGAGAACCACCTGCTCAGAGGCAATCTCAAAGGGGCGATCAAGGATGCGCAACAGGTCCTGACGATCTCCGAGATGAAAGATTATTACGATACGCATCTGTTGCTTTACGAGGCTTATAAGAGCGATCAGCAATTTGCGAGAGCTGCTGAACAGTTACAGATCTATCTCAACCTGGTCAAACCGATCGCGACCAAGTCGGATCTCGATCGGTTGAGCAATGACCTCCAGCAGATCAAACGATTGGCCGAAGCCAATCAGCAGAAATAAGAGCAAATCGCCCGGTTCCTCATGCCGGAACTACTCGGTGCGGAGCGCGACCATCGGGTCGACGCTGGCGGCGCGCGCAGCGGGAATCCAGGATGCCAGGACCGCGGCGCCGCAGAGTAATAATGTCGCGATGGTGAGCATACCGGGATCCCACGGAGAGACGCCGAAGAGTTGATTCGCCATGAGCCGGCCGGCGACGATGGCGAGCGGAATCCCGAGTCCGATCCCGATGCCGATCTGGGAGAACGAGCCGCGAAGGATCATGCGGATCACCTTCGCGCGATCGGCGCCGAGTGCCATCCGCACGCCGATCTCATGCGTCCGCTGTTCGACAGTGTAGGCCATCACGCCGTACAAACCCACCGCGGCGAGAACAAGGCCGAGCACGCCGAAGAGCATCGTCAGTGTGGCGATCATGTTCTCCTGTTGAAAATCACCGGCCAGAATTTTCGAGTACGGCTCCACGCCATAGACCACCAGGTCTGGATCGACGCTAGTGAGCGCTTTGCGCACCTCGGCTTCGATCCCTGGCGGATTGCCGGGCGCCCAGATGACGATGTTGCTGAGGAAGTGGGAGAAGAGGTCGAAGGTGTTGAATTCCGGATCGTCGTATTTGACGCTTTGCGTTTCAGATAGCCAGAACATCGGGCGGATGGGATTCTTGATACCCCAGGTCATGTAGCGGATGTCGCGCACAACACCGACGATTTCGAAAGTGTTGGCGTATTGAATGCGGTTCATGCCGAAGTGTTGACCGATCGGGTTCTGATCTTTGAAGAAGCGTCGAACGAAGGCTTCATTGACGACGGCGATCGGGCGAGTCGTGGCGGTGTCCTGCTCTTCGATGGGGCGGCCCTGCACGATCTTTGCGCCGATCGTTTCAAAGAACCCGGGCATAACGCGGGCCCAGCCGGCGCCGGTGTCTTCCTTGGGCCCAGGTTCGGGGCGGCCTGCGATCCGAATCCCCTCGTTCCAGCTATCGCCGCTCATGGGCGCATAGAGAACGGGTGCGACCAGGCGCACGCCGGGGACGCGCAGGAGGCGCTCGTCAAGACGGCGATAGACTGCCTCCATTTGTTCGGGCTTGTAGTTACTGAGCTGCGGGCTGATCATGACAAGGTAGCGGTCTTTCGTTTCGAAACCAAAATCCTGGCGCTCGAGATTGCGCAAGCTCTGGCCCAACAGCGCCGCGGCGGAGAGCAAGACGAGCGACATCGTGGCTTGCGCGATGACCAGCGATTTCTGTGCGATGGATCCGCCGCCGCGGACGGAACGATTGCTGCCGCGCAGAGCTTCGACCGGATCGACATGCGAAGTCATCCAGGCCGGGGCGATCCCGAAAAGGATTCCGGTGAGCACCGAGACGGCAAGCGTGAAGAGCAGAACGAGCCAGGAGGGCGATGCATCGACGGGGACGTGGTTCGTCGGGCCGCCGCCGCTATGGAACGCGAGATAGAGAATCAGTTTACTGCCTGCGTAGGCGATTCCAATGCCGAGAATGCCTCCGATAATGGCAAGCAGGGTGGACTCAACGAGCGCTTTGCGCACCAGCCGGCTGCGCGATGCGCCGAGCGCGACGCGCAGCGACGTTTATGAGCGTTCCTTCAAGCCACGGGCAAGCATGAGATTGGCAAGATTGCCGCAGGCGACCAGCAGCACACAGCCCGCTGCGATGAGCAGCAGCTTCAAGCCAGACTCGTATTGTTGTCGCATATCTGCCACGCCCGCGCCGCCGGGAATGAGATTCAGGGTCTGCTGACGCCAGGTCTGCTTTTCGCCGGGCTCCATCTCGGATTCATGGCTCGCGAGCCAGTTCGTGAACTCGACGCGCAGCTTGGCTTCGAGCGTCTTGGGATTCACGCCGGGGCGGACGCGGCCGATGATGTCGAGCCAGTTCGTATTGGGGCGTTTGAGGCGCTGAGCTTCGCCACCGAGCAGCGGCTCGGTATTCGTTGGGATCCAGATATCGGGCATGCCCCAGCCGGCGAGCTTGGCGCCGTAGAAGCCGGGCGGGGCGACGCCAATCACGGTAAAGAGATGGCCGTTGATCTGATAACTGGCGCCTACAACTGAAGGATCAGAGCCGTATTTCTCGGTCCAGATGTGATAGGTCATGACGGCGACCGGAGGCGCGCCGGGTTGATCGTCGGCGTCGGTCATCAAGCGGCCGATCCAGGGATTGATGCCGAGCGTGCGGAAGAAATTGCCGGAGACGTATTGGCCGTTGCGCGTATCGACAGGACCCTGCGATCCTGCGCGGCGGACACCGAGGTTCGCATTGCCGGCTTGCAGTGCGGCAAGATCGGCGAACTCGGGCGTGTTATCACGGAAATGTTTGTAGGCTTCGTAAGAAAAGAGCGAAAAATTGCCATCGTTATCCTGGGTGTATCCACCCCAGTTGCAGCAACGGATTTTGTCGCCGACGCGCCAGAGCTCTTCGGGCTTGGCGACCGGCAGAGACTTGAGCATCACCTGATGAACGAGGGTGAAGATCGCGGTCGTCGCGCCAATTCCTAAGGCGAGCGTGATGACCGCAGTGGCGGTGAATCCGGGCGCTTTTTTGAGTCGCCGAAGCGCTTCTTTCAAATCCGTCATTTCATCTCCCTTGACTGTATTTGGCACCGGCGCCAGTCGCCTACGCCATTGGTCTCGTTTCAACTACGGATGAGCCGGCGTGTGATTAGCAAATCGCTCGCGGCACTCCTTAGTTGCAATACTCAGGAGGACCGGTTTGGTTACAAGCCGACCTCAATTTTGCGATTGACAGAGCGGAATACGCGCAAGCGGGGCTATAAGATCCAAAAGTTTTGATAAGATCCGCGTTGCGCTCGCCATGAATGGTGACACTCTTCGGCTCTGCGTCTTAACCGCACGGTTGTAGGTGACGTTGCAGGCCAAATCGTTTCAAATTTCTCGCCTGAGCTCAATTATTCCCAGCCAGGCATAGTTCTTCAAAAATATTGAGAATTGCGCCGTGAAGTTGATCGGAAATTGGAGGGTTATTAGAGTGCAGTTTAGCGGCGATGAGATCCCGCTTGAGTTGAGCCGGCTTGATTCAATAATCGCTGTCGTGGGGTTCGCGAAATTCGCCGGGAGTGTTTTCCACCATGATCGCCCTGATCCCCGAAATTAATAAAAAGTATCAGGGATCAGGGATTCAGGATCAGTACGGTTCGAGTCTGAACGGTGAAGTGAAATATGCCGTCATCCGCCGGGTATCTTTGAACGTTCCATCTTTCTCATGGGCTCTGCGGTCTGTTTATCCAGCTCTCCGCCGGCATCTTCCCAGGCATGCATCCCGCCGAGCAATGCGCTGGCATCCTTGAACCCGGCTTTGTCGAGAATGAACGCCGCACGGGCGCTCGTATGTTCAGCCGGTCAGGTGCAGTAGGCGATGATGCGCTTATCTTTTGGCAGTCCCGTGTAATTCCCTGATTCAATCTGCGCCAGGGGGATATCAAGCGCGCCCTTGATGTGCCCTAATTTGTAGGCTTCAGTGCCACGCACATCGACGATGACCGCCTTGCCTTCTTCGACGAGTTTCCGAGCCTCATCGACCTTCACTCGCGGCATCTTGTCTTCGGGGTTTGACGGCGGCGCCGGCACGGTCGCAAGTGGGCTGGGATGACTGTCCTGAGCCGTCCCATTCGCTTGATTATTCGACCCGTGGAGGCCGGTACAAGCGTACATCAACTGAGCGCTGAACAAGACCGCAATGATACGGCCGGTTATCGAGAAGGTCCTCATAATCTTGATTAGTTTTGAGCTTTTCCTTCGGGAGATTTCTCGAGCTCTCCGCCGGCGGTCTCCCAGGCGTGCATTCCGCCAAGCAATGCGCTGGCCTCTTTAAATCCGCCCTTGTCCAATAAGAGCGCCGCGCGGGCGCTGGATTGTTCGGCCCCGCACGTGCAGTAAGCGATGATCCGTTTATCCTTTGGCAATCCTTTGTAATCACCCGATTCGAGCCGCGTCAGAGGGACATCGAGCGCGCCCTTGATATGGCCTCTCTTGTAGGCCTCGGTGCCACGCACATCGATGAGGACTGCCTTTCCGGTCTCGACCAGCTTTTTAGCCTCGTCGACCTTGATCCGCGGCATTTTATCTTCGGGACTTTGCGGCGCTTGGGTGGTCATGATCGTGGCTTTCATCAAGCCTTCGGCGGCGCCGGGTCTGGTGCAACCGAAAATCACCAGAATACCACTGAGCATCAGTGCGCCACGACTCAACAGGGAAATTGTTCTCATAAGTTAACCCGTTTCATTTCATTGAAATTTGATCGCCTTGCCGCGAGCGGAAGATCTCGACTCTCATCGACAAGAGATCAAGTTTACACGATGCTTCATCCTTTTCACAATCGTCAAGATCAAGCTCACAATCGTCAATAAGAACCCGCTTTCACTTGATCTTTCACTACTGCTCGGCGAAGATGTTTCATCGTTGTCAGCCCCCCGGTCAAGACATACGCACTGTGTTGAGACTGCTCAATCCGCACCAAATAGATTGAAACCACTGAGGTTTCCAATTATCAGAGAAGTGTGACAAGCAAGAGCCCTGAAAACCTGATGAAGATTCGAGGTGCGTTCGCGATTACGGCAGTATGTCTGTGTGCAGCATTCTTTTGGTCTTGTTCGTCTAAAACAAGACGCGGCGCATTGGCCGCACCCACGCCTTCCGTCTCGCCGACACCCAAACCAAAGCCTCTCATCGGCTATCTCGACGAGGGCAATCTGTGGACAATTCAAAGCGATGGCATGAACAAACACCTGCTTGCCATGGCGCCGGAAGGCGTAGTGATTCAGGATTTCGTCTGGTCTCTGGACGGGAGCCGGATCTATTTCGCCATCGGATTGCAGTTCTTTGAGGTCGTCGTTCAGACGGGGAATGTGGCCAACGCGGGCGAACTGACCGGAGTGCCCGGAATCGCCGTTGATCGTTTGGAGATGGGATGCGACGGTAAAAACATCATCGTTCATGCGATGGATGCGGACACCTCGGTCCGCATCCTGGCTTTCACCATCGGACAACGCGGGTCGCGCGAATTGACGATCGACCAGTACAACGCGATGGCTCTGCCGCGATCGACGGTTGTGCGTAGCGTTGCTGAACTCTCAGTCTCGCCGGATGGGAAACGTGTGCTGTTCAAAGGCATAGTCGAGAGCGGGGAAGAGCTTTTCGTTGCGGATCTCGAAACCGGCGCGAGGATGCAGGTCACGGACCTCTACGAGCTGAGCGGTTTTGAGGATTCGGTCGGAACTGAGGGAGGGCGGCGAGTGATCGAGGCCGCATGGTCGCCCGACGGACGTTATATTATCTTCAACCCGATGCAATCCTGTTCCGAGACCGGGCTCTGTTATGGCCGGCTGTTTCTCGTCGAAGCAGGAGGCGGAGTACAACTTCAACTTTCGATCGATATGATGGTCAATGTGCCGAACGAATGGACCAGCGACGGAAGAATGTTGGTCTACGATGACGGAAGCAAAATAGTCGTGACCGATACTCATGGTTCTCCCAAGGCCCTCAACGAGGGGAACCATCCGAAATGGCAGCCAACGCCTTAGAGCGATCTCAGATCCCTGATCCCTGCAAATAGTATCAGGGGGCAAGGGACACGGATCAGGGATCTGAGAATTGCCTGGCGCCTGATCGCTCAATAAAAATTGCTGTAGGTCAGTAGGATCGGCTGCACGTTGTCACCCGGCGGGGACGCATCGCGGTGAAATCATCCAGGTTCTGAAGCTCTTCGATGTGCGCGCGCAGCGTCCGGGCATAAAGTTCCACCTCCGCATCGTTAAACCCGCCCGCGCGAAAAGCGTCTTTGAGCTGCTTGTCCGACAGTCGTCCGAGCAGGTTGCCAATCCATTGGGCGTGCGAGACAGTCACACCCTTAAAGATTCTGCGAGGTCCCGAGCGTTGGCTGTGGAAAGATACTTTGCCGTCACGCACCTTGTCGATGAGCTTTTCATCGGAGAAAGCTACAGGGTCGCCTTTCGCATGCTTGGCGCCGGATTTATCCGCCGGCAGATTGGCAAAGATCGGGATCTTATTTAACCACGATCCGGTGCGGCCAAGTGTCGCGCCCAGGTCAGAGACATAGTAGATGGCGTCCTCCTGCTTCTTATGGCGCATAATCTTGTTGTTATCGGTCTTCAGGTCCCAATTCTTGAGGAGAGCCATGAGAGTTTTGAGGCCGTCAAGTTCACGCGTGCTGTTGAATGGATTGTCACTCCATCGCCAATTATCCACCTCTTTATAACCGTCATCACGGCGCTCGAAGCGGACGTCGCGCGCATCGTAACTCTTCTGGCCGCTGATGACAGCTCGCTTCACGAAATAATCCTGATCGACATGATAGCCGACGGCCCAGACGATCCGAGAGGCCGTGGTCTCCGGCCTGGCTTCCGGCCCAAACTTCACGGTCCATTCGCGATCCAGATTGTCTTTGACGACGACCTTTAACTGTGTCCCGCTTTTGACGGGGCGGATGTAGGTATAAGTGGCCGCCGGGTCCGGTGCTCCCTCGCGCCCACCGGCTCCGTAAAAGAGGTCGCGCTGTTGGATGTCTACCGGCTCTTGCCACATGACCGGACGGGCAGAGACCGCACCGCCCTTGGTGAGCGGCTCTGCTTTCTCCTTCTCTTCACGGTCTTGACTCCGGTCACGCTTTTTTCCCCGGCTCTGCTTGCCTTGCGGCGTCGATTTACTTCCCGCGACTGCCAAGGCGGCCAGATCAAAGCCGGCTTGCGCGACGGTGAATAAAGCAAGAAACGATAAAAGGACGAACATCGAGATGGGGCGTGCGGCAAACGTCTCTTTACGGGTCATGGTTTTCTCCCTCATTCTCTGATTATACTCGGCTTTGCCGTCAGCCTGATGAGCTCATTGGCTGAGGACCTGTGCTCGTTCACTTTTTATGTGATGCTTTGCGTGTTGAAACTGCTTTACGCGAGGCTGTCTTCGAAGCCGCGGACTTCTTGCTGCCCGATTGGCTCCTCGACGTCACTTTCTTTGCCGAAGTCCGCCGACCTGATGGTTTGCCGGTTGTTTTTGCGGCCTTCTTACGAGTTGATCCAGCTTTACTCGCGGCTCTCTTGCCCGTGGCTTTCTCACTTGAGGCTTTCTTGCCCGTGGCTTTCTTACTTGAGGCTTTCTTGCTCGCCGCTTTCTTAATGGATGATTGAGCGGCCGGTTTCTTCGCCGGTTTGGCTGTTGATTGGCGAGTCCCGGCCGCAGGTTTCCGCACGGGCTCGGCTTCAACTTGCTTCTCCATGGGCGGTCTCTCCGCGGCCTCTTCGAATCTCGTTTGTTGATCCGGTTCCGGCTCTTTCGCCACTTTCTCTTCTCCAGGCACCGTCTCGCCGTACTTGACCAAGAGCTGTTTGATGCGTTCCGCCTTGGTCTGTTCCGAAGGAATCGGAGAGTCTGCTTCTTGCCCGGACTGCTCGTCCTGTTCGTGCGCAATTTCTTGATGGTGGCGGATAAAGTCGAATTCGTTAAGTTGCCCGCCACGAATTTTGTAGCGATCGATATTACGACTGGGATCTTTCGGCATTTCGTTATCTCCCTGGAAGTCAGTTTTCGGCCTTCGGGCTTCCGCTCCACCACTGAAAACCGAAAAACTGAGAATGTAGTACTTAGTAACCTAAGTTTTCTGGTGCTACAACTCGATCAAAATCGGCCTGTTGTGGCGCGAGTTTGCAACTCGCGCTCTCTTGGAGAAGGAATGCGCGGTTTGTAAAACAGCGCCACAGTTCTTTGGTTGCTGACGCATCTTCTGAGATACATAGAGTACACCAGAAAACTTAAGTTACAGACTATTCAGTTCAAAGTTTGAACCGGAGAAATGCGCCGACGCCGCCGATACTGGCGAGCAACGAAGCGTCT
>Ga0081539_10001968_pt1 | contig 31287 bp, 34 predicted proteins | sample TabmetS4T2R2_FD_71023 | JGI IMG/M metagenome (GOLD analysis project Ga0081539, IMG submission 71023) | Tabebuia heterophylla rhizosphere microbial communities from the University of Puerto Rico - S4T2R2 | ecosystem: Host-associated > Plants > Roots > Rhizosphere ... | reverse complement strand
GGACAAAATCGTCCGGAATTAGCCGCGGTATACACCGCGCGGGCGCCGGCCAGCGTCACGAAGGCGAGAGAACAAGCTTAACTATTCGCCATATTTGCCGGCGGCCGGATTGTATTCCTTGTTGAGCGATTCCTTCGGCCCGGTGCCGTAGGCATAGTTCGGCGACGGCGTCTGATAGCCGGCCGGCGGCTGCGTCAGCGAGTCGCGTGTCGGCTCGCCCTTGAACGGCGCGGTCTCGGCCTTGCTGCCGCCGAACAGGCCGCTGAAGCCGCCGGTGTAGCCGAGCTGCGAGGGCGAGAGGATCGGGCTGGTGTACGAGTTACCCGGCTGTTGTGAATCGACGGTGGCGGGGGCCGACCCCGAGGTCTTTCCCGCGGCGAGTTCGGCGGGCGTGAGGATGCGGCTCGCCTCACGCGGATCCTTGTTGGCCTTCTTGCGCGCCTCGATTGCGGCCTTGCGGCGCTGTTCGTCGGGGTCCTTCGGCCAGTTCGGCGCCGGCGCCTTGGCTTCCGCCGCGGCCTGGCCGGGCGGCGGCAGGTTCAGCTTGGGCGGCACCACCAGCGGTGAGCGCTCGCGATAGTCGATGCCGCGGTTTTCCATGTTGGTGCCGCCGAGGCCGCGCATGATGCCTTCGATGACCTTTTCCTCGAAGGTCTTGTCGTCCTCGTCCTCATCCTCGGCCGCGCGCACGGGGCCCGAGGCCATCAAGAGGCCGACGCTGACGGCGACAGCCGTGAACCAGGCCGCCCGCACAAGGGGCGCCCGCATCATCCATCCGCTCGCTTCGGTCTTGCGCATCGCGCTGTTCCTGCTCACAAATTTGGCAGCTGCCGGCCTCTCGGGGCAGGCATATTTTCAAGGCTTCGTATCGGCCGGGATCAGGGCGCTTTTGCGGCGCGTGCCCCCAAAAGGGAATCATACAATAGGGCCGCTACCCCGGCAACGATGGCCACGTCGGCCACGTTGAACACGTACCAATTCCAGGTTTTCCCGGCGATTTGGACGTGAAACAGGGCGAAATCGACCACCGCCCCATAGGCAAATCGGTCGATCGCATTGCCGATGGCGCCGCCGATAATCAGCCCCAGGGCGATGGTCGCGAGCATGGTCCGCGACCAGGCCATCCAAACCGCGAGCGCAATCACGGCGGCGGCTTTCACCACGGTCAACACCGCCTGCGCAATCCAGCTGTCGTTCTGGAACCAGCCAAAGCTGATGCCGACATTCCAGGCCAGCACGAGGTCGAAGAACGGCATTACCTGCACCGCGCCGCGCCGGCCGAGGTCGAACGCATAGAGCAGCCAAAGCTTGCTCGCCTGATCGAGCACGAGCGCGACCAGCGCAGCAATGATGCCGGCGCGCAGCGGACGGCTGGCTGGCTGGTCTATCCCGGACACCTATCGGGCTTTCCTGCGCGTCTTGCCGGTTTTCTTTCCAACCGTGCGGGTCTTTGCTCGCGCCGTTTTCTTGGCCTTGGCACCCTTGTTGGCTTTGGACTTGGCGACCGCTTTCTTCGCCTTGGCCCTCTTCCCGGCTTTTGCCTTCGTCGCGGCTTTCTTGGCTTTGGCAGCTTTCCCGGCTTTTGCCTTGGCAGCTTTCTTTGCTGTCGCTTTCTTCCCGGCCTTGGCGACACTCGCTTTTGCTGCCTTGGGCTTCTTGGCTCTGGCCGCCGGTTCGGCTGGCTTCCTGGCCTCGGCAGGCTCGCTGGCTGCGACAGGCTTGTTGCGCTCACGCGGCGCAGTCACAGGCGAGGCTGTCTTTGCGCTGCTGTCCTCGGCGACTTTCGGTGGGGCGCTTTCCGGCTGTGCGGGTTGCTTGCTGGTGTCCTCGACAGGCTTGATGGCCGCTTCAAGCGGGCTCGCAGGCTCCACGCTCACGCCCAGCGCCTTCCATTCGCGCAGCGCCATCGCATCGCGCGGCGAGACATCAGGATACTCCGGGTCCTCGCCGACCGTGGGCAGGATCTTCCACGACCGCGCGCATTTGGTGCCGACTGCCTGCTCGACCACGACGGCGACGCCCTTGACATCAGGCAGCGTGAAGGCGCCGGCGGGCGGGTCATCGTTGGTTACCATCGCGTTCGAGGTGATGCAGACTTCGGCGAGATCGACATCAAACAGCGTGGCAATAATCGCCTTGTCCGAGACATAGACCAACGGCGAGGCCTCCAGCGACGAGCCGATCTTCTTGGCGGCACGCTCCAGTTCCAGCGCGCCGGTGACGACGCGGCGGACGTCACGAATGGTGTCCCATTTTTTCGCCAGCGCATCGTCGCGATAGGAGCCGAAGTCGGTCGGGAACAGCGTCAGGTGCACCGAAGGCTCGGCATCCCGGCGGTACATCCGCCAGGCTTCCTCGGTGGTGAAGCTCAGCACCGGCGCCAGCCATTTCAGCACGGCGTCGCAGATGATGTCGATGGTGGTCAGCGCCGACTTTCGCGCCACCGACGACGGCGGATCGCAATACAGCATGTCCTTGCGGATGTCGAAATAGAACGCGGACAGTTCGCTGTTCATGAAGGCCGCAAGCGTCGCCACCACGGTCTTGTAGTCGAATTCGGCATAAGCCCTGCGGATGTCGTCGGCCTGCAGCGCGAGCTGGTGCAGCATCAGCCGCTCCAGCTCCGGCATGTCCTCATGCACCACCGCCTCGCTGCGCTTGAAGTGATGCAGCGTGCCGAGCATCCAGCGGATGGTGTTGCGCAGCTTGCGATAGGTCTCGACCGTGTTCTTGAGGATTTCCGGGCCGATGCGCTGGTCGTCGGTGTAGTCGCACGACGCCACCCACAGCCGCAGGATGTCGGCGCCGGACTCCTTGATGACCTTCTGCGGCTCGATGGTGTTGCCGAGTGACTTCGACATCTTGCGGCCATCCTCGGCCTGGGTGAAGCCGTGGGTCAGCACGATGTCGTAGGGCGCGCGGCCGCGGGTGCCGGCGCTCTCCAGCAGCGAGGAGTGGAACCAGCCGCGGTGCTGGTCGCTGCCTTCGAGGTACATCACGGTGTCGTCGCCACCGTCGATCTTGCGGACGATGTGGCCGAGCTGCGGAAAGCTCTGGCGGTCCTCCAGCACGAAGGCGTGCGTCGAGCCTGAGTCGAACCAGACGTCGAGGATGTCGTCGACCTTTTTCCAGTCTTCACTGGCGCGTTGCCCAAGGAAACGTTCGCGCGCGCCGTCGCGGTACCAGGCATCGGCGCCTTCCTCCATGAAGGCTTCGACGATGCGCTGGTTGACGACGTCGTCCTGCAGGATCTCCGCCGAGCCATCGGCCTGCTCGCGCACGAACACCGCGATCGGCACGCCCCAGGCGCGCTGGCGCGAGATCACCCAGTCGGGGCGGGCCTCGATCATGCCGTTGATGCGGTTCTGGCCTGACGGCGGCACCCATTGCGTCACCGAGATCGCATGCAGCGCGCGGGCGCGCAGGGTGTCGCCGGGCTTGGCCTTGCCGTTGCTGGCGATGTCCTTGTCCATCGCGATGAACCATTGCGGCGTGTTGCGGAAGATCACCGGCTTTTTGGAGCGCCAGGAATGCGGGTACTGGTGTTTCAGCCGGCCGCGCGCGAGCAGCTTGCCGGCATCGACCAGCGCCTTGATGACGGCGTCGTTGGCGTCGCCCTTTTCGCCCTTGTCGTTGATGACGCGTTTTCCAGTGAAGCCCGGGGCATGGTCGGTGAAGGCGCCGTTCTCGTCGACCGTGTAGGGGATTGCCGTGTTGATGCCACGCGCCGCCAGCTCGCGCGTATTCGCTGTCCAGACGTCAAAATCCTCGCGGCCGTGACTTGGCGCGGTGTGGACAAAGCCGGTACCGGTGTCGTCGGTGACGTGCTCGCCGTCCAGCAGCGGCACGGTGAAATCGTAGCCGCCGCCAAAACCCTTCAGCGGGTGCGCGCACTCGATCGCGTCCATCGTGTCGGCCGGAAGATCACGCACCTTCTCGTAGGCCGTGACGCGCGCCTGCTTGAATACGTCTGGCACCAGCGCATCGGCAAGGATCAGGAGATCGCCGGTCTTCGCCCAATTGTCGGCGGGCGCATCGGTAACCTTGTAAAGGCCGTAGGCGATTCTTGGCGAGAAGCTGATGGCGCGGTTGCCAGGCAGCGTCCAGGGCGTGGTGGTCCAGATCACCACGGAGGCATCGGCAAGCGCGCCATGTGCCGGCGAGGTGACCGGGAATTTCACCCACACCATGTCGGACTGGTAGTCCTCATACTCGACCTCGGCTTCGGCCAGCGCGGTCTTCTCCACCACGCTCCACATCACCGGCTTGGAGCCGCGGTAGAGCGTGCCGTTGGCGGCGAACTTCATCAATTCGCGCGCGATCTGCGCTTCCGCAGGATAGGTCATGGTGGCGTAGGGATGATCCCAGTCGCCGATCACGCCGAGCCGCTTGAATTCCTCGCGCTGGACATTGAGCCAGTGCGTCGCGTACGCCCGGCATTCCCGGCGGAATTCCACCATCGCCGCCGAGTTGCGGAAGTCCGGCTTCTGCTTGCCCTTGGCGCGGTAGTTCTCCTCCTCGACCTTCCATTCGATCGGCAGGCCGTGACAGTCCCAGCCCGGCACGTAGTTGGAATCGAAGCCCAGCATCTGCTGGCTCTTGGTGACGAGATCCTTGAGGATCTTGTTCAGCGCGGTGCCGATATGGATGTTGCCGTTGGCGTAGGGCGGGCCGTCATGCAGCACGAATTTCGGCCGCCCGTCGGCCGACTTGCGCAGCCGCTCGTAGAGGCCGGTGTCGTACCAGAATTTGAGGATTTCCGGCTCGCGCTGCGGCAGGCCCGCGCGCATCGGGAAGTCCGTCTGCGGCAGGAACAGGGTTTTGGAATAGTCAGCGGAATCGGACTTTTGCGGCTTTTCGGACATGAATGCTCTGATTTGGCTCGGGGTGCGGCGCTGGGACGCGATCGATCGCGGTGGAAACGAGGAAATTCCCGGTCTTGCGCCGAGCCAAAGGCTCAGGCGGAAGCCGGGCCGCTAATCCCTATGATGCGCCGCGCGAACATGGGCGCTTCCATAGCAGGGCGAGGCGGAAATCGCAAAGGCTCGAGGGGGGTGACACACCTGCGGTTGCGGTTTTCTCCAAAGGTACTAATCTATTGATTACCGGAAAGAATTCATGACCGCTACACCCTTGGCCGAGGCCTACGAAAAGCTGAAGGAACTGCGTCGCCAAGGGGACGCCGGTAGCAACGACGTGCGGTCTATTCTCGTGCAAGCGGGCCATTTCGCCGGCGCCCTCACATCTGAGGGACTTATCAGGACTATCGAGATCAAGACGCTGGCGGAACGAATCTTCGGCGATCCGGCAAAGGCGGATGCCTGGCTGAATCGTTCCAATCCGAGGTTATCCGGACAAAGACCTGTTGATCTCTTGAAAGACGAACTCAGCGCTGCCGTCGTTCGCGAGATGCTGGAACGAATTGATCACGGCATCTTTGCCTGATTCCGCCCATGGAGCTTTGGCGGGTCTCCAACTATGCCGATCTTTCCGGAGTCGGCGGCATGAAGAGCCGCGGGGCGATGGCATTCGCAAGGCAGGCGGATCGTCTACCTCGCAGATCATCCTTCGAGCGCACTCCTTGAGATGTTGGTCCATATGGACCGCGACCTCATTCCATCGACGTATCAGTTGCTGCGGATTGACGTTCCTTCAGACCTCGCGACCGAAACTGTCGGCGAGCTGCCGTCGGACTGGCGTATCCAGACCATGGCGACCAGGGAAATCGGCGACCGCTGGCTCGATCGTGCCGTCAGCGCATTGTTGCAAGTGCCTTCGGCAATAGGTCATGGCCGCAATTTTCTGCTCAATCCGGCGCACGCGGATGTCGCCCGGATTTCGGTCGCCGAAATCATCCAAGCGCCATTCGATCAGCGATTGCTGGGATAGGCTTCACTCGATCGGCCCGAGCTTCGGAAACGCATCCGGCGCCGCCGCCAGATCGGCGCGGGCGCGCGCCGAATCCTCGTTCATTCGCTTAACCAGCGCGTCCACGCTGTCGAACTTCAGCTCATCGCGGATGAAGGAGATGAAGGCGACATCGAGCTCGGCGCCGTAGAGATCGCCTTTGAAATCGAACAGGAAGACTTCCAGCAGCGGCGCGCCATTGTCGAAGGTCGGGCGGCGGCCGAAGCTCGCCACGGCGTCGAACCTTTCGGTGCCGCAGCCGACCCGCACCGCGTAGATGCCGTGCTTCAGCTCGCAATTCTTGTCGAGGCGGATGTTGGCGGTAGGAAAGCCGAGATCGCGGCCGCGCTTCTCGCCATGAATAACCGTGCCGGTGACGAACCAGGGGCCATCCAGCATGATGGCGGCATCGGCAATTTGCCCCTCGGCCAGCGCCATGCGGATGGCGGTGGAGGAAACCGGCCGCTCGTCGATATCGACATGCGCCTGCACGTCGACCTCGATGCCGAGCCTGGGCGCCTCGGCCACCAACAGGCTCGGCGAGCCGACCCGGCCCTTGCCGAAATGGAAATCGTAGCCGACGGCGATGCCGCTGATGCCGAGCCGTTCGATCAGGTCATGGTGAATGAAATCTTGCGCCGAGGTGCCGGCGCGCACCTTGTCGAAGGTCATCACCACGGCGCCAGCAAGGCCCGTGCCGGCGAGCAGCCTGAGCTTGTTGGTTTCGGTGGTGAGGCGGAATTGCGGGCTGTTGGGGCTGAAAAAGCTGCGCGGATGCGGCTCGAAGGTCACGGCAAAGGCGGGCCTGCCATGCGCGCGGCCCATCCGCAGCGCCGCCCCGATCACGGCGCGGTGGCCGAGATGGACCCCGTCAAAATTGCCCATCGCCACCACCGCCCCCTTGGGGATCGCGGAAGCAGGCGTGGTGTCGCGGATAACGGTAAATTCGGACGGCATTTTCCGGGATTCGGGGTCGATTCTGGACTTGATCGGCATGGCGGCGGACCGTGGCTTGGCCGGGCGGGCCAAGTCAAGCGCGCCAAATTGTGCAGCAAAACGGGTGTTTTGCGGACCTTCTAGCGGAGGTCGGCTTAACGCCCTGTTTAACGCCTCGGTGCTAAGCGTTGGGGGCGGATTGCGGGTTGCGCGATCCGAATATGCGAATTTGTGGCGTAACGCGTTGGGGGTAGTGAAGATGGCGGTGGATCTGTCGATGCCGGTCCTCGTGGTGGATGATTACAGCACCATGATCCGCATCATCCGAAATCTTCTGAAGCAGCTCGGCTTCGAGAACATCGATGACGCCAGCGACGGTTCAGCGGCGCTGAACAAGATGCGCGGCAAGAAATACGGCCTGGTGATTTCCGACTGGAACATGGAGCCGATGACCGGCTACGACCTGCTCAAGGAGGTCCGTGCCGATCCTAATCTCGCGACCACGCCGTTCATCATGATCACGGCGGAATCCAAGACCGAGAACGTGATCGCGGCCAAGAAGGCCGGCGTGAACAATTACATCGTCAAGCCGTTCAACGCGGCGACGCTGAAGACCAAGATCGAGGCGGTCTTCCCCGACATGACGATGGCGTAAGCCCGCTTCACCTCGCCCCGCTTGCGGGGAGAGGTCGGATCGCATCGCAGATGCGATCCGGGTGAGGGGGACTCACCGCATACTCATTTCCTTCCGAATTCGCCGAGGCAGCCCCTCACCCCAACCCTCTCCCCGCAAGAGCGGGGCGAGGGAGAATAGGTCGCCTGCTCACCTCACCACCGCAATTCGCGCGTCAGAGCGCGGGGCGGGTGGCCGAACAGCTCCTTCACCGACGCCGGGTCAAGCTGGTCGATCCCGGCGAATTCTTCCGAGTGAATGCCGCGGGTCACGAACAGGCAGTCGATCCCGAAGCCGTGGGCGCCTGTCAGGTCGGTGCGCACGGAATCCCCGATCGCCAGCACGTGGCGCAGCTCAGCCGGGCGGCCGCGGCGCTCGGCCGCGAGCGTCATCGCGCGCTCATAGATCGGCCGGTGCGGCTTGCCATAAAACACCACTTCGCCGCCAAGCTCACGATAGAGCTCGGCAACGGCGCCGGCGCAATAGATCAGGCGGTCGCCACGCTCGACCACGATATCGGGGTTGGCGCAGATCAGCGGCACCTTGCGCGCCAGCGCCTTTGCCAGCATCGGCCTATAGTCTTCGGCGGACTCGGTCTCGTCGTCGAACAGGCCGGTGCAGATGATGTAGTCGGCGCTGTCGAGCTCCGACATGATGGGGTCGAGCCCGCGATGGATCGAGCTGTCGCGCTCCGGGCCGACCCAGTAGAGCTTCTTGCCGGGATGATCGGCCACAAAGCGGCGGGTCAGGTCCCCCGAGCTGACGATCGCGTCATAAGTCTCGTCCGCAACGCCGAGCTTGCGCAGCTGCCGCTGCACGGAATCGGCCGGGCGCGGCGCGTTGGTGATAAGGATGACGACGCCGCCCTGCTGGCGATAGCTGTGCAGCGCCCCGCAGGCCTCAGGAAACGATTCCAGGCCGTTGTGGACCACGCCCCAGATGTCGCTGAGCACGACTTCGACGCCGGCAATGACGTCGCGCAGCCTCTCGACAAAGCGCAGCGTCATGGCGGCGAGAGACGGTCAGCCCGGGCCGACGGCGCGGCGCGCCAGCGCGGCATTGCCGGTTGCGCGCGGCGGCGGATCGATGGTGGTGCTTTCGACCGGGCCGGGATTGCCCTGACCATTGGCTTCCTGTGGCTTGGTGGCGCTGGCCCCGCCGGTAGCAGATGCCCCCTCGGGCCGCAACGGCCGCGGCGGCGCGAACAGAAAGCCTTGTCCGAACCTGACATCGAAGTCGAGCAGATCCACCACGGCGCGCTCGCCCTCGATCTTCTCGGCGATCAGGTCGATGCCGAAGCGGCCGAGCAGGTCGGAGAGGTCGGACGGGTGGATGTCGGAGGTCGAGCTCTGCTTCGGGTCGAGCAGCAGCGAGGCCGGCACCTTGATGAAGCGCACGCCGCGATCGGCAAGCTCGCGCGGCTCGAAGCGCAGATCAGTGACGTGATCGATCGAAAAGCGGTAGCCACGCTGCGACAGCGCGGCGAGGTTTTCCGTCTCGGCCGGCGCGAGCTTGCGCAGCGTCGCCTGCTTGAACTCCAGCACGAAGGAGGGCGCCAGCGCCCGGTTGGCCTCGAGGAAATCCAGGCACTGCGCGAAATGGGTCGGGTTGGTGAGCGTGGTCGCCGACACGTTGCAGAACACGCCGACATCCTTGTTGCGCACCATCAGGCGCCGCAGCACCTGCACGCAACGCAGCATCACCGCATGGTCGATGCGGCCGATCAGACCGGCGCTCTCGGCGGTGGCGATGAAATCTTCCGCCGCCAGCACCTGGTCCTTGGCGTCGCGCAGCCGGGTCACCGCCTCGTAGTAGCGCACCTTGCGCTGCGGCAGCGTCACCATCGGCTGCAGATAGATGTCGAGCCGATTCTCCTCGATGGCGCTCTTCACCGCGGCGATGAGCTGGTTCTGACTGCGCGAGGGAGCGGCCGGTGTGGATGCCGTCGATGCGGCAGCGGGCGGCGGTGCCGCTTCGGTCGCGGCGGCGGGTCGGGCTTCATCCGCTGCCGGCGGTTCGGCCTCAGGCCGGCCTGGCGGCGTCGGCGGAGCCGGAGGAATCGCCGCCAGCATCTCGTCGTGGCTCGCGACCGTGGTTGCGAGCTGTTTCACCAGCACGCCAAGCTCGTTGATCTCGCCGATCACGCCCTGCATGCGGTCGGCGCCGGCGGAATTGGCCGATACCACCTTGCCCTCGATGGCCGAGAGGCGGCGGCCGAATTCGGCGACTTGGCGGGCGAGGTCGGCGGTGCCGCGCGAGAGGTCGGCGATCTGGCCGCCGACGTCGGTGCGGTCGCGCAGCCGCATCGACACGGCATTGTAGAGGATCAGGAAGGTCAGCGCGGTTAGCGCCACCAGCGCGGATTCGTAGAAGTTGATGCCGGCCCAGGAATACAGCACCAGGCCAAGCGAAGCGGCGACCAGCACCATGCAGATGGCGATGAAGATGGTTGAAATACGGATCATCGTGCGCGCATCGCCCTCACGTCCGGAACGCCCCCGTCAGGGAAAACACGGAATGCATCAGGCATCGTCTCGTATGCGCTCCCCCAAGGCCGGGCGACCTTAGCACCATTGTTGATTCGTGGGGATAGCGGGCTTGCGCCGGGGGTGGCCCGGCGCGCGGTCCGTGCCGGGGAGCAGGCCGGATCGGTTCCGGTCTGTTCCGTTGCCGCGGGCTTACGCGACCGCCCGGATGACCTTGCCGACCTTGTCGGCGATCTCGCCGATCTGGTCCTCGGTGACGATCAAGGGCGGGGTCAGCGCCAGCGTGTCGCCGACGGCGCGCAGCATGATGTCGTGGTCGTGGAAGGCGCTGTTGAGCCCGGCGAAGCCACGCTTGCCCACCCCGTCCGCGGATGGCGCGAGATCGATGCCGGCGGTGAGGCCGATGGTGCGGATATCGAGCACGTTGGGCAGGCCCTTCAGCGACATGATGGCGTCGGCGAATTTCGGCTCGAGCCCATGAGCGCGCTCGAACAGTTTTTCGTCGCGGTAGATGTCGAGCGTGGCGAGCCCCGCGGCGCAGGCCAGCGGATGCGCCGAATAGGTGTAGCCATGGGTCAGCTCGACCATGTGCTCCGGCCCGGTCATGAACGCATCATGGATGGTGTCGCGCACCAGCACGCCGCCCATGGGGGCCGCGCCATTGGTGACGCCCTTGGCAAAGGTCAGCATGTCAGGCAGCACGCCATAGCGCTCGGCGGCGAAGGCAAAGCCGAGCCGGCCATAGCCGGTGATGACCTCGTCGAAGATCAAGAGGATGCCGTGCTTCTGGGTGATCTCGCGCAGCCGTTTCAAATAGCCCTTCGGCGGCGCCAGCACGCCGGTCGAGCCCGCCATCGGCTCGACGATGACGGCGGCGATGGTGTTGGCGCCATGCAAATTGACGAGGTCTTCCAGTGCATCGGCGAAATGCGCGCCATATTCCGGCTCGCCCTTGGTGAAGGCCTGCTTCTCGCGGTCATAGGTCGACGGCAGATGGTCGACGCCCGCCAGCAGCGAGCCGAAGATCTTGCGGTTGCCGACGATGCCGCCGACGGAGGTGCCGCCGAAGCCGACGCCATGATAGCCGCGGACGCGGCCGATCAGGCGCGAGCGGGCGCCCTGGCCGTTGAGCTGGTGATAGGCGAGCGCAATCTTCAGTGCGGTATCGGCGGCTTCCGAGCCCGAGTTGCAGAAGAACACGTGGTCGAGGCCCTCCGGCGCGAGATCGGCGATGCGGCTCGCGAGTTCGAAGGCCTGCGGGATGCCAAACTGGAACGGCGGCGCGTAGTCAAGCGTCGCGGCCATCTTGGCGATGGCTTCGGAAATTTGAGTGCGGCCGTGGCCGGCATTGGTGCACCACATGCCGGCGGCAGCGTCGATCAGCTTGCGGCCGTCGACGGTGATGTAGTGCATATCCTTGGCGCCGGCGAGCAGCCGCGGCGCCTTCTTGAAGGCGCGGTTGGCGGTGAACGGCATCCAGTGCGCGGCAAGGTCGTTGGGGACGGCGACGGGCGATTTTGTCGGGCTCTTGTCCAGCATGGGTGGCCTCTTTGCGAGTTGTGGGCGCGACGGCTGTTTGCAGGGTATCAGCTTCGCCGACAGCGGGAAACGTGGACGGCCGTGATATTTCCGCGCAACCGGGTTGCGTCACAGATCGGACGCCGCGATCCAGAACACTTCGCCCTCGGAATCCTCGGTATCGATCCAGAGCAGTGGCAATTGCGGGAACGCGGCCTCGAGACTGTCGCGGCCGCGGCCGATCTCGCAAAGCAGCCCGCCTTGCGGCGCAAGATGGGCCTTGGCCTGGCCAAGGATGCGCCTGACGATGTCGAGTCCGTCGGCGCCGCCGTCGAACGCAAGCTTTGGCTCGGCGCGGCATTCGGCCGGCAGGGCAGCCATGCCTTCCGCATCGACATAGGGCGGGTTGGAGATGATCAGGTCGAAACGCTTGCTGCCGAGCGGCGCGAACAGATCGCCGCGGTGCAGTGTGATGCGATCGTCGAGGCCGTGATAGCTGACGTTGCGTGCGGCGACGGCCAGCGCATCCTTGGAGACGTCGACCGCGTCGATCTCCGCATGGGGGAAATGGCGGGCGGCGAGGATGGCGAGACAGCCGCTGCCGGTGCAGAGGTCGAGCACGCTTGCGACTTCCATCGGATCGGCGATGAGGGAAGTCACGTCCTCACCATCGCTGAAATGCGAATCCAGCAGTTCGCCGATGAACGAGCGCGGCACGATGGTGCGCTCGTCGACATAGAACGGCAGCCCGCGCATCCAGATCTTGTTGACGAGATAGGCGGCGGGTTTTCGCGTGGAGATGCGGCGCTCGATCAGGTCGAGAATTTTCCTTCCCTCCACCGCCGTTACGCGCGCGTGTGCGAATTGCTCGAATTGGTCGGGATGCAGATGCAGCGTCTCGCCGACGAGGAACGCGGCTTCAGCGACGGGATCGGTTGTGCCGTGGGCGAAGACGAGCTTTGCTTCAGCGAACCGGCTCACGGCATAGCGGACGAAATCGAGCAGCGTCTGCAGTTCGCCGGGTGCGACCTTAGGCCCCTTCGCAACGGATCGGCTTCGCTTGGCCGCGGGCTTCGCACGCTTCGCCATCAGGACTTGGTCCAGCGCGCGGCGGCCGCGTCATCGTGGCTTTGCGCCTCGATCCAGCTCGCGCCGCGCGCGCTCTCTTCCTGCTTCCAGAACGGCGCGCTGGTCTTCAGGTAATCCATCAGGAATTCGGCGGCGTGGAATGCAGCTTGCCGGTGCGAGGATGCGGTGACAACAAGCACGATGTTTTCGCCGGGCGCGATGCGGCCAAAGCGGTGGATGATCGTCAATCCCTGCAGCGGCCAGCGCGCCATCGCCTCCTCGGCATGACGCTTGATCTCGGCTTCGGCCATGCCGGGATAATGTTCGAGCCTCAAGGCGGCGATCGGCTCGCCGTCCTCGGTGCCGCGACAGATTCCGGTGAAGCTGACGACGGCGCCGACGTCGGTGCTGCCCTTGCTGAGCTGCGCGATCTCCTTCGCGACGTCGAAATCGGCTTGTTGAATGCGGATGGTTGCGGCCACGCTCATGGCAAAGGCTCAGCCGCCGGTCATCGGCGGGAAGAACGCGATCTCGCGGGCGCCTGATATCGCGGCGTCCGATTTGACGTGGGCATGGTCGATCGCGGCGCGGATCACCTTCGGTTTCTCGAACGCGTAGGCATAGGCCTCGCCGCGGCCGGACAGCCACGCCATCAGTTCGTCGACCGTACGCACGCTCGCGGGCGGCTCGATGGTCTCTTCGGCCTTACCGATCCGCTCGCGCACCCAGGCGAAGTATTTTACCTTCATCCTTCATCCTCCTTGATGAGGTGATGGATGCCAGCGCGGAAATAATCCCAGCCGGTATAGATGGTGAAGATCGCCGACAGCCACAGCAGCACGATGCCGACCAGCGTGGTGGCCGGGATGATCTGCTCGCCCGCTTCGCCGGCGATCAGAAAACCGATCGCGACGAGCTGGATGGTGGTCTTCCACTTTGCAAGTTTCGTTACCGGCACGCTGACCCGTAGCGCAGCGAGATATTCGCGCAGTCCCGAGACCAGGATCTCGCGGCACAGGATCACGATCGCGGCCCATAGCGTCCAGCCATGGATCGAGTTGTCGGCCGCGAGCATCAAGAGGCACGAGGCGACCAAGAGCTTGTCGGCGATGGGATCGAGCATCCGGCCGAAGGCGGATTGCTGGTCCCAGATTCGCGCATAATAGCCATCCAGCCAGTCGGTGATGGCGGCGGCAATGAACACGGCGAGCGCCACCCAGCGCAGCCATAGCGGGCCATCCAGAATCGACTGGACGTAGACGCAACCGACCACCACCGGGATGGCGGCGATCCGCCCCACAGTGAGGATATTCGGGATCGAAAAGCTCTTGGACGGGCTTCTGGTGGTCGCGATGTTCATCCGTCTTACCAATACCGGCGCAGCAGTGAGGTCAACACCCAGGCGCACATCAGCGGTGGGAGATGACGCATATATTACGCCAAATCCGCATTCAGCCGGGCTGGGTGTGGAAATACTCGAAAATCCGGCGGGCGCTTTCGGCGCTGACCCCCGGAACCTTACCCAGGTCCGCGATGGAGGCCCGCTCGATCTCCTTCAGCGTTCCGAAGTGCAGCAGCAACGCACGTTTGCGTGACGGGCCGATGCCCGGGATTTCCTGCAGGCCGGCCTCGCGGATGTCCTTCTTGCGCAGCTTGCGGTGCGAGCCGATCACGAATCGATGCGCCTCGTCGCGCAGCCGCTGGACGAAATAGAGCACGGGGTCGCGCGGCTCGAGCTTGATCGCCTCGCGTTCCGGCATGAACAGGGTTTCGCGGCCGGCGTCGCGGTCCGGTCCCTTGGCGACGCCCAGTAGCGTGACCTTGTCGACGCCGAGCTCGGCGAGGATCTCGCGCGCCGCATTGAGCTGGCCGCGGCCGCCGTCGATGATGACGAGGTCGGGCCATTGCGGAAACGAATCGTCGTCGCGCGGTTTCGCGTTGTCGCCTTCGGCCGGCTTCAACAGCCGCTTGAAGCGGCGCTGCAGCACCTCGCGCATCATCGCGTAATCGTCGCCGGGTGTGAGGCCTTCCGACTTGATGTTGAACTTGCGGTACTGGTTCTTCATGAAGCCGTCGGGACCGGCGACGATCATGGCGCCGACCGCGTTGGTGCCCATGATGTGGCTGTTGTCGTAGACCTCGATGCGCTGCGGCGTGTGCGGCAGCCCGAGCGTTCCGACCATCGCCTCCAGCAGCCGGCCTTGCGTTGCGGTGTCGGCGAGCTTGCGGCCGAGCGCTTCGCGCGCATTGGTCAACGCATGCGCGATCATCTCCTTCTTCTCGCCGCGTCGGGGTACGGACACCTCGACCTTGAAGCCGGCCTTCACGGAGAGCGCGTCGGCAAGCAATGCGGTGTCCTCCACCTCATGCGAGAGCAGGATCAGTTTCGGCGGCGGCTTGTCGTCGTAGAACTGGGTCACGAAGGAGTTCAGCACTTCCTCCGGCGTGAAGGTCTTTTCGGCGCGCGGGAAATAGGCGCGGTTGCCCCAGTTCTGGCCGGTGCGGAAGAAGAACACTTCGACGCAGGAATAGCCGCCCTCCTGGTGGATTGCGAACACGTCGGCTTCTTCCACCGTGCGCGGGTTGATGCCCTGCTGCGACTGGATCGCCGACAACGCCGCGAGGCGGTCGCGGAAGGTTGCAGCCGTTTCGAATTCGAGCTCGCCGGAGGCCTTCTCCATTTCGGCCGCAAGCAGTTGCTTCACCGCATGGCTGCGGCCGGAGAGGAACTCGGTCGCCTCGCGCACCAGCTCGGTGTAGCCGGGAAAATCGATCTCGCGCGTGCAGGGGCCGGCGCAGCGGCGGATCTGGTAGAGCAGGCAGGGGCGGGTGCGGCTCTCGAAGAACGAGTCCGTGCAGGAGCGGATCAGGAACGCGCGCTGCAGCGCCGTGATGGTGCGGTTGACCGCGCCGGCGGATGCGAAGGGGCCGAAATAGCGCCCCGGCCGCGTCTGCGCGCCGCGATGTTTCAGGATTTGCGGCGCCCAATGATCTCCGGTGACCAATATGTAGGGGAACGACTTGTCGTCGCGCAGCTGCACGTTGAAGCGCGGGCGCAGCTGCTTAATCAGATTGGCTTCCAGCAGCAGCGCTTCGGTCTCGGTGGTGGTCGAGACGATCTCGACATTGGTTGTCGCCGCGATCATGCGCAGGATGCGCGCCGGCTGCGGCGCATTGACCCGCGCATACGAGGTCAGGCGCTTTTTGACGTTCTTGGCCTTGCCGACATAGAGCACGTCGTTGGCCGCATTGAGCATGCGGTAGACGCCCGGCGAGGTGGGGGCGAGCCGCACCGCGCTCTCGATCGCCGCATGTCCCGTCGTCAGCCCGCCTTCGGCGATCGCCTCCGCGCCTTCCTCGGCTAGTTCGGGCAGACGGGCTTCCTCATCGTCCTCGGCAGTGGCCGTTGCCGGGTCGATGTCAGCCGCCGCATCCTGTGGCGCGGTTACATCCTGCCGCGGCATGTCACTGGTGGAACCGCGCTTGCCCTTCCGCTGGTTGGGTGCGACCGGATGTTCGCTGGAATCGTCCTTCATGGGCCCGAATTTATGCATTGCCGCGTGGCCTCGCCAGCGCTGCGGACGCGCCGTGCGGGCGCCCGCCAGTAACACATTTTTAAGAATGATGAGCGGGTGGTAACTCCGCTTAACAACCCTTTAACTTAAAACTCTCGATAACTCTTAGCCGAAAACACTGGAATTCCGTAACCATGCCGGGCTTTCGCGCCCGGCGGTCACGGCGAGTGGCGTTGGGTGGAGAGTAGCGATGAGCAGGTTTGTGTTGGGCGCGGTTGCGCTCCTCGCGGCAGGCTGGAGCAATCAGGCGCTGGCCGCCGACTTCAACTACAATTCGCGCGCGCCCTATACGGTCAACCAGCCGCTCAACGCCTATAGCTGGGCCGGTCCCTATCTCGGCGGCAATATCGGCTACGCCTGGGGCAGCGTCGACAACGCCTGGGCCAAGCCGAGCGGTTTCGTCGGCGGCGTGCAGGCCGGCTACAATTTCCAGCGCGGCCCGTGGGTGTTCGGCCTCGAGGGCGACGTCCAGGGCAGTAGCGCCGACGATACCTTTGCGGCGTGGAAATTCTCCAACCCCTGGTTCGGCACGGTGCGCGGCCGCGGCGGCTATGCCTTCAACAATGTACTGTTCTACGGCACGCTGGGTCTTGCCTTCGGCGAGTTGCGCGCGGCCACCTTCGGGCTGTCGGAGTCCCACACCAACGTCGGCTGGACCGCGGGCCTCGGCGCCGAGTTCGGCTTTGCGCCGAACTGGAGCGCCAAGGTCGAGTATCTCTATGTCGATCTCGCCAACAGCAATTTCGTCATCACCGGCGCCTCGCACGGCCTTTCCTTCGGCACCATTCGCGCAGGCGTAAATTACCGCTTCTGACGACAACGACACGTCCAACAAGAATACGAAGAACACTTGGTGTAACGAACTCCCGGCCGCCGAAAGCGGCCGGGAATTTTTTGTCCACGACGTCTCGTCACGTGGGGACGCGGATGCCCAGGTCATCCAGCGCGAGACGCGCTTCGCGCTTTTGGCCGGGCATGACGTGGTGAGAGCAGCGGCTAGGACGAAACCACGAGGTTGACCGCTTTCGGGCCCTTGCCCTTCTTGTCCGGCTCGACCTCGAACGAGATGCGCTGTCCCTCGGTGAGATCCTTCAATCCGGCGCGTTCCACCGCGGTGATGTGCACGAACACGTCGCGGCCGCCGTCGTCGGGCTTGATGAAGCCGTAGCCGCGCTCGCCGTTGAAAAACTTGACCGTCCCAGTCATGGCCATCGGGAAACCTCCCCCGTCTGCTTTGCCGGCGCATCATTGGCGCGCGGCCGACCGGACAATCGCTGCCGGAAAGCATGGCCACCTTGGCGAACTGCGAAAACTCGCGGGCTTTCGCCTGGCTATTTTTAGGCCTTGTCACTCCGCCGCAACCATTCGCGGAAGCGGAACGTAAAGCCAGTCCCAACGGGTCTCAGCATAATACGGTTCCCGGCGGGTTGCCTATGGATTTTGCGGCCGCAGGGGCCCCCGGTGGCCCCCCTCACGGCCTCGGCGTCTCTAGGCGGAAGCGGCCGGCGCCGCCCTGGCCGAGCGGCTTTTCCAGCTCGGGGAGGATGGTTTTCAGCTCCCCATGCAACGTCCAGGGCGGGTTGACCATCAACAGCCCGGTGGAGGCGAGCGGGCCCCCGGTCTCCTGCGGGGCGACCGAGAATTCCAGCCGCAGGCATTTTCCGGCGGGTTTTGCGCCCTCGCAGGCCGCCGCGACTTCGCGCGCCAGGGTATCGGCGGCGCGCCGGCTCTTGACGGGGTACCAGAGCAAATAGCTGCCGGTCGGCCATTTCTCGAAGGCGGCGCGAAAGCCCGCGGCCAGCCGCTCGAACTCGTCCTTCGCCTCGAACGGCGGGTCGATCAGGACGAGGCCGCGGCGCTCTTTCGGCGGCACGAAGGCGGACAGCGCCGTCCAGCCGTCGAGGTCGACCACGCGGGCCTGGCTGTCGCGGCGCAGCGCGTCGATCAGCGCTTTCCGCGCATTCGGCTCGAGCTCGCAAGCGGTCAGCCGGTCGGCCGGCCGCAGCAGCGCCCGGGCAATCAGCGGCGAACCCGGATAGGCCGCAAGCTCCGCGCCGGAATTGAAGGCCCTGACGATGTCGAGATAGGGCTTAAGCAGCGGCAATGTCTTATCCGAGAAGCGCGCTTGCATCATCCGTGCGATGCCGGTGAGCCATTCGCCGCTGCGCTTGGCCTCTTCGCCCGTGAGATCGTAGCGGCCGGCTCCGGCATGGGTGTCGATGACGCGGAAGGGAGCCGGCTTCTCCTGCAGATAAAGCAGGATGCGCACGAGCACGATGTGTTTGACGACATCGGCGAAGCTGCCGGCGTGGAAGGCGTGGCGGTAGTTCATTCGGACGGAGTTACCATGTCATTGCGAGGAGCCAACGGGTCCGCGCGAAGCGCGGCCCGATGACAGGCTCCGCGACGAAGCAATCCAGCTTTCCTTGCTGCGGCAAAGCTGGATTGCTTCGGTTCGCTCGCAATGACGGTGGAGAGACATCACCCCCCGCGCACCGGCGGCATCAGCACCTGGTCGCGCTTGCAGGCGCGGCGGTCGTTCTCCTCGCAGGGGCGGAATTGCAGATCCTTGCTCATGCAGATGCGCACTTCGCTAAGCCGCCGCGAATCGCAGGTCACCGAGATCGCGTTGGCGGAAAGGCCTGGATTGGCCTTGATGAAATCGGCTTCCAGCTGTTCCGGCGAGATCGTCTTCGGCTGCGACAGCTGCAACAGCTCGTCCGGGATCTTCACCGCGGCGCGGGCTTTTCGGATGGTCTCGAAATAGGCGCGGCCTGCCAGCCCTGAGCAGGTGCCGTGCTTGTCCCACTCGTTGTAGATCAGCCCGGGCGCCGGCATCAGGTCCAGCATCGAGACCATGACGTTGCGCTCCAGCCGTGGCGCGGGGCGCTTGCAATATTCGGGATAGCCGCGCTCGTATTGCGGCCACAGCCCGTGCACCACGAAGGAGAACGGCCGCTCGCCGCATTGCGCCTGCTGCGACCGGCCGGTGTTGCCACGCTCGGCCGCGGCCTCGCAAAAAGACGGGGACCACGACAGCGCCAGCACGTAAAAATCGAACTCGCCGGGGGCGTTCTGGCGGCTGTCTTGCGCCCAAGCTGACCCGGAAGAGGCGGCCGCGAGGAAGGCCGGGCCAAGCAGGAAAATCAGCGAAACGACAAGCCGGGAAGCCAGCATCGCCAACGAATGAAACATGACCGCGCCCTCACACCAGAACCGGCCGCAGCCTAGCAGAGGAGCGAGAACATTTCAAGAACAAAATGTGAGGTTGCGGCGCAAGGGCGCAGCGGATCAGGGCCGCGCCGCCTTGCAGGACGGATTCCAGGCCCAGTTGCGGTCGAGGCCCACCACGCACCATTCGACGCCCTGGCCGAACCCGGCAAAGCCGCCGTCCTCGATGATCGAGAAGTGCACCGGGCGCAGCTTGCCGTCGGACAGCATCACATCGCCCGAGCAGTAGCGGCGGGGAATGTTGTCGGACTGCCAGGGCCGGAACGCGGTCTCGTGGATATTGCCATAGGCGGTGATCACCAGCGCCGAATTCCAGAAGGTGCTTTCCTTCTCCTGGAATTGCGAGGTGATGGTGGGCAGCGCCGCCTCGCAGGGCTTCAGGCGGCCGTCGTAGCGCGGGCCGTTGAGCCAGAAATTCAGCTCCAGCGGGTTGGCGGCCTGGGCCTCGCCGAACGAGAGCAGGCCGAGCAGGGCGCCGAGCGCCACGCCGAGCATGGATTTTGGGGCGGATTTCTTCGGTGATTTCAACAGGCAGCGCATGGGAATCCGCTTCACGGTGTATTTGGGCCGGACGGTGCCGCGAAGGGCAGGGCAGGTCAAGTGCAGCGCGGCAACACTTGCGGAGAGTTCGCCGCCAACCGGCCCGGGCGTTCTTTCCACCGCCCGCAAGGCGCTTTAAGGTGCGCTCGCTGAAATGGAGTCGGTGATGCGAAATATGATGGCCGCGGGCCTCTTTGTGATCGGCGGAATGCTGGCGTCGGCGCCGGCCGGAGCCGACTGGGTGCCGCCGTTCAAGGGCAACGACACCGGCGGCATCATCGCTTTTGCGCTGGCCCAGCGGCAGGACGCCCGCCAGCTCGCGGTCGATCACTGCGCCTATTACGGCAAGGTGGCAAAGTTCCTCGCCGTGCAGGCGCAGGAGGGCGGCTACATCTCGTTCTCCTGTCGCTGGGTGCCGTGGGGGGCCACCGAGCGGCCGCTGGTCACGAAGTACTGATTCCATCTTCCATCGCAGCGAGATCAGGAGGCGACGCATGACGCGACTGCTTCTCTCATTCGTTTCCGCCGCCTGCTGGCTGGCGCTGTGGCCGGCATCGACCGCGCTCGCCGTCGAGCTGCCGCTGCGCAAGGCGGGCCTGTGGGAAATGAAGATGGTGCGCACCGGCGGCTCGGCGCCCGACATGACCATGCAGCATTGCACGGATGCGGCCACCGACAAGCAGATGAGCACCTCGTTCTCGCCGGGCAAGGAGACCTGCCAGAAGCAGGAGATCCAGAAGACCGCGACCGGCTATGTCTCCGATTCCGTCTGCGGCGTCGCCGGCATGACCATCACCTCGCATGCCGAGATCACCGGCGATTTCAATTCCGCCTACACGGTCAAGGTGACCTCGAAGACCGAAGGCGGCCCCTCCGGCGTGCCGCGCGATTCCACCACCACGATCGAGTCGAAATGGGTCGGCGCCTGCAAGGCGGACCAGAAGCCCGGCGACATCGTGATGCCCGGCGGCATGAAGATGAACATCGGCGACCTCGACAACTGAAGTCGATGCTGCCGAAGGCGATGCAGAAGTGACGGCGTTCTGAGAACGCCGTCATTCCGGGGCGCGCGAAGCGCGAGCCCGGAATCTCGTGATTCCGGTTCTGGTCCTTCACGCGCAGCTGTCGTCCCTGCGAAAGCAGGGACCCATAACCACAGGGTTGCGTTGTTGAAGCAAGCTGGAGCTCCACCCTTCGCATAACTGCATCCCGTGGTGATGGGTCCCGGGTCGCGCTCGCTTCGCTCGCTTGCCCGGGACGACAGTTGTTTTTTGTGCGCAAGCATTCTCATTCTCACGGCGCGATTTTCGCCTGAGCTTTGCATCTTCGTTGCTCCCTCTTCGAGCAGAGGGCGCAGGGAAAGCCGGGCGCCGGCGGCACCCGTAGTCCCGTGTGCGCAGGCGTGCTACAAAAAGCACACGGGTTAAACCACAGGTACAGCCAGGACATCCCGGCTTTCCCCGCGCAATGGCTTTACGGCTTATACGTGCTCTCCCCGGTGAGCGGCCTTTGTTGTCACCGTTGCCAAACCCGCACAGGCGGGCCGGATAGACGCCAGGGTCGCGGCGCCAGGACCACACGATTTCGCCGTCCGCCGCGGACGTTTCGCCCAGGGAAATCAATCACCTGACGCCAGCAGCGGCCATCGCATCCCGCGCCCAACGAAACGTTGACGATGCGCATCGCCCCTCCTGAGGGCACGGGACGGGGGATGTATAACGGAAATCGGAATTCTGGTAAAGAGAAATATTTTTGATTTTGGGGCTTGACACGATTCCGTAAAATCGAAGTGATGGACGGTTCGTCCAGTTTAGACCAGTCGTCACGTAATGGAACCCTACGGCCCCTGCCTTACGTGCATCATTGCGCTTGCGCGCGCACGCCAGACGAACAAAACTGCACCATGAGCCGGATCGTGCAAAGGGCCTCGTTAATCGCGGTTGCGTGCTGCGTCGCGGCGACCTTGGTCCATGCCCAGACGGAAAAAAAGACCGACGACGACAAACCTGCAGACCCCGACACGGGCGAAAGCACCGTGGAGGAAAAAACTTTGGGGCTCTTGCCTCAACCCCTGCAAGAATATGGTGTCAAGTTCGCGGCCACCTACATCGGCGAAACGCTGGGCAATGTGTCCGGCGGATTGAAGCGCGGCGCCATTTACGAAGGACGGCTCAATCTCGCTGTCGATGTTGATTTGCAAAAGCTCGCAGGAATTCAGCAACTAACTTTTCATGCGAACGCCTTTCAAATTCACGGCCAGGGACTGTCGCGCAACAACCTGCAGAACTTCTTTGTGGTTTCGGGTATCGAGGCGCTGCCGACCACCCGGCTGTACGAGGCCTATTTTGAAAAGCAGTGGGGCGACAAGGTCGTCTCGCTCAAGCTTGGCCAGCTCGCCGCGGACAGCGAGTTCTTCAACACCAAATATACCGACGTCCTGACAAACGCCTCCATGGGTTGGCCGGCTATCACGTCGATCGATCTTCCCAGCGGAGGACCTTCGCCGCCTCTAGCGGCAATGGGCGCGAGACTCCTTGTCAATATCAGCACAAACCTTTCTGTCCTCGGCGCGGTGTTCGACGGTGATCAGGCCGGGCCGGGTCCGGGTGATCCTCAGCAACGCAATCGCTACGGCTTGAATTTTCGCGTCAACGACCCGCCACTGTTCCTGGGACAGGTCCAATATGCCTGGAATAACGAGAAGGGGAATCCAAACCCGGCCGGTCAAATCAAGCTGGGCGGATGGCGACACCTTGGCGATTTTGCCGACCAGCGGTTCGATACGAACGGGCTGTCGCTTACCAATCCGCTGTCCTCCGGCAAACCGATGATGCTGTCGGGTGACGTTGGCGGCTGGGCGGTACTCGAGCAGCAAATCTACAAGGTACCAAAATCCGACGATCGCGGCATCGGTGTCTTCATGCGGCTGTCCGCGGCGCCGTCTGACCGAAATCTGATCGACCGCTATGCAGATGCCGGAATTGAGATCATCGGCCTCAGCGATAAGCGTCCTGACGACAAGTTCGGCATCGCGGTCGGCTATGCACATGTCTCCAAGAGGGCGCAGAACCTTGATGCTGACAACCGCCAGTTTGTTGCGGGCGATTGGCCTATAAGAAGTTTCGAAGGCCTGGTCACCGCCGCCTATCAATATCAGATCCGCGACGGATGGACGGCGCAACCGAACATTCAATACATCCTTCATCCTGGCGGAGGCGCGACGCTACCTGCCGGGCCCCTGGCGGGCCGCCCCCTTAAGAGCGCGACCGTGTTTGGTCTGCGCACCACTCTGAAGTTCTGAGCGGTTTCATATAAAGCGACGATCGACGGACCCAATTGTCTGTGTTGCCTTCAGAGATTTCCGGCACTGGACATCGGCCCAATGGACGTCAAGACGTTCAATTGCCGAAAAGACCGCTGCCAAAGCTGGGCTGCTCGTTGTCGCCGCCAAAGGCCATGATGCCGGGCTGTGCCTGTGGTTGCTGTTGCTGCCTGGCAAGGCGTGCAGCTTCTCCCTTTGCCTTGCGCTCTGCCGTGCGTCTGCGACGCTCACGCTCCCCTGTCTCCGCCTTGCGGCGTTCAGCACGTTCGGCCTGCCTGTCCTTCTCCGACGGTTGCTGTATCTCCTTGGTTTGAATGATTTGAGGCTGAACGACTTGGGGGCCGGATTTCGGCGCGGGCGCCGCAACAGACGGAGCGGGCGGCATTGCCGGCTCAGCGGATGCCGGGAGTATAACACGCGCCGGCGGCAAACGGCCGGCCGGCGATATGAAGGGCGCAGACGGCGCCGGCTCCATCACGTTTTTTGCCAGCATCAGGCCACCGCCGAAGCCCGCCCCCAGAATGATGAAGGTTGTCCCTACGCCAACGAAAAAGGCGCGCGTGCTCGATTCCACGGCCGTTCTCCCGCTCAGGCCACGAACGCGCCGATCGCATATCCTGTTCCGGCTCGGGAAAAATATGCAACGCGATGCAGCGGGGTCTCGGCTTCTCTTGTCGCTCGCGGCAATTACCCTTGCGCGCAGCAACTTCCAACATGTGCGGTGGCACCTAGTCACTGCAGCGGCGCCTCCACCAGGGCGGATCAATGAACAAAGCCGGTCCTATCAAAATCTTCGCCCGCGCCTCGGCGCCAAACCACCCTGCGATCCGACGACACGCCGCCGCGACCACGCAAGGATACTGCTAGCGGAATTGGCTAAATGTCTTGAGGAGCTTCATCGTGGAATCGTAATCCAACTTGTCGCCCTCGAACTCGCATCGATATAACCCTTGTAGGTTCGAAGGCAGTGTCACTCCCTTTTCAACAAGCAAAATGACCTTTTTTCCATAGAGAGCCATTGCCGCTCCAATCTCGATCAATACGTTATCGTTCAACTTCGTGGCCTCGTTGCCGTCCTTATCGAGGTATTTGCCTTCTGCTCCCACGTGAATGACTCCGGCGCTGCATGAGCGCATATCCTCGAAAACCTTTTCAGGGACGGGTATGGCAGTGGCCTCTCGCTCAACTGAGACAACCGGCTCGAAGCTTCCGAACGTTAGAAGCTCCTTCATTTGCACCACTATTCCTCGCTGCTTTCCATGGGAGATGAATACGCGATTTGCCTTTGCGGTAGGCTCGAATATTATGCCTTCGATCTTCTGTGGCTCGACGGGAAGGACCTTCGCAAGCTGCCTCAGATCGAACGTAAGACACGTCTGGAAGAACTGTTCGCGACCTATGAACTTGAGCCGCCCATTCACTATTCTGAACATCTCATTGGCGACGGTAAGAAGATGTTCGAACACGCCACGAAACTGAATTGGGAAGGCATTGTCTCGAAAAATCCAAATGCCCCGTACAAGTCGGAGCGGTGGGATGCCTGGTTGAAGATGAAGACCATCCAGCGCGGCAAATTTCCGGTGGTCGGCTTTGTCAAAGACCCATCGGGTGTCGCGGCGCTTTATCTCGGCAAGCAAGAGGGAGACGAGCTTGTGTACATGGGAAAGGTAGGCACAGGTTGGAATCGAACCGTATCAAGCCAGATCAGGAAGGCGCTCGACTCAGTCGTGAGTCCTAAGACGAAGCTCACCAAGCCCATTCGGAAACCCAAAGCCACCTGGGTCGAGCCGAAGTTCGTTGCCGACATTGAATACCGCGACATCACCTCCGAGGGATTGCTCAGGGCCAGCTCGTTCAAGGGCCTTTCCAAAGGAACGCGGCGTTCGTAGCGGCGTTCGTTCTCAAAGAGGAACGCGTTGCCATGTCAGACAATCTCACGAACCGCGGCCAACCCGACCGCTCGAAGATCAACATGAACGAGGATCACGAGGTCAAATACTGGACTCGTGCCCTCGGTGTATCGAAGGAAGCGCTGCAGAAGGCGGTTAATAAGGTCGGCAATTCAGCTGCCGCGGTGCGCAAAGAGCTTGGCGCGCAGGGCGCATCAAAATCGTGATCGATCTCAACTGTCCCATCTGTTTCGGCATCGGGTGGCTTTGTGAGAACCACCCGCAGCGGGCATGGGATGAAGCGCTGGGATGTCGGTGCGGCGCGGGTATGCCTTGTAGCTGCCAACGCGCCGATGGATTGGACGAGCCGGACGTTTCCAAAGTGATAGACGCAGACGACGTTCGGCAGTGATCTGCCGGAGCGACGGTCCGATGACCGTTTGATTAGCATTCTTTCAACGACACGACTGTGCACTTTTGATCTCAGCTACTTGTCGCTGATGCGCTTCATCTATGCGCGGCGAGTGGAGGACGAGAAGAACAGAATTCTATACGAATCGTCCGCAATGATCGTTCGCCGCAACGCTGATGCCGAGGCTGCTATGCAGTACTTGGTGTGGGCACTCGAAGACATCGAAAAGGTCGGCAACCGGAAAGCTGCCGTGCACGCTCGCATAGCCTTGCGGGCGCTGCGCGAGGCCAACCGATCAGATGATAAGACTGACGAGCGCGCATAACCTAGGGCGGCCTCCAGGCTGCGAAAAAGGCGGCCGCTCGGGCCGCCTTTTCCTCGTCTCGTGTCGCAAGCGACTACTGGCAGCGGTGCTTCTTGCCGTCAGAACCCTTGAACGTCGTGCCGGGCGTGCAGGCGAGCTTATTGTGCTCGGCGTAGGTCTTCCAGTCGCGGCCGCCATAGCCGTAGCCATAGTAATTGTTGTTGTTGTCGAAGGCGCGGAACGGGGCCGTTGCGACCGCGCCCGCGGTCGCCACCGCGCCGCCGGCGACGTTGCCGGCCACCTCGGCGGGTCCGGCGGGCCGGCGCAACGCGGCGTTGGCGCTGCGGATCCGCTGGCTGCGGACGGTCGCCTGGCGCTTGCCCTTGCCGGTGGTCAGCGTTTGCCTAGCGGGGGCCGCGGCGGATTTCGTTGGCTTGGCGGGGGCCTCGGTGGATTTGGCAGGGGCCTCGGTGGATTGGGCGGCGGACTTAGCGGTGTCCTTGGCGCCCTTGGCCATCTTGCCCTCGGCCATCGCCGGGCTCGCAAGCACGGAGAGGACAATGGCCGCGGTGCCGAGGATGGCAAGGCTGGCAGTCTTTGATCTCGTCATTGGACGCTCCCATCTTTGTGATTTGTGAAGGAGGCAAAGCGAAGCCCCGGCGCTTGTTCCGCGCCGCTGCTCAAACCGATGTGATCGGCATCGAGTTCCCGGGAACCGCGAAACTAGGCTCGGGAGCGTGAACCTTTCCCAGCATCCCGCTCGCGAAGCGCCTCCAGCAGGCGATCAATGAACGAGGCCTGACCCTTCAAAATCTTCTCCCGTGCCTCGGCAGCGCCAAACCATGCCGCGCGGTCGATCTCGGGAAAGGTTTGCCGCCGCCCGGATCGCGGCGGCCATTCGATCTCGAATGTGTTGCTTTGGAGATCGGCGGGATCCCACTCGCCCTCAATCGCCCAGACGTGCACGACCTTGCCGCCCGGCTGCGTGGCGCGGCCGAGCGGGATTGCCGCGCCCTTCGGATGGTGCCCGATCTCTTCGGCAAACTCGCGCCGGGCGGCCGCAAGCGCATCCTCGCCGGATGCGATCAGGCCTTTCGGAATGGTCCAGGCGCCATCATCCTTGCGCTTCCAGAAGGGGCCTCCGGGGTGCCCCAGCAGGACCTCGATGTCGCCGTCCGTTCGGCGGAACAGCAACAGACCTGCGCTTTGCGGCCTGGATGAAGGGCGGACCGGCTTCGTCACGATGCCTCAACCAGCGAATGCAACGCTTTCACCGCCGCCTCCCGGTTCTCGACCCGGTACCAACAGGCTCACCGAATGCGGGGACAGCACGCAGTTGTCTGCGACAATATCCCGTGCTGGCCCAGCACCTGCAACGCCCGGAACGGCAAAGTCCGAGGACACGCCACCGAAGCAGGCCACGCTCACCGAGCTTGAGGCTTCGCGCTACCGGCGCACGTTCTTGTTTCCCTCCAGCATCCGCAGCAGGGCATCGAGCCATTCCGCATCGTACACCACCGTCATGCTGAATCTTGCCCGCGGCGAAGTGCGAGGCGAGGACGCAGCGCCAGTATCGACGCGAGGGCCATTCAGGAGCTATTGCAGCATTTACAGCAATGCTGTATATTACAGCAATGGAGCACACCCATGACCCAATATTCCACCAGCGATCTCTCGCGGAAGTCCGGAGACATTATTGCGGAAGCGCTACGTCGGCCGGTGACCATCACGCAACGAAACAAGCCGCGCCTGGTGCTGCTGAGCATTGAAGATTTCCGCCGGCTGACGGCCAGAGCCGATACGCGCAAGGCCGGCCGGCTGGAGACGATGCCCGATGATCTCTTGAGGGAATTCAAGGAAGCCGTGACCGCCTATGAGCGGGACGGCGAGGAGACGTGAGCCTTCGACCGGCTTCGCACCGGCTGCGTGATCAGATTTCCCTATCTCTGGGTGCGCGAAGCCGAACGCGGTGAAACCGAAGGCCGGAAATCTCGCCCCGTTGCCGTAGGTGTGAGGATCGCCCGGCCGCGAGGCAGCGACGTGCTGGTGCTGTTTCCAATCACCAGTCAGCCGCCATCCCCTGACCGGTTCGCCGCGGAGATTCCCGAGATGGAAAAGCGCCGCGCCGGGCTCGACGTGTCGCTGCGCCTCTGGATCATTCTCGACGAATACAATCAGGACACCATCGGACAGTCATTCTATCTCGAGCCGGAGCCACCGCTCGGCTATTTCAGCAAGGCGTTCTTCCTGCCATTGATGAAGCAATTCATCGCACGCCGTTCCGCTACACGCGGCATCAATCGCCGGCGTTAGCGCCAGATGAGATGGAGCCAAGGAAGCGGCCTTGCCGTCATGCTTGCTCGACCAGCGAATGCAGCGCCTTCACCGCCGCCTCCCGGCTCGCCACCGGCACGAACAGGCTCACCGAATGCGGCGACAGCACGTAGCTGTCCGCGACAATCCCGTGCTGCCCCAGCACCTGCAACGCCCTGAACGGCAAATCCGACGAAACGCCCCCGAAGCAGGTCAGGCTCACCGAGCTGGACGCTTCGCGCTGCCGGCGCACATCCTTGGCGCCCTCCAGCGTGCGCAGCAGGGCGTCGAGCCATTCGGTGTCGCACGCCACCGTCATGCTGGTCTTGCCCGCCGCGAAATGCGAGGCGAGGAGCTGCGGCCAGGACAGGCTGTTCTGCTTAAGGTGCTGCGCGAATCTTTCAAAGCCCTGATTGAGGTCGTTCGAATCGATCTCCACGTGCTCGATGCGCGGCATCGAGTTGACGGCAAGAACCTTTCCGCTTTCCATGCCCGATACCTCTTTCATCACTTGCGTCGCTTGTTCGATGCCGCCCCACTGCTTCAGCACCAGCGGCACATTCTGGTTTTGCGCCAGCTCGACACTGCGAAAATGCAGGACCTTTGCGCCCCAAAAACACATTTCGGACAGGCCTGCGAAATCGAGCCGGCGCAGCGGCTTTGCGTCGCGCACGATGCGCGGATCGGCCGAGCAGACGCCGTCGACTTCCTTGATGATCTCGCAGCGTTCGGCCTTGAGCGCCGCTGCCATCGCCACCGCCGTGGTGTCGCTGCCGCCGCGGCCGAGCGTGGTGATTTCCTTGGTCGAGGGATTGACGCCCTGAAATCCCGCCAGCACCACGATGCGCCCGCGATCGAGCTCCTCGCGCACGCGAACGGGGCGCACATCGACAATGCGTGCGGCGGAATGCGAGGCGTCGGTCATCACGCCGGCCTGGCTGCCGGTGAAACTGATCGCCGGCACGCCGAGATCCGATAGCGCCATGCTCATCAGCGACATGCTGATGCGCTCGCCTGTCGTCAAGAGCATGTCGAGCTCGCGGCGATTGGGACGGGGGCTGACCTGATAGGCCATCTCGATCAGCTGGTCGGTGGTCTTGCCCATGGCGGAGACCACCACGACGACGCGGTTGCCCTGGCCATGCAGGTCGGCGAGATGTTTTGCCACGCTGCGGACTTTCGCCGGTGTCTCCAGACAGGCGCCGCCATATTTCTGCACGATGATGGGATGGTTCGTCATCTCGCCTCGGTGCAAAGCCCCGCGGTCTCGCGCATCGAGCCGATACCATCAACCCAGGTGCCGACGACTTCAAAGTTGTTGTTGAAAGCCACGAGGTCGGCGCGATAGCCGGGCGCGATCCGGCCGAGCTCCGATTCAAGACCAAGAAACGCCGCCGGCGTTCGCGAGGCCATGATCAGCGCATCGGCCAGCGCAAGATCGAGCAGGGTGACCGCGTTGCGCACGGCCTCGATCATGGTGAGGTGGGCGCCGGCGAGCGTGCCGTCGGGGCCGGTCAGGCGGTTTTCATGGAGCGTGATTGGCCTTCCCTGCAGCTGGAACTGCCGCTCGTTGGTGCCCACGAGCGGCATGGCATCGGTGACCAGCATCAAGCGGTCGCGGCCCTTGCAGCGCAAGGCAATGCGCAAGGAGGCGGCGTCGACGTGGATGCCGTCGCAGATGATGCCGGCAAACAGCCTGTTATCGTCAAGTGCCGCGCCGACGAGGCCTGGCTCGCGCGCGCCGAGCTGCGACATGGCGTTGAACAGATGGGTCACGCCGGTGACGCCGCGATCGGCGGCCTGCGTGGCTTGCGCTGCGGTCGCCTCGCTATGGCCGGCGGCGATGAAGAGGCCCGCGCCGATCAAGTCGTCGATCATGGCGGATGGCACGCATTCCGGCGCCAGGGTCATGAGCGAGCGGCCGCGGCCGCCGAAGCTCTTGATGGCTGCGAGATCGCGGCCGTTTGGCACGCGTATCTCAGATTCCGGATGAATGCCCTTGCGCGACCTGTTAAGCGCCGGACCTTCCAGATGAAAGCCGAGCACGCCGGGAATTTGCATGCACGCCTCGGCAGTTGCAGCCAATTGCTCGATTACCTCGGTACGATCGGTGATCAGCGTCGGCAGGCAGCCCGTGGTGCCGAAGCGGCGATGCGCCTCGACGATGCGCCGCGCGCCTTCCTCCGTCGGCTGGTCGTTGAGCAGAACGCCGCCGCCGCCGTTGACCTGCACGTCAATCAATCCGGGCGCCAGGATCGCGTCAGCGGGAAGTCTTATGGTCGCGCCGGCCGCCGGCTCGCCGAAACTGACGTCTTCGATCCGGCCGCGCGAAATCCTGAGAGCGCCGGAGCCGCGCATCTCGTTACCGTCAAAAATGCGCTGCGCGGCGATCGTCAGCGAAGCATGGTCATCCACAGCGTTCACCCCAAAATGCCGTCACGAACTGGTGAAGCTGATGATACAAATGAACTCCTATTCCAGTTGAACATGACCTGTATCCCCAAAGGCGCTGGAAGGACCCGGAACACAGCCATCGCGTTAACTTTCCATGGGAACAAAAGATACCACGTATCTCGGCGTTGACGGCGGCGGAACCCGCTGCCGTGCGCGGATAGAGGATGAAGCCGGCCGGATCCTTGGCGAAGGCAGCGCAGGGCCCGCCACGACGCGGATTGGCGTCGAGAAGGCGTGGCGGTCCGTCATGGAGGCGACGGAGGCGGCCGCCGACAAGGCCAAGATGGCGCGGGGAGATTTTGCGAAAATGCACGCCGCGATCGGCCTTGCCGGGCTCGGTCGCCGCGGCGCGGAAGGCGCCCTCAACGCGATCGCGCATCCCTTTGCGTCGCGAGTCTTCATCAGCGACGGCGTGGCCGCCTGTCTCGGCGCCCATAGCGGCGCGGATGGCGCCATCGTGGTGGCCGGCACCGGCTCGGTCGGTGTCGGGCTAATCAGCGGGCGCGAAATCCGCATTGCCGGCTACGGTTTTCCGGTCTCCGATGAAGGCAGCGGCGCCATCATGGGTCTGCAGGTGGTGCGGCTGGCGCTGCGCGCCGCGGACCGGCGGCGCGAGCTGACCCCGTTGCTGGCGGGGGGGCTGGGCCCCTTCCGCCGGG
>Ga0081539_10001967_pt1 | contig 31294 bp, 28 predicted proteins | sample TabmetS4T2R2_FD_71023 | JGI IMG/M metagenome (GOLD analysis project Ga0081539, IMG submission 71023) | Tabebuia heterophylla rhizosphere microbial communities from the University of Puerto Rico - S4T2R2 | ecosystem: Host-associated > Plants > Roots > Rhizosphere ... | reverse complement strand
AATTGTGAGCACCTTCTGCAAGGCTTCCGGATACTGTTCGAAAATCCTGGCCACCAGCGGCGTTTCGATCGTTCCGGGACAGACCGCATTGATCCGGATTCCCTTGGAGGCATATTCAAGGGCGGCGGTTCTGGTCAGTCCGATGACGCCGTGCTTCGACGCGTGATAGCTGCCTTGGCCGGGAATGCCGATCAGGCCGCACACGGACGAGCAGTTCACGATCGCGCCGCTTCCCTGCTTGCGCATCTGCTGCAACTCGTACTTCATGCAGATCCAGACGCCGCGCAGATTGACTTCGATCACCTTGTCGAAATGCTCCGGTACGGCATCGGCGGTTTCAGCGGCGGGATACTGCATCCCAGCATTGTTAAATGCTGCATCCAGGGCGCCGAACCTGGAAACAGTCTGCTCGACCATCGACTCGACCGACCCGTCGTCGGCAACATCGCATTGGACCGCAATCGCCTTGCCGCCGGCGGCCGTAATATCTGCCGCGACGCGCTCGGCGGCGTCGCCCGAAATGTCGGATACGGTGACTGCCGCGCCTGCCTCCGCGAATGCCTTGGCCGTGGCCAGTCCGATGCCTGAGCCCGCGCCTGTCACCAGAGCTACCTTACCGTCAAACTGCATGTAGTCAGTCCGTTTCGTAACTTGAGGTTCCTTCACCGAAACGGCCGCCTTGAACGCCGGTCATCTCCATACTCTCACGCCGCTCGGCGGCAGGCCTCAGCCATCCGACCGAAAGCTGGCGTGAGAACCGTGGGCTGGTCCGCAACGGGACCGTATGCATGCGTGCCGACTTCCGGTGAGCCTGCTATTTGCAGTCTTCCGGATTGTCGAACACCGCGGAAACGGATGTCCATCCTTCCGGTGCACTTTTGACCACCTCACATACATTCTCTTTGGTGACAGCGGTCAGCGGTATGTAGTAGGTCGGCACCTCCCCCGCACCGAAATCGACCATCTTGCTTACTTGCGGCGTTTTCTTCTGGGCCAGCATGACCGCGGCCTGAACTGCCGAAACTCCGGCATCATAATAGTTCGCGAACACGGTCATCGTCTGCACGCCCTTTGCGATCAGATTGAGCGATGCCGTCTCTCCATCAAGGCCGCTGAGAAAGACCTTGCCTTGCAGATCGCGCGACAGGATGGCCTGCGCTACCACGCTCGCGATTGGATCGAAGGGAATCATCAGCGCCTGGAGGTCATCCTTGTTTGCCGAGAATGCATTTTCGGCTGCGGCCAGCGCACCGGCAGGGTCGTTTGCACGAATTGACTGGTCAAACACCACCTTGACGGACGGTTTTTTTGACAGCGTGTCGACCCAGGCCTGTCTGATCACCTGCGCAATCTCGAAGCTTGGATCGCCTGTGATAAGCGCATACTTTCCGCTTGCCGCAAACTTTAGCGCCTCCTCGGCCTGCATCACGCCGGCGGCATAATTATCCCGGCCAACGAAATGATCTATTTTCTGGCCGGTGATCGGCTCGTCGTAAGCGATCACCGGAACACCTTGCTCATGAGCGGCCAGTACGAACTGGCCAGCCGCCTGCTTGTCTGCCGGATCGATAATCAGCACGTCCGGATTCTGACTGAGCAGCGCCTCGACTTGCGAAATCTGCTTGGTGGCATCGTTGTTTGCATACAAAATGGAAATTTCCGCGCCATGCTTGCTCGCTTCGGCTTCCATTCCGGCCCGATCGAATTTCCAGCGCTGCTGAGATTCCCAGTTCATCGCGACGGCGATGTGCAGCTTGTCGTCCTGCGCCGAGACCGTAACGCTCGCTGCGATTGGCGTTGCAAGGCCAATCAACCCGGCGAGCAAAAGGCGCAGCCTTTTCCCTTGCGAAATCATTTTTTCTTCCTCCCTGGGGCAATGACCGGGAGCGCGCGCGAAGCAGTCGAGCCCGGACACCTCGGAAAAATAAAATCAGTCCGAGACCGCGTCAATCTTAGTCTCAATATAGGGGATAATTTGTTTCCTCAAGACAACAGGCTAGTGTCGTGATTTCGAAGTTCGCCTCATTTCGATATCGAGTTCCGAGCGAACTTCGAAATCAGATGCAAATGTAAGAATCGGACCACTAGCACCGCGCCAGCGCCTACGCTGATGACGTGCTCCTCACCGCGCCGACAGGTCGAGAAGAACCTTCCCGTCTCGTACGCTGACCGGATAGGTGCGCAAATCAATACAGGCGGGCAGTTCGACCGCTTCGCCGGTCTTGTAGTCGAACTGACCGAAGTGCCGCGAGCACTCGATGATGTTGTCCATCACAATGCCGTCGGCCAGATGCGAACGTTCGTGGGTGCAATAGCCATCGCTAGCGAAAAACTCGCCTTCCGGGCTACGGTAGATGGCATAGCTTTGCCCCTCATAGTCGAAGCGACGAACGCTCTCCCTTTCCATTTCGTCGATGGAACAAACTTCGATCTCGGTAAACGTCATGGTCGTCTTTGCCATCCTGCTTGGAACAACGATCTGGCGAAAGCCATGCATCGCCTAGTGTCGTGATTTTGAAGTTCGCTGGATTTCGATATCGCGCGTCGGGCGAACCTCAAAATCAAAACGACACTAGAAATTAATAAGTTGCTACAGCATGTCTCCCGAAAGTGGCCCCGGTTTCGGGATAAAGACATGCGTAAAAACAAAGAGCTAAAGCGCGGAAGCGAATCTGAAAGATCGCGACGCGCTTTAGTGTCCTTCGATTCCGAAATTCGCTCGGCCCTTGATATGGAACTCATGGGAATTTCAGAATCGGGACACAAGTGGAACGAATTTGACATTCGCATCCCGTTGGACACCACGCAAAAAGACGAATGTCAAATTCAAAGTTCCACTATCATATACTTGGCTAGTTGTCCTTCGATTCTGACATTTTCCTGAGCATCCTGTATCAGTGGAATGTAAATTTCGAAATCGGACAACTAGTCCCGATGTAGCTATTCGCTCGTCAGCGGACAAGATTGCGTTTCTTTATCCGCGCCTTCATACGTTCGTGCGCCTCTACTGTACCGTCATGCCAAGTCCCGAACCATTTGTCGAAAACCGAGCCACTGTAGTTGCATTCATGGTACCTGTGGTGGAGGTAGTGATAGTAATTGTCGGTGGCGTCTGTCAGCCACTCTAGGGGCCCCACGACAACGCGGCCGAAGCCAAGATGCGCCGGAGTCGCCGCCGCGTAGTTGAACAGCATTGCGGCGGTGATGATCAGCTCGTTGGAGGGGATAACCAGATACGGCGCCACCGAAGCAAAGGTAAGAAACGCCTCGACGGGATGCATCGATAGAGCCGACCACGGGCCTGGATTCACGTTGCGGTGATGCACACTGTGCACCCAGCGATACAGCGGGCCCCAGTGGATAAGCCAGTGCGTCAAATGAAAGTTGATCAGGTGAAACACCGGTATCAGCAGCAGCAGGCAGGTCAGGTAAATCGGGTGCTCCTCCCACGAAACCGTGGGCGAGTAGTCGTTAGCCTGCATCCAGATGCCGAAAATCTCCCAGGCGGTGAAGATCGGTACGGCCGAAACGAAGGTGTAGAACAAGTTGTCCAATAGCTGGTTGTGCAGGAAAAAGCTGGGGTTGTCCCCGTCCGGCCAGCGCTTGTTGTACTTGTATTGAGTGCCCTGCGTCTTCACGCCGTAGAGGACGAAGTTCCAAAAACCCGCGACCGCGGCGACCATGACGACATTGCGCACCCAAATCGGCCATATCCACGGAAACGAGATCTCGCTCGCAACGCTGCGCTCGGGCGTCAGGTAGGCCCAGCTCAACCAGGCGAGCCCGAAATAGAAGATCGGCCTTGGCCAGAGATAGCCGTTCCAGCCGAAGAAGAACCGCAGCAGGGCCTTGGGCCGAGGCGGCCAGTAGAAGAATGCCGCCCAGGCTGGTTCGAGCGCCTCGGGCGGCACCCAATCGCCCTTGATGAGTTTGGCATTGCCCGCCGCCCTATCGCACGCGGTTGATGGGCTAGCTGCCAGTTCCGACATGCCTTTCCTCCCGCCGTGTGGATCCGTTGCGCCTCGCAGCGTCAAATTCTGCAAATCGAGGCTGTTACACTTGAGCGGCATGCGTTGTCAGACCGCGCCTGCCTCGCACGATTGAGGTCTCGTTGTGCGCCGGTCACCATCTTCCTTCACTTCCAGCCCGATCAACGCACCACGTTGCGTTTCTTTATCCGCGCCTTCATGCGTTCATGGGCTTCCAAACTGCCATCGTGCCAGGTCCCGAACCAGCGATCTATGTCCGTGCCGCTGTAGTTGCATTCGTGGTACCGGTGATGAAGGTAATGGTGATAGAGGTCGGTATCGATCGTTCGCCCGTCGGGTGTAATCACCATCCGGCCAAAACCGATATGCGCCGGCGTCGCGGTGAACCAAGCAAAATTAATCGCCGCGAGCGCGACCAGCGGGTGAGACGGAATTACGAGGTAGAGCCAGACCGGCGCGAAGAAGGCGAACGCCTCAACCGGATGCAGGGCCAAGCCGGACCACGGACCGGCATTGACGTTGCGGTGATGCACGCTGTGCACATAAGTGTAGACCGGCCCGCAATGCAAAAGCCAATGAGCCGCATGGAAGTGTACCGTATGCCATAACGGAATCAGCAGCACCGACACGGTCAGATAGATGGGATATTCATCCCAGGTGACAACCGGCGAATACTCATTGGCCTGCATCCAGAGCGCAAAAACCTCCCACCCGGTCATGACCGGCACAGCCCAGACGAAAGTGTAGAAGAGATTGTCCAGCAACTGGCTGCGCATGAAAAAGCTGGAATTATCCCCGGCAGGCCACCGCTTGTTGTACTTGTACTCCGTACCCTGTGTCTTGAAGACGTAGAGAGGAACATGCCATAAGCTGTTGACAGCGGCCACCATGATCATGTTGAAAACCAGGATCGGCCAAATCCAGCCAAACGACAACTCACGCGCAACACCAAGCTCCGGGATCACGTATTTCCAGATAAGCCAGGTAGCCGCAAAATAGAGAAGCGGCCGCGGCCAAAGGTATCCATTCCAGCCGAAGAAGAACTTCACAATCGCCTTTGGTCGTGGCGGCCAATAGAACAGGGGGTGAAAGTCGGGCTCTATCAGCTCAGGCGGCACCCAGTCGCCCTTTACGCGTGGCGTGCCGGTCGACTTGAGTGAGGTGCTCTCCCCTGCGTGTCGAGCGCCAGCCGCCGCATCCGACATGACCATTTTCCTCCACGGTCAAACCGCAGGGCAGCTCGCCAAGGACATTGGCAGCCGCCGGTCCGGAATGAAATCTCATACTATAATATTCAATTTCGCGCACAACCCGTTGCCCACCGAAAGTTCTCAGCGGCGGGAACGGGCCGTCAGCTTCGAGCGCGGCGCGGTCGTGGCGCAGTATCGACCGCGGCAGGTTGCGGAAGCTTCCACCGGTGAGTCCGGAAGGCATAGGGCGCCAGCCGGCCGGCTACGATCAGGCTGCGGCTCCACCAAATCCCTTGTGTCAATACGCGAGACTTCTTTACATACCGGCTTGGAGGTCCGTGAGGCGCTGGCTGCAGCTGGCGAGATTCGGTCTGCGGATCGGCCCATCGTGCTCCAGGGGAGGATGATCTTTGAACCAGTCAGTAGCCGAGCAACGTCCGTACACACCAGCGCCGCTCATTGAGGAAAATCCGGAGCGCCGGGAAAACCGCATCCCCGGCTGGTATCGCTTCTTCATCGGTGACATCGAAGCGACCATCGTCGCCGATGGCCGGCTGCCGCCCTGTGCTTCGGAAGAGTTCACTGTCGTTCCCGAGGAAGCGCTACATGCCGCGCTGCGTCGCCACTTCTTGCCAACCAATGCACTTATCATGGAGCAGAACTGTATGGTCCTGCGACTGGGTGGCAAGTGCGTGCTCTTCGACTGCGGGATCGGTATCGACAAGCAAATAGGTGGGGACGAGACCGGTCGGTTGATCGTGAACATGGCGGCCGCCGGCATAGATCGCAACGACGTTGCCGCCGTCGTCCTGACCCACGCGCATTCTGATCACTGCTGGGGGCTGGTCGACGAACACGGCGATTTGAACTTCCCCAACGCGGAACTCTTCCTCCCCGAAGCCGAATACAGCTTCTGGACCGACGAGGGGCGTCTATCGGCCGAAGGCTACAAAGGACAATTCACGCTCGGAGCCCGGAGAAACCTTCTTCCGTATCGCGACCGGTTAAACTTCGTCGCGGATGGCAGGGAGGTTCTGCCAGGAGTCACCGCTTTGGCCACGCCCGGCCATTCAATCGGCCACACCTGCTATCTGATCAGTTCCAACGGCAGCAACTATGCGTTCATCGGCGACGTCGCGCACTCCTCGGTGCTGCATTTCGAGTTCCCACACCTACAATTCTCATACGACTTGGACGCTTTGCAGGCCGTCGAGTCGCGCGAGCGCCTGTTTGACAAGGCAGCCACTGAAGGCCTGTCGCTCATCGGCTATCACTTCCCGTTCCCTGGGGTCGGAAATATTCGTCGGGAAGGCGGCGCATATGCCTACGTTCCCACGCCGATACTTCACAAATGACTGCACTCGGGGATTGACCGGTCCGCCACCAACAGACTCCAGTCCGCGCGTCATGTCTGCCGGCTGTCATCTCGAAGCAGACAAAATCGAGGGAGTACCCGTCGAGCGGCCCTGCCGTTTGAGCTTTTCTTTCGAGCTGCTTGTTGCGCAGTGCCTGCCAGAGCAGTTTTCGGCCTTGGCGCATCGCGCGCGAAGCTAGGATGGCGTCACGGCATGCGCTGGCGCCTTCTTGAAAGGCCGGCGCGTGGCTTTGCAGTAACCCGGCATCAGCGAGACGGAGCTGTCCCTCACTCTATCCACCTCCGGCACCTTTGCCGCGGAGCAAGACGAAACAGCCGCAAAGGCGGCAGCGGAGCTCGCCGCCTTGCAAAGCCCGGCCAATGCCCAACCCACCACCCTCCTGGCCTCGTTATTGTCACCCTCTGTCAGCAGTCTTCGCGAGATTTACTCCCCGCCTCTCCCGACCCTGCGAAAATCCTGCCGCCGTTCATCAAACGAAAGGAGGCGGCCGTGAACTGGAATGCGGCGGCGCTGCGCCAACGCGAAGCGCTGAAGTGCATTGCTGCGGCGCTCCTCGCCATGGCGGCCGGCGGAGCCACGCTGCCGCGTCATCTGCATCGCACCGTGCTCAGGCTGCTGAGGCCCGCAGAGGCCGCGGCGCGGCGGCTGATCATCGCGCTGGCGCGCGACCTGCCCGCGGCGCCGGTGCGCAAGGCCGGTCCGCGGCGCCCGCCCGAACGGCCGACGATCCTGGCTGGCGGCGTCGGCACGGGCATCCTGATGCCGCGCGGCACGTTTGCCCTCACCCTCCCGCACGCCCCGCTGCAGAAACTTGCGCTGCCGCTGCTCGATCCGCTGCCCAGCCGAGCCCCCGGCGGCCGAGCCCGGCGTTCTGCCTCGGCCGGCGTGCCGCGCATTTCCGTGCCCGGCTGCACAAAACGCTTTCCTATCGCGGCACGGCGCCCGCCCTCGCCCGACGATCCGATCGATGCTACGCGTCTGCGTCTCAGACTTCAGGCGCTGGCGGCGACACTCGAAGATCTGCCGCGCGCAGCCCGACGTTTCGCGCGCTGGCGAGCTCTTGCTCGCGACGCACCGAACGCGGCGAGCAGCCGCGACGGCCGCAATGGATTTCGCCGAGTATGGCCGCTGCGGCCAGGCCGACCGCCCGGCTGGCGCCGGAAGCCCCTCCATCCGGTTCATGAGGTGCTGAACGAGGCGCACTGGCTCGCGCTGACCGCGTTGGAACGCCGCGATACATCGTGACGGCGCGCAACGCCGCGTCGGAAATTCGCTGGACGCGCCATCGGCCTGCAGCGGCAATGACAAATCCGACGCAGCTCGGGGAGCTCTACCCGGCGCCGCGCATCTCGATAAGAGCCTGGTGCACTCTTGCCGGTAAGTGGAGCCCTTTCCGAAGCCGCTGCGCGCGTTCTGCGAATGCGCGCTCCGAGGGAATCCGGATACTCTCCACTCCCGGCTGGCGCGGCAGTGCACGTATCTGGGAAATCATTTCGCTCATCTGCAGGCGGAACTCGTCGCGCGGCATCAGCAGCTCGGGATCGACAGCGATGAACAGGAAGGCGCTGTCTATCACTTTCCCTGACGCGCGCTTTGCGCCGGCGAGAACTCCGAGCGCCTGCACCACCAAGGACAGACCGTAGCCCTTGTGGCCGCCGAAGGGCAGCACGCCGCCCTTCGCGATCTCGCGGGCCGACGTCGTCGGTCGGCCCTCCGAATCCACTCCGATCCCGTCTGGAAAGTGCCGATCGAGCATGGCATGGAGAAGGACCTCGCCCCACATCGTCGCCGCGGTGCCCATATCGAAGATTAGCGGATCCGTAGCGGTTGGGAAGGCGAACCCGATGGGATTGGTGCCCAGCAGCGGTCTGCGCGCGCCCGGCGGAACCACCTGGCTCAACCCGGAAGCGATGTGGATTGCGATGAGCCCCTCGCGGGCAATGCGCTCCATGTAGTAGGCGTTGCGACCGCTGAACCAGCAATTGCTCACGCCGACCAGCGCCATACCATGGGCCTTGGCCTTCTCGGCCGCGAGCAGCGCTCCCTTGAGAACCGGGCCGTAGCCGACGTGATTGCCGCCGTCGATCTGCGCCGACAGCGCGGTCTCATGAACGACCTTCACCTCGGTGTGAGGCCCTCGGAAGCTCGGGTGCTCGACGATGGCCAGGATGCGAGGAAGGCCCGCGAACTCGTATCCACACAACATGTTGTCGACGAGATGGTCGGCGATGATGCGCGCTTCCCGGGCCGGCATCCCCGCGGCCTGCAGCGCCGCTTGACCCAGGTCCATTGCTTCGTCGACACCGATCGAAATGCGCTCGACTTCCAATTCCATGATCTGAACCCGGCCCATCCAAGACGGTGCTCCGCCTCGGCGGACGCCATTTCCACCGACCGTTGGCTCCCGGACTTGGCCGGGAGCCCAGGGTTCATCGGGGCAGGAGCACGCCCTTTCCGTCCTCCGGCGACGGCACGCCGCCAAAGAAGCCCCAGCCGGCGCCGGCAGCCTGGCCGGCATCCATCAGCAGATCGATCCCGGTTATCGCGGAGGCCCTGTCCGATGCGAGGAACTCGACGCCCTCGGCGATCTCCGACGGCTGCAGCCGGCGACCCATGGCCAAGTGGAGCTCAGCGTCCGGCGCGTACCTCCCCGGCGGACGCTTGAGCTGGCGCTTGACCATGGTGGGACCCGGCGAAATCGAGTTCACGCGTACGCCTGAGTGTCCCCAGTGCCCGGCCAGAGCGCACACCATGTTGATGACCGCCGCCTTGCTGGGCCCATAGGCGTAGAGCGGAGTTCCGACATAGGCAGACGATGACGCGATGGCCACGATGCTGCCCTTGCGGCGGCTCGCCATCGCCGGCGCGAAGGCGCGACAACAATTGAACGTTCCCTCGACATTGACCACCAGGATGTTGCGATACTCGTCCATCGGAAACTCCTCGGGTGTGTACCGTTCCTGGACCACCCCAGCGGGTACGACCAGAGCCGAGACCGGACCAATGTCGCGTTCTATCGTAGCGGCAAGCTCCTCCACTGCTTTCACGTCGCGTACATCGATCTGGAACCCGATTGAATTGATGGAAGTGGCCACCCTGTTGGCCCCCTCCGCGTCGTAGTCGGCCACGACAACCTTCCAGCCCCGCGCCGCCATCAGCACGCAGCACGCCTCTCCGATGCCATTTCCGCCGCCAACGACGACAGCTATTCTGCCTTCAGAACTTTCCATATTCCTGTTCACCCTCCGCTGCCGACATGCACCGGACCAAAAATGCTACCGATCCGCTGACATCGGCGTTATATTGCTTTCGGAAAATCGGCGGCGCTGTTACCCAACGATTCCTTCGCGCGTCGTCTGTGGAGGCAAGCTGATCGCCGTTCGACAAGACATTCTGGATGCTATTGGGCGAGCCGGCAAAGGTCAACGGAAATCCTGCCATTCGAGATTGCATTTAAGCTGGCCTTCCGAAACCCCCACGGTTTCATTTTGTAAAGTATATGGTTTGCGTCCGCGGACCGTATTGCGCCGTGTCTCCAGGTGACCATCGGCCAAATGGGTGGCGTTATTTTCTGAGGTCGTTCTTTTCGGCCAGCCCCGTCCATTTCACGATCTCGGCCCTGACGCGGGTTCCGAACTGCTTCGGGCCTTCGTCCGCCTTGGCATAGTAGACACCGCCATGATCGCGCTGCGTCTCGAAACGCTTGCCCAAATCGGTGAAGTAGAAACCGCCCACATTGTCGAAGACAATATCGTTAGGCGACGAGAGGCGCCGTCCGTCGCACTAGTTGCATAACTCGACGAGCTTGCCGGTGTTCACGTCCAGCTTCTGAATGTACCCGCCGCGATAATCCTTCGACGGGCCGATGGATGTGAAGTGGTCAGGCGGGAAGGTTAGTCCGCCGTTGTTGGCAATGTAGGCCCAGCCGTCGGGACCGATCGCCATGCCGCAGGGGCTGCCCCCAGTCTCGGCCACGACCGTTACCTTGCCGTTTGGCCAAACTCGCTTGACCGCGACGCCCACGAGTTCCGTAACGAGAACTGAGCGTCGCTCAAGGCCACGGGACCTTCGGGAAACCTGAGGCCTTCCGCCAGCACTTTGTACTCTGCCGTTTGCACTTCCTTGACGTCCGTATCAGCGGAACGTCGCAGAGTCGTCCCATCGGTTTCGTTGTCACTGAGCGGGATGAAGACGCCAACATTCTTTCAGCCAGGTTGCCTATTTCGCGGCGAGGCCATGCTTCTGCACAAGCTCTGACCACATCTTCAGTTCACTTGCGACATACTTTGTGAACTCGTCGACGCTCATTTCCGATGTCGTCGAGCCCTGCGATTCAAGGAACTTGGCCGCGTCCGGGCTCTTCATCACGCTGATGACATCATGGTTGATCTGGCCGGCAACGTCCTTCGGCAGATTGGCTGGACCGAAGACCCCCACCCAGATGCTGGCGATCGCGTCGGGATAGCCCTGTTCGACCGTCGTCGGCACATCCGGGAACGTGGCCGACCGCTTCTGACTCATGATCGCGATCGGCTTGCCGATGCCCTTCTTGGCGTCGTTCACCCCGCACACATAGACGTCTAGGCGGCCGCCACCCATGTCGGTGAGCACCTCGGTGCCGCCCGGATAATGGACCGGCTGCATGTCGATGCCTTGCATGTCGTTCAGCAGTTCGGCGCCGAGATGGGCCAACGTACCTACGCCCGGCGTGCCGTAGAAGAGGGTCTTGGCCTTTGCTTCCGCCTGCACGTCCTTAAGCGATGCCATCGGTATGCGCGTGCCGCTGAGGATGACCAGGTCACCGAGGCAATCGGCTGCAGGTCCTTGATCGGATCGAAAGGCAGGTTCTTCTGGGCCGCAGCGTTCGTGGTCAGGCTGCCCGACACGAGCAGCAGCGTGTAGCCGTCGGGCTGGGACTTCGTCACATGGGCCGTGCCGATAGCGGAACCCGCACCCGGCCGGTTCTCCACGACCACCGTGTGGTTCCACATCTTGCCGAGACGCTCGGCAAGGAATCGACCCACGGTGTCATTGACACCGCCCGGGGAGAACGGGACGACCAGCGTAACCTGCCTCGCTGGGTACTCCTGAGCGATGGCCATGGGCGAAGCCAATAGCGCCACGGCGAGCAGAACGTGTTTAAGCCTCGTCAAGCTATTGAAGAGCGCATTCAATTCCGTTCCTCCCTTTTTGACGCGCTCGACGGCTCATGTCTCTTCGGACAGGATGGCCTTACGCTGCTTTCTAACCCGGGGAAGGCCTGCCACCGCCACTATGACGACGGCAAGCAGCAGGAAGCTCAACGAGATCGGCTCCCTGACGAAGGTGGATACATCGCCTTGCGAAAGAACCAGGGCGCGCCGGAAGTTCTCCTCAATCAGCGGGCCGAGCACGAAGCCCAGTACCATCGGTGCGGGCTCGCACTCGAGCTTGCGGAAGACGTATCCAACCAGACCGAAGCCGGCAGCCAGGAAAAGATCGTAGGTGGAGAATTGCGAGGCATAAACGCCAAGGCAGCAGAACAGAATGATTCCCGGGTAGAGCATCCGATACGGGATATCCAGCAGCTTCACCCAGACGCCCACCAGCGGCAGGTTGAGGATCACCAGCATCGCGTTGCCGATCCACATGGAGACGATGAGACCCCAGAACAATTCCGACGCCCTCGATGGCCCCCTTCCCCATGAGATGACGGAAACGCGAGACCTTCTTCTCCAGGCTGTAGGACATGAACGAGGCGATCGCCAGACCCGCGCCCGGCAGTACGCCGAGGACGGCGCCTATCCCGGTTCCGCGCAGGATCGACGGTATCATACGGCGGACATCTTCCCCGCTCGGCATGAGTCGGCCGATCTTCTTGGTGTAGGACTGACGGTCGACACCGCTGTCCTCCAGGCTGCCCACCACCTCTCCAAAGGCGAACACGCCGACAGCGATCACGATGAAGTCGAGCCCTTCCCACAGATGCGGCTCGCCGAAGGTAAAGCGCTGGACGCCGGTATTGATGTCGGTTCCCACGGTTCCCAGAATGATGCCGATCAGGATCATTCCGATCGCCTTAATGACCGAACCGGACGACAGCGATACAGCGCCGATCAGTCCCACCATCATCAGCGAGAAGTACTCGGCGGCGCCGAACTTGAACGCCAGCGTGGAAAGCGGCGCCGCGGCGACGGCCAACACGAGGGTGCCGACGCAGCCCGCGAAGAAGGAGCCGATCGCAGCGGTGGCGATCGCCACACCGGCCCTGCCCTGGCGCGCCATTTGGTATCCGTCGATCACGGTCACGACCGATGACGTCTCCCCTGGCAGATTGACCAGAATCGCCGTGGTCGAGCCACCATAGGCTGCGCCGTAGTAGATGCCGGCCAGCATGATCAGGGCCGACGTCGGATCGAGGCCAAAAGTGATGGGCAGCAGCATCGAGATGGTCGCGAGAGGACCCAGTCCAGGCAATATCCTGATAAGCGTACCCAGCAGGCAACCAATGAAGGCGTAAATGACGTTCTGCAGCGTCAGCGCTGTTGAAAAACCCAAGAGCAGATTGTCGAAAAGTTCCACTGTCGGCTCCTATGGCCTCAAGAAATAAGGCAGCAGGGGGAACTGCAGCCCGAGCAAGACCACGAAAACCACCCAGGTGAACGGAACCAGAAGGATGACCAGAAGGAGAAGCGCACGCCAGGAGAATTCCGGATGCGCCAAAGCCGAAACCCCCAACAGCACAGGAATGGCAACCAGCAATCCAAGCGGATCGAGCAGAAGAGCGAAGAGCACCACGGATACGAGCGCGATGGCGAGGCTCTTCAATGGCCAGGCGCGCCGAGCTCCGATGGCGTGGCGTTCGGCAATATGGCTGCGACGAGGACCCAGACGCCGACGATCGCGAGCGTGATCCCTACGCCAAAGGGAAAGAACCCAGGCCCCATATCATAGGGCGTGCCAATCTCGTAACCCGCAGCAATGATCGCGACGGAAGTGCCGAGAACGATGTAAAGCAGCCCGGTTACAAAGTTCTGCTGATTTGCGACCATTTCGCTCCCTGATATTCCGTGGCGGCTCGGGAAGGTGGGCAACCGAGCGGAATATTGTGACAGTCCGGCAACGGCCTCCATGAGTCGGCGAAGCATGCCGGGAGCGAGCGCACTTGCCGAGCGCACTCGGAGTCGACCGAGGGGTCCACAGTCGACGGTACCATCCTCCCACGTGGCGCCATCGACATATCCGCCGTCCCATATTATGTCAACATGCGGGACTAGTTTAGGAACGATTGTCTATGCGCGATTTGAGTCACAAGAACTCTTGCCTTAGTCAGTTCGTCATCACCTCCGCCGAATACTGCCTGCGCGAAATGGGGGCGGGTAGATCGGCAATTGTGAAAGTGAGGACATCTCCGTGATCAAGCGCAATCTCGGCCAGGGGCTCACGGTGACCGCGTTATCGCTTGGCGCCATGGGCTACGGGAAGGCTCGTCAACTCGAGGACCGTCCCCAAATGATCGCGCTTCTGCGTGCGGCGGTCGAACGCGGGATGGATTTCTTCGACACGGCGGAGACCTATGGGCCATGGACCAACGAGAAGATGGTTGGCGAGGCGCTCTTGTCCGTGCGCGACAGGGTGAAGATCGCTACGAAATTCGGCTGGGACATCGATCAGGAAACGGGTGAGCACCGCGGCCGTGTCAACAGTAAGCCTGCCCAGATCCGTCGGTCCATTGAGGGCAGCCTCAAGCGCCTGCGCACCGACCATATCGACCTCTACTATCAGCACAGGGTCGATCCCGAGGTGCCGATGGAAGATGTCGCGGGAACGGTGAAGGATCTTATCGCAGAGGGTAAGGTACGCTGGTTCGGCCTCTCGGAAGCGGGAGTCGCCTCGATCCGGCGCGCCCACGCGGTCCAGCCCGTCGCGGCGCTCCAAAGTGAATACTCGCTGTGGACGCGTGAGCCGGAGGCGGCAGTCATTCCCTTGCTGGAGGAGCTGGGAATAGGCCTTGTTCCCTACAGCCCGCTTGGCAAGGGGTTCCTGACCGGCAAGATCGACATAAACACGACCTTTGACGCGTCCGACGACCGGCGCGGCTATCCACGCTTTACGCAAGAGGCGCGGGTGGCCAACCAGAAACTCGTTGAGCTCATCAACGGCATCGGGCGCAAACATGAGGCGACTGCCGCACAGGTGGCGCTTGCGTGGCTGCTCGCGCAAAAGCCCTGGATCGTGCCGGTCTTCGGCACACGCACCATCGCGCGCTTCGACGAGAACATCGGCGCCTTGAAAGTCAGGCTGACGCAAGACGACCTCGACGCCATCGAGCATGCGAACATTGTTATCCAAGGCGCCCGATATCCGGACGCCGCCATGCGCCGGACCGGCCTGTAGCGGAGCTCCCCCTGAGCGCAAGCCACCGCTATGTCTGACAGCCTCTGGTCACATGTTCGGATCGTATTCAGCAGGTAGAGAGATGTAGCGGGTTGACCTTTTCCCAAATCGCGGGATAGTTGCACAGAACGGCAATGACCATGGGACCGGTCGCGCGACGACTGATGTCGTTTTCGCAGTTCGCTTTTGCGCTTTGGACCGTTAGCAACCAGAGCGGCCGTCGCCCGAGGTTCCGGAACGCCCATGGCGATAACGAGGCACCCGGCGAGAAACACGCATGATGAGCAGGATCATGTTCGCGCCTGGACGGGATCAGGTCAACAGCCACGCACTCCCGCCCGGGTTCGGAAGACAGATCTCTGCGTGCGCTTCGCAGCCTCAGCCCGCCGGCCCCCACCGAGCAACCGAGGAAGAGTGTAGATGCCGACTTTGATAGAACGCCTGGTCGACTTCTCCGATGGACTGCAATTTGGTGATCTCCCGGATGCAGTCGTCAACGAATCCAAGCGCATGCTGCTGGACAGCATCGGCTGCGCCATCGCCGCCTTAGGGACTGAAAAGGGCCGAATGGCCATCCAAGTGGCGCGCGAGATGGGAGGACCGGCCGAAGCGCGCATCATCGGCGCCGACGCAATCGTATCGACCTCGGCTGCGGCGTTCGCCAATGGCGAGCTGATCACGACGCTGGATTATGACGCCCTCACCAGTCCGCCGGGGCATGTGGCACCCTACGTTATTCCTGCCATGCTGGCGGCCGCGGAGAGGACTACCTCGACGGGCAGGGAGCTCATCAGGGCGGTGGCTCTCGCGCACGAGCTCGGCGCACGATTTGGCTCTGCTATGGCGGACGTTCGCGATGTGCCGCCGGGCCACAAGATTAGTTTCCCCGCCATCACCGGCTACAGCAGCAGCATCTTCGGCGGCACGCTCGGCACAGCGTTGCTCGCCGGGCTCGACCGCTCGCAAACCGTCAACGCAATGGGCCTCGCCGGCCACCTCGCCCCGACGCAGTCGATGGGAAAGTGGGTGCGCACAATGCCTGCGACCACCGACAAATATGTGCTGGCTGGATGGATCAACCAAGCCGAGATCCTGGCCGTCAGCTTGGCCAAAGCCGGCTATGTCGGAGACGCGTCCGTGCTTGAAGGCGACTTCGGCTTCTGGCGCTTCATGGGATCGGGCCGCTGGGTTCCCGAGGCTTTGACCGATCGGCTCGGGACGTACTGGCGCTTCCCCCAAGCCGCCATATACAAGCCCTACGCGCATTGCCGCATTTCGCAGACAGCGCTCGACTGCCTGGCCAGCTTGATGGAGATCCATGGTCTGACCGCGAACGAGATGGAGCGGATCGAAGCCTATTGCGACCCGCATGGCGCGCTGGCGCCGATGTGGTCCAGCAAGGACATTGTTTCCATCCTTGATGCTCAGATGAGCATACCCTTTGCGGTCGCGCTTCTGGCACACAAGGTGGAGAACGGTCCGATCTGGCAGGACGAGGAGACAATCCGCAATCCGAAATACCTTGCCTTCCAGGATAAGGTGACGGTGCATGCCCATCCCGAGTTCGAGGACACAATTCGCGCGGAACCGGGCAGCCGCATCGGCAAGGTGGTGGTGCATGCGCGTGGCACGACCTTCACCGAGGAGCGTAAATACCGCAAGGGTTCGCCCGCCACACCCGAAACCCGCATGACGGATGCCGAACTCGCGGCCAAGTTCCAAGTGAATGCGGAGCGTTACCTGCCGGAATCCCAGATTTCCGAGCTTGTCGACACGCTCCTCAACCTGGAGACTCTGGATAGTGCGGTACAGCTCGCCCGCCTCTTCCAGCCCGCAAGCCGCGTGAAGCACGCCGCCGCCTGAGATCGGCCTTTCGGCATTGCGCCTTTCAGCCGCCTCAACTTCCAGCGGCGTCGATGCACGCAACAACATTGTTCGTTTCGGGAAGAGAACAATATGCCTCATTTGGGCTTGGGACATCTGACCATCGGCGCGGATCCACTTGAGACGATCGACGTCGCGGCGGCAGCGGGCTTCCGGTCCGTCAGCATTCGCGTCGCCGGCCGCCGCAAGTCCGACCCTTTCCGACAGATCCTGGGCAACGTGGCGGCACTCAAGGACCTACGCCAGCGCCTCGACGACACCGGCCTGCGCCTCTCCAGCATGATGCCGCACCAATTCAATGAGGAAACCACGCCGGACGACCTCAAGAGGTTCGCGGAGGCCGCCCTGATCCTGCGGCCGCAATATATCCTCTGCAACGACTACGTTCCGGATAACGGGGTGCTCGACATGATCGCATCGCTGCTCGACGACGTCTTCCGCCAGAACATCCGCGTCACACTCGAGTTCGTCGCCTATACCGAAGCGAAATCGCTCGCCGCCACCCTTGAGAAGATCAGGCGCTTCGGCAGGCCCGGACTGGAGGTGCTAATCGACTCGCTGCACCTCAACCGGTCCGGCGGTACTAACGCGGAAGTGTCTGCCACGCCGCGTAAGAACCTTGCGCTTGTGCAGCTTTGCGACGCAAAGCGCCTGACGCACAAGCCAACGATGGAGGAACTGATGTCGGAGGCCCGCACCGCGCGGCTGGCGCCGGGTGAGGGCGATCTCGACCTCCATGGTTTCCTTGATGCCCTGCCCCGGGACGTCGAGATCGAGTACGAAGTGCCCCATCCTGCGCACAAGGAGCTGCCGCCACTGGAGAAAGCCAAGCGCGCCTATGCCTCGTTCCGTTCTTATCTGGACGGTTACGCCGCTTCGCGCGGCTTCGCCTACAATTGGGGCAAATAGAGCTGGCGAACACGGCCCACACACCGCCAAATGTGGCGATCCGATCACAGGAGAGCAGCATGAAAATCGGGATCATCGGCGCAGGCAGGCTCGGAAGCGCGCTTGCCAAACGTCTCCTGGCAGGCGGGCACGAGGTCATGATCAGCAACTCGCGCGGGGCGGACGCCGTCAGCGCCATCGCGGCCGAACTACGCTGCGAGCCGGGTTCCGCAAGCGACGCGGCGCGTTTCGGCGATGCGGTAGTTGTCACTGTTCCGCTGAAATCGTTCGGCAATCTCCCGGTCAGGGAAATCGGCGACCGGATCGTTGTCGATACCTGCAACTACTACCCCGCCCGCGACGGCTATCGCGAGGATCTGGAGACCGGTCGCGAAACCACAAGCGGGCTCCTGCAGAAGGCGCTGCCCCGGGCAAAGATAGTCAAGGCATTCAACTCAATCCTGTCGGCTCACCTTGCCAGCGGCGGCGCCAGGACGTCGAGTGGCGCGCTCCACGCCGTTCCCATTGCCAGTGACGACGCGGACGCCGCGGAGCTGGTAGCGGGTCTGGTCCGGGACGCCGGCTTCGACCCGGTACGGGCCGGACCAATCACGGACAGCTGGAAATTCGAGCGGGCGCGGCCCGCCTACTGCCGGCCGCTGGACGCCAACCAACTCCGCGCTGCGCTGGCGCATACAAAGCGCTCCGATTTCGTCGCGGAAGGTTCCTGGCGGGCGGACTGACCTGCGCGCGACACGCCCCGTTCGTGCCTTTGGGCTCAGGGCGAAATCTGCAGCGCTGGACGCTGCAACTCAACTCACCTGCTGACTCGCCCGACCAACGTTCCCCTCGGCCGGTCAGCTACCATTGGAAAGCTCTCTTGAGGAGGTGCCTCGTCGGCCCTGCACGAAGCTGCCGAAGCTGACGGCCGGCCATCACTCCATGATCGACGGGAGCCACAAGGCTATAGCCGGGAAAGCGATCAGGAGCGACAGCGTCACGAGGTCGGTCAGGATGAACCACGTGGCGCCTCGAAACACGGTAGCCAGAGGCGCAACGCCGCGCAGGGATGAACTGATCACGTAGCAGTTCATCCCGACCGGAGGCGTGATCATGCCGATCTCCAACAGCTTAATGACGATGATGCCGAACCAGATCATGTCGACATTGGCCGCTTGCAGTAACGGATAGATGATCGGCAAGGTCAGGAGCATGATCCCTACGGATTCGATGAAGCATCCGAGGATAATGTAGATGATCGAGATCATGACAATCAACGTCAGCGGATCGTCTCCCACGGACAGCATCGCCGTGGAGATAGCCCGCGGCACGCCGGTGAGCCCCATGAATGCAGTAAACATGGTCGCGCCGACCGCGATGATGAACACCGTGCTCGTGCCTATGGCTGCGTCGCGGACGGCAACCTTGACAACTTTCCATGTGAGGCGCCGACGTAGCGCGGCAAGGACCATGGAAAGCGCGGCGCCAACCGCGCCGGCTTCGGTCGGCGTCATGACGCCCGCGAAGATGCCCCCGAGAACGCCGAGGATTAAGGTCGGCAGCGGCCAGACCTGCTTGAACGCGGCAATCTTTTCGTCGCGCGTCGGCCGAATGTCTGCGCGGGGCGCCAGGGACGGCTTCAACTTCACCCGGACGACGATCATGGTCATGTACATCAGTGCCGACAGTGCCCCGGGCAGGAACCCCGCCATGAAGAGCTTGCCTACCGAGACATTGGCGAAAATGGCGAAGACGATCATCAGGATGGAGGGCGGGATGAGCGAGCCGAGCGTGCCTGCCGAGGCAATGGTGCCAGTTGCAAGCGCTTTGTCGTAGCCCTGCTTTAGCATCTCGGGCACGGAGATTTTTGACATGGCCGCAGCGGTTGCGACCGAGGAACCCGAAGCGGCCGAAAACAGCGCGCACGCCCCAACACCGGCGCAGGCTAGTCCGCCTGGAACATTCCGCAGAACAATCTTCAGGGCAGTAAAAAGCCCGTCGGTCAGACCGCCATGGGCGGCGATGAACCCCATCAGCAGGAACATTGGCACCGCGCTGAACGACCAGTTGGCGAGGAAGTCGAACGGGATCGCGCGCGCAATGCCCCAGGCGACGTGGAACCCAAGGCCGGCCCACACTCCGCCAAATGACACCACCAACAATACGATTCCGATGGGCGCTCGGAGCGCAAGCAGCACCAGGACGACGCCCGTTGCGGCAAATCCGATTTGCATGATCGACATTGTCAGCCAACTCCCAGGTCGGGGTCGATGGCATGCTCCGTCGTGAGTTGCTTGCGGGCCTCACTGTTGGTCAATAGGCGATAAAACAGCATCAGGCACACGGCCGCGGTGACGACCAGCGCGATCGGCAGTATGAAACGCATTGGCCACACATATACATTTATGGTGCCTGCAACGATTTCCTTAAGGTGATAGGCCCGTAGTGCATCCGGCAATGAGATCGCGGCAAGCCCGCCGTACCCGGCAGCACTTAAAAGTAGAACAAAGCCAGCCGTCGCCACGCGCAACCGGAAAGGCATCATCAGGTAGAAGAGGTCGACGGCGATCGACTGTCGGGTCAGTTCCACAAAGGCCATGGGCAGAACCACAACCGAAACCATGTAATAGTAGGATGTGATATCCAGCGTCCCCTGGATCGGCGTGCTGAGTGTATACTTCAAGGTCACATCCAGCGTGATGTGAACCATCATGGCCAGCACGGGTATCGCTGCGACCGTCAGAAGCGCCTCCGACAGCCATTCGAGCGGATTTCGCCTCATTCTTCCTCCCTCCATCGCCAGCCTTGGCTCGGCCCGCAGCTTGACGAATTGCGAGTCCCGGTCGCGTTTGACACGCTCTTCATTATCTCACTATATGCGACTGTGTGCTGTTAGGGAATGCGGCGCACGACATGCGACAATATCGGCGGCTGCGAACACGCCAGCTCGTGAAGCGCTTGCGCAGGGAGTTTGCCGGCACCGACAATCAAAAACGGAGGAGAATCGGACGTGAAGAACATGAAGTCACTGCTGTTAGCGGGCGGCCTAATGGCGGCTGCCCTTTCAGGCGCCACGGCGGAGACCTATCGCGCCTCCAACTACAACACCGACAATGAGGCGAGCTCTCAGGTTATGAAATGGTTTGCCGAGGAGATCGCCAAGGCAACCAATGGAGAGATCGCGTTCGAGGTCTTCACCGGCGGCTCTCTGCTGCCTGCCAAGACCTCGCTTCAAGGCATTGGCGACGGGGTTGCGCAGATGGGCTTCCAGATCTCGGTGCTAACGCCGTCTGATCTGCCGCTGACCAATTCGATCAGTGGTTACGGCTTCGTCCTTCCGATTCCGACGGCTATCGGGGCGGCCTATGCTGATTGGGTAATGCACGATCCGGCGGCGAATGCCGAATTTACTTCGCACAATGTCATTCCGGTGGGCGGGTTCTCGACGCCGACCTATCCGATCATCTGCAACACGTCCAAGCCGGTGACGGAACTCGAGCAATTGAAAGGGCTGAAGATCCGCTTTCCAGGCGGCCTGATCACCAAGCTCGCTAAAGATCTCGGTGCGGTACCGGTGACTATGCCCGCGCCAGAGATCTATCAGGCTCTGCAGACTGGCCAAATCGACTGCGCGGGCATCCTGGCCGCCTTTCTCAACCTCGACAGCACGCTTGATGAAGTCTCCAAATCGGTGACCTTGCTCGGATGGTCACCCGCCTTCTATTCGCCGATCCAGATCTACAATGCCGATTTCTGGAAGGGTCTGACGACCGAACAGCGTGCAGCCATCATCAAGCTGGTAGCGCGCGCACACGCGAAGTTGCAGGTGCGCCTCAACAGCGATAACCAGAAGGCGCTCGACACCACGCGCGGCAAAGGGCATCCAATTGTGGAACCAGGTGAATCGATCAAGAAGGCCGTGGCCGATTGGATCGCGGCCGGGGTGGGCGACATGGCCAGCGTGGCGAAGGACACTTACGGCGTGCAAGATCCGCAAGCGCTTTTCGCCTCCTTCGATCCCTATGTGAAGAAGTGGGAAAATCTCATCGCCAATGTGAAGGACCAGGCGAGCGAGGAGGAACTCTACGCACTCTTCGCTGAGCATCTGTACAAAGACATCGATCCGGCGACGTACGGCATCAAGTAGGTCCCAGGAGACCCTGATCGAGCAGAAGCGGGACAGGCTCCCTTTTGCTCGGTCAGGCGAACGGAAGGAACAGCACGAGGGGAAGAGGGCGACACTGCAGTTCCGGTGCGTTGGGGCCGAGATGCCGGGCAGTACTGCAACGGCGAGCATCAATCCGAGCGATAGAGGGGACCCCGAAGCGCCTTTCGACGCCGGTAAGACGGCGTACCCATCGCGCGCAGCACTGCTGGCAGAGTCAGTCCGCCGAAGTTCGCGCATCCTGCAAAATGATGTCTGCCGCCTTCTCTCCTATCATGATGGCCGTCGCGTTAGTCGCCCCGGAAATGTGGGCGGGGATGACCGAGTTGTCAGCCACACGCAGGCCCTCCAGGCTCCTCACGCGCAGTCGGTTGTCGACAACCGACATCGTGTCCCCCTCCGGCCCCATGCGCGCCGTCCCGGTGTGGTGATATACCGTATTGCCGTATCGGCGTGCGAAGGCAATGATTTCATCGTCGCTCTGTACCGCAACTCCCGGGAACGTTTCGTCAACGAAATAGGGAGCGAAGGAGGGTGCAGCGAACAGCCGGCGCGCTGTGCGGACCACCTCGACCGCTGCTCGGCGATCGTTTTCGGTGCTCAGGTAGTTCGGCTGGATCGCAGGTTGCACGTCGATGTCTTTCGACCGAGCTCGGACGTAGCCTCGGCTTTCTGGCCGCTGCCGGTAGCCACCCAAGGTAACGCCAGGATATGGTTCGAGAATGCCGGGAAAGCCCTCGCGGTAGCTGCCAGGCGTGAATGCGATCTGTACGTCCGGGCGTTCGAGGTGCGGCGACGAGCGAAGATAGAGACACATGGTCATCGGAGGCATTGCCAGGATACTGGGCTTGCCGACCGCCCACTTCGCGGCTTCCCAAAGAAGCGGCAAGCCGTGGCTGCGCTCGTTCACGCTGGCGGCGTTCTTGGCCTTGGCCGCCACACGCACGCCCAGATGATCCACTAGATTGGCGCCGACGCCGGGCACGGCGCACACCACGTCGACCCCGATCGAGCGCAGGTGTTCCTCCGGCCCGACGCCTGATATCTGAAGCAGCCGCGGCGTGTTGATCGCCCCCGACGACAGGATTACCTCGCGCCGGGCGCGAACCAGACAGTGAGGGCTTCCCGCCTTGCCCGCGCGATACTCCACGCCGAATGCCCTTGAATTCTCGAAGAGGACGCGGGTGGCCGGGCTATTGGTCCTGAGCGAAATGTTGCCAGTCTTAAGCGCTGGCTTGAGGAAGGCGCGCGAGGAGCTCATCCGGACCCTGCGCCTACCGGTCGGATCGAGCGTGAACTGCCAGATCGTGACACCCTCGCGCTGGTCGCCGGCGTTCTGGTCCGGGACATGGGGATAGCCGATATCCTTGGCCGCAGCGATGAAGACGTCCATCAGCGGAAAAAGCTTCTCCGGATCCGCGACCGTCAGTCGTCCCTCAAAACCATGATAGGCAGGATCGCCGTCGCCCACGCGTCGCTCTGACCTCTTGAAGTAAGGAAGCACGTCATCATAGCTCCACCCGGGATTGCCCATCTGCGCCCAGGTGTCGAAGTCGCCGCGCTGGCCACGACTGTAAACCATGCCGTTCAGGGAGCTCGATCCCCCGACCCCGCGCCCCTGAGTGAGCGGAATTTGCCGGCCGTTGAAGCCCGGCACCGGCTCGCTGACAAAGCCCCACGTCAGGGTATCGCTGAAGACATTCTTGATGTAGCCGGCCGGGATGTGGATGTAGGGATTCCAATCGTTCGGTCCCGCTTCGAGCAGGCAGACCTTGTTGCCGGCTTCGGCAAGGCGGGCTGTCAGCACGCATCCCGCGCTTCCCGCGCCGACAACGACATAGTCGAATTCGTCCATCGTTATCTATTCAAGGGCGTTGCGTCGTGGAACAGAGTACGTCTGCTGCTGGTTGAAGCAGCTATATAGCTTTTGCTTGGCGCCCCATCCGGGTAATTGCTGCCTTTATTAAGATCATCGCTGAGGAAAGCTCACCCGGAGCGAATTTTCAGCAGCGTTTCCGCCGAGGGTTGGACAACACCGGTGGAACGGTAGCCGTTCCGCTTGTTCGCATCGGTAGCCGCAGCCTCCAGTTTGTCCATGACAGGTGTCATTCACTTGCCGCTGAACGAACTTATGCGGACTTCTGGATCAGACCCCCTCCTCCTCGAATACGGATTCGCGCGTCTTTGCAACGTTAGGCCTGCTGACGACGTAAAGCGTAACCGCCGCGATCACCAGGAGGGCGGCGCTGATGGGCCGGGTTACAAACACCAAGGGGTCGCCGCCGGACACCAGCATTGCGCGGCGCAGGTGCTCCTCAAGCATAGGTCCCAGAATGAACCCGAGCACGAAGGGCGCAGGCTCGCAATCAAGCTTGACCAGGACGTAGCCGAGTAGACCCGATATCGTGACGAGATAAATACTGAATGAGCTGTTATCGACGCTGTACACGCCGATGCAGCAGAATGCCACGATCGCGGGAAAGAGTATGCCGTACGGGACGCGCAGGAACGACACCCACATGCCCACCAGGGGCAGGTTCAAGATGACCAGCATCGCGTTGCCGATCCACATCGAAACGATCAGCGCCCAGAACATATCAGGATTGGTAACCGCGACGTTCGGCCCGGGCTGGATGCCCTGCATGATCATCGCGCCGATGACCAGCGCCATGACGACGTTGGACGGAATGCCAAGGGACAGCATGGGGATGAAGGACGTCTGAGCACCGGCATTGTTGGCCGATTCCGGCGCGGCCACGCCCTCGATGGCGCCCTTCCCGAACTCCTCTGAACGCTTCGAGACCTTCTTCTCGACGTTATAGGCTACGAAGGACGACAGCAGCGCACCGCCACCCGGCAGAATTCCGAGCAGCGAACCGATCACCGTCCCGCGGAGCGTAGGCGCCACGATCCGCTTCAGGTCGTTCCGCGACGGCCAGATGTTGGTCACCTTGGCGACCGTCGCTTCACCGGTGAGAGGGTGCTCAAGATTGCGCAGAATCTCACCCGTGCCGTAGATGCCGACAGCGATGGCGACGAAGTCGATCCCGTCGAGCATTTCAGCGCTGCCAAACGTGAAACGTGGCAAGCCTGTATATATGTCGGTGCCGGTAAGGCCAAGCAGGAGGCCCATACAGATCATGGCCAGAGCCTTGAGCAACGAGCCCGATGCCAGCGCGATCGACGAGATGAGCCCGACCACCATAAGCGAGAAGTATTCGGCGGGTCCGAATTTCAGGGCGAGTTTGGTCAGCGGCTGGGCCACCAGGGCGATCAGGACCGTGGCCACGGTGCCGGCGAAGAAAGAACTCAAGGCGGCAGCGGCGAGCGCCGGCCCCGCCCTCCCCTTGCGCGCCATCTGGTAACCGTCAAGGGCCGTTACGGCTGAGGACGCTTCGCCTGGAAGGTTGATCAGGATGGCGGTGGTCGAGCCGCCATACTGCGAACCATAGTAGATGCCTGAAAGCATGATAAGGGATGAGGTCGGCGGCAGTCCGAACGTCAGCGGGAGCAGCATCGACATCGTCGCCAGCGGGCCGAGACCTGGCAAAACTCCAACCAAGGTCCCCAGAAGCACTCCGGCGAAGCAGTAAAGGAGATTGATCGGCATCATCGCGACGCTGAACCCGAGCGATAGATTGTCGATAAACTCCATAAGTCGTCACTCAGAATCCGAACAGCGGACCGATAATGGGAACGGGAAGGCCAATTCCGTAACCGAACACAGCGCTGCAAAAGACTGCTATGCAGAGACTGGTGATTGCCGCCCCCAGTATCGAATTCCGCGAACTCGATAGCGCCGTCAGGAATGACAGGACGAAAACACCCGGCAGCAGGCCGAGGCGGTCGAAGAATGCGGCAAAGACGAGCGTTGCGAGCGACATCATGACCACTGCACGCCACGGCACGCGGCCGAATTCAGTTCCGTGGGCGTTGACGAAGCCGCGGACCCCGATCGCGACGCCAAAGATCACGAGAATCCCGGACAGAACCATGGGGAAATAGCCGGGGCCCATTTCTAGCGTGTTCCCGATCGGCAAATCGGCCCACGCCATCCACATATAGGCCAGACCGATAAGCACGAAAAAAGCGCCTGATGCGATATCTTTTCCGTTCACGCGAGTGGCCGGCCTCCTAAATCCTTGCCCAACGCCCACATCAACTCGGCTCGACAGTCGGCCGCAAATGAACCAGTGACGTCGCGACGACGCGGCAGTCCACGTCATCTGCGGGGAGCGCGCCGCGCGAGGCGCCAGAGATAACGCTGCGCGCCATAGTGTGCGCCATGAGGCCCGCTCACGCCGATCCTTCAGAGGGATGCAACCGAAAGCCGAAGGTGACCCCGTCAACGAGGAACGCAGACCCCGGAGCAGCGGGTGCAGCAACACGGCACGGTTTTCGGGTTCTCTTTCATGAGTCCTCCCGTCCTCAATCTCTTTCCACCCCTCCAGCCGTGAACTTATGGGGGTTGAATAAAGTCGTCAATAGTGAGAATTCTTTCAGGACGCAACGCATCCAAGCCAGACATTTGACCCGAACGGCGGCGCCCAGAGCGATGGAGCAATTCGACTATATTGTCGTTGGCGCTGGGTCGGCAGGCTGCGCGGTCGCAGCCCGGCTCAGTGAGAGCGGCCGTTACACGGTGCTTCTGCTGGAAGCCGGAGGGCGCGACACCAACCCCTGGATCCACATCCCCGTCGGGTACGGGAAGACCTTCATCAACGAAGACCTGACCTGGCAATATTTCACCGAGCCCTCTCCTGGTCTCAACGGCCGTTCGATCTTCACCCCATCTGGCCGGGTCCTCGGAGGATCGAGCTCGATCAACGGGTTAGTCTATCTTCGGGGTCGGCGGGAGGATTTCGACGACTGGCGTCAAGACGGCAATCCGGGTTGGAGCTACGATGACGTGCTGCCATTCTTCCGCAAGTCAGAGCGCCGGCAACGCGGCGCCAATACCTTCCACGGCACAGACGGCACGCTCGGCGTCTCCGATCTGGCCGATGATAACCCGCTCTGCAGCGCCTTCCTCCAAAGCGCATTTGCAGCCGGACATGCCCCGAATGATGATTTCAACGGCTCTCATCAGGAAGGCTTTGGCCAGTTCCAGATGACCGCCCGCAAAGGCAAGCGCATTAGCAGCGCCGTCGCCTTTCTCTCCGGCGCCAGAAAGCGCCCGAACCTTCTTGTGCGAACCCGTGCCGAAGTCGAGCGCGTTCTTCTTGAGGACCGCGTCGTCACCGGCGTCCGCTATATGATGGGCGACATGCCTATGGAGGCGCGAGCGCGACGCTGTGTCGTCTTGTCAGCTGGCGGCATCAACTCGCCGACCATCCTGCAGCGTTCAGGCATCGGGCGACCCGAATGGCTGCGCGAGGCCGGCATCGAAGTCGGGCACGAACTTCCCGGCGTCGGCGACAACTTGCACGACCATATCCAGGCGCGGTTGGTCCTGCACAGCCGACGCCACCCGACGTTGAACACGAAGATACGCAGCCCATTCCACATGGCTGCGATGGCGCTCCAATACGCCCTCTTTCGCAAGGGGCCGCTGGCGTCTTCGGGCGCGCAAGTGGGAGGCTTTGTGCGCTCGCGGTCCGAACTGGACTGCCCCGACATCATGGTCATGTTCATGCCGTTCAGCAGCGTCGACTACCGCAAGGGACTGGATAGTTTCCCCGGCTTTTCGATCTCGGTGCTGCAGATGCGGCCCGAAAGCCGCGGCTCGGTGCGCGTCCGCTCGGCGAACAGGGCGACAGCGCCGATGATCCACCCCAACTACCTCTTCGCCGAGACGGACCGACGGACTTTGATCGACGGTCTGCGGGTGGCTCGTCGTATCACGGCAATGGATCCGCTCCGGCAGGAGATAGAGCGCGAGGAGCGACCCGGTGTCGATGTTGAAAGCGACGACGATTTCCTTTCTTATATTCGCGCCACCGCAGGCTCCGTCTACCACCCGGTGGGTACCTGCAAGATGGGCTCCGGCCCGAACGCGGTGGTCGATGCGAAGCTTCGCGTCCACGGCCTCGCGGGGCTCGTCGTAGCCGACGCCTCGATCATGCCGTCGATCGTGTCGGGCCCGACCAACGCGACGTCGATCATGATCGGTGAGAGGGCGGCATCTCTGCTTATGGATGATCACTGAGTGTACCGAAAGGTCCGATTGGGCAGTACCTGCGAGCCGCGAACCCTCATGGTTGCATTGGCATCGTATCACCCGAGACGAAAGACCTTCGTCAGCGGTTTCGCCAAGACAACACCGCCGAGCCGACCTGCCGCGGCCGCTATTCCACACCTGAGTTGGCTCAAGCGCCAGAACACAAGCCTGAGGTGACATGAGCGGGTTACGTAAGGTTTTCCTGACCGGAGCCGCAGGGGGCATCGGCTCGGCGATCGCCAGGTCGCTGGTCGCCGAGGGCCATCTCGTCGTTCTCGCCGACCGCCAGGAAGAGCCGCTGAAGGCTTCGCGACGGAGCTTGGCCCGCTTGCGGTGCCTCTTGTTCTGGACATCACCGACGCCGACGCGACCGCCGGTCTTCCCAACGCCATGCCCGCAGACATCGGCGCTATCGATACACTGATCAACAATGCCGGTCATAACGTCGGTGGCGGCACCAATTTCGCCGAGGGTCCCGTGGACGACTGGGCATCGATCATCGAGACCAATCTGATCGGGCTGCTGCGGGTGACGCACGCGTTTCTTCCCGCCATGATCGAGAGTAATCGCGGTCATATCGTCAATATCAGTTCGATCAATGCGCTGCGCATCGTCCCGACCATGACTCCCTACAGCGCATCGAAAGCCGGCGTCCATATGTTGACCGCCACATTGCGCGCGGAACTGGCAGACACGGACATCAGGGTCACTGAGATCAATCCCGGCCTGACGAAGACAAATATCCAAGTGCAGCGGTTCCGGGGGGATGTGGACAAAGCACAGGAGTATTTGGGACGGTTCAGGATGGCTCTGGCCCCCGACGACATCGCCCGCGGCGTTATGTTCGCGCTGAATCAGCCCCTGCATGTGCAGATCGCGCAGATGGTGATTCTTCCGACCGATCTTTTCTGATCTAGCCGAGCGGACCGCCTAATCAAGCGCTCCGCCCCATCTGTCATTCCGGACGACCTTAGCCGCTTTGGACCTGTTCCAGAAATCGATTACATAAACAGAAAGGCCGGCAGAGTTTCACCTGCCGGCCTTTCTGGTTCGCATCCGATGGATCAGTCTATCCTACTGGATGACAATATTCTCACGCTCGGCGATAACCTTCCAGCCGTTGAATTCTTCCACCACCAGCTTGCGAAATGCCTCGCCGGTAATCGGGGTCTCTACCGCAGGAGTTTTGGTGGCGGAGCTGATCTTTTCCTTGAACGCCGGATCCGCGGAAACGGCGTTGAAGTTCTCAATCAGCTTATCGGCGATCTCCTTGGGGAGATTCGGAGGCGCTACGAAGCCGAACCACGCATTCCATTCCGCATCCTTATAGCCAAGCTCACCCAAGGTGGGCAGGTCCGGATAAGCGGGATGGCGCTCGCTGCCGACAGGCGCCAGGACCTTCAGGCCCTCGGTGATCGGCACCGATGCGCCATTGAGGATATCGGTGGTGCCGGCGAGCGTGTCGATCGAGGCTGGCCCCTGTCCGCCATATGGAATGTGAAGCGTCTTCCCACCGACGGCAGTATCGAATTTCAATGCGCCGAGATGATTGAGGGCCCCGACGCCGTTGGTGGCGTTCTTGACCGTTCCGGGGTTAGCCTTGACCTTCTCGATCAGCTCCTGGATCGTGTTGATGCCTGAATTCGGTCCCGCCACGATCATCGGCCGGCCGATGAAGATTTGACTAAGATAGGTCAGTTCCTCGATGTTGTAGGGCAGGTTCCGCCGGACGGCGGGAAGGACCGCGATGTCGGCAGCCGCCAGCAGTATTGTATGACCGTCGGGCGCGGACTTGGCGACGAAATCGGTTCCGATCGAGGCGGCGGCGCCGGGCTTGTTCTCCACGATGACCGTATGGTTCATCCGCTTCTCGAGGAACTCGGCGAACGTCCGCCCCAGAAGATCCGTGGTGCCGCCAGGATTGAACGGCACAACAATCCTGATCGGCTGACTGCCGGGGAATTCCTGCGCGATCGCTGGCAATGCCGCGATCAACGAAATCAAAAGCGCTAATCGTCTGAGCATTTCTCCTCCCGAATGCCTCTAGTGCCTCCGACATGTTCCCTTGTGCGTTGAACATGTCCCACAATCAGAGACTACTTCATCTCTAATCGTCCAAGCAACCTGAATCCAGCCGGGCCGATCGTTTGACGCATCCGCCCGCTGCGTCCGTCGCAGTGCGGGGCTTCGTTCTGTCGCCGACGTCCCGAAAAGCGCCGCCTCACCAGTCGTGCGGATCGGGAACGAAACGAAAGGAATCGCCCTGGCGGCGAAGCTTGCCAGCGGAAGGCAAGGGGAAATGGATCGTGCAGACAAGAGAATCCGTTTCGGCGTAACGCTCCATGAACTGCCGTCGTGCCCTGGCGCCCTGTTCCCTGTCCCAGTCGTAGTTGTTGTGCCATTCGGGGTACACGCACTGGATCGGAGAGTGCATAAGGTCTCCGGTAACCACGGCGTGCTCGTGCCTTGAACGGATATTGACACAGTAGTGTCCAGGCGTATGCCCCGGCATTGGCTCGACGTTGACGAACTCGTTAAGGTCGAAATCCCCGATCACGAGGTCGGCCAGGCCGCGCTCGACGATGGGACGCACGTTCTGTTCGTAGATCTCGTTCGGATTTTCATCCCAGTACTCATACTCTGTCCGGGAAAAGATGTATCTCGCGTTGGGAAAAGTCGGCACCCAGCGACCATCGAACAGTCTCGTGTTCCAACCGCAATGGTCCGTATGAAGGTGCGTGCACAGGACGAAATCAATGTCCTCGAAGCGTAGGCCGTGGGCATTGAGCGCCGCCACATAGGCGCTGTGGTCCGCGCCGTTCCATTCCGGGCGGCGGGGCAGGCGCTTGTCGCTCCCTACGCAAGTATCGATCAATATGTTGTGGTGAGGGGTCTGGACGATATAGCTTTGCATGGGTAGGTGCAGCTGCCAGCGATCCTTGTCGAGCGCGTCGGGGCAGAGCCAGGAGAAATGGGGTTCCCAGAGCTCCCTTGGCTTGTCCGTGAAGAAGAAGCCGACTTCCGCAGTCCATATCGATTCGACAGCACGCATCAGCCGTAAGTCACCGATCTGTTTATGTTTCATCAGCCCTGTCTCCTGCTCTGCGAACCGCGCGCCATGCGCCTCTAGCTGTCGTTTCCACGGAGGTTGTCCTCGGTGAGTCGTGAGATGGGAGGTTTGCCGCCGAGAGCGGCGTGCGGTCGTCGATTGTTATAGTCGCAGAGCCAAGCGGGCATAGCGGCAGTGCGCTGTGACGATGCCTCGA
>Ga0081539_10001966_pt1 | contig 31300 bp, 26 predicted proteins | sample TabmetS4T2R2_FD_71023 | JGI IMG/M metagenome (GOLD analysis project Ga0081539, IMG submission 71023) | Tabebuia heterophylla rhizosphere microbial communities from the University of Puerto Rico - S4T2R2 | ecosystem: Host-associated > Plants > Roots > Rhizosphere ... | reverse complement strand
CCGCTGGTGCCGGGTATGTCGCGCTACTACCTGCTGCTCGGCTTCGACGCCCTGCTCTTCGGCGCCATCGCCATGAGCCTCGATCTTCTGATGGGCTACACGGGCCTCGTGTCCTTCGGACACGCCGCCTTCTATGGCCTCGGCGCGTACGCGACGGCGATCCTCATGGAGCGCGGTGTGCAGTCCGTGTGGGCCTGCGTCGGCTTCGCGATCGTCGTCGTCGGCGTGTACGCGCTCGTCGTCAGCTATTTCGCAACGGCGCGGCGTGGGATCTACTTCGCGTTGCTCACGCTGATCTTCGCCGAGGTCGTGTACACGTTCTTCCGCTACACGCAGACGTTCGGCGGCTCCGATGGGATTCAGGGGCTGCCGGATGCCAGCCTGCTGCCCGGCGTCGTCATCGACACACCGGTGAGGAAGTACTACCTGGTGCTCGTCTATCTCGTGGTCGCCTACGCGATCTGCCGGATGCTCGTGGCCTCGCACTTCGGCCGCGTGCTCGTGGCCATTCGCGAGAACGAGGACCGCGCGCGGTTCCTCGGCTACAACGTGCAGCGCTACAAGATGGGCGCGTGCATGATCTCGGCGCTGCTCACCGGCGTGGGCGGCGCCATCTATCCGATGCGCTCGGCGTTCGCGACGCCCGATCTCATGCTGTGGACGGAGTCCGGCGAGTTCATCATCTCGGTCATGATCGGTGGGCTCGGCACGCTCGTCGGCCCGATCATCGGCGGCGCGTTCTTCACGATTCTGCGCGACAAGGTTTCCTCGGTGGTCGACTGGTATTTCATCGTGATCGGCGGCGTCCTCATCGTCATCGTGCTCTTCATGCCACGCGGGCTCTTGGGTCTGCGCCGGCTCTTCGGACGGCGCGCGGGGCGGGCGCCCGCGTGATCCTCGAGGTCGACGGCGTCTCCAAGCGCTTCGGCGCCCTGGCCGCCCTCACGCGCGTCAGCTTCACCGTCGAGCCCGGCGAGATCTACTCGGTGATCGGCCCCAATGGCGCCGGCAAGTCGACGCTGTTCAACGTCGTCTCGGGGCTGTTCGCGCCCAGTGCGGGTGGCGTGCGCTTCCGCGGCCAGGACATCACGGGGCTGCCGCCCGAGCGCGTGAATCGCCTCGGCCTGGCGAAGACGTTCCAGATCACGAACATCTTCCCGGAGATCTCCGTGCTCGACAACGTCCGCGTGGCCGCCCAGTCGCGTACGCCGGAGTCCGGGCGGCCCTCGTCGCTCTGGCGCCGTCCGGACGTCGATGCCGCCGCGCGTGGGCTGCTGGAGGCGTTCGGTCTCGCGGCCCGCGGCGACGCGCACGCCAGAGACCTCTCGCATGGCGAGCAGCGCTATCTCGAGATCTGCGTCGCGCTGGCGACCAACCCCACGCTGCTGCTGCTCGACGAGCCGACCGCCGGCATGACGCCGGGCGAGACGCGCGACGCGACCGCGCTCATCCGCAACGTGGTGGTCGAGCGGGGGCTGACGCTGCTGCTGATCGAGCACGACATGTCGGTGGTGATGGGCATCTCCGACCGCGTGGCGGTCCTGCACTTCGGGGAGAAGATTGCCGAAGGCACGCCGGAGGCCATTCGCGGCGATCCGCGCGTGATCGAGGCCTACCTCGGCGGCGGCGACGACTGACGTGTTGCGCATGCGCGAGGTGCACGCGGGCTACGGCGCCACGCCGATCCTCTTCGGCGTGTCGCTCGAGGTACGCGAGGGGGAGGCGGTGGCCCTGCTGGGCAAGAACGGCATGGGCAAGACCACGCTGATGAAGACGGCCATCGGGTTCCTGAAACCGTGGCGCGGCGACATCGAGTTCGAGGGGCGCGACCTCACGCGGCTGGCGCCGCACGACATCGCCCGTCTGGGCGTCGGGCTCGTGCCGGAGAATCGGCGGATCTTTCCCGGCCTCACCGTGCGCGAGAACCTGGAACTCGGGCTCTCGGCCGCCCCGCGCCGGTCCCGCGCGCTGCGCGACACGCGACTGGCCGCGGTGTTCCAGCATTTCCCGCGCCTGCGCGAGCGCCTGGACCAGCCCGGCAAGACGCTGTCCGGCGGCGAGCAGCAGATGCTCGCGATCGCGCGGGTGATGATGGCCGGCGCGCGGCTGATCCTGATGGACGAGCCCACGCAGGGGCTCGCTCCGGCGTTCATCCGGCACATCCGCGACATGATCGCCGAGCTCAAGCGGCTCGGCGTCACGGTGCTGCTCATCGAGCAGAACGCGCGCGTCGCGCTGAGCGTGTGCGACCGCGGTTACATCATGGAGAAGGGCGTGATCGTCTTCGAGGCGTCCTCGCGCGAGCTGCGGGACAGTCCGGTGACGCGTGAAAAGCTGGGCGTCTAGCACGCTGCTCGGCGCCGGCCGCCGCGCGCAGGTGGTCCGCGCGGCGCTCGCGATCGCGCTGCTGGGCGGATTGCTGTGGGCGCTGCCGGTTCGGCGTCCAGGCATCGACGGCGGCCACCACGCCGCGCACGCGCCCGTCCTCGACGCCTTCGAGCGCGCCGGGATCAGCGAGCTGCGGGACGGCCACCGCACGCCACCACTGCGCCTGCCGCGGCTGGACGGCGGCGTGACGGCGCTCGAGGAGCACCGCGAGCGGCTGGTCATCGTCAACTTCTGGGCGACGTGGTGTACGCCGTGCACCGTCGAGATGCCGACGCTGGAGGCGCTCTGGCGGGACTATCGCGGGCGCGGCCTGGTGGTCCTCGCCGTCTCCGTTGACCGCGGCGCGCCGCGGCTCTTGCTCGAGCCCTACGTCGCGCGTCTGGGGCTTTCGTTTCCGATTCTCCTCGACGCCGATCTCGGCGCCTCGCGCGCCTGGCGCGTGAGCGGCCTGCCCGCGACGTTCGTCGTGCGACCCGGTGGTGACGCGGTGGGCATGGCCGTCGGAGCGCGCGAATGGAACAGCGCCGAGATGCGCGCGCTGCTCGAAGGCTTGCTGCCGGGCCAAGGGCCCCGCTGACTCACTCGCTGGCATCGAAGTTGCGGAGTTCTTGCCTCCCGAACCGAATCAGCAGGAGGTGTTCGTCATGGCGACGATCGAAGAATCCATCGAGGTCAACGCTCCGCTGCGCGCGGTATACAACCAGTGGACGCAGTTCGAGGAGTTCCCGCGCTTCATGGAGGGCGTCAAGGAGGTCACGCAGCTCGACGACAAGCGCCTCCGCTGGCGCGCGGTGATCGGCGGGAAGGAAAAGGAGTGGACCGCGGAGATCGTCGAGCAGCGCCCCGACGAGCGCATCGCGTGGACGAGCCGCGGCGGCGCCTGGAATGCCGGCGCGGTCACCTTCCATCGCATCGATGACATGCGCACGCGCGCGATGCTGCAGCTCGACTACGATCCGCAGGGCGTCGTCGAGAACGTCGCGGACGCGCTCGGCGTCGTCAAGGCACGGGTCAAGGGCGACCTCGAGCGCTTCAAAGAGTTCATCGAGCGCCGGGGGCGCGAGACCGGCGCCTGGCGCGGCGAGATCCAGCACGGACAGGTGGACCGGCGCAAGGTCTCCTGAACAGCCCGGCGGCGACCGGAGGGGCGCGGACATCCTCTCCGGTCGCCACCGCCTTACTTACTGCACATCGGTTCCGGGTCCGGTTCGGACACACCACACGAAGCGTAGAGTCGCTTTATCGCCGGATCCGTACAAGACGATGCCCGCCGGGAAATTGTTGCTGCCGAAATCCGCGAACCAGGCGGAATTTGGAGTGTCAGGATCGGTGGCCGCGGTCGTCGATGACCAGAACTCCCCGGTCTGCTGCTCGGCAGTCAAGACGAAGGGATGACCAGCAGTCAGCGGAGGCTGCGAGCGCGTCGTATCGAGAAGACTCGCCAGCTCCTGGATCGACGGCACACGCCAGCCGAGCCGGTTTCCGATCGGCTTGGTATTGCACGCGATGTGCGCCGTGTCCGGATTCCGAGGAGACCACGGCTCCTTGTTCACGCTCGGTGACCGTTCCCAGACCAGGCCGGTTTCGACGTCGAGGACCGCGGCATTGCCGAACTGGGTGAGCACCTGGAATCGCGCCGGACTGTTGATCTCCCGGTTCCACGGCCCGAGTTGCGCCATCGCCGTTGACGCCATCACCATCGTGCTCAGGATCGTGACGACGCTGCACCAGATCGCTTTCATTTGGTCTCCTCTCAGGTTGACGACGCCCGCTTCCTTGCCCGCTGCGCAGCCCCACCTACAGGGTCGCGGGCGGGCGTGTCAAGCGGCGGTCGGTTAAGCTTCCCCTCCGGGAGGACGACATGGCGAAGGGCGAGATCGGCTTCATCGGACTTGGACGCATGGGGTTCCCCATGGCGCGCAACCTGGCGACCGCGGGCTGGGCCGTGCACGTGCACGACGTCTCCGCCGACGCGGGCAAGCGCGCCGCCGCGGTGTCCGGCATCACCGTGCACGGCGCCCCACGTGAGGTCACCCAGCACGCCAGCGTGTTGTTCACGGCGCTGCCGAACGACGAGATCGTGCTCGCGACGTACCTGGGTCCCACCGGTGTGCTGGCCGGCGCGCGGGCCGGGCTGGTGACCTGCGACTGCTCGACGGTGACGGCGGAGACGTCACAGACGATCAACGCGGCGGCCCGTGAGCGGCGCGTGACGCACCTCGACACGCCGATGCTCGGCTCTTCGCCGCAGGCGGAGAGCGGCGAGGTGTTCTTCATGGTCGGCGGCGAGCGCGACGCGCTGCCGACCGTGCAGCCGCTGCTCGACGTGATCGGGCGCCTGACCATGTACGTCGGTCCGTCCGGCGCCGGCAACCGCATCAAGCTCCTGCACAACGCGCTCGGCGCGGTGAACGCCGTGGCCGTGGCCGAGTCGCTCGCGCTCGCCACGCGGCTGGGCGTCGATCTGGCGACGTATTACGAGGTCGTGCGCCAGGGCGGCGGCATGGCGTATTCGACCTACTTCGACCGCCGCGTCACGCGCGTCGTCGAGGGCAACTACGACGCCACGTTCACGGTGGAGCTCATGCACAAGGACGTCTCGCTCGCCGCGCGCATGGCCGGCGCCGACGTCGAGCGCATGCCGATCCTCAGAGAGGCGCTGGCGGCGTACACTGCGGCCAGGGCGAAGTGGCCGGGACAGGACTTCTCCGGCGTCACGCACGTGGTCGAGGAGCGCTTCGGGCTCACAGTCGGGAAAGGCGCGCGCTGAGGGCGCCGGCGAGGACAGACATGGCGTACGACCTGGTCATCAAGAACGGCGTGGTGGTGGACGGCACCGGGTTCTCGCGCTACCGCGCGGACGTCGCGGTGAAGGACGGCCGGATCGTCGAGATCGGCCGCGTGCGCGCCGCCGCCGCGCGGACGATCGATGCCGACGGGCTCGTCGTCGCGCCGGGCATCATCGACCTGCACACGCACTATGACGCGCAGCCGTTCTGGGACCGGCTCTGCACGTCCTCGGTGTGGCATGGCGTCACGACCGCGCTGATGGGCAACTGCGGACTCACGCTCGCGCCGCTGCGCCCCGAGCACCGCGAGCCCATGCTCGCCACGTTCTGCTGTGTCGAGGACCTGCCCGTGCGCTCGTTGAGCGCGGTCCTGCCGTGGACGTGGGAGACGTTCGACGAATATCTCGAGGCGATCGACATCGGCCTCGGCATGAATCTCATGCCGCTCGTGGGCCACAATCCGCTGCGCTTGTCGGCCATGGACAAGGCCGCGTGGGACCGCCCCGCCACCGCCGACGAGATCGCCGTCATGCAGAATCTGCTCCGCGCAGCGATGGAGGCGGGCGCGTGGGGCTGGAGCACGACCGACTCGCCCACGCATGCCGGCCCCAAGGGCGAGCCGGTCCCGACGCGGCTGGCCGCCGACGAGGAGCGCGTCGCGCTCGGCCGCACGCTCGCCGAGTTCAACCGCGGCATCATCGAGATTCTCCCGAAGGGCGCGGCCACGCCCACCGAGGCGGACCACGCGCACCTCACCGACGTCGCGCACGCGAGCGGTCGTCCGGTCTTCTTCCTGACGTTCGACGCCGCGCCGCGCGCGCGCGTGGAGGCGGCCACGCGCGAGGGCGCTCAGCTCATGGCGCTGCTGCGCGCCATCCCGTTCAACCCGCGGTTCACCCTCAAGAAGACGACGTTCTTCAACAACCTGGACGTGTGGGACGTCGTGATGGCCAAGCCGCTCGAAGAACGCCTGGCCGCGTTCACCGATCCGGCCAAGCGCGCCGAGCTGCGCGAGTGGGCCGACAAGCGCCAGCGCCGGCGGCCCGGGGTGCCCGGACGCTTCATCAAGTGGGAGTCGATCGTGGTGAAGAAGGCCGCGCTCGCGAAGAACCGCGCCCTGGAAGGACGCGCGCTCACGGACCTGGCGGCGGCACAGGAAAAGCACGTGGCCGACGTCATGCTCGACCTGGCGCTGGAAGAGCAGCTCGATACCGAGTTCCAGCTGCAGTCACGACCGCCCGCGGAGGACGTCGCGCTCGCCGAGTTCGTGAAGACGGGCCACGCGATTCCCTCGCAGTCGGACGCCGGCGCCCACCTGAACACGAATTTCTGCACCGCCGGCGAGTCGAGCTGGGTGCTCGCCGAGTGGGTGCGCGAGCGGCAGCTCATGAGCCTGGAGGACGCGATTCGCCGCTACACGTTCCAGCCGGCGCGCATCATGGGACTGCGCGATCGTGGTCTCGTGCGCGAGGGGCTCGCCGCCGATCTGATGGTCTTCGATCCGCAGACCATCGGCGTCAAGGAGGACGAGATCTCACGCGACGGACCGTCGGGCACCCCGCGCCGCGTGCAGGGCGCCGACGGCGTCCACCACGTCATCGTGGCGGGCGAGGTCGTGCTGGACGGCGGTCAGCATACCGGCGCGCTGCCGGGGCGCGTGCTGCGCGCCGGGCGCTGAGCCGTCACGCGCCGCGGCGTCAGTGCACGCTGAGCGCCGTGCGGATGACCCAGATGAAGTCGATGGCGAGCACGATGACGAGAATCGCGCCGGCGATCTTGTATCCGGTGTCGCTCATCGCTGTCCCCCGATCGGTCAGAAGCGATACTGCAGGCCGACGAACGGACCGTGCCGCTCCGTCTTGTTCTCGAGGAGCCGGCCGTCGAAGTCCCCGAAGGGCGTGCGCGCCGTCGAGGTGCCCTCACCCGATTTGACCCACCAGTACTGGTAGCCGAGCTCCATCGACAGTCCTCGCCAGATGCGATACGTCAGGGCGCCGTCGAACTGGATGCCCACGCCGCCGTCGGCCTCGTCGTGGAAGCTCGGATCGTGCAGCAGATCGCCGCGCTTGTGGTGAATGTCGCTCACGACGCTCTTCGACCACGGCAGCACGAAGAAGCGCGCTTTCGCGCCGAGACCGCCGACGATGGGCACCTGCGTGCGCGCGCCGAGTCGAAGGCTGTACCAGTCCCAGTCCTGGGTGATGACGCGCTCGCCGGACGGGATGGGCGGAACGACGCTCGGGAACGCGGAGGTGCCGCCGAAGGCGACGTAGCGCTCGTGCCAGTACTGAAAGCCTGCAAGCGCGTCGACGAAGCCGGGCTCCTGCGCCGAGCCCCAGCGCAGCAGCCGATAGCCCGCGTCGATGTTGATGTAGAAGAGCCCCGTGTCGTCGGTATCGGACCGCGTGCGTGAAAAGCGGGCGTTGTGGTTGCTGTCGGTGAAGTCCTCGTCGATCAGCACGCCTTCCTTGATGGCGCCGCCGCCGATGGCCCCCATGAGCACGAACCGCTTCCAGACGAAGTCGGCGTTGATCTCGGGAACGATGCTGTCGATTCCCCGCCAGCGGAGCTCGGACAGCGCGGTGCTGTTGGTGCTGTAGCCGGTGGTCACCCAGACGCGGCCGCCGATGGCCAGCGATGCATCGGGCGGCAGCTGTGCCCACGCGGGTGACGCCACCATCGCAGTGATGGCGAACAGGAACCAGATCGTGCCGGTGAGCCGACGCATAGACGCCTCCTCATTCGCCCCCCGCTCCGAGCCTACACGAACTCGCGGCTTCGGGTGGCAAGTTACGCGCACCGTCGGCGTCCGACGAGCGGTTGACAACCGGCCGGCCCCCACCCACACTGTCGCCGCCGCGAGGCGGCCGGAGGTGTCGACGATGCGCGAGGCTCACGAGCACGCTCTCATTGGGACACTGAAGCGTCAGCTCGCCGACCGACTGATCGACCGGCGCGAGTTCCTGCGCTACGCCACGCTGCTCGGCATGTCGGTGCCCGCGGCGTCTGCGGCGGTGCGGGCCCTCACCGGCGCACCGCTCGTCGCGCCCGCGGCGGCGCAGACCTTGCCGCGCGGCGGCACGATCCGCATCGCCATGCGGTGTCACGATCTCAAGAGTCCCCACACGTACAGCTGGATCGAGGCGTCGAACACCGCGAGGCAGGTGCTCGACTATCTGACCATCACGGGGCCGGACAATATCACGCGGCCCGGGCTCATCGAGAAGTGGGAGCCGAGCCCCGATCTCAAGACGTGGACGCTGCGCGTGCGACGAAGCGTGAAGTGGCACAGCGGCCGTCAGTTCACCGCCGACGACGTGGTGTGGAACCTCAAGCGCGTGCTCGATCCCAAGACGGGCTCCTCCACCGTCGGTCTCATGAAGGGATTCCTGCTCGAGGAGTTCGAGACGGGCGACAAGGACGACAAGGGCAACCCAAAGAAGTCCACGCGGCTCTGGGATGCGAACGCCATCCAGAAGGTCGACGCATTCACCGTCCGTCTCAACGGCAAGACGCCGCAGCTCGCGGTGCCCGAGCAGCTGTTCCACTATCCGCTGCTCATCATGGATCCCGCCGAAAACGGCGAGTTCAAGGTGGGCTCCAATGGCACCGGCGCGTTCACGCTGGTGGAAAGCGAGGTCGGGCGCCGTCAGGTGCTGAAGGCCCGCAAAGACTATTGGGGCGGCGGGCCGTATCTCGACGAGATCCACTTCATCGATCTCGGGGACGATCCGGCGGCATCGGTCAGCGCGCTCGCGTCCAAGCAGGTCGACGGCCTCTACGCCACCGACATCACCCAGCTCGACGCGCTGCAGAAGCTGCCGCACGTGCAGATGTTTCAGGTGGCAACCGCCTACACCGCAACGGCACGCGTGCAGCCGACCAAGCCGTTCGACGACAAGCGCGTGCGCCAGGCGCTGCGCTACGCGATCGACTCCAACACGATCTTGCAGATCGCCCACAAGGGCCTGGGCCAGGTCGGCGAGCACCATCACGTGAGCCCGGTGCACCCGGAGTACGCGAAGCTGCCGCCGATGTCGCGCGACGTCGCCAAGGCCAAGCGGCTGCTCGCCGAGGCCGGGTATCCCAACGGGATCGACACCGAGATCGCGTGCAAGCCGCAACCCGGGTGGGAGCTGCTCGCCGTGCAGGCGATGGTCGAGCAATGGAGAGAGGCCGGCATTCGCGTGAAGATCAACGTGATGCCGTCCACGCAGTACTGGGAGATCTGGACCAAGACGCCGTTCGGCTTCACGACGTGGGCGCATCGTCCGCTCGGGGTCATGAGCCTGGCGCTCGCCTACCGGACCGGCGTGCCGTGGAACGAGTCGAAATACTCCAATCCCGAGTTCGATCGGCTGCTCACGATGGCCGAGGGCACGCTCGACGTCGCGGCGCGCCGCGAGATGATGGCGCAGCTCGAAAAAATTCTGCAAGAGGACGGGCCGATCGTGCAGCCGGTGTGGCGCGCGATCTTCACGTTCATGGACAAGCGCGTCCAGGGCTTCAAGGCCCACCCGGCGCTCTACATCTTCGGCCACCAGCTGGCGATTACGACATAGACATGGGGGGCCACGAATGGCCCCCCATACCCCCCAATCTCGCGTTTCGCCCCGGCAGACGCCGGGGCGTTCCAGCAAACGACCGCGGCCCCCATACCCCCAACTCGCGTTTCGCCCCGGCAGACGCCGGGGCGTTCCAGCGGACGACCGCGGCCCCCATACCCCCAACTCGCGTTTCGCCCCGGCAGACGCCGGGGCGTTCCAGCAAACGACCGCGGCCCCCATACCCCCCAACTCGCGTTTCGCCCCGGCAGACGCCGGGCGTTCCAGCAAACGACCGCGGCCCCCATACCCCCCAACTCGCGTTTCGCCCCGGCAGCGAACCGCCTACAACCTGTGCTTCGGGTGGGGCTCGGCGTTCCATCGCGCGGGCGGCACCAGATCGTTCTCGCGGAAGCGCGTCCAGCGGAACGGTGTCAGGTCGTAACCCTCGGCGCGACCGTGCAGGATGACGTCGGACATGATGTCGCCGATCATCGGCGAGTGCTTGAAGCCGTGACCGCTCCACCCGAAGTCGGCGTAGAGCCCGGCGTATTCGGAGATCGCGCCGAGCACGGGATGATGATCCGGCGTCGCATCGTACAGTCCTGAGTAACCGCCCATCGCGAGCCCGTGCTCCATCACGGGGAAGCGGTGCGCGATCAGCTCTGCGTTTTTGACGATCTGGTCCGGATCGACGCCCTCGTTGTAGTGATCGGGATCCACGATCTCGTCGTACGCAAGCTTTCCGTGAATCGTCAGATCGCCGTGCTCCGGACGCATGTACGTCATCTGGACGAGATCGGCGATCGCAGGATGACCGCCGAAGCCGCCGGGGCGCCGGAAGAAGCACATCTGGTGGCGCTCGGGCTTGATCGACACCTCGATCCCGAGTGGACGCAGCAGCCGGTCGGCATAGAGGCCGGCGCAGTTCGCGACGGCCGGGGCGTCGATGTCGACGCCCTCCGAGCTCACGCCCACCACCTTTCCGCCAGACGTCCGAATCGCGTCGACCTGACGGTACTGCACGATCGTCGCGCCCAGGTCGCGCGCGCGATTGATCAGCGCGTTCGCCGTCGAGGAAGGATCGGCATAGCCCGACTCGGCCTCGTAGGAGGCCAGCGCGACGTCGTCGACATGGGCGGCCGAGACGAGCGTCTTGACGTCCGCCGGTGAGACGAGCGTCACGCGCGTGCCCAGCTTCTGCGCGTGCAGCACGTTTTCCCGCAGCCGAGGCGCCGTGTCGTGACCGACGAGCGCCAGCATCCCGACCATCTGGAAGCCGGGATCGCCGTCGCCGCCGATCACGTCCTTCCAGTGCCGGAACATCTCGGCCGCCGCGGTCGCCGTCCGGGTGAAGAAGTCCATCGCGTAGAAACGGCGCACCAGCGCCGTGGAGCGCCCCGTCGGCCCCGACGCGACGAACTTCTTCTCGATGAGCACCACGCGACCGGCCTTCTTGCGCGCGAGGTGGTAGGCGAGGCTGGCGCCGTGAACGCCGGCGCCGACGATCACGACATCCGCGGTGCGCGGGACGTCGACCATTACGAGGAGCGCCTCGGCTTTGCAGAGGCGCTTCCGAGCGACGGGGGGGTATGGGGGGCCATCTCGGGGCCCCCCATTATTCGTCGCTCACGATCAGCCGTGCGTGGGCGGTCGGCTCGTCGAGCACCATGCCCGGCTCCCAGTGCGGGCTGAACTGCGTCGGGATGCCGAACCAGCTCACCCAGTCTTCGCGCATGGCATTGGGCTCGTCGGCGGGCCACAGCACGTTCAGCGGCAGCGGTCTCACGGGCGGCCGAAACGTCGGCAGCGGGATGTGCTCGATCGACGTGCCCGCGGCCTGCGCCAGAAGCAATCCGACCTGCTCGCGGCAGCGCCGGCTCTGGCACGGCCCCATGCCGGCGCGCGTGAGCCGCTTGATCTGATCCTGGTTGAGCGGCCCGTCGTTCAGCAGCGTCGCGAGTGTGCGCGCGTCCATCTGCGGCGACTGCCACTTGAGATACCGCGGTGGCTTCGTCTCGACGAGCTCTCGGCGGGTGACCTCTTCGCATTGGCAGACGTTGACGTCCCATCCGCCTGCGGCAACGAGCGAGCGCAGCCACGCCTGCCAATACGCGAACGGATCGGTCGAGCCCGTCGGCGCAGCCACCGCCGCCGCCGGCGCACCGCGCCGCTGGACGGCTTCGCGGCGAGTCAGCCCGCCGAGCGATTCGGCGGCGGCAAGGCCGGCGACGCGGCCCTGCTCGCCCGCGATCTCCGGCGCGCCGAGCATGCGATCGGCCACGCCGGTGCAGTCGCCGGCCGCGTAGACCGTCGGCACGCTGGTGCGCATCCAGTCGTCGAGCTCGGGGACCCAGCCGCCGCGCGATGCATCGAAGCGCAGGCGGGCGCCGACGAGATGCAGCAGCTCCACGCTCGGAACGAGGCCAACGGCGAGACAGACCGAATCACACGCGATCTCCCGATCGCGCCCGCCGATCGGGCGGCCCTCGGCGTCGGCGGCGGCGAGCACGACCGATTCGATCTCGCCGACCCGTCCACGCGCGGCGCGAATCGTATGGCCCGTGAAGAGCGGGACACCGCGCGCGGCGAGCGCGCTCGCGGCCCCGCCCTCACCACGCACGCGGTCGCCGAGCTCGACGACTCCGGCCACCTCGATCCCGTGGTCGACGGCGAGCGCGGCGGTGTGCAGCCCCAGCGCCCCGGACCCGATCACGAGCAGACGCCGCGCCGAGAGCGCGCGGTATCGCGTCAGCAGCGCGGCCGCGCCACCCGCGCCCAGCGTGCCGGCACGCTCCCAGCCGGCGAAGCCGAGCAGCACGTCGCGCGTGCCCGCGGCCACGATCAGCCGGTCGTAGCTGACCAGCCACGAGCCGCGCTCGTCGGCGAGCCCGAGCATCGACCCCGGCAGCTCCTGCACCGTCGGGCCTCCGACGAACGCGGCCCACACGTACGTACCGAGCTGCACGTCGACGCCGGCCTCGTACGCGCGGGCCAGCGCCGGATTGGTCTCGACGACGCGCTCGAACATCAGCGCGCGGTTGCGGACGGCCGCGTCCATGCGCTGGCCGAAGCAGAGCGGCACGTCCATCGCCATCATGTCGTTGTCGACCGGATGCTCGTCGATCAGCATGGTCTCGATGCCGCTGCGCGCGGCCTCGATGGCGGCGGCGACGCCGGCGGCGCCGGCGCCCACGACGACGAGCGGTACGTGGCGCTCGGCCCGCGGCGCTTTGCCGGCGATCGAGCGACGATCGATGGCGGGCATCAGCCGTCGCCTCCGGCCGCCATCTCGACCTCCGAGCGCGTCGCAATCCAGCCGGCGCGCTCGCGCCAGTCGTCCGGGGTGTGGGCGAAACGGCCGAGCGCCAGCGCGCCGAGATCGGCAAACGAGCAGCGGCCATGCTGCACGAGCTCGGCGATGGCGCGGCCGGACGCCGGTGAGAGGCCGAACCCGACGCTCGACATCGTGGCGATGACCACGTTGTCGGGATCGCTCAGGCGATCGACGACCGGGAGGCCGTCGGGCGTGTTCTCCACCAGGCCGCTCCACGCGCGGATCATGCGCACGTGCGCGGCGCCGGGAAACAGCTCGGCGAGGCGTCGCGCGAGATTGCGCACGAGCGGCGTGCTCCGGTGCTCTGGCGTCGCCATGTCCGGTACGTTGATCCACTCGTGCGGTCCACCGCCGTAGACGAGATTGCCGCGCAGTGTCTGGCGCCCGTAGAGCCCGTTGCCGGCGACGCCGCCCACGCCCAAGAGCGGGATCGGCTCGGTGGCGATCATCTCCACGCGCGCCGGCGCGAGCGGCAGGGACACGCCGAGCATGTCGGCGAAGAATCCCGTCTGCGGCCCGGCCGCGACGACGACGGCGTCGGCGCCGAACGTGCCACGCGTGGTCTCCACCGCGGTGACGCGGCCACCGCGCTGCTGCAGCCCGGTGACCGTGGTGTGCTGCAGGATGCGACCGCCGTGATCTTGCAGCGCCCACGCGTACGCCTGCACCGTGCGCTGCGGGTTGGCGTGACCGCCGAAGTGCAAGTACGTGCCGCCGATCGCGTTGTCGCCGACGATCGGCACGAGCTCTTTGAGCTGGCGTCGATCGAGCAATTCCCAGCGGAAGCCGCGCGCCTCGCCGATCTCCGCCCAGCGTCGCGCGAGCGCGAGCTGCGCCTCGCTGAGCGCGACGCCGATCCTGAACGCCTGATGCTCGGTGGGATAGCCGAGCAGCTCGTCCATCTGCGGCCACAGCCGCTGCTCTTCGAGGCCGAACGGGCTGTAGACGTGCGTGGCGCCGCCGCCGTTGCGCCCCGACGCCTCCCACCCGACGATCCCCTTGTCGAGCACGAGCACGTCGACGCCCGCGCGGGCCAGCCACCAGCCGGCGCTGAGCCCGGTCACGCCGCCGCCCACGATTACCACCGCCGCTCCGCGCCTCGTCATGGCGGCGTCCATCATCGTCCAGCAGCCGCGGACCCGACAAGGGGCGTCTGCAGCCGCTGCAGCTCGGCGCCGGGAATGTGGCAGGCGATGCGATGATCGGCCGCGAGCTCCTGCACGGGCGGCGGCGTGTCGTCGCAGACGGCGCCGATGCGCCGCGGGCAGCGCGTCGCGAATGGACAGCCGCGCGGGATCTCGTCGGCGCGCGGCACCGGCCCCTCCAGGAGGATGCGCGCGACGGCGGCATCGGGGTCGGGCACGGGCACCGCGGACAGCAGCGCCTCGGTGTACGGGTGGTACGGCGGCGCGAACACGCGCTCCACCCGCCCGACCTCCGCCACCGTGCCGAGATACATCACCGCGACGTGGTCGGCCAGGTAGCGTACGACACCGAGGTCGTGCGAGATGAACACGAGTGTGGCGCCGTGGGTCGCCTGGATCTCGTTCAGGAGGTTGATCACGGCCGCCTGCACCGACACGTCGAGCGCGGACACCGGCTCGTCGGCCACGATGACGTCGGGATCACCGGCGAGCGCGCGCGCGATGGCGACGCGCTGCTTCTCGCCGCCCGAGAGATGGTGCGGCTTGCGCGACGCCATCGCCGGCGCGAGCTTGACCACCTCGAGCAGTCGCGCGACACCGGCGCCGACGTCGGCCGGCGCGCCGTCGCGAAGCCGCCGTAGCGCGCGGCCGATGGCGTAGCCGACGGTGTGGCTGGGGTTCAGCGTGCTGTCGGGATTCTGAAAGACCATCTGCAGCTTGCGCCGGAGCGACGCGCTGCGGGCGTCGACGCCGAGCCGGCCGACCTCGCTGCCGTCCAGCGTGACGCCGCCCGCCGTCGCGATCTCGATCCCGCTCAGCACTTTGGCGAGCGTCGACTTGCCGCAGCCCGATTCCCCGACGATCGCCAGCGTCTGACGTCGCGCGGCGGCGAGGTTGACGTCGGCGAGCGCGCGGATCGACGGCCGCGCGACTCCGAAGCGGCGGCGACGACGACGCGGCTCGTACACCTTCGTGAGGTGATGCACGGTGATGATCGGCTCGCCGGCGGCGCCGTGGTCGTCGGCGACGGCGGGGCTCGTGCGACGGCGCCACAGCGGCAGCTCGCCGGCCCGCACGCACGCGACGCGATGCTGCGGCTCGCCCTCCACCACGAGCGCGGGGATCGGGCCCGAGGTGCAGCGTCCCGCCTCGACGTGCGCGCAGCGGCGCGCGAAGCCGCAGCCGCCCCCGCGCGCGATCGCGGACTCGACCTGGCCGGGAATCGGCACCAGTGGCGCCTGACGCTTGTCGCGCCCGAGTGTCGGCAAGCAATCGAGCAGGCCGCGCGTATACGGGTGACGCGGGTTGGCGAAGATCTGGCGGACCGGCCCCTCCTCCACGATGCCGCCGCGGTACATCACCGCCACGCGGTCGCACACGCGCGCGACGCTGCCGAGGTTGTGGCTGATGAACAGGATCGCGGAGCGGTGCCGTCGGCGCAGCTCACGCACGAGATCGAGCACCGCCGCCTCGACCGTCACGTCCAGCCCCGTCGTCGGCTCGTCCATGATCAAGAGCGCCGGCCCGGCGATCAGCGCCATCGCGATGACGATGCGCTGCTGCTGACCGCCCGAAAGCTGGTGGGGGTAGCGGTCCATCACGGCCGCGGGGTCCGCGAGCTTCACCTCGCCGAGCATCGCGATCGCACGCTCGCGCGCCACCCGCGCGCTCACGCCCTCGTGGATCATCGGCACTTCCATGAGCTGGCGGCCCACGGTCATCACCGGATTGAGGCTCGCCATCGGATCCTGATAGACCATGGCAATGCGGCGGCCGCGGATCGCGCGCAGCGCCGCGAGGTCGAGCGTGGTGAGGTCACGGCCCTCGAACACGATCTGTCCGCCGGCGATGCGCCCGGCGCGGCCGAGATACCGCACGATCGACAGCGCCACCGTCGACTTGCCGCAGCCGGACTCCCCCACCAGGCCGAGCGCTTCGCCCGCCCGGAGCGAGAGGCTGAGCTCGGGGATGACCGACACGTCGCCGGCGCGCGAGCGGTAGACGACGTGCAAGTCGCGAAGCTGGAGCAGTGGGCCGTCAGTCACGGAGGCCGAGCTCCCGCAGCCCGACGGCGAGCAGATTGAAGCCGACCACGAGCGATGAAATGGCGGCGCACGGGAACAGCGCCATGTGCGGCCACACCATCATCATCCCGTACGTGTCCTTGACCATGCCGCCCCAGTCCGGATCCGGCGGCGGCAGACCGATGCCGAGAAAGCCGAGCACGCCGATGATGATGACGTTGTAGCCGGTGCGCAGGCACATGTCGACGATGAGCGGCCCGCGCGCGTTGGGCAGGATCTCGACCAGCATGATGTAGAGCGCGGACTCGCCGCGCATCTTGGCGGCCGCGACGTATTCGCGCTCGCGCAGGTCCAGCGTCATGCCCCGCACGATGCGCGCGATGATCGGCGCCTTCGTCAGCGTGAGCACGCCGATGATGTTCCAGGCGGAGGAGCCGAAGTGGGCCAGGATGATCATGTAGAGGATGATCACCGGGAACGACAGCACGATGTCACACGCGCGCGTGATGACGACCCCGATCCAGCGCCCGTAGTACCCCGCGGCGAGACCCAGCAGCGAGCCGAGCGCGGCCGCCCCCAGCACGGCGAGCGGCGCGATGACGAGAACCGGGCGCGCGCCCCACAGGATGCGCGACAGCAGGTCGCGGCCGAGGTGATCGGTGCCGAGCCAGTGGGCACGCGACGGCGTCGGATGGGCCAGCGCGGCCACATCGCTCGCGTTGGGAGCATACGGTGCGATCGCCGGTGCCAGGGCCGCCAGCACGGTCCACGCGAGTACGATGGCGAGGCCCACCGCGGCCGGACGCGAGGCGCCGAGAGCTTGCAGCCCGCGTCGCCACCGCGCGACCGGGCGGAGCCGCGCGGTCGCGGGCGGCGATGCAGACAGAACATCGGCAGCGAGGGGCGTGCTCATGGCGGCTACACGCGAATCCGCGGATCCAGGACGATGTAGGCGAGATCGCCGAGGATGTTGGTGGCCACCGCCAGGAAGACCGCGACCAGCGCCCCGGCCTCGATGAGCGCAATGTCCTTGAACAGCGCGGCCTCGAGCATCATGCGGCCGAATCCCGGATACGCGAACACCGTCTCCACCACGACGACGCCGGCGACGAGGTAGTTGATCTGCAGCATGATCACGGTGATCGGCGTGAGCATGGCGTTGCGGACGGCGTGGCGCACGATGACGCGGCGGAACGACAGGCCTTTGAGGACCGCCGTGCGGATGTAGGGCCGCTGCATGACCTCGACCATGGAGGCGCGGATCATGCTGACGACGTAGCCGGCGTCGAAGAGCACGATCACCGTGACCGGCAACACGAGCTGCGACGCCACCGACCAGCCGCCGCCGGCCAAGAGCGTCGCGGTGCCGGGCAGCCAGTGCAGCCAGACGACGAAGATGCTGACGAGAAACACGCCGAGCGCAAACTCCGGGATCGACGCCACCACGGTGCTGAGAATCAAAATGACGCGATCGAGGCGCGAGCCCTCGCGCATGCCTGCCGCCACGCCCAGCACCATCGACAGCGGCACGATGCACGCGAATGCGATGGCGGCCAGCACCGCCGTGTTGGCGAGATGCGCGACGATGACGTCTTTGACCGGCAGCTTGAACCGCAGCGATTGGCCGAGATCACCGGAGGCGGCCGCGCGCAGGTAGTCGACGTAGCGCACTAGCAGCGGCCGGTCGAGGCCCATCTGCTTGGTCAGCAGATCGACCTGCTCCTGCGTCGCGTAGGCGCCCAGCATCTTGCGGGCGACGGCGCCGGGCGAGAACTCATTGAGCGTAAAGACGAGAAAGGAGACGACGACGAGCGTCAGCAGCAGGAACGCGAGGTGTTTGGCGAAGAAACGCGCCATCTCGCGCCCAGACGCTCAGCCCGACGTCGGCGTCATGGAGCGGTAGTTGCGGCGGCCGTACTCGAGGTTGTCCTGACGCAAGCGCTTGTCGGTACCGAAGAGGATGTGCTTGGACATATCGGGAGAATACCGACTGGCGGGCGGCGTCCGACCCAGCGCCTCGGCCAGGCTTCGAATGTGGTGCGGGCCGGCGCCACAGCAGACGCCGAGGTACCGCACGCCGAGGTCGAACGCCGCGCGGCCGAACTCGCCGATCTCGTAGCGGCTGCACAGCAGCGGATCGAGCGCGGTCGGAAACGGCCGGCCGTCGGGACTCTTGCCCTGCGCGTCGCTGAGACTCTGAAACGTCGGCTCTGCCGGCGTCGTGCGATACGGCACCGGCAGCGCGGCGACGTGACAGCTGACCGCGGCGCGCACCTCGCGCAGCAGCGGCAGCATCGTCGCCGGACCGCGCGCGCAATTGAGGCCGACCACGTCGGCGCCGGCGTCTTGCAGCCGCTTGCACGCCTCGGTCACCGTCCATCCCTCCCGCATGCGTCCCTCGCGCGGAACGGCCAGCGTGATCACGGCCGGCTTGCCGGAGCGCTTGATTGCTTCGAGCGCCAGCAGCGCCTCGCCACCCCATCCGTACGTCTCGCCGACGATGAAGTCGACGCCGGCGTCGACCGCCCAGCCGATCTGCTCGTCGAAGATGGCCCTGGCCTGCTTGTGCGTTGCGGTCTCGCCGGCGCCGTAGATGCTCGTGTTGCAGATGTCGCCCGCGAGCAGCGTGCCGGTGCTCCGCGCGACCTTTCGCGCGATCGCCAACGCCGCGCGGTTGATCTTGGCCAGATCCTTCTCGCGCCCGACCATCTTCAGCTTCGCGCGGTGGGCATAGTACGTGAACGCCTCCACCACGTCGGAGCCCGCGTGGACGAAGTCGCGGTGCAGGCCCTCCACGAGCGCGGGCTGCTCGAGCACGATCTCCGGGACGAATGCTCCGGCCTGGAGATACCCTCGCCGCTCGAACTCGAACAGGTACCCCTCGGCACAGATCACGGGCCCCGCGGCGAGCCGCTCGAGGAGCCCCGACGACTTTCGCGACAGCCTGGGCGTCGGCTTCTTGGTTGGCATGCGGCACCATATACCACAAGCGCCGCTGGTGGTGGGGACAATGAGCCGGGAGAACCTCCCCCCGACGCAGACGGATAACTGGCGGCGGAGAGCCGATTCAATGAAATCTTCCCGCGAGGTCGGCGCGAGCTATGCTCTCGCCCATGTCCATTCGGCCCGATATCCCGCGGCTGCCCGTTCCCACGCTCGAAGAGATCGATTTCGTCGCGCTGCGCGCGGGCCGGCTCGCGCGCCTGCAGACGATGCTGGCCCGTCACGACTTCCCGATCGCGCTCCTGTATGGCACGCCCAACATCCGGTATGCGACCGGCGTGGACGTGATGTCGGTGTGGACGGCCGGAACGTTCGCGCGCTACTGCCTGGTGCCCGCCGAGGGCACGCCGACGCTGTTCGAGTACTCGGGCTCGATGCACGTCTCACGCAAGCTCGTGCAGGACGTGCGTCCCGCGTACACGTGGCGCTTCGGCGGCGTGGCCGCACGCGACAAGGCACGCGAGTGGGCGCGCTCGATTCGCGACGCGCTCCGCGAGCTGGGACTCGAGCGCGAGCGGCTGGCGGTCGACAAGCTCGACGCCGTCGGCTTCCTGGCGCTGCAGGCCGAAGGCATCGCAATCGTCGACGTCAGCCCCGCGATCGTCGACGCGCGCGAGGTGAAGACTCCCGAAGAGATCCAGCTCTTCGCGCTGAACGGCGTCATCGGCGACGCCATGCTGGAGGAATTCGAGGCCGCCATTCGTCCCGGCATCCGCGAGTGGGAATTGCTCGCCGTGCTGAGCGACGCGCTGCTGCGTCGGCGCGGCGAAGGGCTCTTCACGCGGCTGGTCGCGTCGGGCACGAACACGAACCCATGGCTCACCGAAGCCACCGACAAGCCCGTGATGCCGGGTGACCTCGTCGGCGTCGATACCGACGCCAACGGCGTCGAGGGGTACGTCATCGACGTCTCGCGCACGTTTCTCTGCGGCGACGTCGCGACGTCGGAGCAGCGCGAGGCCTATCGCGTCGCCTACGACTGTGTGCAAGGCATGCTCGAGCTGCTGCGCCCCGGCCTGAGCTTCGAGGAGTTCGCACGCCGCGCGCCACGCCTGCCGGAGGCGTACGTCGCGCAGCGCTATCCCACGATGGTGCATCAGGCCGGGCTCGAAGACGAAGGTCCGGGCATTCCCTACCCCGACGATGACCGCGGCCCGCGCCGCATCATGCCGAAGCGCGAGCTCAGGGAGAACATGGTGCTGTGTCTCGAGTGCTATGCGGGCAAGCCGGGCGCGCCGTTCGGGGTGAAGCTCGAAGACCAGGTGCTGGTCACGAACGACGGTGCGCAATTGATCTGCGCATATCCGTACGAGGCCAAGCTGCTCGACTGAGCCCGGCCGCTCGACAGGGCCTCAGGTATACTGCCGCGCCAAAGGAGCCGTGGTGTCACTCAGAATCGGCGTGGATATCGGCGGGACGTTCACGGATCTGGTCGCGCTGGACGAGGCGACCGGAGTCGTCGTCAACGCGAAGGTCCTCAGCACGCCGTCCGAGTTGATCGATGGCGTCCTGCGCTGCGTCGATCAGGCCGGTCTCGATCTCGCCGACTGTCGGCTGACCATCCACGGCACGACCATCGGCATCAATGCGCTCCTCGAGGGCAAAGGGGCGCGTACGGCGCTGCTCACGACCCGGGGCTTTCGAGATGTGCTCGAGATCGGGCGTGGCAACTTCCTGCGCATGTACGACGTGCTCTATCGGCGGCCGACGCCACTCGTGCCACGTGGGCGCCGCCTGGAGGTATCGGAGCGGCTCAGCGCCCGGGGCGACGTGCTGATCGCGCTCGACGAGGCTTCCGTCCGCGAGGCCGCACGCGTGCTCCGTACCGAGGGCGTGGAGTCGGCCGCGATTGCGTTCCTCTTCTCGTATCTCGATCCCGTTCACGAGCAGCGTGCCGCGGCGATCCTCGCCGAGGAGGTACCGGGGGTCGCGCTCTCCGTGTCGCACCGCCTGAGTCGCGAGTGGCGCGAGTACGAGCGCACGAGCACCACGGTGGTCAACGCGTACATCCTGCCGATCGTCGACCGCTACCTGGCGACGTTCGAGCAACGGCTGGCGGCGCGTAACTTTCGCGGCCGTCTGCTCATCACGCAGTCCAACGGCGGCGCCTGCTCGGTCGCCGCCGCCCGCGAGCGCGCCGTGCACACGCTGGAGTCGGGACCAGCCGCGGGAGCGGTCGGCTGCGCGAGCCTCGCCCGGGCGCTCGGCCTGAATCGGGTGATCTCGTTCGACATGGGCGGCACGACGGCGAAGTGCGCGATCGTCGACAACGGCATGGTCCAGACCACGGACGAGTATCACGTCGACGGCCGGCCGCTGCGCATTCCGGTCATCGACATCCGCGAGGTCAGCGCCGGCGGCGGAACGATCGCATGGATCGACACCGGCGGCGCGCTGGCGCTGGGACCGCAGAGCGCCGGCGCCGCGCCCGGCCCCGTATGCTACGGCCTCGGAGGAACCGAGCCGACCGTCACCGACGCCAACGTGGTGCTCGGCCGCATCGACGGCTCACGGTTCCTCGGCGGCACGATGCCCCTCGACGCGGCCGGCGCCGCCCGTGCGATCGACGAGCGCCTGGCGCCGCAGCTCGGGCTCTCCCGTACGAGCGCGGCGGCGGGCGTCGTGCGCCTGGCCGACGTGAAGATGGCGCTGGCCGTCCGCAGCATCACGACCGGACGCGGCCTCGATCCGCGCGACTACGCGCTCGTCGCCTACGGCGGCGGCGGACCGCTGCACGTCGCGTCGATCGCGCGCGAGCTCGGGATTCCCCGTGTCGTCATCCCACCGGCGCCGTCGACGTTCTCGGCCTGGGGCATGCTGGCCACCGACCTGCGTCACGATCTGGTGCGCACGGTGCTCGAGCCGCTCGAGGGAACGGACACGACGTGGGCGCAGACACGCTTCGCCGAGATGCAGGGCGAGATCGGCGCGCTACTCCCCGGCGACGACGCCCCGCTCATGCGCCACGCGGTGGACCTGCGCTATCTCGGGCAGGAGCACACGGTCACGATTGCGGTCAGCGATCTCGCGGACTGGGCGGATCTCCGCAAGCAGTTCGACGGCGCGCACGAGCGCGCCTATGGATACGTCGCGTCGGACGTGGACGTTCAGCTCGTCAACCTGAGGCTCGCGGTGGTGTTCCCGCTCGAGCAACCACGACTGCCGACGCTCGCGCGACGCGCCGGGCGCAGTCTCGCGTCGCAGACACGAGCGATCTATTCGATCACTGCCGGTGACTTCGTCGACCACCGCGTGCTCCAGCGCGGCGATCTGCTGACCGGCGACGTCATTGCGGGTCCGGCGGCGATCGAGGAACCCGGGACGACGACGATCATCGACGACGGAGACACGTTGACGGTGGAGGAGCATGGCTGCCTCATGATCCAGGTCGACGGACGGTAGACGGCGATGGCGCTCGATCCGATCACGGTGGAGGTCATTCGCGCGGCGCTCAACGCCGCCGCCGAACGCATGCGCCTGACGATGATCAAGACCGCCTACAACCACATCATCACGGAGAGCCTGGACTTCGGCTGCGCGATCTTCGACGCGAACGTGCAGATGATCGCCCAGGGCATCGGCTTGCCGGTCTTCCAGGGCCACCTCGGCTTTCCGATCGAGGCCGCCATCCACGACCGGGGTCTCGACGCGTTTCGTGAGGGCGATATCGTCATCCACAACGATCCGTACACCGGCAACGGCAACCATCTGAACGATGTCGCCATGACCGCACCCGTGTTTTGGGACGGCCGCCTGACCGGCTTCGTGTCGGTCAAAGCGCACTGGAGCGACGTCGGCGGGCCGGTGCCGAGCAGCATGCAGGTGGGTTCGCGGGAGTTCAGGCAGGAAGGGCTGCGCTTCCAGTCGGTGCGCCTGGTCAGCCGGGGCGAGCTGAACGACGAAGTGATGCGCGTCATCCGAGGGAACATCCGCACGGAGAGCGGCACGCTGAAGGACGTCCAGGCCATGATCGCGGTGTGCCGCGCCGGCGAGGCGTCGTTTCACGAGATCCTCACGAAATATGGTCGCGACACGGTGCTGGAGGCGACGTCAATCTATATGGAGCAGTCGGAGCGGCGGACGCGCGCGGCGCTGGCCGCCATTCCGGCCGGCACCTATCGCGCCGTCGGCCACTTCGACAACGACGGCATCACGCTCGACCGGCCCGTGCGCGTCGAGATGGCGATCGAGGTGCACGGCGGCGGGATGACCATCGATTTCACCGGCTCCGACGCGCAGGTCGCCGGGCCGTTCAATTGCGGAGACGCGATCACGATCAGCGCGTGCCGGCTGATCATCAAGTGCCTCACCACGCCGGACGATCCCGTCGACGAGGGCTGCTTTCGACCACTGCGTGTCATCGTGCCGCGTCGGTCGGTGCTCGCCGCCGAGGAGCCGGCACCGACCGCGCGCTACTACGTGCCGATCAACCTGCTGATCGAGCTCGGGCTGCGGGCGCTCGCCGATGCCCTTGAGAGCCGAATCCCCGCCGGCGCCTACGGCGACCAGATGCCGACGATCGCGTTCGGCACGCATCCGCAGACGGGCACGTTGTTCATCCAGGGCGATCTCAACGCGGGGGGCACCGGAGCGCGGCCGGCCTACGACGGCGAGTCGGCGATGATCATCTTCGCGGGCTCGACCGCGCGCAACAATCCCGTCGAAGTGGTCGAGTCGCGTGTGCCGTCCATGCGCATTCTCCGCTACGCGCTTCGCACGGACTCCGGCGGCGCCGGCAAGTTCCGCGGTGGCCTCGGCATCGAGCGCGTGTACGAGTTCGTGGCGCCCGGGTTCATCACGTTCAGCCTCGAGCGCAAGGCGACGCCGCCGTGGGGGCTTCGCGGCGGGCTCGAGGGCGCCGTGAACGACGTCGAGATCACCGCACCCGACGGCTCGACACGCCACGTGCGCAAGGCGACGCAGCATCCGATCGCCGCCGGCGAGGTGGTCCGAATCATGACCGGCGGTGGCGGTGGCTGGGGGCCACCCCGTGAGCGCGATCCCGACGCCGTCCGCCGCGACGTCCGCGAGGGCTACGTGTCGGCGGAGGCGGCGCGACGCGACTATGGCGTTCGCGTCAACGGGTCGTAGCGTGGCCGTCCGAACGATTCGCTGCGGCACGCTGTTCGACGGGACCGGCGCGCCGCCGCTGCGCGACGCCGTCGTCGTGATCACCGACGGACGCATCACGAGCGTCGAGCCCGCGGCCGGCGGCGCCATGGCACCGGACACGCTCGATCTGCGAGACCGGTTCGTGATGCCGGGCCTCATCGACTGCCATAGCCACGCCTCGCTCGTCCCCGGCCAGGGCGATCAGCTCGGGCAGCTCTGCCGCGGGCCGGTACCGCAGGCGCTCGCGGCCACGCGCAACCTGCGTCGCGACCTCGCGGCCGGCACGACGACCATGCGCCTCATGGGCGAGGAGCACTTCGTCGACGTCGAGCTGCGCGACGCGATCGATGCCGGCGTGATCCCGGGTCCACGGCTGCTCGTGGCCGGGCGCGGCCTGGCGGCGGACAACGGGCACGGCCGCGCGCTCACGAGCTACGACGGCGTGGACGAAGTCCGCCGCGGCGCGCGCGAGAACCTCCGTCGTGGCGCGAATCACGTGAAGATCTTCGTCACCGGCGGCGTCAGCTCGCCCGGGCCGATGCCGACGGGCAGCGCGTACACGCGCGAAGAAATCCGCGCCGCCGTCGAGGAAGCGGATCGCGTGGGCGCCTATGCGGCCGCCCACGCGCATGGCGGTCCCGGCCTGCAGCTGGCCGTGAGCGAGGGCGTGCGGACCATCGAGCACGGAGCGCTGTCGACCGACGAGGACATCGCGCTGATGATCGAACGCCGCGTGTGGCTCATCTGCACGTTCGCGATCTTCATGCATCCCACCGGCATCGAGCAGGGCGACGGCCACCGATCGGCGATCATGGACAAGGTGCGTCAGGCTCGCCGTGTCGTCGCGGAGAGCTTTCCGCGGCATCTCGGTTCCGGTGTCCGCTTCGCGTGCGGGACGGACAGCATGCACGGGCTGATGCCGTTCGAGCTGCAGACCCTCGTCCGCTTCGGCGTGTCGCCGGCGGATGCGCTGCTGGCGGGGACGCGGTGGGGCGCCGAGGCGTGTCGCATCGACGACCAGGTCGGGACGATCCAGCCGGGCAAGCGCGCCGACGTGATCGCGGTGGACGGTGATCCGCTGAAGGATATGGCGGCGCTGGAGCGCGTGACCCTGGTGATGAAAGATGGCGTGGTGTACGACGGCGCCCACGGCCGACCGGCCGGCGGCGCTCGAGAGGATCAACGATGAGCAATCAGGAACTCGGTCTCACCCGCCGCGGCTGGCTCGCGCGCGCGGCCGGGGTCGCGGCCGGCGCTGCGCTCGCCGGTGGCGCGCCGCTGACCGTCCTGGCGCAGGCCGCGCCCAAGCGCGGCGGCACGCTGCGCGTCGCCACCGTCGACAAGCCGGTGAACATGGACCCGGGCTACGCGCAGCTCTATTCGTCGCTGCAGGTCTATCAGAACGTCTACAACAAGCTGGCGTACGTGGACGAGGCCGGTCAATTCATCCCGGGGCTCGCGAAGTCGTGGAAACAGGAGAACGACAAGACGTGGCTCTTCGATCTCGTCGACAACGCCGTCTTCCACAACGGGGAGCCGTTGACGGCGCAGGACGTCGTCTTCACCTTCACGCGTCTGCTGGACGCCAAGAACAAGCTGCCGATGCGCATCTTCTTCTCGCCCGTCGAGGGCGTCGAGGCCGTCGGCACGCATCAGGTGCGCTTCCATCTCTCGAAGCCGTTCGGTCCGCTGCTGGCGATGCTCACCCAGGCGACGGAGATCGTGAACGAGAAGGCCCTCCGTGAGAAGGATCCGAAGCTGTTTCCGATCGGAACCGGGCCGTACCGGTTCGTCGAGTGGGTGAAGGACGATCACGTCACGCTCGAGCGCTGGGAGAAGTACTTCCGGCCCGGGCGTCCCTACATCGATCGCCTCGTGTTCTATGCGCCCGCCGACGACACCGTGCGGCTCACGGGACTGCAGACGGGGCGGTTCAACTGGATCCAGACCGTGCCGCCGCAGCGGATGCCCGAGCTCGAGCGAGGGCGCGACCCGAAACCGTCGTCCGGCCGACCCTATCTGCCCTTTTTCCTGATGCTCAACGCGAGCAAGCCGCCCTTCAACGACCGGCGGCTGCGTCAGGCGATCGCGTGGGCCATCGACCGCACGGAGATCGTCAAGCTCGTCTACTTCGGCAGTCACGTGGCGACGGCGGAGCCGACGCCCGAGCCAAGTCCGTGGGCGACCGGCGTGAACGCCCACAAGGGCGGCCCCGACATCGCGCGCGCCAGGCAGCTCTTGAGCGAGGCGGGGGCCGGCAACGGTCTCACGCTGACCTATCTCGTGAAGTCACAGGTGCCGGTGCTCGTCAAGACCGGCGAGATCCTGCGCGAGCAGCTGAAAAAAGTCGGCATCACGCTCGACGTGCAGCCGCTCGAGTCCGGTCAGTATTTCGAGGCGCTCGTCGGCAAGAAGTTCGACATTGCGGCCGCATGGTGGAGCGTCACCGTGGATCCGGACATGTTCTACTCGCCGCTGCAGCACTCGACGTCGCCGTGGAATTTCTCGGGCTTCAAGTCCGAGGAAGCCGACAAACGCATCGATGCGTTTCGTTTCACGACGAGCCCGGCCGCCCGCAGGAAGATGTATCCGGAGCTGGTGCGCTGGTTCCAGGAGGAAGGCTCGCTCATCGTGTTCAGCAACGAGATCCAGCGCTACTGGATGAAGCCCAACGTCTATGGGTCGGCGCCGCTGCCGTCGCTCGAGCTGCGATTCGAGGAGAGCTGGATCGCCTGAGGCTCGATGACCTCGCCCTGGACGTACGCGGCGCGCCGGCTGGCTCTGGCCGTTCCGCTGCTCCTGGGCATGAGCGTGCTCGTGTTCGGGCTCATGCGGCTCGTGCCCGGTGATCCCGCCGTGGTGGTCCTCGGCTACAAGGCGACGCCCGAGGGCGTGCGCGCGCTGCGCGAGGCGTTCCATCTCGACGAGCCGCTGCCCACGCAATACCTGCGCTGGCTCGCCGGCCTGACGCGCGGCGACTTCGGCCTCGATTTCCGGCAGAACGAGCCGATCGGTCGGATGATTCTCGATCGGCTCCCCGTCACGCTGGAGCTGACGGCGCTGGCCAGCCTCGCCGCGGCGCTGATCGGCATTCCGCTCGGGCTGCTGGGCGGCGCACGCCGGCGCGGACTTGCCGACCGCGCGACGCTCGCCATCGGCCTGGTCGGCGTCTCCATTCCCGACTTCTGGCTCGGCATCATGCTGATGCTGGGCCTGTCGCTCGGCGCGGGGCTGCTGCCGTCCGGAGGATTCGTTCCGATCGCCGAGAGCCCCGTCGAGAACCTGCAGCACCTCGTGCTGCCCGCGCTGACCCTCGCGCTGAGCCGCGCGGCGGTGCTCGGACGGCTGAGCCGTGCCGCCGTCCTCGACGTCGCCCAGCGCGGCTTCGTGCAGTTCGCTCGCGCCAAGGGCCTCGCCGAACATGCCGTGCTGTTCCGTCACGTCCTGCCCAACGCGGCGATCCCGATCGTGACGGTCCTCGCGCTGCAGGTCGGCTACATGCTCGGCGGCGCCATCGTCGTGGAGATGATCTTCACGCTGCCCGGCGTCGGAAGGATGACGCTCGATGCCGTCCTCGAGCGGAACTATCCCGTCGTGCAGAGCACGGTGCTCGTCATCGGCGCGATGTTCATGCTCGTCAACCTCGTGACGGACATTCTCTACGGGGTGATCGACCCGCGGGTGCGGCACCGATGAGAAATCCCGTGTCGAGCGCGAGGCGGCTGGGGCTGCCGCTCGCCGGCCTCGCCATCGTCGCCACGCTCGCGCTCGGCGCCATGCTCGCCCCGTTGCTGCCGCTCGGCAGCCCAACCGACATCGCGAAGGATCTGGCCCTGGGGGCGCCAACCGTCACGGAGCCGTTCGGCCGTGACGATCTCGGACGCAGCATGCTCAGCCGCGTCGTCCACGCGTATCGAGTCTCACTCGGCGTGGCGGTCACGGCGGCGTTGCTCGCGATCGTCGTCGGAGGACCACTCGGGTTGGTCGCGGGCTACGCCGAGGGGCTGCCCGACCAGCTCATCATGCGACCGCTCGACGTGCTGATGGCGTTTCCGGCCGTGCTCCTCGCGATCGCGCTCATGAGCGTCTTCGGGACGGGCGCATTGCTCGTGTCGGTCGCGCTCGCGGTGGTCTACACGCCCGTCATGGCGCGCGTCGCGCGGGCGGCGGTGCTCGCCACCAAGACCGAGGTGTACGTCGACGGCGCCCGCGCGCTGGGCGCGACGGTGCCGCGCCTCGTCCTCACGCACATCCTGCCGAATGCCGCGACGCCGATCCTCGTCCAGGCGTCGGTGCTGATGGCGATCGGGATCCTCATCGAGGCGGCGCTGTCGTTTCTCGGCGTCGGCGTGCGACCGCCCACGCCCTCGCTCGGGCTCATGCTGGCCGACGGCCGCGGCTTCATGGTGCAGGCTCCGTGGATGGTCGTGTTTCCGGGGCTCGCGGTCATGCTGGCCGTGCTCGGATTCAACATGCTCGCCGACGGATTACGGGACTGGCTCGACCCGCAGCGTGGCGCGTGAGCGCCCTGCGCCCGTTCCTTGCGCTGTTCACCCTCATGTATGCCGCCTTCGGCGTGGCCTCGCCCTTCATGCCGGCCTTCTTCGAGGGCAAAGGCCTCTCGCCGGAGCAGATCGGGATCCTGTTCGGCGCCAGCACGGCGATCCGGCTCGTCTCGGGCCCGCTGGGCGGACGCGTCGCCGACCTCACACGGGCGCTACGTGGCGTTCTTGCCGTGTGCGAGCTCCTCGCCGCCGGGGTCGCGCTGACGCTGCTGTCCGCCGCCGGCTTCGCGCCGCTGCTGATGATCGGTCTGCTCCATGCGGCGGCACTCGCGCCCACGACGTCGCTCGCCGATGCGCTGGCGCTCAGCGCCGCGCGCGCGCCCGATGGTCGACCGATCTTCGAATACGGCTGGGTCCGCGGAACCGGGTCCGCCGTGTTCGTCGTCGGGACACTCCTCAGCGGTCAGATCGTCGGCGTCGGGGGGCTCGGGTCGATCGTCGTGCTCCAGGCGATTCTGCTCGTCGGCGCGGCGGGTGCCGCGACGCAGGTTCCGCCGCCCGCGCAGCCAGGACCGGCGGCCGCCCCAGAGGCCGCCGGTCAGCCCGGCGCGATGGCGCTGCTGCGCTTGCCGCTGTTTCGCCGCGTGATGCTGGTCGCCGCGCTCGTTCTCGGCAGCCACGCGATGCACGACACCTTCGCGATCATCCGGTGGCGCGCGGCGGGCGTCAGCGCCGCCACGGCGAGCGTGCTCTGGTCGGAATCGGTCGCCGCCGAGGTAATCGTCTTCTTCCTCATCGGGCCGCCGCTGCTGTCTCGCCTGCAACCGGCCGGCGTCCTGACCCTCGCCGCCACGGCGGGCATCGTGCGCTGGGTCGTCATGGCATCGTCCACCAGCGTGCTGGCCCTCGCCCTCGTGCAGCCGCTTCACGGGCTCACGTTCGCGGCGCTGCATCTGGCCTGCATGCGACTGATCCCGGTCATCGCCCCGCCAGGCGTCGCGGCCACCGCCCAGGCGATGTACGCGCTCGCGGCGGGGGCAACGACGGCGGCGCTGACGCTGGCGTCGGGCTGGCTCTATGCAGCGCTCGGCGCGCGGGGATTCCTGGTGATGGCGTTGCTGTGTCTCGCCGCGCCGCCGCTGACGTGGAAACTGCGCGGCGTCGGACCTCGCTGAGCGGTCTATACTCGCGCCGGCATGGGCACGCCGCGCCTGGGTCTGTTGTGTTTGCCGCGCTCGGTCGCCTCGGCGGTCGCCGACGCGCGGCTGGCCGAAGACGTCGGTTTTTCGATGGTCGGCGTGGCCGACAGCCAGTCGGTCTTCCGCGAGCTGTACGCGACGATGGCGCTCTGCGCGCACGCCACGCGGCGGGTGCGGATCGGGCCGAGCGTGACGAACGCGATCACCCGGCATCCGGCCGTCGCCGCGTCCGGCATCGCCACCGTCGATGAGATCGCGCCGGGGCGCGCGTTCTTCGGCATCGGGTCGGGCGACAGCGCGATCCTCAATCTGGCCGAGCGGCCGTCGACGCTCGCCGATCTGCGCGCGTACGTCGAGGCCGTGCGCGCGCTCCATACGAAGGGCGAGACGACATGGCGCGGCCGCGTCGTGCGGCTGACGTGGGCGCCGCGCGCGCTTCCCATCTATCTCTCGGCGGAGGGCCCGCGCACGCTGGAGCTGGCGGGCGAGATCGCCGACGGGGTGATCGTGAACGTCGGTCTCGAGCCCGGCCTGGTCAAGGACGCCGTCGCCCGCGTGCACGCCGGCGCGCGTCGCGCCGGCCGCGATGCCTCCTCGATCGACCTGTGGACGATGGTGCGCGCAAATGTCACCGACGACGTCGCCGCCGGCATCGACGAGATCCGGATGGAGCTCGCGTCGAACGCCCATCACGTGTTTCGCTTCACGCTCGACGGCAAGCACGTGCCGCCGGCGCTGGCGGATGCGATCCGGCGCGTGCAGAAGGGATACCAGCCGGCCGCGCACGAGGCGCTGGGGCCGAGCCCGAACGCGGCGCTGCTCGATGCCGAGCCGGCGTTACGCGCCTATCTCGCCGAGCGGTTCGCGGCGGTGGGCCCGGCGCCCGTCGTGGCCGAGACGCTGCGTCGTGTCGTGGACGCGGGGATCGGCGGTCTGCTGGTGACCGGATTCGTCCACCAGCGCCAGGCGCTGATTCGGGCGCTCGGCGAGCGCGTGCTCAGCCGGCTCGCGTAGCTGCGACCGCCCGCCTACAGCGCTTCGAACGGATAGAGCGGGCGGCGCCGGTTGCGGTAGTCGAACAGCGACAGATCGGAGCTCGTGACGCCATCTCCGTCGCACAGCACGATGTGGCGGGCAATCGGCTCGAAGCCGGCGCGGAAGTGCTGGCGCGACTTGATCAGCACATAGCGCTTGCGGCGCGGGTCGATGCCCGCGTGGGTGAACACGCCCAGATCGGACGGCTCGGCGCGCCGC
>Ga0081539_10001965_pt1 | contig 31305 bp, 26 predicted proteins | sample TabmetS4T2R2_FD_71023 | JGI IMG/M metagenome (GOLD analysis project Ga0081539, IMG submission 71023) | Tabebuia heterophylla rhizosphere microbial communities from the University of Puerto Rico - S4T2R2 | ecosystem: Host-associated > Plants > Roots > Rhizosphere ... | reverse complement strand
CGTCCCGGTCGCAGTCGCCTACGGCGGCGCCAAGGCCGCGGTTGTATCGATGACACGCGCCGCGGCGCTGGCCCTCGCCGACCGCGCGATCGGTGTCTTTGCGGTCGCCCCATACGTCGTCGACACGCCGATGCTTGACCGCCTGACCGGCGGCGCCGGGCCCGAGGCGCGGGCAGAACTCGCAGCACACTCGCCCAGCGGACAGCTTACCCCGCCCCGGGACATCGCCGAGGTTGTCACCGAGCTCGCGACCGGTGGCTCCGAATACGAGAGTGGCTCGGTGCTGCTCGTTGATGCCGGCCCGACCGTGGCGGTCATGCAATGACACAGTCGATCCGGCGGCGCCACCGAACAAAGGAGCCCTGAATATCAAGGCTGTTCAGTACACGGAGTTCGGCGGCCCGGAGGTGCTGAAGCTCGTCGATCTGCCCGACCCGCTCGCCGAGGCCGCCCATAGCCCACGCCGAAATCGAAGCACGAACCGCCAGGGGCAAGGTCGTCCGCATCCCCTGATCCACTTTCTCCGACCTGGAGGTACCGATGCTCACGAAGATCCGTGATGACCTGTGGGAGACACAGGGCGAGAACCCGTTCCCCGGTTTGACCACCCACGCATACCTATGGACGCCGCCCTCGGGGGAGAATGTGCTGTTCTACTCCACCGTCACCGATCGCGACTTCGACGAGATCGAAGAACGGGGCGGAATTGCGCACCACTACCTGAGCCACCACGACGAGGCGGGTCCGATGGTGCGAAAGGTCGCCCAGCGATTCGGGGCAAGACTCCACGCCGGCCGTGGTGACGAACGTCAGATCGCCAAAGTCGCCGACCACGTTGACTGGCTGGATCACCGGGAGGTCCACGGCAATGGGGTAGAGGTCATCCCCACGCCCGGCCATACCCCCGGGAGCATCTGCTACCTCGTCGAGGGGGCAGGAGACGGTCACTACCTCTTCACCGGTGACACCCTCTTCGCCGAACGGGACGGCTCCTGGGCAGCCGGAAACCTCTCCTTCAGCGATCCTGCCGCCCTTAAGAGCAGCTTGAGCCTGCTGGCATCCTTACGGCCGAACCTGGTCGCTACGAGCGCAGCTCCGAGCGGAGTCGGAGCACACGATTTCGGCGACGGCCGTGCCTGGGAAGCGCTCGTACGACAGTCAGCCGCCGCGCTAGTCTAGGTCGTCTCGACGACGCCCACGACCACCTGCGCCGGGCCCTCCAACTCGACGCCGGGCTCGGCGACAGCGTCGGCGAGGCATACACCCACCGCAGTCTCGCCAAACTGTTCGGGTTGCAGGGCAAGCACGCCGAGGCGCTCGGTCATGCCCGCCGGGCTCTCGACCTCTGCCGGGCCGCCGGGCACCGGCCGGGAGAGGCCAGAGCCCTATACATGGTCGGATGGAAGCACGCCCAACTCGGCGAGCACCATCAGGCCCGTACTACCTTCCGGCAGGCGCTGATACTGCTCCGGCAGGTCGACGACCAGTACGGCCAAGCGTTCGCCTGGGACGGCCTCGGCTACACCCACCACCACCTGGGCCAACACCAGCAGGCCACCGCTTGCTACGAGCAGTCTCTCGCCCTGTACCGAGACATCGGCGACCGCTACGTCGAAGCCGAGACACTCGCCCGGCTGGGCGACACCAGACACGCCGCCGGCGACCACGCCGCGGCCACCGGAAACTGGCGGCAAGCCCTAGATATCTTCACCGAGCTAGGCCACCCAGCTGCCAAGGAGGTCCGCGCCAAACTCCACAGCGTCGAACCGCCTTCCGCCTGATCCCCTCCGCCGCAGCGTCCAGTACCGGCCAGCCTCCCTCCCCGCAAGCCGCCGCGGCCGGACTGTCCAAGATGCACTTGGCGACGCCGAAGGAGACTCTCAACACCGCCGATTCGGCGTCGAACGGCTTTGAGAACACCCCCGCTGCGAGCTGCGGTGAACCCGGTTAATGGTCAGTCAGGAACCCCGTCCACAACCCGATGGACAACCAAGGCGCCCGAATGTTGCTCGGCCCCGTGCGTGAAGGCCGAGCCCAGTCCAGAGGATTCGCGAGGGACGAGTCGGCACGGCAGCTGTATGGGGCCTGGCCGCGGTGGGCGGTCCTGCGCGCCGAATAGCAGCCGTACGCAGGCGCGTCCGAGTTCTTCCAGCTCCATGTCGATGCTGGAGATCGGTGGCCGGGACTCGGTTACGTATGGGCTCCAGTTGTCGAACCCGACGACGGCGACGTCGTCGGGTACGCGCCGGCCCGACTCGCGCAGCATTTCCACGGCGCCGCGGGCGAGTTGGTCATTGGTGCAGAATACGGCGTCCACGTCCGGCTCGTCGCGCAGCAGGAGCGTGGTCGCCGCTCGGCCCCAGGCTTCGCTCCATTCGCCGAGGTAGGGGCGGGAGCCAGCCAGCCGTAGACCGTGTTCGTGAAGCGTGTGCTCAGTGGCGCCGAGCCGCTGGGTGTTGGCTCGTTCCATCGTTGGCCCGCCGATCAGCGCGATGCGGCTCCGGCCGGCGCTGATCAGGTGTTCGACCGCGAGCTGGGCGCCGGCGCGCTCGTCGGGGATGACCGATAGGTCGGCCGGGTCGGTGGAGGGTGCCACGGCGTAGACGACGGGGGCGTTTATCCGGGCGGCGAGTGGACGGCGGGGGTCGGTGGCGCTACCGAGGACGATGACGCCGTCGACTTGTTGCTGGGCGAGGCGGCTCAGGTGGTCTCGCTCGAGGTCTTGGTCGCCGCGAGAGTCGCACAGGGTGACGGAGATGCGCTCGGACCCGAGGGCGTGGGTGGCGCCGAGGAGCACCGGCAGGGTGAAGCGGCCGATGCCGTCGCCGGCCAGGAATCCGACGGATCGGGGCGCGGTGCCGCCCCGTAGCCGCTGGGCCACGAGGTTGGGCGTGTAGTCCAGCTCGCGGGCGGCGGCAAGGACCCGCTGACGTGTCACCGGGCTGACCTGGTCGCGGCCGTTGAGCGCCTTCGACGCGGTCGACGGTGACACGCCGGCGAGGCGCGCTACGTCGGTGATCGTCGCGGTTGCGTCCACGGCATCACCGTACACGCTCCCAACCGGCCTGTCATCGCAACGTTGTCGGCACCTACTTGACCTGCTCAAAGCTACGGGTATGGTTAGCGGCCGACAACGTTTTCGGGCAGCGGGGGCGTAGAACGGAGACACTCATGAGATCCACTTCCCACGGGTGGTGCCGAGCGGCCGTCGCTGGCCTGGTCGGGATACTCGCGCTCACTGGCTGCGGCGACGACACAGGCTCTGACGGTCCTGTGCGGAGCCTGACGGTCCAGACCTTCACCGGTTCGCCCAGCGACGACGCCGTCTACGACACGGTGCTCAACGGCTGTGGCACCCAGACCGGCGTCAAGGTGGTGCGGCAGAAGGTCCCGACCGACGGCTACGTCGCCAAGGTGCTCCAGCAGGCTTCGGCCAAGACGCTGCCGGATGCGCTGATGCTGGACAACGGAGACGTGCAGCAGTTGGCGTCCGCCGGTGCGCTGGCCCCGGTGCGTGATCTGGGCCTGTCCACCGACGGGTTCGCCGAGGGCACGGTCGAGGCCGCGACCTACGAAGGCGAGGCCTACGCGCTGCAGCCGGTGGCCAACACGATCGCCCTGTTCTACAACGAGGATGTGCTGGCGCAGGCCGGCGTCAGCCCACCGAAGACGTGGGACGAGCTGAAGGCGGCCGCGAAGGCGCTCACCTCGGGCAAGCGGTACGGACTGGCCTTCTCCGCCGTCGCCACGGTGGAGGGCACCTGGCAGTTCCTGCCGTTCATGTGGTCCAACGGCGGCGACGAGACGAACATCACCTCGCCGCAGGCCGCGGGCGCCCTCGCTCTCTGGGCCGACATGGTCCGGGACGGGTCGGTGTCCAAGTCGGTGGTCAACTGGACCCAGGCCGACGTCAACGACCAGTTCAAAGCCGGCAACGCGGCCATGATGATCAACGGCCCGTGGCAGTACCCGGTGCTGAACCAGGTCTCCGGGCTGAAGTACAAGGTGGTCCCGGTACCGGTGCCGAAGACCGGTGTCGCCGCGGTCACCCCGATGGGCGGCGAAACCTGGTCGATCCCGAACACCGGCGACCGGGCCCGGATGGAAGCCGCCGCGAAGCTGGTCGGCTGCGTCAACTCCGACGCCAACCAGATCGCGCTGGCCAGCCAGCGGCAGCTGGTGCCGACCAGGGCGTCCGCGCTCGAGGAGTTCATCGAGCAGCAGCCCACCATGGCCGCGTTCGCCGAGCAGGTGCAAGGGTCGCGGGCACGGACCGCCAAGTTGGGTCCGAAATGGCCGGAGGTGGAAAAGCAGCTTTACACCGCGATCCAGGCCGCGCTGGTCGGCGGCGTGAGCCCGCAGAAGGCGCTGGAGCAGGCCGCGAATGGCTGAGCCGACACCGGTGGTGGCTGTGCGAGGCGGCGGGCAGGGTAACAGCGCCCGCCGCCGGGCCCGTGCCGCGCAGGTGCTGTTTCTGGCTCCCGCCGTGGTCTACATCGTGCTGTTCTTCGGGTATCCGGCGGTGAAGAACATGACGATGTCGGTGCAGGACTACACCACCCGGGCGTTCATCACCGGCGAGGCACCGTGGATCGGCCTGGACAACTACGCCGACGTGGTCAGTTCCTCGATTTTCTCCAAGGCGGTCCTCAACACCGTGCTGTTCACCGCTGGCTCGATCGTCGGCCAGTTCGTGATCGGGATGCTGCTCGCGCTGTTCTTCCGGCGACGCTTCCCGCTCAACGCGGTGATGCGTTCGCTGCTGCTACTGCCCTGGCTGGTACCGCTCATAGTGTCCGGCACGGTCTGGAGATGGATCCTCGACCAGGACGGCGGCGTGCTCAACCAGACGCTGCGCGGCCTCGGCCTAGTCGAGGCCAATCCGGGGTGGCTGACCAGCCCTTCACTGGCGCTTGTCGCCGTCGTGGTCGTCAACATCTGGATCGGCATCCCCTTCAACACGACGATCCTCTACGGCGGCTTGCAGGAGATTCCCAAGGAGGTCCACGAGGCGGCCGCGCTGGACGGTGCCGGGCGATGGCGCGAGTTCTGGGCGATCACCTGGCCGCTGCTGCGGCCGGTCGTCACCGTCGCCCTCGTCCTCGGCGTGGTCTACACCCTCAAGGTCATCGACATCATCCTCGCGCTCACCGACGGCGGCCCGGCGAACGCCTCTCAGACCATCGCCACCCAGTCGTATCAGCTCAGCTTCCAGCAGTTCCAGTTCGGCCAGGGAGCCGCGTTGAGCAACCTGCTGATCGTGGTCTCGCTGGTGTTCGCGGGAATCTACCTGTGGCTCAACCGCCGGGCGGTGGACGAATGAAGACCCGACGCGCGTGGCGCGACACCGCCGTGGGCATCCTGCTGCTCGCGGTCATGCTGTTCCCGCTGTACTGGATCGTCAACGTCTCGTTGCAGCGCGGTGCGTCCGCCGCCGGCACGGACTGGTTCCCGACCGACCCCGACCTGAGCGGCTACCGCACGGCGTTGCGAGAACAGGGCGGACACCTCGTGACCAGCCTTCTGATCGGCGTCGGAAGCGCCCTGTTCAGCGTCCTGGTCGCGGCACCGGCAGCGTACGTGTTGGCACAGTTCCGCTCCCGCTGGATCACCGCCGTCCTCTTCGCCGTACTGATCAGCCAGATGGTCCCCGGCATCGTCGTGGCCAACGCCCTCTACACCGCGTACGAGGACCTCGGACTGCTGGACTCGGTGCCAGGCCTCATCCTCGCCGACTCCACCGCGGGCATCCCGTTCGCGATCCTCGTCATCCGCGCGTTCATGATGGGCCTGCCCCGCGCGGTCGTCGAGGCCGCGCGGATTGACGGCGCCGGTCACTTCCGGACGTTCGTGTCCGTGGTACTGCCGATGAGCGTCAACGCGGTCGTGACCGCCGCGCTGTTCGCGTTCCTGTTCGCCTGGGGCGACTTCCTTTTCGCCCTCACACTCACCACCACCGGCCAGGTCCACCCGGTCACCCTCGGCCTCTACCAGTACATCGGCTCGTACGTCGCCGACTGGAGCACCGTGATGGCAACGGCGGTGCTCTCCTCGATCCCGGCCGTGCTGCTGCTCGCCGTCGCGCAGCGGTACGTCGCCGCCGGCGCCACCGCGGGGGCGGTCAAGTGACCGACGTCATCGAACTGGTCGACGCCACCACCCGGGTCGAGATCGACCCGGTCACCGGCGCTGTCCGGGGCCTGTACCACCTGGCCGACCCGCACCGCATGAACTGGGTGACCGGGCCCGACGACGCGTTCCACGCCGCCGCCCACGACTGGGGGCTCGGCTACGCCGGTAGCCCGCTGGACATGCGGGTCACCCTGCGCCGCTGGCAACGGGCGGCCGCGGTGACCGCAGACGTCCACCACGTGACATCGGTGTACGAGGTGGACGGAATGCACGTCCGCGTGGAACGGTCGCTGCGCGACGGCCTGGTGCACGAGCTGTACGTCATGACCAACCGGCTGGCCGCACCGCTCGAGCTGGGACGCCTGGCCGTCTATACACCGTTGCGCACCGACGTCCTGCTCGGTGCCCGCGGCCTGGACATCCGCTGCCACGCACACGTCCACGCCGCCGGCCAGGCCAGCTGGATCTGCGGCATCCGGATGTCCGGCCACGGCCCACACCTGGGGCTGGCGATGACCAGCGGTGCGCTCGCCGGCTACATCCTGGACGGCGCCGGCGAACTCACCGGGTCAGCCGTCCGCGGCGACATCGGCCTGGCCCTGCTGGACACCCAAGCCGGCGACGGCCCCGGATCACAGCCCCTCACGCTCGCCCCCGGCGAAACCCTCACCTTCGGCTGGACCCTCTTCTGGCACGCCGGCTGGGACGACTTCGACACCCGCCGCCGCGCACTCGCACCAGGCCCGCAGATCCACCTCGACCGGTACGTCGTCACAGCCGGCGAGAACCTGCACATCACCGTCACCGGCGACACCCGCATCCTGACCCGCCCGCAAGGCCGCGACGAACAGTGGCAGCCGCTCCCGGTCGTCAACGGCCGCGCCCGGCTGACAACACCGCCGACCGGACTCGTGCAGCTTGTCACCGGCGACCCGCGGTCACCAGGCGCGGTCGCCACCGCCGCCGTCCTGCCCGCCCTGCCCGACCTGGTCCAGGCCCGCACCAGGTTCATCCGCGACCGCCAGCAGGTCCGCGACGAAGGCAGCGCTCTGGACGGAGCACTGCTGCCTTACGACAACCGGACCGGCGCGATCGTGCACAGCCAACGGCTCGACCTCAACGACGGCCGGGAACGGCTCGGCATGGGAGTCCTGCTCGCCATGGCCGCGGCGCGGGACCCCGCGCTACGCGACGGGCTCGACCGCTACGCACGATTCGTCGCCACGCGACTGCAGGACCCCGACGGCACCGTGTACGACTCCGCCACGGTCCGGACCAGCCAGCGCCTCTACAACTATCCGTGGGTGGCCCGCTTCTGGCTGGAGATGTACGCGCTGGACAGCGACAACACCCACCTGCACCGCTTCCTACACGTGATCCGGGCCTTCTACAACCGTGGCGGCGCCACCTTCTACCCGATCGGACTTCCGGTACTGCGCGCCACCGAGATACTCCACCGCCGCGGCCAGCCGCACGCCGTAGCCGAGCTGCTGAACCTTTTCCAGCAACACGGCTCGACGATCGTCCACCGTGGACTCGACTACCCGGACAGCGAGGTGCCGTACGAACAAAGCATCGTCGCACCGGCCGCCGCCATCCTGCTGGAGCTCGCCCTCGTCACCGGCGACCGCCACTACGCGGACGCTGCCCGCGAGCACCTGACCGTGCTGGAAGCCTTCGACGGCCGACAGCCCAACGCGCACACCCACAGCGTCCCAATCCGGCACTGGGACGGATACTGGTTCGGCCTCGACCCCATCTGGGGCGACACCATGCCACACCACTGGGCCGCACAGAGCGCATGGGCCCACACGCTTGCCGGCGACATCTACGCAGACCCCGCCTACCTCGCGGCCGGGAAGCGGACGCTACAGGCCACCCTCCTCGCCTTCGGACCAGACGGCACCGCCAGCTGCGCGTACGCCAACCCACTGAGCGTCTCAGGCACGCGAGGACAACGCTGGGACCCGCTCGCCAACGACCAGGACTGGGCGCTGGTCACCGCACTCGACATCGCCCGGATAAGAGCTGCGGGCGGCCCTCGCTGATGGCGGAGGCCGGTGACAGATTGGCGGCTGAGTCGGGCCAGTACAACGACGCTGTCCTGGCCCGACCCTTGATCGTGGTCGTGCCGGCTACAGCGTTACGGTTCGGCCGCCGAGGGTGACGACGAGGCGGCCGTCGGAGGCGAAGGACCAGCTGAGGGATCCGGTGTAGTTGGCGCAGCGGGAGCCGTTGCTGCCGGACCACCACTGGTTGGAGCTGTCGGAGTTGCCGATGATCCGGTCCTCGTCTCCGCTGTCGCAGGAAGTGTTGTTGCGGAACACCGATGAGCCGGCGTCGAAGTTGAAGTTGCGTTCTTCGTTGCCGACGCTCAGGTTGTTGGAGATCGTCATCGAGCCCGGGTTGCGGTTGTAGCCGAACCCGTGCTTGCCGTTGTGGTACGCGATGGTGCGCCGGACGGTGTGGTTGACCGCGATGTCCTCGCCGCCGAGTTTGAAGCCGTTGCGGTCGCCGTTGCCGGCTTGGCCGCCGTTGGAGAGGGTGCCGTTGTCGTAGGCGAGGGAGTCTTCGATGGTGACGGCGCCGATGGCTCCGGTGTCGTCCTTGGTGTAGAGGTCGTAGCCGTCGTCGATGTTGTTGTGCGAGACGGTGTATCGGAAGACGTTGCCGGGGCCGACGGTGAGTTTGGGGGCGAAGCCGTCGGCGTCCTCGCCGTCGGAGTCGGCCTTGTCGTGCGACTCCGAGCTCAGGATGAGGTTGTTGGACGGCCACTGGTCACGTGGGGCGTTGGCGATCAGCCGAGACAGTTGCAGCCCGGAGTCGCGGTTGAACCGGGTCACCACGCGTTCGATGATGTTGTTGTTTCCGCCCAGCAGGATGCCGTTGTCGCCGGCGCGCTCGACGATCAGGCCGTTGATGTGCCAGTAGTGGCCGCCGATGGCGAGGCCGCGGTTGGCCGGGTCCTCGCTCTGCGCGGAGAAGTTCAGCACCGGCCGTTCACCCGGGTAGGCGAACAGCTTCTTGCGGGCGCTGGCGGTGCCGTTGTTGCCCTGCGCGATGGTGACCGTCTGGGAGAGGTTGTAGGTGCCACCGCGCATGTAGATCGTGCCGCCCGCGGCGATGCGGGTGATCGCCGATGCCAGCGTGGTCGGGCTCGACTCCGTTCCGGGTGCGCTGGCGCTACCGTTCGGCGCCACGTACAGCGTATTGCCCGGCGGAGGCGTGGACGGCGGCGGACTGGACGGCGGCGGGGTGGTCGGCGTGATGTCCCCCGTGGTGAGGTCGATGTAGTCCACGTTGGGCAGACCGGCCGACGTGGTCGGGTTGAACCGGATCGTGTTGCTGCCCGCGTTCAGGCTGACCGTCAATGTCTTGGTCGCCCAGGTGTTCCACGCACCGGTGCCCTCGAACGACGGCGTCTGCACGGTGCTGCCGTTCACCACCAGGTTGGCCGGGCGGGCGCTGCTGGTGCCGTTGGCGAACCGCACCGCCACCGTCGCCGAACCAGCTGTCGCGTTCACCGTGAACTGGGCGTAGCCGCTGGTGGAGTTCGTGCCGTTGCAGAAACCGGATCCGGAGAAGCCGGAGTGGTCGCTGTCGACCGAACCGGTACACACCGCGGGGTGAGGTCTCCGCCTCGTAGCGGGTGGTCGCCGCGGCCGCCGAGCCGGCGACCAGGACGACCGCCGTCCCCGCTACGAGGGTGATGCCGGCGGCGATGAGGGGCTTGTATCGCATCTTCATCTCCAAGGGTGTGAGCGTGTCGGGCTGTTCGCGGGATTTGGTGGCGGAACCGGGCAGCCCGAACCCGGTCCCGCCGGTCAGGGGGCTGGGGCTAGAACCGGGCGCCGACGTTGGCGCCGTTGGACGGGCGCAGGAAGGTCGAGGACGGGATGGACCCGTCGGCGTTGCGGGGCCCGGTGATGGTGCTCGGGTCGGTGCTGGCCAGCGACCAGGTGCCGCCGATGTCCCAGGAGTTGCCGCTGCCGCCGGAGTTCGACCCGTACGCGAACGCGGTGCCGTTGGCCACCGACAGGTTGCCGGTCAGCGTGCTGTCGGAGCGGTCGAAGTCGAAGCCGGTGCCGGGGTTGTCCCAGGCGGTGCAGCGTTCGATCCGGTGCTGGCCGGGGTTGTTGTTGTAGATGAACCCGGAGACCGCGTTGTCCCAGGTCATGCTGTTGCGCACGGTGTGGTTGGCGGCGACGCCGTTGCCGCCGAGCTTGAAGCCGTTGCCGTCGCCGGTGAAGTTGGGGATGTTCCACCGGTTGAACCCGTTGCCCCACGCCAGGCTGTTCTCCACCAGGATGGGCGAGGAGAACATCCACCAGTCCAGGCCGTCGTCGGAGTTGTTCCACAGCCGGGCGCCGCGCACCACGTTGCCGGTGCCCGAGCCCTCCTTGATGGCCAGGCCGTCGGCGCTCTCCCCGTTCTTGCGCGGGTCGCGGTTGCCGTACGAGTCCAGGTTGATGATCTGGTTGTTGCTGGAGGTCAGGAACAGGTGGAAGCCGGACTCGTAGTTGTCCCGGGTGACCAGCCGCTCGTAGTAGTTGTTGCTGGAGTCCAGGCCGAAGACGCCGTACGGGCCGTGGATGATCTCCAGGCCGATCAGCCGCCACCAGTCGCCCTCGATGTGGATCGCGCCGCGCTCCGGCCGGGGGATGCTGGAGTCGACCGCGCCGGGCGTGTACGGCATGTTCTCGCCGTCGATGATGACCCGCTCGTTGTCGTAGTTGCGCATCGTAATCGGCTGCGAAGACGTGCCGTTCTTGAGGATCTGGATGTTCGTGCTCGGCGCGTAGGTGCCGCCACGGACGAAGATCGTCTGGCCGGGCTGCACCAGGTCGACCGCCCGCTGGATCGTCCGCAGCGGCGCGGCGAGGCTGCCGGCGTTGCCGTCGTTGCCGTTCGTGGCCACGTACAGCGCGTTCGTCGGCTGTGGCTCGCCGCCGCCTACCTCGACGTCGATGTAGTCCACATTGGGCAGCCCGGCCGAGGCGGTCGGGTTGAGGCGGATCGTGTTGCTGCCGGCGTTTACCGGCACGGTCAGCGTCTTGGTGGACCAGGTGGACCAGGCGCCGGTGCCCTCGAAGGACGCGGTCAGCACGGTGGAGCCGTTGACGATGAGGTCGGCCGGGCGGGCCGTGCTGGCGCCGTTGGCGAACCGCACGGCCAGCGTGGCGGTACCGGCGGTGGAGGCGTTCACCGTGAACTGGGCGTACGCGCCGGCAGCGTTGTTGCCGTTGCAGAAGCCGCTGCCGGAAAAACCCGCCCAGTTGGAGTCGATGGTGCCGGTGCACACCGCCGGCGACGTTTCGGCCTCATACCGTGTGGGAGCGGCCTGCGCGGCGGAGGGTGACAGGACGACGAGCATGCTGGCCAACAAGGCGGCACACCCGATGACGGATTTTGGATGCATCGTTCACTCCGCGGATCGTGATGGTGGACGCGGGTCGAGGTGATCGCTGGTTGCCCGTCATGGGAAGGACCCCGTGTCCTTCCCATGACAGAGCGCGGGCTCGGCGGGCTACCGGTAGGTGATGTCGGCGGAGGAGTAGATGCAGTTGGTGCCGTCCGCGCCGGTGCCCACCTGGGTTGGCTCGTCACCGGTGCCGTTGGCGAAGCGGACGCCGAGGGTGGCGGTGCCGGCGGCGGAGGCGTTCACGGTGAACTGCGCGTAGCCGCTGGTGGCGTTGGGCCCGTTGCAGAATCCGCTGCCGGAGTAGCCGGACCAGTTCGAGTCGATGGTGCCGCTGCAGACCGCCGGCGAGTTCTCCGCCTCGTATCGCGTGGGCGCGGCCTGCGCGGCCGCTGGTGACAGGACGACAAGTGCACCGGCCAGCAGGCCGGCAGACGCGAACAGGGGTTTGACGCGCATGGTACGTCTCCGTGGGGATGAGACCGTCACATGACGGTGCCGGGGCACGCGAATCCGCAGCCGCGAGCCAGCGCAGGCTGCGCGAAACCCGTGCATGGGTGGGCTCGACCCGGCAGAAGGCGAGCGTTGCCAAGGCTGGCGTCGCCCGACCACGCCAGCAAGGAAAGCGCTTTCCACATGCAGAATGTCAGAGTCGATCGATGGATGCAAGGGTTTGTTTCTGACGCTTCGCGCCGCAGATCGTCCCCGAAGCGGTTCCGGCGCTCGGGCGGGATCGAAGCTTGAGTCCTGCGGCGGTCACAAGGCGGCGCAGCCGGTCGCGGACGCGTTCCAGGAGGAAAGGATCCGCAGGTTCTCGTAGGACGGCGTGCCGGGCTCGGCCGTCCAGACGACGAGTGCCTGGCGGGCGTCGGTGCTGCAGGTGAGGAGGTTCCAATCCAGGGTGAGTCGGCCGACGACCGGATGGTTCAGCGCCTTGGTGCCCGCGATGTGGGCGCCGACAGGATGGGCTGCCAACCAACGCCGGAACTCGGGACTCTTCATGGACAGTTCGCCGATGAGCAGGGCCAACTGAGGGTCGTCGGGATATTCGGCGGCGCGCCTCCGCAGGTGGGCGACGACCGTGCGGGCGGTGAGTTCCCAGTCCGCGTACAGCGATTTCATGGCGGGATCGGTGAACAGGAGGCGGGCGTAGTTACGCTTCTTTTCCGGCACCTTGGCGAAATCGGTGAGCAGGGCGGCGGCGAGCGGGTTCCACGCCAGGATGTCGGTGCTGCGGCCAACCACCATGCCGGGAACCGTGGTGAGATTGTCGAGCAGTCGACGCAGCTGCGGCTGCACCTGTTGTGCGGTGCGGCGGCGCGCTCTCCCGCCCGGGCTTCCGGCCAGCGCGAAGACGCGGTCCCGCTGGTCGTCGTCGAGGTGCAGCACACGGGCGACGGCGGCCAGGACGGCTGCGGACGGCTGGACCCGCCCCTGCTCCAGACGTGTGTAGTAGTCGGTGCTGATGGTCGCGAGCAGGGCGACCTCCTCCCGGCGCAGACCGGCCACCCGCCGGGGCCTACCGCAGTCGGGCAGGCCGACCGTTCGGGGACTGAGTTCGGCGCGCCGCGCTTTGAGGAATTCCCCCAGCTCATTGGGGTCCGCGCTGCTCGTCATGCGCATCAGTGTGGCATCGCCCGCCCGCACGAGAGAGGGAGAGTTTCCTCCCCGGACGGCCCAGCCAAGGATGAATGCTGCCGGCTGTCCCCGGGCGGGTCGACGCGGTACGCCTCCCGAACACCACCAGGTCCGTTCCTACAACGGCACCGCGCAGCCCGGCCTCAGCCTGAACATCGCGCGTTACAACCTCAGCGCCCATCACCAGCAGGCACGACCATCAATGACCCGGGCACGGTGGGACGGGCGGTCAGCGTGAGCGGCGCTTCGGGTGGGGCGGAGGCGCGGTGGAGGAGCGAATCGCCAGCGACGGCTGGAACATGATCTCCCGGTGGGTGTGGTCCGGCCGCGCCTCCTCGAGGAGTAGCTCCGCCGCTGCGCGGCCGAGCTGGTACTTGGGCTGGTTGACGGTGGTGAGTGGGGGCGCGAGGCGGCGCGCGAACGGGAGGTCGTCGTAGCCGATGACGGACATCTCCTCCGGCACCCGTACGCCGGCGGCGCAAAGCCCATCCAGCAGGCCAAGAGCGGCGGTGTCGTTGAGGCACACCACGGCGGTCGGCCGGGGATCGATGGACAGGAGCCGGTCGACGGAGGCGGCCGCCGCCGCGGCGAGTGTGGGTGGGTTGAGTGGCATGTGGATGTCCAGAAGGGCTTTGTCGGGTTCGAGGCCAGCGGCGGCCAGCACCTGACGCAGTCCGTCGCGCCGGCGCGTCACCGGACCAGGACCTCCCATGCCGCTGAGGAAGGCGATGCGGCGGTGGCCCAGAGACAGCAGATGCTCGCCGGCCAGTTGACCGCCGAGCGTGTCGTCGACAGCGACCGCGCACAGATCCAGCCGCCCCCGCGGATGGTCGATGAGGACCACGGGTGTGCCGCGGCGGCTCAGCTGGATCAGCGTCGTTGAGTCTGGGTCGATCGGGGAGATGATGATGCCCCGCACGCCCTGCTGCTGAAGCAGGTCGAGAATCTGCCGCTCTTTGGCGACCTGTAGGTCGGTGCTACCGGCAAGGACCAGGCAGCCTGCTTCGGCGAGCCGGTCCTCGATGCCGCGGTTGAGCTCCGCGTAGAAGGGGTTGGCCAGGTCAAGGGTGATGCTGCCGACGATCGGGCTGGGCACCCCGCGCAGCTGGCGGGCGGGTCCGTTGGGCACGTAGCCGACGCTGCGAATCGCCCGTTCGACACGCAGGCGGGTCTCCTGCGCCACGATCGAGGGGCGGCTCAACACATTCGCGACGGTGGAGACGGACACTCCGGCCGCGCGCGCGACGTCGCGCATGCCGCTGCGCGGCGGGCTCCCGTCCTTAGCCACCAGCGTCCTCCCAATTCCGGGCAACAGCCTACCCTTGACCGGATCCGGTCCGGGTCAGCGCTTGGGGCGCGTGCGCCCCAAGCGCTGACCGAGGCGCAGCGTCACCGCCCTTCGAGCCACTTGCAGACGTTACAAGTCGCCGCAGCATCAATCCAGACCCATCGCCGCTCGCGCCAGGCCGCGCCCGCACCGTCGACGACGGGTTCATTACGGCCGTTTTCTGGATGAAAAGGAAACCCTGGCTCGGTGGATTGCGCCATGGCGAGTCGGCGGCATATCGTGCGTTCATCATCCTGATTACAAACGTAACAATGCCGATGTCGCATGCCGCACCATGGTTGCGGCGCCGTCAGCCACGCGGTCGGCCACCCTGCGTCTTCAACGAAAGGCCCGGAAGTGAACGTTCACATCACTGAGGTAGGGGCCCAGATCCGGTCACTGGGTCCCGTCTTGCCCGGAGGTCGTGCGCTCCTTCGACCGTTGTCGTTCGGCGCCGCACGGCTGGATCCCGGGTCCTTGCTCGGCCGCTGGCAGGAACGCAATGCCGCGGCGACGATCCCGCACTGCGTGGACCAGGTGGAGCGCAGCGGTGCTGTGGAGAACTTCCGGCGTCTTGCCCGGGCCGGATCGGACGGCCCGCAGGGGCCGTTCAAGGGCCCGTGGTTCGCGGACTCCGACCTCTACAAGACGTTGGAGGCCATTGGCTGGGAGGCGGGGCGCAGCGGCACCGACCGGTGGGCGGGGTTGCTGTCCGAGGTGGCCGACCTGCTCGAGCGGGTGCAGGACCCGGACGGTTACCTGAACACCTTCGTACAGGGCACGCCGGGCGAGGAGCCGTTTCGCCACCCGGAGCGCACCCATGAGCTCTACTGCGCTGGACACCTGTTGCAGGCCGCCGTGGCGCTGCACCGCGGCGGCGGGGACGAGCGTTTCCTCGCGGTGGCGCGGCGGTTCGCCAACCACGTCGTGCGCTCATTCGGCGAACAGGGCCGGCCGGTCATCGACGGTCATCCCGAGGTGGAGACCGCGCTGGTCGAGCTCTACCGCGAGACCGGGGACGTGTCGTACCTGCGCGCGGCCGAGCTTCAGGTCGAGCGGCGCGGGCATCGCACGCTGGAGGCCGGCGGCTACGGGTCGACGTACTACCAGGACCACCTGCCGGTGCGGACGGCGACCGAGGCGGCCGGGCATGCGGTGCGCCAGCTCTACCTGGCGGCGGGCGTCACGGACCTGTATCTGGAAAACGGTGACCAGACGCTGTTGCAGGCGATGGAGCAGCTGTGGGACAGCGCCTTCGGCACCAAAATGTACCTCACTGGCGGGCACGGCTCCCGGCACCGCGACGAGGCGTACGGCGACCCGTACGAGCTGCCCCCGGACCGGGCCTATTCGGAGACCTGCGCGTCGATCGCCGCCCTGCAGTGGTGCTGGCGGATGCTGCTGGCGACCGGACAGGCACGCTACGCGGAGGAGATGGAACGCGCGCTGGTCAACGCGATCGCGGCGTCGACGGCACACACCGGCACCGCGTTCTTCTACTCCAACCCGCTGCAGTTGCGTACCGGCCACGACGGCTCCACCGAGGACGCGCCGAGCGAGCGCCTGTCCTGGTACGGCTGTGCCTGCTGCCCGCCGAACCTGGCCCGGCTGTTCGCGTCGCTGCACGGCTACGCGGCGACGTCCGACGCGTCCGGGCTTCAGCTGCACCTGCTGACCGCGGGCACGTTCGCGACGTCCGCGCTGACCGCCGTGGTGCGGACCGGCTACCCGTGGGACGGCGACGTGATGGTGACGGTCAGCGGACGCGGCGAGTTGGCCGTCCGCGTTCCCGCCTGGGCCGCGGGTGCCACCGTCACGGTGATCGGCGCGCGGGTGCTGTCCGGTCCGACGCCGGGCCAGTACCTGCGGGTGGCGTGCGAAGACGGTGGCACGGTGCGGCTCACGCTGCCGATGACGCCGCGGCTGGTGCGCGCCGACGAGCGTGTCGACGCGGTCCGCGGGTGCGTGGCGGTGCTGCGCGGACCGCTCGTCTACTGCGTCGAGCAGGCGGACCTGCCCGTCGGCGTCCTGGTCGAGCAGTTGCGCCTCGACCCGTCGGCGGACATCACCGAAGAACGTGTGCCCGACGACATCGTGCCTGTGCGACTGCGGCTATCCGGCGTAGTCAAGCGGCTGGAAGAGGCGCTCTACCCGCCCTACGAGGCGGCTGCCGGGTCCAGTGCCGAGATCACCTTCACCGCCATCCCGTACCACGCCTGGGCGAACCGGGGACCCGGCGCCATGCGCGTCTGGCTCCCACTCGCCTGAACATCCACCACTCTCCCCATAGAGGCACCAAACGCCAGCCCGCGCCGGTGCGGGCAGAAAGCGAAGTCGACATGCGAACAACCAGGCTCGCAACAACAGCAGCAGCAGCCGCGGTCGCCGCCGTCCTGGTCGTCTCCGGGTGCGGCAGTGACGGCGGAGGTGATGCGTCGGCGGCGGACGACAAGCCGACCGGCAGCGCCACCATGTGGGTGCGCGACAGCGCGAAGGGATTCATCAACCTTCTCGCCGACCAGTACAACAAAACCCATGACGGCAAGGTGAACGTCACGGTCGTGCCGTCCGCGAACTTCGTACAGAAGTTCGGCACGGCCGCCGCCTCCGGCTCTGGCCCGGACATCGCCTCGATCGACCTGGTGTACCTGCCGTACTTCGCCTCCAAGGGTGTGCTGGACGACCTCACCCCCGTGCTGGACTCCCTGTCCTGGAAGGACGGACTCAGCCCCGCCCACAAGAAGCTGGCGCTCTACAACGGCAAGACCTACGCCCTGCCGTTCACCGCCGAGGCGTCGGTCACCTTCTACAACAAGGACCTGTTCAAGAAGGCCGGCCTCGACCCGGACAAGCCGCCGGCGAACTACGAGCAGATGCTGTCCGCCGCCCGGGCGATCCGCAAGCTCGGCAGCGACCACTACGGGTTCACCATGGCCGGCCAATGCGGCGGCTGCAACGTCTTCGAGTTCGCCCCGCACGTGTGGGCCAGCGGCGGGCAGATCCTCTCCGACGACGGCAAGACCGTGCGTTTCGACACGGCTGAGGTGACCGACGCCCTCGCCTTCTACCGCCAGATGTGGACCGAAGGGCTCATGCCGCCGTCGGCGAAGACGGACGGCGGCAGCGTGCAGCCGGCCTCCTTCCAGAGCGGGAAGGTGGGCATGGTGAACCTGGGCGCCTTCTTCGTGCAGGCGCTGGTGGCGGACAAGAAGTTCGACTTCGGCGCCGCACCGATCGTGGGCAAGACCGGCGGCACCGCCTCGTTCGCCGGCGGCGACGAGATCACCGTCACCAAGAGCGCCAAGAACAAGGCGGTGGCGTACGACTTCGTCAAATGGGCGACCAGCGAACAGGCACAGACGATCCTGGCCAAGAACTCCATCGTCCCGGTCCGCACCGACCTGGTCGACAAGATCTACGCGCCGCTGGACCCGCGCTACAAGGTCCTGGGCGAGGCCATGTCCAGCGGGCAGACCCCGTACAGCGTGGTCGAGAACGCGATCATCAACGACAACAACGGCCCGTGGGCCCGGATGGTCAACGACGGGATATTCGGCACCGGCGACATCCACGCGGCGCAGGCCGCGGCGCAGAAGGCCGCGCAGCAGATCATCGACCAGGGCTGAGCGCGAATGCCCGCCGCGTCGTACACGGCCGCGGCGGGCCATCGCCCTGCCCGCCAAGGAGGGCCGCATGACCAAAACCACCAGCGCGGCCGTGACGCCGAGCCCACCGGCGCTCGCCGCGCCGCCGCGACCCCGCGGGCCCGGACTGTCGTTGCGACGGCGCCGCCAGTTGATGGGCGTGGCGATGGTGTCACCCGCTCTGGCCGTCGTCACCGTCTTCTTCCTCGTCCCGCTCGTCATGACGTTCTGGATGTCCCTGAACGACTGGCCCCTGCTCGGCGAGCACCGCTACGTCGGGCTCGCCAACTACCGCCGAGCCATGCACGACGTCGAGTGGCTGCACGCGATCCGCTTCACCCTCGGATACACCGCGCTCATCACACCCATCCTGCTGCTCGCGGGCCTTGGACTGGCTTTGCTGGTACACCGCCGGGGCCGGGCCGCGCGGACCTTCCAGACCATCTTCTTCCTGCCCGTGGTCATCGGCTTCGCCGCCGCGGCGTTCCTGTGGCTCTACCTCGCGCAGCCAGGGCTGGGCCCGCTGTCGGACCTGGCCGTACGGCTCGGACTGGGCAACCAGGACACCAACTGGTTCGCCACCGCCACCAGCGGCCTGCTCGTGGTCACCGCCATGGTGGTATGGAAAGTCACCGGCATGCAGATGCTCCTGCTGCTGTCCGGCCTGCAATCCATCCCCGGCGAACTCGTGGAAGCGGCCCGCGTCGACGGCGCCGGCCGGTGGAAGACCTTCATCCACATCACACTGCCGCTGCTGCGGCCCACCCTGGCCCTGGTGCTGGTCTTCTCGGTCGCCGGCTCCCTGCTGGCCTTCGACCAGTTCTACATCATGACCGCCGGCGGGCCAGCCAACGGCACCATCACCGCCGTCTACCAGATCTACCGCACGTCCTTCATCAACTTCGAGCTCGGCTACGGCGCCGCGCTGTCGGCCATGCTCATGGTGGCACTGGCCGCGGTCAGCGCCGCGCAGATGCTCCTGCTGCGGAACACGGACAACTCATGAGAACCATCACCGACATCCGCCGGACACTGCCACGGGCCGCCCGGTGGACCGCGTGCCTGTGCGTCTGCGTCATCGTGCTCTACCCGCTGTACACAATGGTCTCCCAATCCCTGAAGAAACCCAGCGAGGCCACCGAAAACCCGCCCACCCTCTACCCCCACGGGATCTCCACGGACAACTACCGGGCACTCGGGCACACCGGCCAGGTCGGCGTCTGGCAACACGTCGGCAACAGCCTCATGGTCGCCGCCGGCGCGACCCTGCTCACCGTCGTGCTCGCCACGCTGGCCGGCTACGGCTTCGCACGACTGCGATTCCGCGGCAGCGGCGTCCTGTTCTTCCTCATCCTGGCCACGTTCATGATCCCGTTCCAAGCCATCATCACACCGCTGTTCTCGATCCTGCACAGCATGGGACTGAGCAACTCCCTGCCAGGCCTGACACTCGTCTACACCACATTCCAACTGCCGTTCGGCATCTTCCTCATGCGCAACAGCTTCGCCGCCCTACCGGCCAGCATCGAAGAAGCCGCCCTCATCGACGGCTGCGGCCTCATCAGGGCAATGACCCGCGTGCTGCTGCCGGTCGCGATCCCCGGCCTCATCAGCACCGCACTGTTCACGTTCTTCGCCTGCTGGAACGAGTTCTTCGCGGCCCTGATCCTCGTCACCGACGAGGCCAAGTTCACCCTGCCCGTGACGCTGACCGTCCTGGCCTCCAACCAGCTCGGCACGCTGAACTGGGGCATCATGCAGGCCGGCGTCGCGGTCACCGCGATCCCCTGCATCGTGCTGTACCTGCTGCTACAGCGCTACTACGTCGCCGGCCTGATCGCCGGCGCCATCAAATAGGGCGCGCCACAAGCGGGGCCGGGCGCGGTGAGCGCCCGGCCCGACTCTGTTCAACTGGCGGTGCAGGAGAGGGTGGGTGCGCCGTTGCTGCCGTTCCATGAGCCGAGGAAGCCGAAGTTGGTGCTGCCTCCGGCGCCCAGGCTGCCGTTGTAGCTCACGTTCCGGGCGGTCGCGGTCGAACCGCTGGTGGTCACCGTCGCGTTCCAGGCCTGGGTGACCGCCTGGCCGTTGGGGAACGTGAGCGTGACCGTCCAGCCGCTGATCGCATTGCCACCGGCGGTGACCCGCACGTCGCCCTGGAAGCCGCCCGGCCACTGACCCATCACCGAGTACACAGCCGTACATGCCCGGGAGCCCGGCGGCGGCGTGGTGACCGGAGGAGTCGAGACGGGTGGCGTGGTGACCGGCGTGGTCGGCGTACCGCCGAAGATGGTCGCCTCGCGAGCGGTGGCCTTGATGCCGTTCGTGCCGTTGAAGATGCGCTCGCCCCACGTGGTCAGCCGGGCCGGGTCGAAGTTCGTCGCCATGTCGAGGATCGGGTCGCTGTTGCCGCTCCACGACCAGCCGAGGTAGCCGATACCACGCGCCTGCGCCTCGGCCAGGATCGTGTCGTGGTCCACCTCACCGGAGTTGAACCGCCACCCGAACTCCCCGACCACGAGCGGCCAACCGTTCGTCTGGAAACGGTTGAGGTAGTCGGTGATGCTCGCGGCGGTGTTGAACACCGCGTACATGTGGATGGACAGCACGGTGTTGCGCTGACTGTCCGCGTTCAGGATCGTCTGCGCGTTGTCCCGCATCACGTACTGCCAGTCCTGGCCCCAGTTGGGCCCGTCGACCATCAGCAGGTGCTCGAAGCCGTTCGTGCGCATCTTCTGGATCGCGGCGGTGGTCGCGGCGGTCCACTGTGCGGCGTTGGTGTTGCCGATCGGCTCGTTGCCGATGTTGATGACGACGTAGTTCTCCTGGCCGACGAGCGCGCTCTTCTGGCTGATCCAGTAGTTGACCGCCTCGTCGAGGCTGGCGGCCGCGCCCTCCTCGCCGTACCCGGTGGTGTCGTGCACCTCCAGGACGCAGATCATCCGGTTCTGCTTGCACAGCGTGATCACGTTGGCGACATCGGTGGACGGACCCCAACGCTTGCCGCTGCCCAGCACAACGCGCACCGTGTTGGCGCCGAGCGCCTTGATGTTCGCGAACGAGCTGGTCTGGCCGGTGAACCAGACGTGCGGGTGGTTGACCCCCCGCATGATGAACCGCTGTCCGTTCGCCTCGACGATGTTCGTGCCGCTGACGTGCAGGCCCACGGCCGCGTCCGCCGGCCGCACGAACAACAAGATGGATGCCGCGGCGGCCACCAGGGCGACGCCGAGCACGGTGAGCTGTCTTCTCATGACCTACCTCAATGGGAGGCCCCGGAGCCCGGGGCGAGAGTCGCGCCTGCCCGCACGGGCCTCAGGCCACGCGCGACGCGATTGTGACGCTTGTAAGTGACAGTTACGACGCCGGCTCAGCGCACGATGTGATGTCCACAAAACTACTTCGTAACCAGAGGTCAGCGCAATGGGTCGACGTCGATGCGTTGCGCGCGCGACAGGTTCGATCAGAGCTGACGAGGGAGGTGCCAGCGGCGAGGACGTGGCCGCACAGTGGAGAGAACCGGCACCAGCTCGTTCGCCGCTCCTGGGGTATCCGACGCCAAGCCATGACGGATTCGATCCGCAGGCCGCGCGGCTTTCGCCGGACTGCGGTCAGTCGGACTGAACGCGCGCCGGTGTTGCGCCGTCACGCGTCTTCCGCGATCGCGCCGGACAGGGGTGGTGGGTTGTGGTGGTGCCCGATTCGAGGACGGTCAGGTCGCCGTCGGGCCACTCGATGCGTGCGCTCGTGCCGGTCGGGACGGTGGTCTGCACCTCGATGCTCGACGCACGTAGTTCCCAACGGATGGCGATGCGTCCGTACGGTGATTCGTGCTGGGCGCTGGCCCAGGTGAGGCCGCCGCCTGGTCGTGGGCGGAAGACGATGTCCCGGTAGCCCGGCGTTTCAGCGCTCAGTCCCGCGATGGTGGTGTGCAGCCATTCGGCGATCGTGCCGAGGGCGTAATGGTTGAACGAGGTCATGCCGCCCGGGTTGACGGTGCCGTCGGGCAGCATGCTGTCCCAGCGTTCCCAGATGGTGGTGGCGTCGTGTTCGAGCGCGTACAGCCACGAGGGGCAGTCGTGTTGGAGGAGCATCTCGTAGGCGACGTCGACGTGGTCGGTGGCGGACAGCGCCGGCGCCACCAGGGGTGTACCGATGAACCCGGTCTGGATGGTGTACCCACCGGCGGCGACCAGCTCGGCCAGCCGTTGGCCCGCCTTGGCCCGGCTGGCCGGGTCCGGCAGTAGGTCGAACGCGATCGCGATCGCGTACGCGGTCTGCGTGTCGCTGGTGAGCAGGCCATCCGGCCGCGCGTACGTTTCGGTGAACGCCTGCCGGACCCGTGTGGCGAGCCCCTCGTAGTGGCGCCGGTCCTCGTCGTTTCCCAGCACGCCGGCCATCCGCGCGACGTGGTGCGCGGACCAGGCGTAGTAGGCGGTGGCGATGAGGTACCGGTCGGTGCGGCCGGCGCCGGGGTCCTCCGGCGGTGCGGCCGGGTCGAGCCAGTCGCCGAGCTGGAACCCGTGGTTCCACAGTCCGGACGGCTCGGCGATCCGGGTGATGAGATCCACCCAGCGGCGTGCGCTGTCGTACTGGGCGGCCAGCAGCCCGGCGTCGGCTGAGGCGTGATAGAGCGCCCAGGGCGTCAGCGCGGCGACGTCTCCCCAGCCGGCACCCGGTCGCGGCGGTGTCCACTCTGGACCGCCGGGGATGGTTGGCACGTACCAGGGCACGGTGCCGTCGTCGAGCTGCTCGGCGGCGACGTCGCGCAGCCACGAGGCGAGCATGCCGTGGCAGTCGTACAGGAACGCGGCGGTCGGTGCGAAGACCTGGATGTCGCCGGTCCAGCCGAGCCGCTCGTCGCGCTGTGGGCAGTCGGTGGGAATGTCGACGAAGTTGCCGCGCAGGCTCCACACCACGTTGTGGTGCAGCTGGTTCAACAGTTCGTTGGAGCAGGCGAACCAGCCGGTGCGGGCCATGTCGGTGTGGTAGACGCGGGCGACGATGTCGCCGTTGGGGTCGCCGCCGCGCCAGCCGCTGATTTCGGCGTACCGGAAGCCGTGGATGGTGAACCGGGGTTCCCACGTGTCGGGCCCGTCGCCGCGCAGCACGTAGCGGTCGGTGGACCGGGCGCCGCGCAGCGGGCGTACGTACAGCTGCCCGTCCTGCAGCACCTCCGCGTGCCGGATGACGACCGTGTGTCCCGCGGGCCCGCTCACACGGAGGCGGACCCGGCCCACGAGGTTCTGCCCGAAGTCGACCAGCAGCCGGTCGCCGGGCAGCGCGGTGACCTGCACCGGGGAGAGCTCGTCGACGCAGCGCACCGGCGGGCCGGTGGGCGCCACCAGCGTCGCCGGATCCCGCGTGACCATGTCGACCGGCGACCAACCGCTGTCGTCGAACCCTGGACGTGACCAGGCCGGCACCTCGTCGCGCGCGTCGTAGGTTTCGCCGTCGAGCAGGCTCGACGACAGGATGGGCCCGTGGGCGGCCCGCCACGAGGCGTCGGTGCCGACCGTGGCGCTCGTTCCGTCGCGGTAGACGATCTCGAGTTGTGCGAGCAGGGCGAGCCGGTCGCCGTAGAGGTTGGCGTGCCCGCCGTCGGCGAAGCCCAAGCGGCCGCGGTACCAGCCGTCGGCCAGCCAGGCGCCGATCGCGTTGGCGCCGGCGCGCAGGTGCGCGGTGACATCGTGCGTCTGGTAGCGCAGCCGGTGGTGGTAGCTGGTCCAGCCGGGGGCGAGCGCGTGGTCGCCGACCCGGTGGCCGTTGATCTCGATCTGGTACAACCCGTGGGCGGTGACGTAGAGCCGCGCGCGTGCAACTTCGCCGCCGACGTCGAACGCCTTGCGCAGCAACGGTGGGCGCCGCTCGCCGTCGGATGGCTCGGGCCACGCCGGCGTGATCGCCTGCGCCGTCCAGTCGGCCGGGGCGAGCAGCCCGGTCTCCACTCGCAGCAGCGGGCTCCATGCGCTGGCTTCGCCGTCGGCGCCGCGGACCCGGACGCGGATGTCAACACGTTCCCGCGACCGCAGCGGCTCGAACGGCCACGCGACGAGCACGGACTCGCGGGAGGTCACCCACGCTGGACGTACCACCTCGCCGGCCCTGATCACCTCGATCTGGTACGCGTGCTGCGTCCAGCCGGCCGGTGCCGACGTCTTCCAGGAGATCCGGGGCGTCGCTTCGCCGATGCCCAACGGTTCCCGGTGATGTTCCGCGGTCGGCGCGGCTACCGAAGGCCGGTGGCTCATCCCTTCACCGATCCGGCGGTCAGGCCCTTGATGATGCGCTGGTTGATGATCAGGTATAGCACGAGCGTGCCGAGAACGTTGATGCTGATCGCCGCGAACAGCTGCCCGAGGGCAGTCTCGCCGTACTGGCCGGTGAAGTTGAGCAGCCCGACCTGGATCGTGCGCAGGTTGTCGTAGGTGGTGAAGGTCAGCGCGATGAGCAGGTCGTTCCAGATGAAGAAGAACTGCACCAGCGCGAGGGAGTTGGTCATAGGGTTCAGCCCTTGGTGAGGTCGCGTCGTCCAGCGCGACGTTGGCCAGACCGTTCTGCGGTGCGACCCTCAGCGCAGGGGCAGCACGGCCCGCGCCAGGACCCAACTCGTGTGCTTCGTCGCCTCGAACTTGATCCGTTCCTTGTCAACGGGCGGGCTTCCTGGCGTCTCCTCGCAGGAATGCCAGGGTTCGCAGCCGGGCGGCAGGATGAAGCCCTGGAAATCCTGCGCTACGCCGAACTGGGTGACCCAGTTGTAGTTGTAGGCGAGGCACTGGAACCACAGCTCGAACAGGTTCGAGTCGTCCTCGTACTGTCGCCATTCGGTGCAGTACGGCTGGATCTTGGTGATCACCGTGGTGTTGGCGCCGACCAGCACCTGTCGCAGACCGCCGTCGCCGAGCCGGGTGTGCAACCGGGCCGTCATGGCGATCGGCCCGACCACGTTCACGGCCAGCCCGAGCAGGTCGACGGTGTGCTTGGCGTCGCCGGGCGGGGCCGTGGTGGATTGTGGCGGCCCGACCTGGGCCGCCTGCAGGTGTGCGTCGATCAACGCGGCGCACGCGGTGGCGTCCCGGGCCCACGCCTGCGCCGCCGGCGGCGCGAGCCGCTCGAGATCGGCGAGCTCGACCACGTGCCGCGTGGCGCAGGCGCGTACACCTGCGATGGGCACCCGCTCCAGGTGGGTCAGGACGTCGATGCGGATGCCCGCCACCGCGGTCACCACCTGCCGGACCACCTGCTCCGGCTGGCCACCGCCGGCCAGGGTGCTGTAGATCTGGGTGATCGGGCTGAGCAGCGAACCGATGTTCGCCTGCGCCGGCCGCGCGCCGCCGGGCACGGTGACCACCACCGCCACCAACGCCGCGACCGCGCTCCGCACGAGGGTACGTCTCACAGTGTTCCTCTCATCACCGACAGCTCATAGGTGGGCGCGGATACATCAGACCTGCCGGCGACCCGCCAATCAAGCATTCGATCTCGACGTCCCGATGGACGGGAAAGCGGTTTCCTAAGGTATGCGCCGGCGGCGGGCAACCTTTTTCGGCCGTCCGGCCACTTATCCACAGGGCCCGCTTGCCCGGGGGTCGTCGGGCTCTTATCGTCGTTGAGTCGATCTTGAGGGTTGCTTGGATGGAAGGCGATGCCGTTGCGTGACGCTGCCTTCCACGCGTTTTTCGAAGAGCACTACGCCGAGCTGTCCCGGCTCGCCTACCTGATGACCGGCGAGACGGCGGTCGCCGATGATCTGGCCGCGGACGCGCTGACCGAGGTCTGGCAGCACTGGGAGCGGGTGACCGCGACGCGGGATCCGGCCGCGTACGCCCGGGGAATCGTGGCGAACCTGACCCGCAACTGGGTCCGCCGGCAGGGCCGTGCCCGCCGTTACCTGCGGCTGCTCGACCTTCCCGGCCGCGACCAGCAACGCGCGCAGCCGGACGTGCCGGCCGTGCTGGACGTACGTAGCGCGTTGCGCCGGATGCCGCACCGGCGCCGGGCGTGCCTGGTGCTGCGATACGCGTTCGATCTGTCCGAGCGGGAGGTCGCGGAAATTCTGGACATCTCGGTCGGTGCGGTGAAGAGCCAGACCTCGCGGGGTGCCCGCCAGCTAGCCGAGATGCTCCAGGACGTGCGGTTGGCGGACCATCTAGACGGTTGGGAGGTGGCGCGGTGACCGGTCACCGGCAGCCGTCCGAGGATCTCCTGCGCGCCAGGCTGCGCCGAGCGGCGGCGGAGCACCAGCCCGACCGGACGGCCGTGTTGAACCGGATCGCGGCCAACCGCGGGTCCCGTGCCGCGGCCCGGGGGCAGCTGGTGCGCCTGGCCGGGTCGGCGCTCGCCGTCGCCACGGTCCTCGGCCTCGGCGGAGTCGCCAGCTGGGCCGTTGCCACCCACGACACGCCGGATAACACGCCGGCGGCCCCGCCGATGACCACGCCGGCCGCAAGCGGCTCGGCCAGGCCCGGCCCATCGGCGTCGCCCACCGACCGGCCGACCAGCCGGGCAGCCACTCCGCTACAGCCCTCCGCCTCGCCCTCGCGTTCGAGGCCGGAGGTCCGCGGTCATCCCGGCGACACCCAGGTGGAGAAGGGAAGCCTCTGGTCGGACGGCTCGATCGACGCGGCCGGCGCCGGCGTCTCGGAGAGCACCGTGACCCTCAAGGCCCGTGCCGACCTCGCCGAGCTCGACCTGACGATCCGGGTGGTGCTGACCCCCGGCCTCGCCGACCAGGGCGCCACCAACGACGCCGCGACAGATGCGATCACCGCGACGGTGGAGCGCCGCTCCGGCGCGCTGCTGTACCACTTCGTGCTGCGCGAGGGCGCCACGTTGCCGGCCGGGACCTATCACTTCACCGCCCGGTACGCCCACGACGGCAGCACGCGCGACGCCGACGACGACACGTACGAGGCGTTCGCGGCCGATGCCGACCGTAAGCGGCCGCACATCTACGGCAACTTCCACGCCACCACGCGGTGACCTGTGACGGGCGTCACATCTCTTCGCCGGCAACCTTCCGCCGAGCCGCGACCACTACAAGCGACTCGCCCGCGTAACGGAAGGAAGCCATGAAAGGCGCCCACGAACGTCCCAAGCTGACCAAGAACCGGCAGCGGAAGGCCGTCCTCGCCGCGGCGGCGGCGGCACTGGTGGCCGGGTTCGGCAGCCTGGCGGCGGTGTCCTTCGCGGACACGGACACAGCGCCCGCCGCCGGGTTCACCGACAACTTCGAGGACGGCGACACCGCCGGCTGGAGCAAGTCGGGCGGGACTTGGAACGTGGTCACCGACGGCAGCAAAGTGCTGCGGCAGTCGAACGCCACGAGCGACAACGCACGCCTCTTCGCCGGGGACGACGGTTGGACCGACTACACCGTGCGGTCCAGGGTCAAGCCACTGGCACTCGGCTCCGGCGGGTACGTCGCCCTGCTCGCCCGCGCGACCAGCGCCACGACCTTCTACCGGCTGGCCCTGTTTCCGGGCAACCTGGTGCAGTTGCAGGCGGTGAACAGCGGAGCGGTGACAGTGCTCGGCAGCGCATCCCGGACGATGCCGGCCGGTACGTGGTACACGCTCGCGCTCACCGTCAGCGGTGGCACGATCAGCGGCTCGGTGGACGGCGTCACGGTCGCCACGGCGAAGAACACCATGCGTGCCGCGGGTCGTATCGGCGTGCAGACCGGCCGCTCCACCGCGAGCTTCGACGACGTTACGGTCACAGTGGGCAGCGCCACCCCGACGTCCGCGGCGCCCACCGTGCCGCCGGCGCCGTCGCCCTCCGTGACCAGCACGACATCCCCATCGGGTGCGCCGTCACCGGCGCCGACGAGCAAGCCGCCCGCGACCAGCGGCGCACTCTACGTGTCGCCGGGCGGCAGCGACAGCGCGGCCGGGACGCAGTCGGCGCCGACGACGCTCACCTCGGCGATCACCCGCGTCGCCGCCGGCGGAACCATCTACCTGCGTGGCGGCACGTACAAGCTTTCTCGGACGGTCACCGTCGCGGCGGGCAACAACGGCACGTCGAGCGCGCGCAAGACACTCTCCGCCTACCCCGGTGAGACCCCGGTGCTGAACTTCGCGGCGCAGACCGAAGACCCGGCCAACCGCGGGCTCGCCGTGAACGGCTCGTTCTGGCACATCTACGGCATCGTGGTCGAGCGGGCCGGCGACAACGGCATCTTCGTCGGCGGCAGCAACAACATCTTCGAACGCACCGTCACGCGCTTCAACCGCGACTCGGGGCTGCAGATCTCGCGGATCACGTCCGACACCCCACGCGCCCAATGGCCGGCCAACAACCTCGTCCTGAGCGCCGAGTCGCACGACAACGCCGACTCCGACGGCGAGGACGCCGACGGCTTCGCCGCGAAACTCACCGTCGGCCCCGGAAACGTCTTCCGCTACGCCGTGGCGCACCACAACATCGACGACGGCTGGGACCTGTTCGCCAAGCCCGACACCGGCCCGATCGGCGTGGTGACCATCGAAGACTCGCTGGCCTACGACAACGGCACCCTCAGCGACGGCACGGTGAACGCGGCCGGTGACCGCAACGGCTACAAGCTCGGCGGCTCGGACATCCCCGTCGACCACATCGTGCGGCGCAGCATCGCGTACCGCAACGGCAAGCACGGCTTCACGTTCAACAGCAACCCGGGGTCGATGTCGATATCGAACAACCTGAGCGTCGACAACGCCCAGCGCAACTATTCGTTCGACGCTGGCACCTCGGTTTTCCGCGGCAACACGTCGTGCCGCGGTCGCAGCGGCACAAACGACCGCATCGTCGGCGACGCCGACAGCTCCAACCAGTTCTGGTCCGGCTCGAACGGATCCCGGTGCTCCGCATTCGCCGGCGCCATGGACTGGTCGCTCGCCGCGAACGGCCGACTTGTCGTTACCTTCGGCGGAAAACCGACAACGCTGTAGCAGCCGGCCTCGGCCGGCCGGTCTGGCTCAAGCCGGATCGGCCGGCCGGACGAGGGTTCCTCGATGCCAACGGCATGGGGGACGCGGCGCCCAGTCGATCGGTGCTTCGAACTCATCGACCCGCGCGGACTCGGTCAGGCTCCAGCCAGCGGCGGCGGATTCCGTATCACCGGTCCCCGCACCGGCGGCTGGGTCCTCGGTCACGGCAACGGCGGCACAGACGGCTGCATCCCCAACGACGGCCGCCTGTACAACTGCTGACCAGAGAAACATCCCGGTGGGCGCGTCCCGAGGTTCGAAGGGGCGGGCCCAGCCTGCGACCGTTGTCCGACCTGCTGTCCGGCCGGGTTTGAGGTGTACTGTCGGCGCTCACGTAATTCCCCACCTGTAGTGGTCTGACGCTCACGTAATTCGGTTCTGGCACAGCAAACGTGGGCGCGGTCTGGTTAGTGGGGTTCGAGGATTCGGAGGCGGAGGAGGTCGAATTTGGCGCGGCCGTACATCGATCTCTTGATCGTCTTGATGCGGTTAACGGCGCCTTCGACAGCACCGGAACTGTAGGGCAGGGTGAGGCCGGCGGTGACGGCGTTCAGGTCGCGTTGCAGGCCCTTGATGAAGGTGTGCAGGCTGGGCAGGTCGTCGGCCTGCACGTCCGTGATCCATTGTGGAAGGTCGGCGCCGCCGAGAGTGCGAATCATACGGGCGAAGCGGCTGACGTGTTCGCGCACGGCCGCGAGTATGGTGCTGCGGGAGCAGATCGCGGCGAGGTGGGCGTGGTCGTCGGGGTTGAGCTTGGCCGGGTCCATCATGATCCATTTGGTGACCTGGCGGGGTTTGGGTGGTGCCGGCGGCTTGAGTGGCTTCTCAGGGCGGGATGGGCGTAGGTAGCGGCGCAGGGTTTGGACGCTGCCGCGGTATCCGCGCTGGCGGATCTCTTCCAGCAGAGCGGCGGTATCGGTGTGACCGTTTCGGTGGCGCTGTTGCAGGTAGGGCTTGAACGGGTCCAGGACGCTGTCGCGGCGGGTCCCGGCGAGCGGGTCCTCGACGCAGGCGGCGTTGGCGAACCGGCGGACGGTCTGGATGTCCAGGCCGAGCCGGCGGCTGACCTCGGCGCGTGAGCAACCGTCGGCCAGCAGCTGCTGGACCGCCGCGTAGCGTTCGCGGGTGCGGGTGACCAGCCGAATCTCGGTATCCGGTTCCGGCGTGGCCGGCGCCACGGGCGCGGTGGGTGGCGGGTCGGGTGCGGTGAGGTGTCGACGGTGCGCGATGACGGTGTTCAGGACGGCTTCGCCCAGATTCATCCAGAGGTGGAACCGGTCGGCTACCTGGATCGCGTCCGGCGCCCCGATCCGGACGCCGTCGGCGTATGCGCCGGCGCGCCCACAGGCACACGACCTGTGCGCCGGGATGCTCACGCAGCCACGCGGCGAGAGTGTCCGCGGTGCGGTCCGGCAACACATCGACCGGCTGGTGGGTGTCCATGTCCACCAGCACGGTGGCGTAGACCTGACCACGGCGCAGGGCGAAGTCGTCCACCCCGAGCACCCGCGGCGCCGAGGACGGCGACGGCGGTGGGGTGGCCCGCAGCAGCCGCAGCAGGGTGCTGCGGCTGGCCGGGACCGCGAACTTGGCCGCGAGTCTGGCCCCGGCACGACCGGCCAGCGCGACACTGATGTGTCGCAGCATCGCCCGTAGCGGTGAGCTTCGCCGGCCACGCGGCACGGTCAGCTCGGGCACCTGTTCGGCGAAAGTCCGCTTCGAACAGGCCGCGTTCAGGCAGTTGAACCGCCGTACCAGCAACAAGATCCACACCGGTGTGGCCCCCAGTGGAGTGTCCGCCAGCCGCCGCCGGTACCGCTCACGAACTGACCTCGAGACCACTTGGCAGGCGGGGCAGACCGCTTCGTCGGTGTCGACCTTGGCGTGGATATGAACCGCGTCGGGCCACTCCTCGACCCGTTCGACGCGGACCTGGCGCAGGTGACGCGGCAACACACCGACCGGCTGCTGATCTTGCACCGCGACATAATCCCGATCGACAGCCTCGGCGTAAAGCATTGCTGCTCAACGCATCTAAGCGGGCAGCCGCCACTTAGCTTGTTCTTTAACCTTCGAGGCCGTCGTTGGTTGATCCTGTCCCTTGTGGACTTCGGCGTGTCGGTGCTCGACGTGGAACGGCCACCGTCCGATGATCTTTCGGTTCCCTGCAAGGAC
>Ga0081539_10001964_pt1 | contig 31310 bp, 38 predicted proteins | sample TabmetS4T2R2_FD_71023 | JGI IMG/M metagenome (GOLD analysis project Ga0081539, IMG submission 71023) | Tabebuia heterophylla rhizosphere microbial communities from the University of Puerto Rico - S4T2R2 | ecosystem: Host-associated > Plants > Roots > Rhizosphere ... | reverse complement strand
ATGATGGAAGTGAACGCGCAAAGGAAGCCTTATTTGTTGCAACCTATTTGGCTGAAATGTGGAAAACCGAATTGATCGTGTTCACAGCTCTGGACGGGGCGAGGATCAAGCCGGAAGTTCAGGATTACGTAAAACGTTATCTTGAAATTCATGAGGTAGAGGCTGACTATATCCTGAGCGATCAAAGCTCGAAAGCCTATCTCAAACGCACGATTGATGAGCGGCAGGCTGATCTGGTCTTAATGGGTACCTATGGCAGGTCTGCCATTCGAGAAGTGGTCGCAGGCGGAACATTGGACTATATATTGAGGGAATCAAACGTCCCAACGTTTATCTGCCGCTAGTTATGCTCAAGCCGCCGTCTCGGTGGCATAAGGAGTATATTTAGAATTTGATATACTTGCCTCATCTCAATGGAAGGAGCAAATTTATGACCATCTCTGCCCCGCGCTGGGATCTGACAAACGTCTATCCTTCGCTTGAATCGAAGGAATTCAATGATGCTATTAAGGAATATAAGAGTCTTTTAAATAAACTAGAAAAATTCTACAAAAGCAAGATCGGCAAAGCCAACGGAAAGACCTCCGCGAAGGAACTGGGTGCTTTGCTCGGAAAATCGGTGGATCAGTTCAACGACATTGCCGAGCTCTCGGGGACAATCGAAGCGTATATCTATTCCTTTATTAGCACCAACTCGAAAGATAAAACGGCGATGCGCATCTATTCGGAATTCGAACAGGCGCAGGTGCAGCAAAGCAAGCTCAATACGCAGTTCCGTGCCTGGATCGGTACATTGGGTGATAGGCTAGATAAAGCGATTGATAAGAATCCCTCCGCAAAATCGCACGCCTTCACACTGAAAGAGACTCGCGATCAAGCCAAATATATGATGAGCGAAGCGGAGGAAGTGCTTGCCGCAGAATTGTCGCTGAGTGGAGGCAACGCGTTTGGCAAACTTCAGGGAACGGTCACTTCGCAGCTTACTGTGGATTTCCAGATGAATGGCAAAACGGAAAAGTTGCCCATGCCCGCGCTGATCAACCTTCATTCACATCCTGATGAAGACATTCGTCACCGCGCCTATGATGCGGAGAACAAGGCCTGGGAGGAGGTCAAAGAAACGCTGGCGGCCTGCCTGAATGGGGTCAAGGGTGAGACGAACACACTTTACAAAAAGCGCGGCCGCAAAGACGCGCTCCATTCTGCCATTGACGCGGCGCGCATCGATCGCAAGACTCTCGAAGCCATGATGGGCGCGATGAAAGATTCGTTCCCCATGTTCCGCAAGTATTTCAACGCCAAGGCAAAGAAATTGGGCAAAGAGAAACTAGCCTGGTGGGATATTTTCGCACCATTAGGCAAAACGGATAAAGTTTATTCTTTTGAGGAAGCGCGCGATTTCATCCTCAATTACTTTGGCAAGTTTTCCCCCGATCTGCAAAAGATGACAGAGATCGCGTTCAATAAGAATTGGATCGATGCCGAGCAGCGCGAAGGAAAACGCGGCGGCGCGTTCTGCATGGGACTGCCTGCAGTAAAGGAGAGCCGCATCCTTTCAAACTATGATGGCTCATTCGATGGCATCAGCACGTTGGCACATGAACTGGGGCATGCTTTCCATAATTACTGTGCCTATGAAGCTGGCAAGACAGAACTGCAACAAAATACGCCAATGACGCTGGCAGAGACTGCATCCATCCTGTGTGAAACGATCATCACGGAGGCAGTGCTTGCCACGACCACCGATCCAGAGGAAGAACTGGCTGTACTCGAAGCGCAGATCCAGGGTGCAGCGCAAGTGATCGTGGATATCTACTCACGCTATCTCTTCGAGAAGGAAGTATTGGAACGCCGCGAACAAGCGGAACTTTCCGCAGATGATTTCAATGACATTATGGAACGTGCTCAAAAAGAGACGTATGGCGATGGTCTTGATGAGCGCTACCTCCAGAAGTTCATGTGGACCTGGAAGCCTCATTATTACTCCTCAGGCTTCCCATTCTATAATTTCCCCTACGCCTTTGGGCTTTTATTTGGAACCGGCTTATATGCCATCTACAAACAACGCGGTGATGAATTTGTAAAAGATTACAAGAACCTGCTTGCGTCTACTGGTGAAGATACTGCTGCAAAACTTGCCAAACGCTTCGGCATCGATATTACGAAACGAAAATTCTGGGAAGACAGCCTGGCCATTATTGGCAAACGCATTGACAGGTTTTGTGAATTGTAAATTTTATGTGTAGGGACACAGCGATGCTGTGTCCCTACATGTTTGGATGAACTATGCAAAAAACCAAAATCATTCTTGCAATTTCCGTCACCATCCTTGTGACGCTTGCCTGCAACGCGCTTTTGCCACTGCCTACACAAACCAGCACCCCAACCCAAATCGTTGAGCCGGTATTCACGCAATCACAGGGTGATCTTCCCCAAACAGAAGCCGCTGTCCCGCGCGTAACTGTGGAAGAAGCAAAGGCTGCATTCGATAGCGGCGCGGCGGTTATCGTAGATGTACGAAGCCAATCAGCGTACGACGCAAGCCACATTGAAGGTGCGCTTTTTATTCCGCTTGGCGAGTTTGAAACAAATATCGCCAATCTCGATCTGGATAAAGAGCAATGGATCATCACCTACTGTACCTGACCCAACGAACACACAAGCGCCCGTGCGGCGTTCCTCCTTCTGCATAATGGCTATGCCCACGCCACTCCCATCCTGGGCGGTTTACAGGCTTGGATCGATGCTGGGTATCCTATTGAACCGTAATACATGTCATTGCGAGCCGAAGGCAAAGCAATCTCCTCGTTGATTAGGAGATTGCTTCGTCGCCAAAGATCGGCTCCTCGCAACGACATAAAATATTATGAAAATCCTTTCCATTGATCACGTTCAAATTGCTATCCCGTCCGGTGAGGAAGATAAAGCGCGCGAATTTTATGTAAACATTCTTGGATTCACTGAAATCTCCAAACCTGCCGAGCTTGCAAAGCGAGGTGGTACGTGGTTCCAATCGGAACATGCTCAACTGCATCTCGGCGTCGAGCAGGATTTTCGCCCCGCGCGCAAGGCACACCCTGCCTTTATCGTAGATGATCTCAATATGTTAATTACAAAAGCCCAAGGTGCAGGGTTCGAGACAGACACCACCCAACCTGCTCTGGATGGATACAACCGCGCGCATGTCTTCGATCCGTTTGGGAATCGAATCGAATTAATGGAGAAGTTGTAGAGCGGGACGCTTCGCGCATCCCGCCCCACGAAAATCATGAAAATGCCTCTTGTCACACCCTGGCCTGATTCAACAGCTCCAACCGAATCCAAGCTGATGCAGCTCTGCACTGAGGAAGGATTGAGCCCATATCAATGGTCAAACGGACCGCACGATGTGTATTCGGCGCACCAACATTCTTACGATAAGGTGATTTACGTCGTTCGCGGGTCGATCACATTTGGTTTGCCGGAAGAAGAACGGCAGATATTGCTAAAAGCAGGAGACCGGCTTGACCTGCCCGCGAACACAGTCCACGACGCGGTTGTCGGCCCGCAGGGAGTCGTCTGTTTGGAGGCACATAAATAAAGTAAACAAGGAGACACGTAAGCAGGTACACACGGGTCTCCTTTTTATTTGTGTCTGCATCTACTTGTATACGTGTGTACCTGTCTACTTTTCCCAAAAGGAGAATAAATATGTCAGTCATCCAAAAATCGTCCGTCATTCAAGATGTTATTGCGATGGTGCATGAGAAGGATGCAGGGCAACTTGAATTCCATCAGGCAGTGAAGGAGGTCATAGAATCACTGGAGCCCACTGTAGAAAAACACCCTGAATTTGTGAAGAACAAAATCTATGAGCGAATTGTGGTGCCCGATCGGGCAGTTCAATTCCGTGTTCCATGGGTGGATGACAAAGGCGAGATACAGGTAAATCGCGGATATCGTGTGCAATTTAACAATGCCATTGGTCCATACAAAGGGGGACTGCGGTTTCATCCATCTGTAAACCTAAGCATTGTCAAGTTCCTTGGCTTCGAGCAGATCTTCAAAAACTCTCTCACTACACTGCCCATGGGCGGTGGTAAAGGAGGCGCTGATTTCGACCCGAAGGGCAAATCAGACATGGAAGTGATGCGCTTCTGTCAGGCCTTCATGAGTGAACTCTTCCGCCATATCGGTCCTGATACCGATGTACCCGCAGGTGATATTGGCGTAGGCGGAAGAGAGATCGGATTTTTGTTTGGCTTCTACAAAAAGATAATGAATGAACATGCTGGAGTATTGACAGGCAAAGGCATTGAGTATGGCGGCAGTCTGATCCGCCCTGAGGCAACAGGTTACGGTGCTGTATTTCTTGCCGCCGAAATGTTGGGAACAAGAAAAGAGGAGATCCAGGGAAAGATTGTGGCGGTCAGTGGATCTGGCAATGTGGCACAATATACTGTCGAAAAAATAAATCAAATGGGCGGTAAAGTGATTACACTATCCGATTCGGATGGAACAATTGTCGATGAAACGGGTGTTGATGGTAAGAAGCTTGAATTTGTGCTGGATTTGAAAAATGTACGGCGAGGCCGCATCAAGGACTATGCTGATCAATTTAAGAATGTTGTTTATTATGCAGGCAAGAGCGTTTGGGATGTCATAAAGGAACAGGGTCTTAACGTCGATCTGGCTTTCCCGTCTGCGCATGAGAATGAGATCGAGGGTGCTCACGCAGAGGCGCTTGTTAAGAATGGCTGTTATCTCGTCTGTGAGGGTGCCAACATGCCCTCTACCGCAGAAGCGATGGAAATCTGTCGCGAAAACAAATTATTGTTCGCGCCCGCCAAAGCCGCGAACGCGGGAGGGGTTGCCACTTCAGGCTTGGAGATGAGCCAGAACAGTTTGCGTCTATCCTGGTCACGCGAGGAAGTGGAAGAAAGACTCCGCTTTATTATGAAAGACATCCATCGGAATTGTCTTGAGGCAGCCGAAGCCTATGGAATGCCTGGAGATTATGTTGTGGGAGCCAACATCGCGGGCTTCTTAAAAGTCGCGAGTGCGATGCTTGCGTATGGGGTTGTGTAGGATCTGACCTCTAACCCCGCTTCGACTTCGGTCGTTACTCTCCCTCCGCTCAGCGCGAAGATAAAGGGGAGCTTTTACCACCCGGCATTCAACCAGCCGCGTAGTTCCATCGCTTTGACTACCCGGTCAATGGCCACCATGTAAGCCGCGTCGCGCATATATACATTTTCTCTTTGACTGCGTTCCAGCACTGCATTGAACGCGGAAGTCATTTTGATATCCAGGCGGCGTAATACGGCATCGCGTTCCCAGTAGTAATTGGCATCATTTTGTACCTGCTCAAAATAAGAGGTGGTCACACCGCCGGCATTACATAGAAAGTCCGGGATGGTGAAGATGCCATTCGCTTTGAAGAATTCATCCGCCTCAGGTGTGGTGGGGCCATTCGCGCCTTCAGCCACGATCCTCACCCGGCTGGACATTTTCTTGATCGTTTCCTCATTCACCTGTCCCTCGAGCGCGGCCGGGATGAGAACATCCGCTTCTTTTGAGATCCAGGCATCTCCATCTTCGACAGTGTATCCCGCTTCTTCCGCGGCTTTTTTATCAATCGTGCCGTATCCATCGACAATGGAAAGCAGGAAGCGCGGGTCAATTCCGCCTTTACAACTGTAGGTATACGATTTTTTATCGTGTCGATCCCAACAGGAGACGCAAGCCACGCTACCGCCGAGAATTTCAACAAAAGCAATGGCTGCATATTGAGAGACGTTGCCGAAGCCCTGTAACGCGGCGATTGACTTCGTTGGATCCATGTTGAGATGCTTCATTGCTTCGCGCACCGTATAAATTACGCCATAGCCTGTTGCTTCGGTGCGTCCCTGTGAACCGCCGCCACCGATGGGTTTGCCAGTAAAGACGCCAGGCGAATAGTGCCCAACAATACGCGAATACTCGTCCATCATCCAGCCCATCATTTGTGAAGTCGTTCCTACATCGGGTGCAGGTACATCCTGGCGCGAACCCAAATTATGCCACATCTGCAGCACCCAACCGCGGCACAAAGCTTCCTTCTCTCGCTCTGAAAGTGTGGATGGGTCAACGACGATCCCGCCTTTTCCGCCACCCAATGGAATATCCGCGACCGCGCATTTCCACGTCATCCACATGGCGAGGGCACGAACGGTATCGATGGTTTCATCCTTGTGAAAGCGGATGCCTCCTTTATTAGGACCTCGCGCATCGTTGTGTTGAACGCGAAATCCCTGAAAAAACTGTAGGGAACCATTATCCATGCGCACCGGGATGCGAAAGGTAAACTCGCGCATGGGCCAGCGCAGCGCGCCGATCACGCCGGCGTCGAGGTTAAGCATTGCGGCAACACGGTCGAACTGTTTTTGCGCCATGTCGAAGGCATTGAGGTCATTCGCCATAATTTTCTCCAATAAGGAATTTTTAAAAGATAAGCGGGCATCCCGGACGGGAAGCCCGCATTCCATTTAAGTTAAGTGAACAATGTATTCATTCTGTCATTACCCAATAAGGTATGTGCATGCCTTAACGTTATCACAAGAGTCAAATACTCGTCAATATGTGACCGTTTAGCGATGGTTTTGTTGTATAATCTGATTTATATAAGATCCTTTTCCGCCACCCGGCAACGCTCCCACAGTGGGGCGTTTTCGTTTTTATTATGCTGGCACCGCCCACGATAATAAGGTGGCTGGCAATCAAATTGATTTTAGAACGGCTTTTGAAATATTCTACAACCCATTTCACAAGGAGAAATCGTCATGAAAGAACGTGGTCAAACACTTGTCTTGGTGGGTCTCATTATGATCTTCGTTGTTGCTGCCTTGTTCTTTTTGATGTCGGGCAACTCACGCGGCATGTATGAAGGAGCAAATGCAATTGGGGATGCGATCGATGACGCAATGGAGCCGTCTTTCGACTACAACGCAGAAAACGACTTATATACTCTGCAAACAGCTGACCTTGCGATGATGGCACTGACAGCTAACAAACACGCTCTCGAGAGACATGGGGCCGATGCACTCGCCACAGTGGATTGCTGGAACCGCAATGGAACCTGGCGGGTTTATCGGGAAGGCAATACTATCTTCCATATGCTTTGCCAAGATGACGATGGCTCGATCCGAGACATTATTCTGGAGCGACGTAGCAATACATCCAATCAATTCGATATGAGAAGCGCATACAGTCCCAGAGATGGCGTAAAACAAGCCGTGCTTGACCGTCTGCGTGGATTAAAAGCGGAACTGCACATGAAAGGCCTGCCTCAAGATATGGAGATTTTTGTTGATGGGGTCCGAATGTTCCCATGATATAATTCGATCACATAGGAGCGCGAAATGTTGCAAACAGGTATTCAAAAACGAGAACTAACCGAGCAGGACAAACAAGCCATTGGGAGATTGCTTGTTGATATCCTGGCTGGTGAGATCAGCAAAGAAACCCGTCGCGCTATCAATGAACTGGGAGATCCGCGCGAAATTCCCCAGCCTTACACTGATCTTGTCGCTTTCACAGATGGGTTTGTTGGGAACGATAATCGCAAACTTGCAGATTTTCTTGTACGCGAACTTTACGTCATCATGATGGAACTAGCGCAAAAACATCCAGCGCCATGAGCCAAGACCGAAACAAAAGTCACCTGGCACCTGCAATTCTCACAAACGAGCAGTCCAAAATCCTGGGCATCGCCATTGTTGAGCTTTTGAGCAGCAATCTCAGTGATGAAACCATCGCGGCGGTCGACACCATCAATCGGGATGATGTCCCAGAGCCCCTTAACAATCTGGTGGGCTACATGCACGGCATGAGCACCTATGCTCCACTGCGGGAAAGCCAAATCACAAGCCTGATTACTGACATTCGGGGTGCGGCTACCGAAGTGCTTGAGCAACGCACGGAACACCCCACTCCTTTGAGTGGGGACTGGATCGTAATGTATGGCATCCTCGAAGCAATACTGGAAGGTAGTAACCGAGACCTGCGTGCTGACGCCAACATCAATGCCGAAGCTGGATTGGAATTGCCCAGTGTAGACCGTGCCCCAGTATGGGCGCAGCCACTCGTCAAACACATCCAAAACAGCACCACTCAGGGTAATGAATTGACGCGGGAACTCCTCGATGTTCTGGAAAAAATCATCCAGCAGCGTAAAGCTGAACTCAAATAACAAGACGCTCCCTTTCGGGAGCGTTTTTATTTATTCGAGGTTGTCCTCATCAGTTTCATCATCCCCCTTGTCCAATTCATATTCCACCTTATCGTGATCGAGATATACCCACAAGAGAAGGACATGTCCGTCAATGGTTTCTACGTTGCGTGCCGCAAGGATCGGAGCTGATTGTTCAACACCCATATCATTGCGATAATGCAAATGTATCGTCGATTGCTGCTTCCATGCCCGATAACAACGCTCCACAAGTGCGGGTCCGTTGAACGTCCGCAAGCGTGTCAACGCGGGAACCGATAAACGGGAACCTTCATTCAAACCCAATGCCCAGCCATCATTTACTGCCTCAAAAACTGGCGGCGGGCCTTCAATTATTGTAATTTTCTCATCCATAGTGCCGCCAATATACCACAAAAGGGAAATTGTCAAGCTTGCGATTGCGTTGTTTGATCTTCTTATAGTTGAAATTCATTCGTCCTCCAGATGTTGCATCCTCCTACGTTGTAAACCTGTGTGCTGTTAAACTGTACCTGCAGTGAACTGCTGGTACAACTTATATTTTCATGACGACCTGACCCGCCTTTTTGTTTCAAGACTCTCATCGTTATGTTGAACGAATTAATAACAAAGTTGCTACGTATGAATGCTTGCGCTGATACTTTGGGATAGGTATACTTAAGCCATTATGCAACCGGAAAAGATCGGCCGCTACGAAATCAAATCCGAGTTGGGACGCGGGGGAATGGCAACAGTCTATCGCGGCTACGACCCGCGTTTTGAACGCGAGGTGGCTGTCAAAGTCCTGCCCCCAGAACTCCTTCATTCAGACCCACAATTCAAACTGCGCTTTGAGCGTGAAGCCAAGATCATTGCCCAGCTCGAACACTCCTCTATTGTTCCAGTTTACGACGTGGACACAGATGGAGATCAGCCCTATTTCGTCATGCGCTACATGAGCGGCGGTTCGCTCTCCGAACGAATCAAAGCCGGCGTGTTCACCATTGAGGAGGCAACTCGCATCCTTGAACGAGTGGGTCCTGGGCTAGACGAAGCTCACTCGAAGGGCATCGTCCACCGTGACATTAAGCCAAGCAATATCCTGTTCGATAGCCGAGGCACACCGTATATATCAGACTTTGGCATTGCCAAGTTATCACAGGCGCAAGCAGGAAATGTTACCGGCAGTGCCATTATCGGCACGCCTGCTTATATGGCTCCCGAACAGGCCCAGGGTGATGTAGTTGACGGTCGTGCAGATATTTATGCGCTTGGCATTATTTTATATGAGATGGTCACTGGCAGGCAGCCTTACGAAGCCGATACACCTATGGCCGTCGCCCTTAAGCACATCACTGACCCCGTGCCGCATATTCTGACAGCAAATCCCAAACTCCCGCCAGGCATGGACATGGTTATCCAGAAGGCGATGGCAAAAGACCGGGATGAGCGCTTTTCCAGCTCCAAGGAAATGACCGACGCGCTTTATGCCGTCATGCGCGGTGATACTACCAAGCTACAGCCTGTTTCTGCACCAAAAACGATCAAAGGCACAGTGATTCAAAAGCCTGTTGTCGTTGAAAAAAAGCCATTCAACGCCATGATCGTCGTGATACCTGTGGTTGCGCTTGCCGCGATCGCCGGGGGAATCTTCCTGTTTAATGGGATCAACCGTCCCCCCGCGACCGAGCCGCCGGTCAGCACGGTCACATCCGTACCAGCGACCGAAACCTCTGAACCCATATCTACTGTGACGGAGGCTGTCATCATTCCTGCCGCAACCTCTACAGAAACCCTTCCAGCACCGACCGAAACTGTTGCAGTTCCATCAGTACTTTCGCTTGGAGGGGCAGATAAGATCGCATTCGTCGCGAATAACGAAATCTGGCTGATTAACGTCGATGGCTCGGAGCCCCAGGTATTGACAAACGATGGCGGCGTCAAGACCGATCTCCAGTTTTTGGATAGCGAAACCCTCCTCTTCATCAGCGGCAAGACGATCAAATTCGTCAATATCAACACAGGCGCGGTGGACATCCTTACCAGTTTCCCGACGGCCTCTTCACTCAATGCCTTCCGTGTGTCTCACGATGGCAAGCAGGTCATGATCGCTCTCAACAACGAAATCTTCGTGGTGCCATTTGATTTCGAACAAATCAGGAACGTTCACAAGAAAAGTGACCTGCTCGCACTTCACTTCTGTATTCAACCGGAAGGAAGGACCAAATCTGCACTCGTCGTACGAGAAGCACTCTGGTCTGCGGACGATAAGCTTGTGGCATGGCTTTTCAAAGGGGTAGATGCGGGAAATCCGGCGGTGCAAGCCGAACAGGTCAGCATCCTAAATATAACGGCCTGCACTCCATCCGCTATTGACCAGCTCGACAATTTCCCTGCCTTGCGCTTCCCCGTGGAGGGCTACCAGAACCGCCTCATGCCAGATATCGATTGGGATGGAAACGACCTGTTCGTCTTCAATACAGACAGACGCAACAACGGCTGGGGCGAACTATACGTCTATGATTGGAAGCTGCACAAGGGGTATCATATCAACCCAATCGAAGGCGCGTGCTGTTATCGTGATGCACGCTGGAGCCCAGATGGCCTCTATTTATTATTCGCCTTCCAGGACCTCCGCCTGGGTTCCGAAGCCCCAACGGTTCTTTACTATGTGCCGTATGGCGAGATCGGCACGGGCACAAGTTTCACCCCGCTTCCGCTGGAAGGTTTCTTCAAAAATACAAGAGAAGCGCCACAACCGGCTTTACATACTGCACCTTAATAGAACTCTGGAACGTTACTGCTCCAGAAATTTTTTAACTAATCCTGGGCCCTGATACACCAACCCCGTATAGAGTTGAATCAGAGTTGCACCGTCATCCAATCTTCTTTTCGCATCCTCTGGTTGCATGATCCCACCGACGCTGATAATGGGAATTTTTCCATTAACACGTTTTACCACCTGACGTAAAACCGCCTCACTGCGGACCCTCAACGGGCTTCCGCTTAACCCGCCTGATTCACCCTGATTCTTTGATTTGAGTCCCTCGCGCGCGATGGTTGTATTCGTTGCGATAATTCCGTCCATATCTTTATCTAAAATAACTCCAATCGCGTCATCGAGTTCCTCATCAGTTAGATCCGGTGAAATCTTCACAAGGATTGGGAGTTTCACCTTCCAAGTTTCACGTTCCAAGTTGATCCGACTCAAAAGACTTTCTAATAGTTCACGGCCCTGTAATCTTCGTAGTCCAACTGTGTTCGGTGAAGAGATATTGATTGTCAGATAATCTGCCAAAGGCGCGAAAGTATTCATCAGGCTTATATAATCTTCCGCTGCGTTTTCGAGAGGAATATCTCTATTCTTCCCCAAATTAACACCAATAATCACATCATGACTAGTCACTTCGCGCGGAGCGGAGCGGAGCGAAGTCGCAGCGCGGGTAGAAATGATCCTCTGATTTGCGAGGAGATTGCCGCGTCGCAATGAGGCGGCGACATATTCCATTCCCTTACTCGGAAATCCCATTCGATTGATCACCGCCTCATCCTCCAACAAGCGAAAGACGCGCGGGCGCGGATTCCCAGGCTGCGGCTTGGGCGTGACTGTTCCCACTTCGATGTGACCGAGGCCTAACGCCGAGAGTCCTTTGATTGCAACCGCGTTCTTGTCATACCCTGCGGCCAGTCCAATAGGATTCTTGAACGTCAATCCAAATGCCTGAACGGGTTTTGTGGGAACAGCATAAATGGCACGCAGGATCGAATGGATTGGTTCGACGCCTCCCATACGTAATAGTTGCAATGTGAATTGATGGGCTGTTTCAGGATCAAGCCGAAAGAGAAGCGCGCGAAGAAGAGAATACATCAATCAAATAATGTCGGGCGATTCGGATTCTCTACATGAGCAAAAACTTCCCGCAGCATGTTTTCGTTGGTGCGGTAACTCGATAATGGCGGGAGATCATTCAAATCGAAGAAATCCACTGCCAATGTTTCATAGCTGGTACGCGGCTCTCCACCCAGAAGGGTGCAAAGAAAGATGATCTTATACGCGTGATAAAACTCCATCGGTTGGATGCGATTGGCATCGATTACAGCAACTACCTTTTCAGCCTTTACACGAAAGCCGCTTTCCTCCCATACTTCACGCTCCGCCACAGAAGCAGGTGCGTTCCCTAAATCCGCCCAACCACCTGGCATCGCCCATTTCCCATCCATTCTTTCTTGGATCAACAAAATCTTATTCTTATGAATCACTGCGCCGCGGACATCGATCTTTGGTGTGACATATCCCGCCTGCATCGAAAAGCTATTCAAAATAGTCTCTTTTTCAAGTTCTGAGTGGCTGGAGAGAATCTCTGCTGCGATATCCCGTAGTCGCTTGTATCGTTCGAGGTCAAACTCATTTTTGTTATAGGTTAACCCCGCCTGACTCAGTGAATAAATCTCCCGCGCCCATGCAAGCCATTTTGGAGATCGATCATCCATAATTACCTGTTTTCCGTTTTTATCTGTTTTGACTCTTCTTTTGATAACCTGGTTAAGGTCTCGATCATCGGCAAAACATACGAAAGCCTCTTGTACGTTTCATCAAGACTGTTCTCACGTTCGCTTTTGAGTTCGAGTGCATCGCGCGAAAGAATGAAAGGATCTTCCCATGCCAGCCAGTCTACATCTCGCGTTTGAATGTTATCCTGAAGATAAAAGATCATTTCAGCTACCATGCTCAAATCCGGATTTTTAACCAGAGGCGTGATCTCCCGCAATTGACCCGCGCGGAGGGCGATATGACACCAGGCATAATCAAGTTCTCTGCCGAAGAGATAGCGGCCTACAGTTGAGACAGTCCCTTCGATATCACGATAATTCTGTGGATGCGTTTCCCATGCTGTTTGTGAGCGCTGAAAGATAAGGGGAAGGTCACTCTCTGAAAGAGAGTTGATGTCTGCCAGGAATACATCTCGATACCTTCCCTCCAGAGCAAACGCGAAGCGGTCCAAATAGCAAAGATGGAGTATCTGATCAGGAGGTGCTGCTTCAGCAGCATATCTGTAAAGATAGGCGAAATGTTCGCCGATTTGCATTTCTCTGTCTACCTGAAAGATCGTGAAAAAATCGTCATCCTGCAATTGCCCTATATTGTCCCTGTGCTGCCAGGTAGAAAGCGGCGGACAAATGTACGCACGCTCGAAATGCGTTCTTAGATCAGGCAAAATCGCCTGTAAATGATGAAACATCGTTCCATCAGGGTCATTGAACGGAAATGCAAGTGCGGGTTTCATATAGACGTGACAAGATGGGTGTTTCCTATTCCTTTTTCTGTTCACTCGTTATTAGGAAATATTGAACGATTTCCTCCTCAGGGTGAGGGACGTTCATCAAGGTGAACATCGCTGCCAGTTCGCCGCGATGGTGTGTATTATGGTTCGGCGGTTGAACAACCATTTGCCATAATGGCAGTGTGAAAGTTTCACCTTTTGGGTTGGTGTAGGTGACATCGCGCAAAAGTGATTGCTCGGTTTGCCCATCGATGAAGTCACGCATATTCTTCTCGACATCTATCCAGTACCCGCGTACAGATACTATCGTAGGAAAATCTTTTGCATTAAGGAACTCCGTTTTTTCATTTCTCCAACGCATTGGCCACATCCGTTCAGAGCTCATCATATGCACAAGCACCGCATGGACACTGTCCCAGCTATGTCCCTGCTTACGGAAGAGCTGTTCTTCAGTAAGTGTTTCCGCCACCGCGAGGTAGCGTTTGTTCGCCCAATAGTTGTAATCATATAGATGCTGGAGGTAATCCTTGAACTGCATAAAACTCCTCAGGTTTTGGAAAAGACCAGGCAATAGCTGTGATTATAGCCATACCCATATTCGTCCCAACAGATAACAGTCTCTCCCATGAAATGAAAAATTTGTGACACTTCGTGGGCAATATCCCACGCCAATGTGGTGACCTGTCCATTCTTTTTTAGATTTGAGGCTTCTATGACCAGGTGTCCCGCCGGTTTCATTTTTTGTGCGATCCGCGAAAAGATGTTCCCCATTTCTTTTAAATAAGAGGAATAATCAAATCCTTTTTGCCTGTAATCTACAAAAGGATTTTCCGTATCATTTTGATTTGTATACGGCGGAGATGTGAAACACAGATCGATCAGGGGCAATTCATAGTCTATAAGCTTGCGTGAGTCGCCATGAATTAAATAGTCCGGGTGTTCGAGCAGCTTCTGCACATAATCTGCTTTTGGCTTGCTATATTCGATGCCATATCCAAGCCGGCCCATCTCTTCAGCCGCGAGCAATGTGGTTCCAAAGCCCGCGAAGGGGTCAAAGACAACCTGTCCCTTTTCTGAAAGTTCATTTATCCAATATTCCACCAGGCTGTCTGCGCAACGGACATCATCACGGCGGAATCTTGCCGGCAGGATTCTTTTATTTCCCCTTGGTAACTGCATCCACGTCTGCACCAACTCGACGTGTTTGGGTTTTCGATTGGCCGGGCTGGAACGTCTTAATTGTTCCAGTAAGAGACTCTGACTGCGTCTCTTCACGCTTCGCCTCCGTACGTTATCTTGCCTTTTGACCCTTTTTCAACATCTCGATTGCTTTCAAAATTCGGTTTTGGCGAGTCTCTTCTCGTTTGGCTTCGTTGATCCACATTACATATTCCCTTTGATGTGTATAGGATAACTTATCAAAAAAGGCCTTGGCTTCTTTCTCGGTCTTGAACAGCTTTTTCAACTCGGCCGGGACCTCGATCACGCGCGGCTCTGTGTCTGGCTCGACCGTTATTTTGACCTCATCCCCAAAGGTCTTGCCGATCTTTTCGCGGATCTCTTTCAGGATGATAAGCAGGTGATGCTCCGTGCCCATACGCGTCAAAATGCCGCGATAGGGAACTCCCTCGAATGTGGCTTTGATTTTGGGCCGTTTCGAGCCAAACGCCGCTTCCACATCGAATGGCACTTCCACGAACGCGCCGCCTCCGCCTGCATTCTGGATAACAGCGGTGAAGGTTTGTTTTTTCGTCATGACCATACCTTTCATTCAAGTTTCCTTTAGATTCTTTCCACTGATCCATACGCCAACAATCGTAGCCAAAATGGAGAGCAGGAAACTGGCGAGTATCGCTGTTTCAAATCTTCCCATGGTGAGCGCATCCAACAAGGGTAAATCTTCCGTATGGGCATTCCTTCGTAAAGATTCAGGAATCAGTGCTCCAAGGATCATGCCGAAGACGCCGCCAAAGATCATGCCTGTGAAATATCCAACGCCAAGTCCGCCTCTTGTACCAGCCGTTTTGACCGTCAGTGCGGCAGTGAATGCCCCTGTCACAACGCCCAAAATCAAACCGATGACCAGACCCATCAAAATACCATTGAGGCTCCGTGTAATCGCGCCCAGTCCGGCTCCCATCAAGGCACCGAACATCGCTCCGACCGCAACGCCCAACGTAATACTGGTTTGCGTTAATGATTTATCTCTAAGTGACTTTTTTGCCCAGTTGCTAAACGGATCTTTACTTCTCAACCGGACGTATCTACTATTTAACCGCTTCAGCCACTTGTAATAACCGCCCGGTTGGATGCATTCGATTTCAAAGTTGGTGTCATCGTATTTTTTGACCACAACCCCAATATCGCCAATTTCTATCAGGCCCTCAAATCTTTCCGGCACCTGGATAATTTCGACTAGGTCGTACTGATTGATTTCGTCGTGGTTATCCTTTTTTATCATCCTGAATTTCATAAAACGAGTCTCCTCTATTTTATTCTTGCCCCGCTTCTGCTCGCGTTTTGCATGGCGAATATAAATGATATTTAGACAACATCCCTTTATTCTCTGTAGACCTCTATTAACTCTTCCAACCAAATGTGATTTCGATACAACTTTTTCAGAGCAGCAGCAAACCACTCGCGCCCTTCGCTGGAAAGGTTTGGCAAGACCTTCTTGAAGTCTCCCACATAAGGTGATGCTTCGACGTTCTTGGATTTATACAACAAAACAATCTCGGGCGCAAGAATGGGGATGCCTGATGCCGATGATACTATCATTTTCTCAAGAGCCAGTGTGATGGAAGGATCCCTGCGATAGAGGAAGTTGGCTTCATCAACTTCATTGAATAAGAGCTCAACAAAATCCGGCGATGCGTTGGGATGTTTGCACCAGATTGTGTGAACAGGGAGATCGATCCACTCGCCTTTCTGCCAAGGAACGAGTTCCCCGCTGACTGCTTTTTCGAGCGTCCAGCCGCGAGACAAGCGGCACGCCCCTTTGAAAGAAAAAACCTTCTTCCGAAAAATCTTTGGGAGTCAGACCAGCAAGCGGAGCACCAAATTGCTTCAAAGCGTTATAGACCGCTTGAGCATTCCTGGCATCCGTGCTGATCATAAGATCGAGGTCTTTGGTAAAACGCGGTTCAGCATACTGCACGACCGCATATCCGCCAATGACAAGATATTTAACGTTGTTGTCGTTGAAAATGCGTAACAGATCGCTGAAGTCTGAGTTGACGAACATCGCGCCCTTTGACTTTCATGTAATGAACGACTAATTCCCACGTGGCGTCGAAGCGGGCTTTGGCAGGTTGTGCCTGCCAGAATTTCAAGTCAAATGATCTATCTAAGTCTCTTAGTTTGCCTTTGCGCTCAATGAAATTTTTCCTCATGCCTGCCTTTATAACATAAATTCAGTTGCTTTGTTTCAAAAATTCTCTTGTAGCCTCGATTTTTTCCTTCTCCACTTTCCCGTTCTTTTCCCAATAATCCAACAATTGACTGATCGTCAGCACTGCATGCATGGAATACCCAGCCTGTTCTAAAGATTCCTTCGCACCCGATTGGCGATCAACTAACACAACAACGTCTTTCACCACCAGGCCCACACCCGTCAGTTTTTCGATGGCTTCGAATTTGCTTCCACCTGTGGTGGCGAGGTCGTCAATGACAACCACAGTTTCTCCCGCGTGATATTCGCCTTCAATCTCCGCTTTTGTGCCGTAGGATTTGGCTTCCTTGCGTGGGTAGATCATTGGGTAATTTCCTGCAAGGCTGATGGCCGTAGCGATAGGAATGGCGGCATAAGGCAAGCCAGCAATTCGTGAGAATTGGAGACTGGAGATGATTGGAAGATAAGCTTCAGCAACATCTGCTAAAAGTTTTGGGTGAGAAATAACTCGACGCAGGTCGATATAGATGGGCGATTTGAGTCCTGACTTGAGAGTGAATTCGCCAAATTTGATACAGCCTGCTGAGAGAAGATCATCGGCGAGAGAACCTAAGTGAGCATCAAGTATTATTTGACCCATAAGAATCCTTCTTATAATAACGTTGTGCGCATAACGTAATGTGTTGATGTCTCTTGGATGACAGCAAATCCCAGACGATCATAAAGTCGTTTCGCTGGGTTGACCTTGAGAACTTGTAAACGAACTGGTTTCGTTTGGCGTGCGGCTTCATCGATGACTTTCTGAATAATTGTAGTTCCAAGACCTCGCCTCTGGTAAGTTGGATGGATTTCAATCACACGTAAAAATACATCCTCATTTCCCTCTTCCAAAGAAATCATACCAATATCATTGCCAGCAAATGTAATGATTTGAATTTGAGAAGGAACGTAGTTCTTCCTAAATAGTTTTTCTTGAAATGCGTCCTCCCAACCCCAGGTTTTATCTACATATTCTCTCATCGTGGCGATATGCAAAGCATATAGAAAGTCAATGTCGTTTTCAACTGCGGGGCGGAACTTAATTTGATTATGGTTCTGTTGTTCAAGCACCATGCCTACTTCTGCACCAACATGTATTGCAAATTGATAATCTGATCCCGCAACTCAGCCGCGGCTTGGGCGGGATTTTCTGCGCGCGCAATCGAGCGCGAAACGCTGATTAACATTCCTTTGCCATCTTTTCGTAAACCCGCTTTCAGAGTGGATTCCAAGTCGGCTCCTTGAGTCCCAACGCCAAGGGCGAGAAACCACAAATCGGGTGCAGCAACTCGGATGCGTTTCATTGCGTCAATATGCGTCGCACCAACTACGAGACCGATATTGTTATTGGCATTCCATGTTTGGGCGAGCTTCGCGACGTGTTCATATAGTGGAACAGACGATGGACGATGGACGATGGACGATGATTCTATGTCTGTGGTCTGAGGTCTATTGTCTATGGTCACCATTAAATCCTGCAAATCACCTGAGCCTGGATTCGATGTTTTACATAAAAGGAAAATTCCTTTTTCCTGATTTTGGATAAATGGCTCAATTGAATCTTTGCCAAGATAGGGATTCGACGTAACGCAATCCACGCCGAGAGTCTCGAACGCGGATTTGGCATAGGCTTCAGCCGTCGAAGGAATGTCGCCGCGCTTGGCATCGAGGATGATCGGGATGCGCGAACCAAGTCGATGTGACTCTGAGTTGATAGCCTCGATGACCTGCTTGAGCACAGTCCAGCCTTCGGCGCCAAAGACTTCGAAGAACGCTGCGTTTGGTTTAAAGGCCGCCGCGTAGCGAGCTGTCTGCTTAACGAGATTCAGGCAGAAGTCCAGAGCGGAGGCGGCAGTAGGGGATGGCAGATCACTTACATGAGGGTCAAGCCCTACACAGAGCAATGATGAACAATCATCCACTCGTTTTTCAAGAAAAGAGAAGAAGGTTTCCATGTTTAGGGTTCCAAGTTCCATGTGTCAGGTTCTATATATCCACGAAACTTGGAACCTGGCACTTGACACATGACACTCACTTATGCTTTACCCAACACAATTGCCAGCAGCGCCATCCTTACATACAAACCGTATTCCATTTGGCGGAAATATGCAGCGCGCGGGTCGTCATCAAAGTCCATGCTGATTTCAGTGACGCGCGGAAGCGGGTGCATCACAATCATATCCTGCTTCGCGGGTTTCATCACCGTTGGATCAATCACATAGGCTCCCTTTACTTTTTCATATTCAGCAGTGTCCTCGAAGCGCTCTTTTTGGACTCGTGTGACATATAGCACATCAGTCTCTGGCAGAACTGCTTCAAGCGATGAATATTCAGCCTGCGGAATGTTCTTCTCCCCGATCTCGTCCATGATCTCGCCTGGCATACGCAGAACGTCAGGCGAAACATAATTGATTTTGATTCCATTGAACGCAGAGAGCAGCCGCGCCAGCGAGTGCACCGTACGTCCATATTTCAAATCGCCGAGCATGGTCACATTCAGGTCGTCGAGCCGCCCCAACTCTTCCCTGATGGTGAACGTATCAAGCAACGCTTGTGTGGGATGTTCCCCGATCCCATCGCCTGCATTGATGACGGGTTTGTGCGCGGCCTTCGCTGCGATCGCCGCGGAGCCCGTTTCGGGATGACGCAGGACGATCACATCCGCATAACATTCAAGCGTACGTACTGTATCGGTGAGCGTCTCGCCCTTGGTAACAGACGAATATCTCACTTCGTTGATTGGGATAACTGAACCGCCAAGTCTTTCCATGGCAGCAGTAAAAGAAGATGATGTCCTGGTTGAAGGTTCATAAAAGAGGTTGGCTAAAATCTTTCCTTTCAATAAATCAAACGTTCCAATACGTTCGACCATGCCGCGCATCTCATGCGCCACGCCGAATATGTATTCCAGGTCTGCGCGTTCAAACTGTTTGACAGAAATAATGTCCTTACCATACCAGTCGGCTTCTTTGTTTTCACCGAACGGCAGGTGGGCGGAGGGGGATTGGGTTGGCATTTGTTACTCCTTTTTGGTAATTCGTAATTAGAGATTAGATATTCGGTTCTGGTAATAAGTGAAGTTAATTCTGCTCTGATAAACTCGTTTTTGGTATACATATTCATCCAAAAAGGTGATTTGCTAGTGGGATAAGATTGATCAACGGTTCTTCGTAGGGATGCACACGCTTTATCACTTTGAGTGCCTCGTTCACCAACTCGCGCTTGCAATTGACTTCGAGTTTGTATTCCGCGACTTCGCTAATGTTGCCTACTTCTCCCTCAAATGGATTCGCTCCTTCCATCGGGCGAAAAAATCCACGAACTGGGGTGAGGGCCACACAATGATCGTAATTGCCAATCACTCCCACGCCGATCTTTGCCAGTTCATCGCTAAGATTCAGTGCGTGGTCCGGCGGGACAAAGATTTCTAGTTTTACATTTGTAAAGTTTTCCATGCATTTAGTCCTTGAGTTCCTTCCAATACACAGGGCGGGTTTGCTTGTGCACTTCCCATTCATCAGCAAGAATGGCATAGATCAACGTGTCCCACCACCGACCCTTGAAGTATTTATTATCACGAAGCCGCCCCTCGAACTTCATACCCAATTTTTCCAATACATGCGCCGAACCGAGATTTTCAGCAACACAATCCGCCCAGATGCGGTGCACATCAAGACGACTGAAACCGAAATCTACAATCGCATGTGCGGCTTCCGTTGCATAACCGTGATTCCAGTGTTTCGGATTTAGCTCGTAACCGATATCCGCCTTTCGTGTATCGTATCTATTTTTGCGAACGCCACAGTTTCCAATCAATTGATGATTCGATTTCAAAACAACCGCCAATTGAAATTTGGTGCGCGGTTCCTGGCGCTGATGGTGTATGAACATGCCAATGAATTCCTGAACTGCTTCCGGCGTTCTCTGTGTCCAATCGTTGTACCGCAAATAAAGTGGATCTGACTGGTACGCCATTACTTCCTGCCAATCTTCCTTCACAAAATCTCGCAAAATCAATCGTTCAGTTTCAAGTTTCATGAATTCCTTTTACATGTCATTGCGAGCCGCCCTTGCACGTGAGCGGCGTGGCAATCTCCACATGATGGAGTTTATCTCGTTCAACGGGAGATTGCTTCGTGAACCTGCCCTGGCGGGCGGAACCAGGGAAAATCGCTCGCAATGACATCATAACCTTAGGTTTTTCCCATACCCAGGTTCGACGAGAATTTTTCCATCGCGGTAAGCTTCACGTCCGCGCAAAAAGACTTTCTTTACTTTACCCCTCACCTTCCACCCCTCAAACGGAGTCCAACCACAGCGAGTGAATTGATGCTCAGCTTTGATTTCGTATTCTGTGTCTTCATCTACTTCAATCCATGTTTCAAGTTGTTTGGGGAGATGAAATATTTTCCGAGGGTTGGTGTACGTTTTTTCGATAAGATCGGGAATCGTGAGTCGGGATTCGGAAACCGCGGTGAGCAAAAGCGGCAACGCTGTCTCAAGACCTGGGAAACCGGGAGGAGGATTTTCCGAATCTTTTTCTTCTAATGTGTGCGGCGCGTGATCGGTGGCAAAGCAATCAATGACATCCAGATTTTCCCACAGAGCATCCACATCATTTTGGGTGGCGAGGCGCGGGCGGACTTCGAGTCTACCCCCACCCGTCCGTTGGACACCCTCCCCCAAATTTCTAGAATTTGGGGGAGGGCTGGGAGGGGGTTGAGTCAGAAACAAATGATGTGGACACACCTCGCAAGTAACCTTGAGTCCCTTCTCTTTGGCGGCTTTGATGAGCAGGATTTCTTCTTTCAATGAGATGTGCGCGATATGGATGGGGCGATCATAAATTGTTGAAAAAAGAATCGCTGCTGCCATGCTTCGGCTCTCAGCGTGAACAACGATTGGATATTTTTTTGGATAATTTTCGAAATGTGGTTGCCATAAGGTCATGTCATCGAGGCGCAATTCGCCAAAGGTCATATCAAGGTACATCTTAAGCGCCGCAGCTTTATCCGCGAGGGATGCGACGATTTCCGAGTTATCTGGTCCTGCGCCGAGGTATTGTGCGTAATCACAACGTGCCTTTTGTTTTGCAGCATTCAGCGCGAGATCAAGAGTCTGTGCATCGAAGATCGGCGGTTTGGTGTTGGGCATCGCGAGCACCATCGTGAATCCACCCGCAAGCGCGGCAGAGGTGCCAGTATCCCAATCCTCTTTGTGCGTCGCGCCGGGTTCGCGAAAATGAACGTGAGGGTCGATTAGGCCGGGGAGTCTTAGCATGGGATTCTCGCCCTCACCCCGCTTCGACTTCGGTCGCTACACTCCCGCCGCTCAGCGCGAGAGAGCTAATGACATAAAAAAAGAGAGCCCATGGATGGCTCTCTTTAATGAACGGGGAAAGAAATGTCTTATTTAACGGAATCAGAAAAACGTCTCGAAAGATGCGATGGGTCATCTCGGCGTGATTCTATGCACATGAGGGAATCTGTCAAGAGCAGTGCGGGTGATATAATCCGCCAAGAATTTTTTTCAGGAGAGAGAAGATGACATATCAGAATGTTAGAGTTCCTGAAAGCGGCGCGAAGATTTCGATACAAAACGGGAAGTTGAATGTTCCTGACAATCCCATCATCCCGTTCGTCGAAGGCGATGGAACCGGACGCGATATCTGGCGTGCATCGGCGCGTGTGTTCGATGCGGCGGTGGAAAAAGCGTACGGCGGGAAACGCAGAATCCATTGGATGGAAGTATACGCGGGCGAGAAATCCTTCAAGATGTTCCAAAGCTGGCTGCCGGATGAAACGACCGAAGCGTTCAAAGAATTTCTTGTGGGGATCAAGGGACCGCTCACGACGCCGATCGGAGGCGGAATCCGTTCCTTGAATGTTGCGCTCCGCAAATTGCTGGACCTTTACGTCTGCCTGCGGCCGGTGCGTTACTTCAACGGTGTGCCCTCTCCCGTTAAGCATCCTGAAAAAGTGGATATGGTCATCTTCCGCGAGAACACGGAAGATATCTACGCTGGGATTGAATTTGCTAACGGTACTGAAGAAAACAAAAAGTTCAAAGATTTATTCAAAAAGGCATTTCCGAAGGAATTTACGAAGATACGCTTCCCCGAGACGAGTGGACTCGGGTTCAAGCCGGTCTCCGTGGAAGGGTCAGAGCGTTTGATCCGCGCTGCCATCGAATATGCATTGAAGAACAAACGCAAATCAGTGAACTTTGTTCATAAAGGCAATATTATGAAGTTCACTGAAGGCGCGTTCAAGGATTGGGGCTATGCCCTTGCCAAGCGTGAGTTCCGGGATGATATCGTCACCGAACGGGAGACGTGGATCCTGGCAAACAAGGAAAAGAATCCTGATCTGAGCGTTGAAGATAACGCCAAAGCTGTAGATCCTGGTTTCGCCATGATGTCACCCGCGCAGCAAAAAGGCATTATGGATGAAGTGGAAGAAGCGTTGAAGCTTTGGGAAACGCATGGCGATGGCAAATGGAAATCGAAACTGCTGATCAAAGACTCAATTGCAGACGTGACACTTCAATTTGTGCTGATACGTCCGCAGGATTATGACGTGATTGCCACAATGAATCTCAATGGAGATTATCTCTCGGACGCGTTAGCCGCGCAAGTGGGCGGAATCGGTATCGCACCCGGAGCGAACATCAACTATGTGACGGGACATGCCATCTTTGAAGCCACTCATGGAACTGCTCCGAAATATGCCGACCTTGACAAAGTAAATCCCGGGTCGGTCATTCTCTCTGGTGAAATGATGCTCCGCTACATGGGCTGGGGCGAAGCTGCAGACTTGATCATGAAAGGGATCGAAGGCGCGATCAATGCAAAGACGGTTACCTATGATTTTGCCCGCGGCATGGATGACGCGACGGAAGTTAAATGCTCCGAATTCGGTGATGCGATCATTGAATGGATGGATAAGACTCTTGAGCGTGTAAAGTAGTTATAAGTGATAATATCGCTTAGCCTGCCCAGAGTCACAGGTGTATCTGTCACAGATGATACATTGTCTGTAGACCTGGAAGATGGGCGCACAGTTTCTGTTCCAATTGGCTGGTATCCCCGTCTTGCACATGGAACATCTGCTGAATGTGCCAATGTCAAAATTGCTGGCTCGGGTTTTGGGCTTCACTGGCCCCACTTAGATGAAGATATTGGTATTGAAGGAATTTTGCTTGGCAAGCGTTCGAATGAAAGCGCCAAATCATTCGAAAAATGGCTGAAGGCTAGGAAATAAATAAAGTCGGGACAGATCTGTCCCGACCTTATTTTTGTGAGTAACGCTGTGAATTACTGTGTCACTGTAATCGGCAGCAACATGCCCATCTGATAATGCATTCGAATCAGACAGGAAAATTCCAGGTTTTTGCCTGCAGCGTCAGCAGGGAATGTATATTCTACAGTCACACTGGCGCCGGGACCGAGTTCAGATTGAGGCACCGCCAGCAACGCGGTCTGCAAAGCTGCCTCCAGGCTGCCCGCCTCTGAAACCGGTGTATTGATATTGAAATTGTGTCCACGCTGACCCGCATTTGTGATCACAAACGTATACGGCACACCAACTTGAAACGTCGTTACTGGTGCCTGAACCTTGTTATCCACCAATGTAATATCGATCTGCGTAGCATTTCCCGAGGACGCAGGTGGTTCTGTCGCAGCAGGCTGAGTTGCTGGAACTTCAGTCGCGGCTGGCTGCGTAGGAGGAACCTGAGTGGCAGCCGGCGTGGAACCGCCACAGGCAGTCACCAAAAGTGCGATAACGATAAGTGGGAAGAGTAAGTTGATTCTTTTCATTTTTTCTCCTTGTCCTAAAATTATATGTATGCTGATGACATAAAATTATCGCTCTTACTCAAACCACATAAGACTCTAATCATTCGCTCATACAAGACAAGCGCCTGATTTAATGAGATAATAGGACTATCTGAAAAATCACGGAGGCATACATGGGTTTAGATAGGAATGTCAGCCTTTCTGGAGCATTGGGATATAAAGGTGGCAACCCATATTGGGCGTACATCCTGCATCGCATTGGTGGCAGCGCCTTATTTATCTTCTTTACGATATATATTCTGTCATTGTTAGGGCTGGAATCCATGCATACTCTGCTGAGGAATTGGTTCTTCCAGGTTATCTTTCTTGTCTTTGGCTTGTTTCATGCCATAAACGGTTTGCGGATCACTATTCTTGATCTATGGCCGACGTTGATCGAGCACTATCGCAGTGCGATCAATGTCGAATTGGTAGCATATGTTTTGGTGGTTGGGTTCGCGCTTTTCATTGTGTTGCGCAACGCGTTTGGAGGGTAAAGGTGGCTACGAGAACTCTTCCTGTTTCCAAACGTGGTTTCAATTTTGAGACCTTCATGTGGGCCTTCACCCGCTTTACCGTCATTGCGATGTACGGGTTAATTCTCGCGGGGATTTTCGGAGCATTAACTCTGAGCGCGCAGACAGGTGCGAACTTCGGCGATATTTTGTATTGGGCATTCTTCCCCAACATGGCGGAGAATCCCCTGGGTCAAGTTTGGATGACTATTCTCGCCAAGCTGATGGTGATTGCATTTGTGCTTTCTGCCTGTGGACATGGAGTCCACGGTGTGTTAGAAATTTTGGATGATTATTTTACTTCCCATGCAGCACGACGCTGGTCACGAAATTTCATCATCGCCTATGCAGTCGTCGCAAGCTTGATTGCAATCTATGTGATTTTGACTAAGTAACAAACATGTCATTCTGAGGAGCCGCAAAGTGGCGACGAAGAATCTCTGTTTCAATAGTAATACAAATTGAGTAAGAGATTCTTCGCTCTTTTCAGTCGCTCACATCGTTCCGAAGCGGCATCTGCACCGTGCGCAGGTACGGTGTGTCCCTTTGGAAGAATGACATATCTCAGGAGCAATAATTCATGGCAAATGTTCATCAATTTGAAGTAGTTGTCGTGGGCGCAGGCGGCGCGGGACTTATGGCAGGCTTATACGCGTCGCGCGGCGCGAAGACGGCAGTCATTAGCAAGTTATATCCCACACGCTCACATACAGGCGCCGCGCAGGGTGGCATCTCTGCTGCCTTGGGGAACTATGAGGAAGACCGGCCTGAATGGCACATGTACGATACCGTCAAAGGGTCCGATTATCTCGGCGATCAGGATGCCATCGAGTTCATGTGTAATGAAGCAATTGAAGCAGTCCTCGAACTGGAACACATGGGGTTGCCTTTTGATCGGACTCCGGAAGGTCGCATCTCACAGCGACCGTTCGGCGGCCACACCAATAACATAACGGGCAAACCTGTCCGCCGCGCTGCCCATGCTGCAGACCGTACAGGTCATATGATTCTGCAAACCCTGTTTCAACAGTGCATCAAGAACAAGGTCACCTTCTTTGATGAATTTCAAGTTCTCGATTTCATTATGACCGATGGAGCCGCGACAGGCGTTGTCGCGGTCGAACTTGCCACGGGCGAGCTGCACACGTTCCACGCGAAGGCTGTCATCTTGGCAACTGGCGGACACGGGCGCATTTTTGAAGTGACATCCAATGCCTATGCTTACACTGGTGATGGCGCGGCGGTTCTTTTCCGTCACGGTATTCCGCTCGAGGACATGGAGTTCTTCCAATTTCATCCAACCGGTATTTACAAGCTTGGCATTCTTATTACGGAAGGCGCGCGCGGCGAAGGCGCTGTGCTGATCAATGGCAAGGGCGAGCGCTTCATGCCGAAGTATGCGCCTACTGTCAAAGACCTGGCTTCACGCGACGTGGTCTCGCGCGCGATCTATACCGAAATCCGCGAGGGACGCGGCGTGGATGGAAAGAATTATGTATATTTGGATATTCGCCCTGAGACGGTAAATAAATATGCCGCAGCAGACGGACGAACCAACCCTGACGGTTCTCCCTACACTATAACTGCTGATACCGTCTTGACAAAGATTCCTGACATTGTGGATTTCTGTCGCGTCTACCTGGGGGTTGATCCTGTCACTCAAATGATGCCCACCCAGCCTACCGCGCATTACACGATGGGTGGCATTCCCACGAACAAATATGGCGAAGTGGTAATTGATGACAACGGTACAACCGTCCCCGGGCTGTACGCAGCGGGTGAGTGTGCGTGTGTGTCTGTGCATGGTGCAAATCGATTGGGGACGAACTCATTGCTCGATCTTGTTGTGTTCGGCAAGCACGCCGGCCTCAAAGCCGCAGAGTACGCGAAGGCGGCCGATCTTGCGAAAATGCCTCAGGACGCTGAAGCCGGCGCGAGGTCCACGTTTGAGGCGCTGCGGAATGGATCCGGCACAGAGAACGCGTTCGACATATCCAACGAGATGAAGCATGTCATGTTTACAGATGTCGGCATTTATCGTACGGGAAGTGGGATGGAAGAGGCAATGGATAAAATCCTTGAATTGAAGGAAAGATACAAGCATGTGAGAGTCAGCGATACAGGAAAGATTTTCAACACCGAATTGCTGAACGCCTGGGAACTTGGCAATATGCTGGACGTTGCAGAAGCGGTTACGGTCAGCGCGTTGAATCGAACAGAGTCACGCGGCGGTCACGCGCGTGAAGACTATCCTGAACGTGATGACTCGAATTGGTTGAGGCATTCATTGATTGTAAAGAAGAATGGAAAGCTGGAAATCAGTTACAAGCCTGTTGTGGTCACGAAGTTTCAGCCGAAGGCGAGAGTCTATTGATGTCATTGCGAGGAGGAGAACGACGAAGCAATCTCCTCGCGAAGGTGAAGATTGCTTCGCCTTATCAGGCTCGCAATGACAATAGTAGTAGGAGAAATTATGGAAGTTACAGTTAAGATATTTCGATACAACCCCGAGAAAGATGAACGCGGTCATTATGAAACCTATAAAGTGGATGCGCATGAAAATGACCGCATATTGGATGTACTTGAAGAGATCAAAGGTCATACTGACGGTTCGCTGGCATTCCGACGTTCTTGCGCGCATGGTGTGTGCGGCTCGGATGCAATGCGAATCAATGGACGCAACCATCTTGCCTGTAAAACGTTAATCCGCGAGGTCGGTGCGAATATTACTATTGAACCGATGCTCGGGTTGAAAGTGAAAAAGGATTTGATCGTAGATATGGAACCCTTCTTTGATAACTATAAGAAGATGCTTCCGTATTTCATCAATGATTCACCTTTGCCCGCCGACGGGAAAGAACGTTTGCAGTCTCCTGAGCAACGCGCCCGCTTTGACGAATCGACAAAGTGTATTTTATGTGCAGCCTGTACTACCTCCTGCCCATCGTTCTGGGGAAGTGATGAATATTACGGACCTGCCGCGCTGGTGACCGCACATCGCTTCATCTTTGACAGCCGCGATGAAGGTGCCGCGGAGCGTATGAAAATCATTACCGAAACAGATGGCCTGGTGCGCTGCCATACGATCTATAACTGTACAAATGCCTGCCCGCGCGATATTCAAATCACGAAGGCGATTGGTGAGTTGAAAATGGCAGCGGTGACGGGAAAGCTGGAGTAAGTAGTGAGTTATTGGTAAATAGTAATTGCGGATTAGAGATTGGAGACTAGGTAAGCCGTATTCGTGAGGATGCGGCTTATTTTGTTTATGCTTTGGCAGTTGACGAAGTTACGCTATGTAGTTACAATGTGATAATGACATTTACATGGGATGAAACAAAAAGGCTTGCAAACATAAAAAAGCACGGAATTGACTTTGTCGATGTGCCTCCCATGTTCGATGGCGACGTTTTCACGATTGAAGATAGGCGTATTGATTATGGCGAAACTCGATACATTACGCTCGGTCTTCTGCAATATCGCGTAATCGTTGTCGCCCATACCGATAAGAATGATGTTATTCGCATTATCTCTGCAAGAAAGGCAACCAAAAATGAAGAAAAAAGTTACTTTGAAGAAGTCGGGTACTGATTTCAAACGGCTTGATGCAATGACTGACGAGGATATTGATTTATCTGATATTCCCGAAGTTACGCCCGAGATGTTCGCAAAAGGTGTCCTACGGCGGGGTCTCAAGCCGATTACGAAACGCCAGCTTACACTTAGGCTGGATAGTGATGTCATTGAGTGGTTCCGCGCGCAAGGAGGCGGCTACCAAACACGGATGAATGCTTTGTTACGAGCTTACATGGAGGAGAATAAACGAGCATCCAGTCGACGACATACAAGGACAGGATGACCAACACTACAAGTTAATGAGCCGTGTCTGCAAGGATGCGGCTTGTTTTTTTATTGAAATTGTATAATTCTTTTGATCTTGGTGAAGAACAAAGGAATATGGTATGACTGAAGAAATTGTTATCTTCGATATTGATGGCACACTGGCAGATGTCTCTGGGCGGCTGCATCATCTCAAGAAAAAGCCCAAAGACTGGGATGCCTTCTTTCGGGGAATCCCTCAAGATAAAGCTGTTCACTCCATGGTGAGGCTGTGCAATATTCTCTATGCGTCCGGAATCAAAATTCTTCTATATACAGGACGAAGGGAAAAGGATCGAGCGGAAACAGTCAAGTGGCTGACACAAGAGGGAGTCAATTACCACGAGTTGATATTGCGGCGTGATGGGGACAGGCGAAGCGATGTGATCGTCAAACGTGAAATGCTGGCAGGCTTGGATCGCAGCAAGATTTTATTTGTGGTTGAAGATCGCAGCGGCGTGGTTGAAATGTGGCGATCGGAAGGTCTTGTCTGTTTGCAGTGTGCGCCGGGGGAGTTCTAACCTCTGACCTATTACTGATTCAAACTTAAATCAAATAAGCCCAGCAGCAAAGTTGTTTACCGCTGGGCCTGTTCTTTTCCAACTGTTATTACTTCGAGAGTTGAGCTCTCACCGCGCCAGCAGGAAAATCTACGTTGTGGACATTGACATAGTATTCTTCAGGATGCTGGATGATCTCCTTGATTTCCGCGCGATCTACACTTGTGCATCCGCTCGCGAAGCCGTTTGCATCCGGAGCAGAAAGAGTCACCACAACTGGGCCGGGGTCAGTAACCGGAGCTTCATGAATGTGAGATGCCGTAGCCGGAAGCGTAATGTCAGAAACCTGGATTTCCCAGCATACTGTACCTTGCCCATAGTTAAGCGTAATAGTCGCTGTACCAGTACCGTCAGGGTCACCTGGGCCGGGTCTTTCTGCAGCGCCTGTCATTGTAACTGTGAATTTACGTCCACCATCTGCAGCGATGCTCGCTAGAGCCAGCACTGTCACAATGGCTATGACTATCCATAGGAAAGTAATTTTTTTCATTTGTTCTCACCTTTCTTTTTTAGCTTATAAGAATCGTAAATCTTCCTAACGCCGAAAGATTTCATAGATGGTTCCATTCGTGAGCGAGACAACGAACAGGTTGCCGTTTGGGCCTGTCTCAATATCAGTGACCACGCCAAAGTTTCGTCCGATCAACAGGCTTTCGCTTTCCGTTATCTCATGTTTGGCAAGGTTGTCTGCCACACCGTCTTCGAGGCGTGGGTCATCGACAGCGATTTTGTTTCTGTTACCCGTCAAATTGAAATGGAATAGGTAACCTCCCTCGAGGAGTGGCGTGGCAGCGCCCATGAACAGATCATTTTGGAACTGCGTCCCCAAACCTTTACCGATCACGAAGCCCATCCCACCTGGAGCCACCTCCCATTTCCAACTGAATTCCGGATCTCTGTATCTCGCGCCGGGCAACATAAATAGGCGTGTCAGAGCTTCGTTCGGAGAATCGGCAATATTCGTAGGCGGCCAGCGTAATTGCTGCAAAGTTTGAGCCCCAAAAGTTGTCTCAATTTCCTTGTATTGGTTGATGCGATCAACCGGACCTTCAATTTGAACCCAGCCACCATTTAATCCCGGTCGGATACGGCTGAGCTCGCTGAAGGTGTCATCTCCGTTTTCCTGAAGCCAAATTCCTCCGGAAACCGGATCCACAGTCATACCAAAACTGTTGCGATGTCCATAGGAGAATATTTTTTGAATGTTTGTTCCTACTTCGCCACCCATCGTCGCACCTGCTCTGAAAAATGGGTTATCGGATGGCGCGCTCCCATCAGTGTTGAGACGCAGGATTACTCCAGTGAGATGCGCATTGTCTGGCTCGGGACCACCGAACTGATCGTCAGGCATTATTTCTCCAGAGCAAGTCGCAACTGGCCCACAGGGCAGGTTCTGCAATTGACCGCGCCTTCCCACATCTCCTACGAAGATATAGAGTTTTCCATCCTTCCCGAAAGAAAGGACACCACCGTCATGGTTACCGCGCGCCGGTTGAGCTTCATCACCCTGACCGGGCGGTTCAGGCGCAGCATCATTCTGGAAAGCGCGCAGCTTGATCAGATTGAGATTAAAAGCCAGGTTCTCACCATCCCAAACAAAA